>OBXJ01000141.1_pt1 | contig 78216 bp, 53 predicted proteins | sample 1495401 | NCBI WGS metagenome assembly OBXJ01 (sample SAMEA2580149, study PRJEB22360) | human gut metagenome | biome: human gut; feature: human-associated habitat; material: faeces | place: Denmark | collected 2008/2010 | reverse complement strand
TGGCTAGGCTATACGCTTAAAAGAAAGCTTACCAACCAGGAAAATCCGCTGACCCCGTTTTTGACTTTTCAATGGTTTCAAACTGTCCGGAAGGTATATAAAAAAAGTCCGTAAAACGCTGGTTTTACGGACTTTGTCTGCTTTTGACCTTTTATTGTCTAAAGGTTTCAGCGGAGAGACAGGGAACGATTAACTTTTAATTTCCCTATTCATTATCAGCATCTTACCAAAAGCCTCTGCTCCTATGACACCGAATAATTCACCGCGTATATGCTGCAACTTTCTTCCTGTTACACTCTTACTTACTTTTACAAAAGTAGCAAAAAAATGGCATAAATACAAATTATCCACTTGATTTAACGAATATAACTTCTATAATTTTCTTCCAATAACAATTGCAATTTAGAAAGAGGATAAAGAAACTTACCCCCTATGACAGTATAAGCTATCCTCCGTTCATCACGTAACTTTTGCAAAGTTCTGCTTGAGATATGCAACATGCCACATATCTGTTCACCGGTCATATAGACCTCACCGGCTATAGGAACAGGCAAATCCTGAAATTCAAGCATCTCTTTTGAGCATTCCTTAAGCATCCTCATCATCATTATGTACTCTTCTGACTGCCTTGTGATTACTCCGTCCATATGTTATCTTTCTTTTTGAATTAATATTTTGGCCAAATCACTCTCTTTATACATATATTTACCGCCTATACAAGAATATGGAATAATCCCATATTCCCTATAGCCTTGCAAACTTCGTTTGGAGATATTCAAAGCCAGACAGACCTCCTGGGCATCCAGTCACTTTTCCATTTCAACCGAACCAATTTTCTTTTTAACGGATTCAATCTGGGCGGATAAGCTCTCTATTTGCAGTTTTAACTGTAAATACGCATGTTTCTCCATAACAACTAATTCCATAACAATTTGATTTATAAATTCACTATTTACAAAGCAAATAAAAGCACATTTCCACACTTGACAAAGCATTCAGAATTAAAGTCATCCGTTGGCGTGCATTGTCACTCCAAGTATACAAAATATCCTCATCCAGACAGATAACATATCCAACCATTTCCGTAACCCAGCCACCGATTTCTACTCCTTCCATATTTTCATTCCATAGTTATACATATTATCTTATTTCCACCAAAATGTCATTCACAAAACTGAAAAAATTCAAACTAAGGTTACTGCTATGTCTATGCAGAAAAATATCATCGACAGAATCTGAGAAAATGGGAATGATTTCCTGATAGAATTGAAAGCAAACCAACCTTCATTGCGTTATGGCGTGGAAGACAGGCTCAAAGAACACACTTCGGTATATTCCCACACTGAGAAACCGAAACTCGGGCATGGCAAGATCGAACCTCGGACCTATCGTGTCTTTAACGATCTTGACATCATAGCTGACAAGGAAAAATGAGGTGGCAATACGACGATTATAGCATATGAATCCGAAACGGTTAAGAAGATATCTAGCGTACATACCTCTGAAAAGCGTCTGTATGTGAACAGTCTGCCATTGAGCACTCTCCGGCGTTGGGTTTTCATTGGTGCACAACCACTGGTCGATAGAAAGCATACACTGGTCGCTGGATTTCAATCTACTGCAAGACAGGATAAAATGCAAATCGGCAAAAGCCGCCCACAATCTTGACTTCATATAAAGAATAGTCCACTCGGTATTCTCAATATGGAAAGAGCTCCGTAAAAAGCGATCTGACAAAAGAAAGGGTATAGCTGAGCTTATGAGATATGTATCAATGAGCTTTACCCGACTTTTGCGTTTCCTACACCCAAAATAAGCAAAAATTAGATTTGAATAAAAAATAACTTTCTGACATACAGCAATAAAAAAAATACCCGATTTGCGATAAATCGGGTAAGAGAGACTATGTCTCTACTTAGAACTTAAATGAAAAAAACATGTCATTATTATAATCAGCTCCCGGAGAAAAATTATACGTATCCCATACCGCTACACTAAATCGGTGACAGGTATAGGAGAGATAATTATTAAATTCTTTGTAGCTTCCGTTTATATTTGTACCACCCCATATCCCGGCACGGAAATGTTTTTTCTGATCCGTAACGGACAAGTCCGTAGTAAGAACCGCTCCGTCCATCACTTCCATGCTGCACCATAAATGCATATTCTGTAGGTTTGACTTCAAATGCATCTGCGTAATGGCATTTCCACATACAAAAATGCAAAAGACTAAACAGAGCAGGCTATGCCATATCTGTATCTTCATGTTTTGACATTTCATAGTATCAGCTATAAAAGTCTGGTAATTATAAAACTCTATTTCTCAAGTATTTCGGAAATTCCGACATTGCCCCCATTTTGTGTACAAACGTAAGTGGAAACAAATGCAGCAGTAAAAGAGTTTCCCGCCCCTACCATATCGACAACTCCAACCTTCGAAGTTTCAACGAACGACACACTTCCAGAAGTAAACACATAACTACCATTCACACCACAAGTCAAAATAAGCATCTCAAGTTTATATTTTGCAAGCAGAATCCAGCATTTGTCCTGTAAATCAATTCCCGGATAATCGAACATATGGCTGACGGTGAGCAGTTCTTTATCATTTACCTTCAGAATATTGCATCGTTGTATGAAGTTACAAATGATTTCTTTGGTATAGAAGCCCTGACTTAGGTTGATGTCGAATATTTTGTATTGTCTTTTGCTTTCTGGCATTGCATCCAGAAAGGCATTGATCGTTTCACAGGATACAACGTTCCGCTAAGCCAAAGAACCGTAGCAAACGGCGCATGGTTTCTGTACGAGTTGTTTTAATTTATCAGTGAAAGGGATATTGTCCCAAGCTACGTTGTTCGATGTCGTAACAAAGTACTCCTTCGTTGTTTAATTGCACTGACCACTCGGCTTGGCAGCCCGAATTGCAAAACATAATAAGCAAAATTGGCCGGAGCACCACCTAATTTCTTTCATTCGAGAAGTACATTCCATAACGCTTCACCGATTTCTATTATATGATATTTTAATTTAATATTATTTTTTACACAATAAAAAGATGGAAGAAAAAACTTAAAAAGAAGTTAAAACTGGATTTTATTGGGAGCGATTACAGGAACGTTCCCAAAATCAGCAAACATTCCCGCCGGTTAATATACTTAACGTGAATTCGATATAAATCAAAAAATCGTAAGTTGCTCATCATTAATAAAATTAACTCAATAATGGGGGTCTTCTCAAAGAAACAGCATGCTTCTATAGCCGACAGCGAATTAACAATGAAGGTGTTAAAAGAAGGGGACTAAAGTGCTCTATCTGCACAATGTTCTTCAGTTCGTCATTGACCGTCTCAATCAAGACTCTTTTTCTGAGCAGAATCTTGTCGACTATACTCATCAGTGAATTTCTCATGTTGTTTTTAACTTTAGTAACAGGCTGTATACCCTTAAGAAAAAGATTCTCGAACAGAGCCTGTCCAATATATCCTTTGTCTGCACAGAGTTTTCAGGTTTAAAAAACATCTTTCAAAGTTCACCCTCCATCAATTTTCGCTACTTCTGATAACTTTTAAAGCTTTTATGGCAATTTTCAAACCTTGTTTTGCCTAATAATGGCTAATATTGCAACTAAAACCAAAGGCTGACATCAATATGAAATGCCCATGAGCTAAAAAATCACGCCAAAAAGAATGAAAATTATTAAGCTGAAGTTACCTTTGTGGTATATAACCTTACAAACGTGACGCTTATGGCAGAAGTGACATTCCCTCAGTTGATACAGCGTGCTTGCGGTATCGACATCCACTTGAAGGTTGTGGTGGCGACAATTGACGGAATCAGTCTTCAGCGTGAGCCCCGCTCATTCAAAACCTTCACGAGCTCTTTGAACGAATTGAAAGAATGGCTATTGTCTAACGGTGTTACCCATATTGCAATGGAAAGCATCGGTGTCTATTGGAAACCTGTTTACAAGATTCTTAAAGGTTTCATTCCCTGTGTCTGGATTGTGAATGCCCGTCATATAAAGAATGTGCCAGGTCACAAAACTGACAAGATGGACAGTGAATAGATCTGCAAATTACTTTTAGCAGGCCTGTTAAAGCCGAGTTACATACCACCTAAGGAGCAACACCAGTTGCGTGACCTGACCCGCTACCGCAACAAACTTATCCAGCAGATAGCTTCGGAAAAGAACCGCATGATGCGTATTCTTGAAGATTGCAACATCAAACTTTCAAGTGTTGTCAGCAGTACAAGCGGTGCAACAGCCACTTCCCTGATTGATATGCTGTGTGAAGGCAAAAAGCTTACTTTCGATGATGTGAAGTCTGTGTATTATGGTAAACTTTCAGCCAGTCCGAAAGAACTGTTGGAAACATGTATCGGATTTGTTGAGGAACATCATGTCTATCTGCTTCAAATGATCCGTAAGGATATTGATCAGACCCAAATACTGGTAGACGAACTTTCTTAGCGTATCAAGGCTTTGCTGTCAAAGTACGAAAATGTTCTTGAACTTCCCAAAGATTCAGCACCAAGGTTGTTGAGGATCTAGTATCAGAGATAGGTCTTGACATGTTCCATTTCCCTTTCGAGAAATATTTGTCCTCCTAGGCGGAACTTTTTCCCGGAAACAACGAAAGTACGGGCAAAAAAAGCGCAAGAATCACTCATGGAAACAAACAAGTAAAAGCGGTGATAACAGAAACCGCATGGGCTGCAACCCGTACCAAGAATACGTTTTTCAGTGAGTGATACCATCGTATAGCCGCCCGTAGAGGAAAGAAGCATACCTCGATTGCAGTGGGACATACTCAATTGATATCCGTTTATCTCATATTGAGTACAGGAGCCCATTATCATGAGCTTGGTGCACAATACATGCAGGCCAAGATAGAGAAGAGACGCAAGACGTATCTGTCCTCGGAACTTTAAAAACTGGGGTATCAAGTTTCACTGAGAAAAACACCTATGGAAGCAATTCCCAATTAGCAAGATAGACCAAAGGCCGATCATTACTGGAATTACCACAGTCCGAACATGAAATTGGTCTCAACAGTTAAGCAACAAAGATTGTGACTTATGTACACGTGTATGAAACTTTTATTTTTTTAACTGTTGCTGTTTTATCATTAAACAATAGCCGCACTTATGCTATCATGAGTGCTAATCTTTCTTTTGTCCAAAACACTCGGTTTTATAGTAATTTTAGTATAAACCTGTCCTACAACACAAGTAGGACGCTTAATATTTACGTATGAAAAATATATTATTAATTTTATACATTTTATTTATCGGTAATATTGCATCATACGGTCAGATATATTTGACCCAAGACCCCAAATTGGAACGACAACTCCACGAAAGCGGACTGATACATCAACCCCTCCCCCTGGATATTGAAAACTCTTTCGAAACCAACGGATGGAAAAAGGAGGTCTTGCAAAGCGCTCCTCTCACCCGCTCGGCAGGTACAGAGGGATGGAGTCATTCCGGCGCAGGAAGCATGTCCTTCAGTACGGAAAAGACCGTTTCCGGCAAAGGCAGCATCAAACTGCAATTCCCCACATTCACCGGGAAAAGGGCGACCGGCTCTCCTTCCGACCCAGACTATGCCACCTACGGAAACAGCAGTGTTACCTATCATCTAGACGGCGCCAATCTGGAGAAGTACAACCGCATCGTATTCTCCATCTATCCCGATTGCGACGGCGCGCGCATCGTCAACATGAACCTCACGTTTCGCAATGCAAATACTCCTGCCAAGAAAGGATATAATCAGCCTTCGGGTTCACACCTCATTAACCTTATTAATAAGGAGTGGAACCAATGCTTCCTCGAAATAGACGAGTATCAGCGCGACAAGGTGATGTCCATCACCTTCAGCACAGCCCTCAAAGGCAAAGACCGGACAACAGGAGATTCAGCTATCTACTACCTGGACAATTTACAACTGCAAACGGTGAAAGCCCCTGAGAAAGTCAGCGGATGGATACCTGCCGATGGAAAAATCTCCTACTCGACAACCGGCTATGTCGTCAACCACCCCAAAACCGCCCTCATCAACACAAACCTCACCATAGACGCCGGAAAGCGCTTCCAACTGCTTACCCCAACCGGAGAAATAGCTTACGAAGGAGACATCCGAAAAGAGAAAACCACTCTCGGAGAATTTGGCCTTATTGATTTCACCTCCTTCAATAATCCCGGAAAGTATCAGCTGAAGGTCGGAACATCGCTAACTCCCACCTTCCGGATTGGAGAAAGACTTTGGGAAGATTCACAATGGAAAGTGCTGAACTTCATCTTCTGCCAGCGCTGTGGACATCCGGTTCCCGGCAAGCATTCCACCTGCCACGTAGACCTCATGTCCCGACATGACGGACGCAGCATCTCCTACTCCGGCGGATGGCACGATGCAGGAGACTTGTCCCAGCAAACCTTGCAGACGGGAGACGTGACCTTTGCTCTGCTCGAAGCCTATAATAAACAAAGAAATATCAACCCAGCCCTCGCCGCCCGCCTGCGTGAAGAGGCGGAATGGGGAGTAGAGTTCATCCTAAAGAACCGCTACGGCGATGGTTACCGCGCCAGCAGCATGGGATTGCTTATCTGGCAAGACGGTGTGTTCAATACATTGGACGACATATCTTCCGTACGTGTACAGAACATGGCATTTGACAACTTTCTCTATGCCGGATACGAAGCTTACGCCTCCATGACGCTGGACAACGACCCGATGCTGCAGAAATACCTATTGCGCGTGGCCGAAGAAGATTTCGCTTTTGCTATGGAGAAGTTCAAAAAAGATGGCTTCGACCAGTTCGTCCAGCCTTACGAACACAGTTACAACACTTCGAAAAGTCAGTATATGGCTACCATCTCCTGGTCGGCAAGCCAATTATACAAGCTGACCGGAAAACCTTCTTATGCGGACATCGCCGCCGAATACATCCGCTACACCCTCGACTGCCAGCGCACGGAACCGCTGAAAGACAAAGACGGGACACGCGGATTCTTCTACCGGGACAAATCCCGCAAATCCATCGTACATTACATACACCAGTCGCGCGAGCAGGTCTATATGCAGGCTATGGTGATGCTTTGCGAAACCCAGAAGGAGCACCCCGATTACCCTAAATGGGTGAATTCCATACAACTATATGGAGACTATCTGAAAGGAATGATGAAGTATACCCATCCCTACGGTATGATTCCAAGCGGTGTTTACCATGCAGGGGAATATAAGGATACCACCAACTTCTACGCCCTCCATCTGTTTCCCCCTGCCAATGCCAAGGAACTGTACACAGAACAGATTAAACGAGGAGTACAACTGGACAAAGAGCACTACATGAAACGCTTCCCCGTGTGGTTCAACATTTTCAACGGCAATACCGCCATCCATCTTTCCAACGGAAAGTCCGCCGCCATCTGCGGAAACTTCCTGAAGGACAAGGAACTGCTCAACATCGGTCTGGAACAATTGTACTGGACCGTAGGCAAGAATCCTTTCGGACAATCCTTGATTTACGGAGAAGGACACAACTATCCGCAACTGAATACCTTCTCTTCAGGAGAAATGACAGGAGAGATGCCCGTTGGTATCCGTACCCTGGGTAACGACGATGTCCCCTATTGGCCGCAAACCAACAATGCCTGTTATAAAGAGGTATGGGTTACCTCGGCAGGCAAATGGCTGTCTCTGATTGCGGAATATTAGATAATGGAGAATTAATAACTTATAAATTACAAATTATGAAACATCTGCTTATTTTATTGTTTACGGCTTGCACCCTGCTGACGTACGCACAAGTCCCCGAAGGTTATCCGGCAAACTATGCCAAAGCTCCCCGCTTCAAGGCCTTGATTTATTACACGCAACATGCGGAAGAAGCACACGTACAATTTGCAGAACAAGCAACCACTTTCTTCAAGAAGCTCAATTACGGTGACGGCTTTGTTCTGGATATTACTACCGATTTCTCAAAATACCCATACGAGAAACTGAAAGAATACAATGTCATTATCATGCTTAACACATCCCCCAACACCAAGGCCGAACGCGATGCTTTTGAGCAATACATGGAAAACGGAGGCGGTTGGGTAGGTTTCCACGCAGCTGCCTACAACGACAAAAACACGCATTGGCCCTGGTTCGTTAAGTTTCTTGGTGGTGGGGTGTTCTATTGCAACAACTGGCCTCCCCAGCCGGTATTGGTCGAAGTCGATAACGAAGAACATCCCGTTACCAAGAATCTGCCTGTATCATTTGTGGCTCCCGCCAGCGAATGGTATCAATGGACTCCCAGTCCCCGTCAGAACAAGGACGTAGAGGTACTCTTGTCCCTATCTCCCAAGAACTATCCACTGGGTATCAAGGATGTAGTGAATTTTGGCGACTTCCCCATCGTATGGTCCAACAAGAATTACAGAATGATTTACCTGAATATGGGGCATGGTGACGAAGAGTTTATCGACGGTACACAGAACCTGCTATTGGTTAATGCTTTCCGCTGGGTAGTGAGCAAAGACAAGAACGGCGACCCGTTCCTCAAATAAGATGTTCCCTATAGCAACATTCAAAAGAGTTAAATTAGGGTAACATTCCTCAAATCTACTCTAAAATACAAGACTATTAAACAGATGCTTTTCTCCATGATGAAACAGACTGTTTTTGTTAAGGAAAAGTATCTGTTTCGGTTGTTTTATATAGATACCTTTGCTGGACCCTATAGGTCGGAATGATAGTTTCTCACCGTCGGAGCCAAAAGTTTGTCTTATTGTGACTTTTGGTTTTGTTAAAGGAATCCAATAGCCTTAATTATCTAGCCTCGAAACTAAAAGTTGCATTCTGAAAACTAAGATTATATCTATTTCAACAATCCACAAAACAAGCATGCAATGCCATCTATCTTTTACTGGCATTGAAAAGCGTGATGGATGGTTATAATGTTTTTTATCTATCACGCTTTAAATTAGGTTATAATCAATAATAGCTCGTTAAAAATTCGCCAAGCTTAAGCGGCTCTGGCTGTAAATAAAATGAGTTCTTTGAAAAGTTCGTCAATAACTTGCATGTCTGGGTTAATTCCAAACACGCAAATAAATCGTTCAAGCATATAAGCATTGTGTATGAATGACTTCCTAGCCTCTTACATGCCGCTTTGGTCAAGTTGACAGCTGCAAGCGATGCATTGAAGTGAAAATCCAACTTTCTGAAGTCAGTTGACTGACAGTTGGTGATTCCTGCATGTTGCTTTCCATCTCTAAAGAATTTATGTGTAGCTTCTCATAAATTCTTCAAATGGATCAAACAACATCTCAAAATCAAGAAGTTTTGGAGACATCGGAAAATGTAGTTCGTATCCAAATCTATTGTGCCATAATCACTTACTGCTTAGTGGCAATTGTGCAACATGATATGCAATTAGAGCGGAACATATATGAGGTTTTGCAAATCCTCGGCATTTCACTGACCGATAAAACACACTTGCGCAACCTCTTCGAAAAATCGAATATCGAAAATGTCAATGGTCTTTATGGTTTCCGTGAACCGAATTTATTTAGGGATATTCAGTAAATGTCCCTAAAAAATAAGATGGCATATGAAGATGATAGAGCATAACCACTTCATATGCCATTCTTATTGTCATTTTTCCGTGCTTTCTCACATAATTCTATCTGACAGGACATGACGCTCCGGAAGAAGTCTGGTGCCCTCTTCTGATTCTGTGGGTAAAATCATATCATGCAACTTTAGCTGTTTTGTTCCTTATTTTTTCTATCATCAGTACGGCATTTGCCGTATGTATTCCAAAGAAAATCCACAGTATTTCCGTCTTCCTGTTCCGTGCCTTTATTCTTGAGAGCGAGTAATGTTGCTTCTGAGTGACGAAGCTGCCTTCAAGCCGTGTGGCCCTTTCTTTTGACAGTTCACTTCTGAGTACCTTTCTCAATGGCTCATCCTTTGCCGCCCTTCCCTTACACACAAAGGAAGTGGTTATCCCATATTTCGTGCAGAACTTCCTGTTGGCATTATTGGCGTATATGGAATCTGCGGCCACACATCTTACCCTTACATTCATGAGTTTCTGCTGCATACGGATACAGTCCTTAAGCCGTATACCCTCATTGAAGGCCTTGAAGGAGATGTGTTCGATGAATGATATACCGTCGCCAGCCTTTGCTCCGAATTTAACAGATTTTGTTTCCTTGCCTCTTACAATGGGGCGTATATAATGACGGTCAATGCTGCTACTGATGCTACGGTCACTAACCTTCTTCCCTTCTTTTCCTGTACAAGAACCTTTCTGATGATAGAAAGACGCTTCTGGTAATCCTGTGTATACCGGAGTAAGGTTCCGTACTCCTTATGGATTTCATTCCGCTGCATGAGGAGTTTTTCAAGAAGTCTGATCATACGGCGCTTGAGCATCCTTGTCCTTGAAGCCTTCCTTTTTCTTTTCTTGCAGTAGGATAGATAGGATGCTGCCACATTCTTGTATTTGTTACGGAGACGCCTTATGCCAAGCTCCCCGCAATACTTGCAGATATATTTGTAGAGCCATTCGAGGCTTTCCCAGAGGAGCTTCATGTCTGTAGGAAAACGCATGTGGCTCTCATGGCATGTGGCATCGGTCATACAGACGTGAAGGTTCTCAAGATGAGGTTTCCAGTGTGAAGCCAGGACCTCCTGAAGGGAATCAATGTCAAGACGGGATGCTATCTCATTACGGATGGCACTGACTATCTTGAAGTTGGTTATGGGAAAAGACGGGTCTATCATGATTCCGCAGAACATCTGGTAGTGTATGTTCCCGTTGAGATTGTTCCATCAGCTGTCTGTCGGAGAATCCGGTGTAGGCCTTCAGGACCATAAGAGCTATCTTTGCACAAGGACTGAAAATGTTCCTGCGGCCCAGACGCTGTTCCGATAGGCCTGCAGTTTTTGCAATACTCTCAAACGAGAACACTGAATGAAGCCTGCCAAGTTCACTCTCATTAAAACTCTTGCGATATTTCTCCAGAATATCAAATTCTGTAAAGCCCAAAGTGGGGTGAATTTCTGAAATATTTTGTATCTTAGCCATATCTTTCTTGGGGAAATTTCCCCCGTTCTAGCTGACAAACCTTATTTGCGAGGGAAGACCTAAAGATATAAAAAAGCCAACTAATTCGCAATACTTTTGTCTATGAATTAGTTGGCTGGTTTTATATTATTTACTGAATATCCCCATTTAATTTTTAACCCCGTCCATTTTTAGTGGAGACAGTAATGATAAAAAAGAGAAAATTCAGCGCATAAATGAAGAACTTTAGCTCTCCAGCGGACTTAAAGTGTTTACAGATATCAGGCTATAACCTCTTTGTATAGGGTTATTCTGTTTTAATCTGAATCTTGGTGATTGTTATGTCACCGCCAATGATGAGAGCGGTTTCGGATTCGCCATTCATTGTTGCCGCCATACCTTCCGAGATTTCGAATTCCAGGAAGTCCTCATCGGCAGCAAGAACAATGTTGTTAGGACTTTCACCACCATCGCGGATGAAAGGAGCACCCCACCAACCATCACACAGACAGAATGTCTGAGGAGCATCGTGATGAGTAAACGTAAACTTGATAGTTTGACCGGCTTCCGGCGTTATAGCCGAGAGGTCGAGCTCAGCTGCCGGAAGATACCACCACCAGCCGGTAGTATATTCACCTTCCCAAAGCGTAGGATACTCGCGGAACAACTCAATCTTCTTCAGTGTGAAGTTGACACCGCCGACAATGATACCACCACCGCCTTTCAGAGTTTCTGCCATACCCTGCGATATGGGGAATTCGAGGTCGGTAATACCGGCAGCAACCTGCACGGTGTTATTGCCTTCACCGTCTACATTAGGTGCCCCCCAATTGCCATCGCATACGCATACGCTGGCACCATCGGGATTATTGAAGGTAAAACGAATCATAAGGCCTTCGTGAATCTGGAAACCTTCAAGATGCAACTGGTCTGACGTTAGATATTGCCAGTTGTCCCAATCTTGGATATAGACATCGCCTGTCCAAATCGAAGCATATCCTTCGCCTCCAGTTTCTTCGCCACCACCTACAACCTCGTCAGACAGCGTTACCTCCGGCAGAGGATATTTCTTGCCGCTACAGTCTTCAAGGATAATTTGAGCAGGTCCGGCCTTTATACCCATGGGTGAATAGATGTGGAGAGAACCAGTAGCCTTGCGCTTAAAGTCGCCCGCATCTACCACAACATCCTTATCGTCTTCACCGGGAAAGTAGGCCTTGGTGATGAATTCGAGGTCTTTGCCATACACCTCCACACATTCGTTGATTTTTATTTCCTTGTCAAGAGGAGCCACACGCAAAGGCTCGGGTTTGCCAATAGTCAGCGTAATGACCGACTCTGCCGATTCACCGTCGGCTTCTATTGTTACTGTTCCCCCCTCTACAGAAACGCCGGCAGGAGTTATTACAGAGATATATCCGTTGCCTACTTTAGTAATGTTGTTCACAGAGACTTTGCCAGGGAACACAACGGAAGTGGCCTTCTCAAGACCCGTACCAGTGATAGTGACAACCTGTCCTTCCATAACTTTTGTAGGCAGGACAGACTTCACCACAAGCACATCGTTGGCATCCTCCACATCATCATCACTGCACGAGGTTAGTGCCATGTTCGACAGCAATGCGAATCCTGAGACCAGAAGATATATAATATATTTTTTCATAAATCTTATTCGTTTGAAATTTCGTTGAATCTGTTTTACCAATTGGGGTTCTGCTTCAGATTGCCGTTCTTCTGAATTTCAGACTGCGGAATCGGATAGAGGTTGTACTTCTCGTCCCACTGGCGAGTCTTAGTCACCCGATTGAGAATCAAGTTGCCGTTTCCATCCAGTTTGAAGTCTGCCACATCCACATTCTTGAAGAACTCGGCACCCTTCTTCCAGCGACGTACATCCCAGAAGCGCTGCCCTTCGAAAGCAAGCTCTACCATACGCTCACGTATGTAACGCTCTTCAAAACCATTGTTTCCTTGGAATTCAGGCATCATGATATCCGGACGGTTACGAAGCACATTGACAGCCTCGTTGGCCGACATGCCAAAATCGCCCGGTTCGTCAGCATTGCCGTAGTAGTTGTACATGGCCTCTGCATAGTTGAGGTAAACCTCGGCCAGACGCATCACAATCCAGTTGTGGCGTGTGGTAGTCTGGTTGTTGGCTGTGGTGATACAATTGCCGTCCACAAACTTCTTCAAATAGTAGCCCGTGGGAGTTGCGCCGTACTTGGGAGCACCGTTGAAGCCGTTCTGATACGTCTCAATGGCAATCTGCTGAGTCGTGTTAGATGGCCAAAGATCGCCGTTCTTTACTACAGTGAGTTCGAAACGCGGGTCGAGGCCATCGTATGGATTCTCAGCAGTCACGTCCACATCTCCAGGATGTTTCTCCTTGAATGTCTTGCCATCGGCCTGATATTCGTAAGCGTCCACCAGTGCCTGTGTAGGACAGTTACCGGAGTTACCGTTCTCAACACCCACAGGATAATTGTACTTTTCAAAGTCGTTGCTTGCCTGGGTCCCAAGAACGAAAATAAATTCAGGATTGGTGAATGTTTCGTGTCCCCACAGGTTGGCATACTCGCTGAGCTTGTAGCCCCAACGCTGTGCATTATCAATGATGACCTTGCTGGCTACAGCAGCCTCTTTCCAAAGCTCCTTGTTGTTGTCTGCATTGAACAAGGGGGAAGCCTGATAAAGAAGGGTGCGAGCCTTCAGTGCAAGAGCGGCACCACGGGTGGCACGGCCAATTTCCTGACCGGGAATGTCATTGTATGACACGGGCAGATATTCGGCCACGGCATCCAATTCGTTGATGATGAATTCGAACACTTCCTTGGCAGGGGTGCGTTCCACACTGTTGGCCTGTTCATTGGTGAGAACTGTGGTCACCAGAGGTACATCGCCGTAGGCACGTACCAATTCGAAGTAGAAATAGGCACGGAGGAAACGCAACTCGTAAGGGAATATCTCAAACTGCTGCACCATGGTTTGGTAGTTGGGATCATATTCATAATCCGACAAGTCTATCTTGTGGATACGCTCCAGGTACATGTGTATCTGAGTGATGGCACGGTATGACCTATCCCATGTAATTGAAAAAGGGTTCGAAGGAGTCCAGCCACCGTTGAAATACTTGTGAATGGGCGAGAAGGAAAGTGCAAACTCTGCCTCGTCTGTGGCGCTGGCTATCAGGGCACCATTCCCGTAGAAATTGTCCTTGAATTCGCTCGGCATTTGTGCGTAGACATCGTAGACAAGAGCCTTGACACCATTGAGGGGGCTGTTGTAAGTCCAGTCCTCGTCACGATTCGAAGCTTCGTTGTAATTTAGGTCGGCACAGCCTGCAAAGGCTGCCGCTGCCATACCTAAAAGAGCATATTTTATCTTATTCATAAATGTATCTTTAATTAGAAAGTTAATGTGACACCTACGTTGACTCCCTTGAACATGGGATATGCCGTCGAAAGTACCTCGGCATCCATAGCATCAATGTTGTCGAAGGAAAGAAGGTTCTCCCCTTGAACAAACACCTTGGCTGCGGTAAGAGAGAGCTTCGAGAGTACCGTTGTAGGAACTTTATAGTAAACCTCGATGTTACGCATCTTCAAGAAGTGGACAGGCTTGTACCATACGTTGCTTGCCTGGCTGTTGTTGCTGTTGTTTTGAGTGGTCAGACGCGGGTAGAGGGCTTTGTCGCCAGCCACATCCCAGCAGTTGTTGTAGTAGTCCACTGAAAGGTTGCCGTTGTCGGCCATGCCACCCCATATTGATGACGGAAGGTACTTCATGTTGTTGCCGGTACCCTGGAACCATGCGTTTAGACCGAAGCCTTTATATTCTACACCCAGATTGAAGGCGTAGTTCAGCTCAGGGATGTCAGTAGCACCATCAAGACTGGTAACATCGAACTGGTTGATTATCTTGTCACCGTTGAGGTCTTGGTATTTGATGTCACCAGGGCTTACAGCAGAATATTCCTGACGGTAGCTGGCATCGATGTCGGCTTGATCCTTGAAAAATCCTGCCGACTTGAGTCCCCATGCCTCGTTTACACGGTGGCCTACAGGATCGCTCAACGGATAGGCCGGTGTACCGATATACTTGCCCACCTCATTGCGCGCCCACGATAAGTTGGCACCCAAGTTGAAATTGAGGTCGGAAGTGATTTTCTTCACATACTTAGCACTTACCTCAAAACCGTAACTCTTAACTTCACCGACATCGTTGTAGGACGACTGTATACCAACCACCGATGAATTCTCATAGCTTGCAGAGAGCATGATATGGCTGCGAAGCTGGTAGAAAGCATCTACTGAAATGTCAAGAGCATTTGCCAGACGAAGGTCAGTACCAAGGTTGAAGCTCGTAGATGTTTCCTGTGAGAAATCAGTAGTTGGGAAGGAGCCAAGCGATGCGCCCCATGTAGCACCGTAGTTGTTACCAATAATTACATAACCGTGCGACACATCCCATGTGGGAAGCCACATGCCATAGGTAGGCATATAGTCAGTATGCTGGATGCCAGCCGATGCACGCAGCTTACTGTAGTTGAGCAGACCATCATTGTTGTCAGCGTAAATCCAACCGAACGACAATGTGGGTGAGAATGCCCACTTAGAAGGATAAGTACGGCTGGAGCCGTTACCTGCAAGTACAAGGTCAACAACATAGCGGTTCTGAAAATCGTAGTGGAAAACTCCCATGATGTTCTGACGATAGTAGGTGTTTCCACGTCCGTCAGTGCTCGAACCACTATTATCATAAAGAACTGCAGCATTGAAGTGGTCGTTGTCGAAGAACGAACGTTTATAGTTGAAACCCAGGGTAGCTTTTGCTTTCCACCACTGTCCGGCATTCCAGTTGCTGAAGGTGAGGTCGGTCTCCTTGTTACCGAATATGTTCAGAGCCACGTTGTTCTTGTCGCCAATGGCACCAGTATAACGCTCGTAGCCATATTGGTGCGCCTTGTGCGAATTTTCTGCATAAATCGACGAATTGGCATAGCCGGCACTGACAAATACGCTCAGGCCATTGAGTAGAAAGTCCAGTTTTTGCGACAGCTTGGCATCTACCCACAGCTGACGTTGATGGGTCTTGTAGAAACCAGACTCCTGAATCTTGGCAATGGGGTTAGCATCACCGTATGCCTCGTTCCCCCCCCAGATTCCTGTTGAGGTCTTGTAGGGGAAAGCACTTGCCGGCAGGTTGTAGATAGCAGCTGTTGCATCGTCAGCACCGATATCGGAGGGCCGCTTGGTTTCCTGGAACATACCGAAGAGGTTCACAGACATGAGAGTTGTGTTAGTAATGTTGAAATCAAGGTTGGTACGGATATTGGCTTTCGACTGGCGCAATTGCGCATTGTAATCTGTCTGCCTGGTATCTTTGAGAGCACCGCGCACATCGATATAATCGATATTGGTGTAGTATTTCACCTTGTTCGTACCTCCGTATACCGAAACGTATGCATGGTCTTCCTCGGCAGTATTCTTGAAAGTAAGGTCGCGCCAGTTCACATTAGGATAGAAGTACGGATCAGAACCGTTTTTGAAGAGGTTAAGCTCCTGCTCGGTGTATGCGGCAGAGAGTCCGTCGTTGTGACGGGCCCGGTTGAAAGCATTGGCATATCCGTAACCGTCTACCATGTCTGCGAATTCAGGGTCGAACTGGAACTTATGGCTGTAGTCCACCTTGACGTGTGTCTTGCCTTCAACACCACGCTTTGTCTTCACAAGTATAGCACCATTGATACCCTCATGGCCAAGAAGTGCCGTAGCGGCAGCATCCTTGAGGACGGTAACACTCTCCACTTCCTCTACACTGAGACGGTCGATGGGACGTTCGTATCCATCAACGAGGATGAGAATGTTTTTATCGTTAAGCGTGTGAAAGCCACGAATATTAAACGAGGCACCCTTATTTTCGTCGCCTGAGAAGCCGCCTTGCGATAGAGCTGTAAGGCCTGGCAGACGTCCATAGAGGGCCTGGGCAAGATTAGTTGCCGAAGTCTGCTGCAATTCTTCGCCTGTGATTGTAGTAGCGGAAGCGGTGCTGAGGAAATTGCTTATTTCCACACCGTAACCCAAATCATAGGCATTTGCATTCTTGTCGTTGAGTTTTACCTGCGCATTTGCCGTGAGAGAGGCAACAGCAGTCGCAAGCACCAACATTCTATTTATATTCATATTCTATAAGTCTTATTGATGTTTAAAATCTGGATTACCAACCCGGGTTCTGGTTCAGGCCATAGCCCTTGTTGATCTCATCACGTGAAATAGGCGTGAGATACCATTTGTCGGTCCACTTGCTCGCCTGGCTGTCAGTATCCCACCATACACGGATATTGTTGGTACAAGGTATCTTCTCATAGATACAGTTCGGCCAAGGTTCACCGAGTTTAAGGCTCGTGTTGCCATCGTAATCAGCGGGGTTCATCTTCTTGCCGTTGGCATCCTTACGCCATACACGCAGATGGTGTACCTGTTTCTTGAATATGTCAGACCTCTTGTAGCGAATGAGGTCATACCAGCGGGAATCTTCAAAACCGAACTCACAGGCACGTTCCCTAAGGAGCTGTTCGATGAAGTTGTCCTTGTTGGTGGTCAGGTCGAGCTCCGGATTCATGGCTTCTACCTTGCCAAGACCTACGCGTGCGCGCACCTTATTCATTTCGTCACAGGCTTTCTGCAGATTGCCAGTCTGTGCGAGTGCTTCAGCGTAGCAAAGGTGAATGTCAGCCATACGCAGATAAGCAAAATTGGTCGGATAGTATGCTGCATAGCCGTTGTCGCGGAGATACTTGAACAGTTTCATACGGGTAGACCATGGATTGTCTGTAACAGCAGGATTGAAGGTCTGGTCAACATTACCGCCTTGCCACATCTCAGTGCTCGAAAGTCCCTGATATTGCTCAACAAGATTGTTACGATTCACCACCATTGTCTCGTAGAGACGTGGATCGCGGTTGACAAAGATATCTACGTTGTTGGGATTATCGGTATTGAACACGTCATCGTAAGGGAAGTTACGGCCATCTGCCATACCAAACATTTCCATATATTCGAGGGTGAAAAGAGCCATACCGAACTCATCCATACCTACTACATTCCAGTCACCATTCCAAGCGTCTGTACCCAAACCTGCATGAACTTCAATCACTTTCTCGCTGTTACCACGGAACCAGTAGGCGGCACGGAAAGCGTTGCAATAGTCCTGCTCACTGTCACCGGTAGGCTGTACAAGAGCAAAATAGCTGCCGTTGGCATTATTGGCTTGGAAGAAATCCTCACACGCCTTCAGTGCTTTCTGCCAAAGTTCGGACTTGTAACCGCCGGTCCATACCTGGTTGAGATCCTGATTCTCCTCGTTACGGGTGAATTCTAGATAAGGTTTGTCACTGTTAAACAAAGGCGAAGCCACGAAGTTCCACAACCTTACACGCAGACCATAGGCCGAGCCTTTGGTCAGACGTCCGGAGTTGGTGGCCTGATCCAGCACAAAGAAAGGAAGACCCGGCTCGTCAATAGCGGCCTGGATAAGCTTATCAATGAACTCTGCTGTCCCGATTACGCTCATGCGCTTACCGTCTACAACATCAGCAGCCGAGTATGAGCGGTCAACTTTTGGAAGACCTCCGAAGTTGCGGAAAGCATCGAGATAGCGCGATGCCATGATGACATACACCTCGCCACGGAGCTGGCTCTTCTCTGATTCGCTTAGGTCGGGAACACGATCGATGTTCTCGATAAAAATCCAACCCTCACGGATGGTACGCCAGATGCCTGCACGGGCATTGCCGTCGCCGTTGGCGATGAAGGGGAACTTGGCGAAACCACCGTTATCCTGATCGGTCTCGGTGAGGTCACCACCATAGTACTTTCCAAGATTGTGCCATCCGCAGTACGATTGGCAAATATCGGTAAGAGCATCGGGGTGAGAATACCATACTGCACCTGTATAGGTGAAAGGATTGTGCATGGCACCGTACATGTGCCAGAGAAAACGCTTCGTATTCTCTCCCTTGGCAAAGATGGAGTCTATAGTAACATCGACACCTGGCTGCTTATTGAGGAAGCCATTTCCGACATTAATATCATCGACACAGGAACTCAGTGACCCCATTCCTATCATGATACCAGCTACACATATAAAAGTAACCGTTTTTATTTTCTCTATAAGATTCATTGTCTTGGATGTTAGAAGTTTAAGTTGATACCGAAGTTGTAAACACGGGTCATAGGATAACGCGTGCTGCCATAGCCTGCTTGTGCCTCTGGGTCATTGGCCTTGAAGCTAGTGAAAGTAAGGAGGTTATAACCATTGGCATAAACACGGATGTTATTAATGGGCACACCGGGTATGCGGAACGAATAACCAATCTCAAGGTTCTTCAGACGAATATACGATGCATCAACCATCCATGGATCTGATAGTGAACCGTTATGCTCGCGTGCCGATTTCTCGAGAGAGATACGTGGCAGGATGGCACCGGGGTTATCCTCAGTCCAAGAATTGTCATAAACCCATTTGTTGAGCATCGACTGGTTACCCGTACCGAAGGCCGGAGTATAGAAAGAACTGAGCTGACGGTTAACGTGGGTGGCACCTACCCAAGTCATTGAGAAATCGAGACCTTTCCAGTTGAGCGTTGCATTTATACTACCTGTATACTCAGGAATATCACTGTAGCCGATAGCATGTACATCGTTGGCATCCACCTTACCATCACCTGTGAGGTCAACGAATACGCTGTCACCAGGACGTAAGGTAATCTGCTGGTCCGGCATGTCCACACCGTAAACTTCCTTGTAGTGCTGTTCGGTTTCACCGGGAACATAAAACTCAAAAAAATCATAGCCGAAAGGTTGACCTACAGGATGGCCTGTATGGTACATGTGTGGAAATTCCTTCTTCACTTCTGCCATTTCCACAACCTTGTTACGTGCGAAAGCGAATGTAGGAGATATCGAATAGTTCACTTTACCTATGTTGTCGGCCCAGCGTAGGGTAATTTCATAACCATGGTTCTTGACACGTCCGAAATTGATAGAGTTGGGTTTGAGAGCAGAAATCCCCGCAACGGTTGTTTCATTGGAAATGAGAATGTTCTTACGGTCTTCCCAGAAAAGGTCAACACCGAGACTCAAGCGATCTCCAAAGAAGCGTACATCGATACCATAGTTCTGCTTGGTGGCCGTTTCCCAAGTAACATCGGGATTACCGTTGCTGGATTCGCGTGCGCCAGGCATGAACACACCGTTATTGGTACCGAAGTTACCAGTACGGTCGTTGGTCCACCATGCACCACCGTTGTTGGTGTAGAACTGCCATGTGCCAGGCAGATAGAGGAAACGACCAACCCCCTGGTCATTACCTACCTTACCGATAGAACCGCGAAGCTTGAAATAGGGAACAACGTTACGGATAGGCTCCCAGAATTTTTCAGAAGAGACTATCCAGCCGAGAGAAGCGGAAGGGAAAAAGCCAAAACGCTTGCCTTTGGCGAAGTTCTCTGATCCGTTATAGCCCATGTTGAGGTCTATCATATACTTAGTTTGGTAATCGTAGGTGACACGGCCTACCATACCTACATAACCACGGGGGATAGAATTGTAGATACCACCAGGATAGTAGTTTTTAGATTCATTATAGAGAACGAGTGCACCGAAATTGTGGTCACCGAACTTGCGGGCATAGTTGAGACTCGCCTCTGCATACCAGTTTCTGCCTCCCCATTTTGTCTCCTCATAGCCAAGAGGCCATGAGTCACCCTGACGGACATAAACCACTTTTGGAGAACCGTCTTCCTCGCATTCACCCTTAGCGACGGTGGCCTTGTAGCTGATACCACCGGCAGTAGTACGTGCTTTCTGCTGTGTATAGTCAGAGTTGTAGGAACCCTTGATACGGAAATCAAGCCCTTTGGTGATAAAGTCGAGGTTGAGCTTGTACTGAAGGTCGAGATTTACGACATTCTGGCGCTGAACAGTATAACCGTGCTGGTAGATAAGACCAAGACCATCGGAACCAACTGCGCCAACGAGATCGGGGTCAGAAACAATGCGACGTCCCTCACTGTCAAGACCGTAGCCTGACATTGGCGTACCATTATTGAGAAGCCCCTCGACACCAAAGACGCCTGACTGACCGTTATACTCACCATTACCGATAGAGTTGCGTCTGCCAATACGACCACCGATGCCGATAGAAAGCGTACTCAACTTAGAGAAATCCACATCAAGGTTGGCACGGAAGTTATAACGGCGATATTTGAAGTTTGCGTCATCACCTTGGTCGAAAGTTTTGAAAAGACCGTTCTGATTGAGCATACCGACAGAAACGAAATAGCGGGCACGTTCAGTACCGCCTGACACATTAATATTATATTGTTCCTGCCATGCGTGGTCGTTCATCAGGTACTTGAACCAATTGGTGCTTGGATAAACAGTAGGCATATCCATGTCCTTCCAGTGCTGTATAGCTTCCTTCGAGAACTTCCATCCGTCCTCGGCTACTCCTTCCACTTCCTGAGCATGATTGTAAGCCGTTGCATACTCGTAGGAGTTTGCCGGTTCAAGGAATTTGGAAATCTGCTGAAGACCTACTGAAGTTGTCAGTGTGATGGCAGGCTTGCCTATCTCACCGCGACGGGTTGTAACGAGAATAACACCGTTGGCACCACGTACACCGAAGACAGCCGTAGCGGAAGCATCCTTAAGAATAGAGATGTCCTGCACCTCGTTCGGGTCTATTTGGCTAAACTCACGTTCAACACCATCGACAAGCACAAGAGGTTCGGCGCTATTAAACGAACCGACACCACGGATACGGATGATAGGATCGTCGGCTCCTGGAACACCGGTGTACTGCACCGACTGGAGCCCTGGGAGCTTACCTGAAAGAGTGTTGCCAAGCGATGCGGCTGGCGATTTGAGCAGTTCCTTACCACCCACGTTGGAGACAGAACCCGTCAGCGTCACCTTACGCTGCTGCCCATAGCCGATGACAACCACTTCATCAAGCATCTCATCATCCGATTCCATGACAACATTAAGAGAAGCTGATGTTGCCTTTACTTCTTTCGACTTGTAGCCGACATACGAAAACACCAAGGTTTGCCCCTTGGAAACTCCTGACAAAACATAGTTACCACCGCTATCAGTTATCGTGCCTTTCGACTTGTCTTTAGTCTGCACGGTAGCCCCGATAAGTGGCTCGTTCTGCTCGTCAGTGACACAACCTTGCACTTTTAAAAGATTTTGTGCGAAGGACACTCCCGGTAGCAACAAGGCCAACAAAAGGAGACGTAATCTGCATAACTTTCCCATTAGCATTAGAATTAAATAAAACCATTAGTATTAGAATTTTCACAAAAATATGAAGATTGCTTTTCTATGATGGGTGAAAAAATGACATTTGAGGTTTAAAAAACGTCAATATTGCATTTTAACCTATATAGGTTTAAGGCCTATCAAAGAAAGTCAAAAATATATCATTTTTCCAAAAGTATACCGCCTAAGAAGAAAGAGACTATCTAACTTTTTAGTTGTTAGACAGCCTCTTTTTTCTACCTGAAAACATCATTCCTTTTAAAGTATCTACTGATATTATATATAGTTGTCAGTTAGATTCGACAAAGAGTTTATTGGCTATAGCCTTATGAAGCGTATGGTTGCTGTCATCGCCGGCATCGTCCCAGAACATGGCGCCGAGAAGTCCGTATTCGAGAATATAATCACATTTCAAACCTATTGAGCGAGCGTTGTCGTAGCTGAGGACAAAATGCCCATTCTTGTCGGTCACATAAGGAACCTTTGCCTCGTCGTCCCAACAGTTGGTGTACCCCGAGGGTACCTTTACATTCTTGAAATCTGTAGAGTGGTCGTAAATATCGGTTCCATGACCATAAAAAGGCATGCCGAGCACAAGCATCGATGCGGGCACTCCCTTGGCACAGTGCGCCTTGACCGCCATGTCGCAGTTAAACCATCCGGGGAATTTTGAAGACTGATATAGGGGTGCATTGTGCTTAGGAGGATTCTCCATGTCGTACGCCATGATGTTGACAAAGTCAATATAGGGCATAATGCCTTCAAAATCAATATAGTCGGCAGAGCATACTGTTGCGAGCGTCAGAAGCTTATCGCTTCCTATAGCCTGACGAATGTCGCGCATCATCAGGTTGTAGTTGTGGGTGTCATCGGGTGACGAAGAGATATCTGCCACGTTACTCGTAGGAAATTCCCAGTCTATATCAATGCCGTCAAGACCAAACTCATCAATCACGCGCTTACAGTCGGAAGCAAAGGCGAGGCGATTGTCGGCATCTGCTGCCATCTCACTGAAGTTACCACTGCCCCAACCTCCTATTGACAAGAGCACCTTCAAGTGGGAGGCTTGCTTCTTCAAGGCAACAACCGACCTCAGACGTTCCTCGTTGGAGATTCCGATACTACGGAATGTTTCCTGCACATGTCCGAAGGCATAATTGATGTGGGTAACATATTCCGGCTTCACCTCGTGGTTTGACCATGATGTAACATAACCGACAACTATTTTGTCGGTAGAACCAGGAATGGGATTCGGCTCCTCTATCACTGGCTCGTCCGGAAGAGATGGAAGTTCTTTCAGCTCATCGCCCTTTGAAGAGCATGATGTCATCGAAACAATCATGAGCAGTATCATTGAAAAGTTTTTCATAATAAAATAGTATTACTTTATAAATAGAGAGTTATTTAATTACTCCAGTTCATTAAGAGACATTGTTGGCTTCAATACGTCATTAACTTTTTTAGTAAATTCTTTAGACAACCAATAAGTTCCTATACCACGGATATCTTCAATGGAAGCACCAAATTTTACAATATATTTTCCTTTGGTACTTACCCAACTTTGTATACTTTCGTCAAAAGAAGCCAAATCGTAGTCGGATACATTGAATATCAGCATTTCACTCTCACCAGGTTGCAATAGTTTAGTTTTAGCAAAAGCTTTCAATTCACAAGCTGGTTTTTCCAGTCCACCGGCAGGCGCGGAGACATAGAGTTGAACGCTTTCACGCCCTGCCATTTTACCAATATTCTTTACGCGGATACTAGCTTTGAAGCCTTTACCGGTAGCTTTTACAACAGAATTGTCATAAGAAAATTCCGTGTAGCTCAATCCGTAACCAAAAGGATAAGAAACCGGTCTGTTTACAGTATTAAAATAACGGTAGCCGATATTGATACCTTCTTTGTGCAGAGTATAGTCTATATTTTCACGTCCGGCACTACCTCTTTGTCCTTTATATCCATTGAGTGGAAAGTTACGTGAGGAAGGATGATCCATAACAGTGATAGAAAAAGTCATGGCCAGTTTTCCTGATGGATTTTCTTTACCCAGCAATACATCTACTACAGAGTTTCCTCCTTCCTGACCAGGCTGCCATGCCAACAGAATAGCATCGGGAAGACTTTTCCATGAAGCAGTTTCAACAACACCACCCACATTGAGCACTACAATCACCTTCTTGTCAAGGGCATGAAAAGCGTTGCAGAGGTCACTTAGCAGATTCTGTTCAACTTCACTCAGATTAAAATCGTTTTCAATCGTGCGGTCATTACCTTCTCCAGCCTGACGACCGATGGTAAGGATAGCCACATCAACTTCCTTGGCTTGATAAACGATACAATCTTTGCTGACAGGCATTTCCAGTATATCCTTTTCTTCACCATAATAACCTTGAGATTTGCCACGGTCGCAACGGTTCTTGGCACGTTGGTAGTCGAGGTATTTATTATATAGCTCTTCCAGATTTCCTGTGGTTTCAAATTCGGCATTATTAAGGCCTTGTTGCATATTCACAACATAAGGCTTAAAACGACATTACCCGAACCAGTGCCACCTGCCCAGAAGTTGTAAGAGGTACAACCGAAGAGTGCGACTTTTTTCACGTTTCTCAATGGCAATGCGCCATTATCGTTTTTGAGCAACACCATACCTTCGGCGGCCGATTGGCGAGCAAGGAGAGCGTGAGCTTTCAGATCTGGGTTATCGCTATATTTATATCCTCTGAAATGAGGGGTTTTAACAATATAGTTCAGCATTCGTTTTACACAAATATCAATGTCTGCCACAGAAAGTTGGTTGGTCTTCACTTTGTCGAGAAGGTCATCCACTTGCTTTTGCTCGCCCGGCTGCAGGTGGTCATTGCCGGCATGTATCTGGGCAGCAGTGTTGCGAAGCCGAATCCAGTCGCTCATTACGATACCGTCGAACCCCCATTCGTCACGTAAAACAGTGGTCAGCAGCTCGTAATTTTCCTGGGTATAAGGACCGTTCAGACGATTGTAGGAGGACATGATGGTCCATGGATGGCTTTCTTTCACAGCTATTTCAAAACCTTTCAGGTAGATCTCGCGCAGCGCGCGTTGGGAAACAATCTCGTTTACTTCCGTACGATTCGTTTCCTGGCTGTTGACGGCAAAATGCTTCGGACAAGCTCCTACACCATTACTTTGGACACCGCGAATATAGGCAGCGGCAATCTTGCCAGTCAATACAGGATCTTCAGAGAAATATTCATAGTTACGACCACAAAGCGGTGAACGGTGTATGTTCATCCCCGGTGCCAACACAACATCTACGCCATATTCCAAAATCTCATTACCTATTGCCTGGCCGATGGTTTCTACCAGCCCTGTGTTCCACGAGCAGGCGAGCAGAGAACCTATGGGAAATCCTGTGGCATAATAATTCTTCTTGCTATCTGGACGCGTCACAACAACAGCGCCGGCAGGACCATCGGCAAGTCCGGTGGCAGGAATACCCAAACGGGGAATTACCTGAGTAAATCCGGAAATACTGGGATCCATCACACGAGGAATCTTATCCTGCTTTTCATATCCCCCGAAAAGATAATCGTTACGTCCCACCAGAAGATTTACTTTTTCTTCCAAGGTCATGGAGTCTATAATTTGGTCAATGTTATCGGTTTGCAAAGCCAATAATTGGGCATTTACATGTTCTGTGCAGAAAAACAATAGCACACCCACTATTAAATTTGTCATTTTCATAGCTTTTATATTGATATATTGAAGTTTTTACACCACAAAAATAAAGAAAAACACATGAGATGAAGTTGAAAATTAACTATATAAAGTTTTGTATTCATCAAAAGAGGTTTGATATTTATCAGAAAGAGTGACATTATGCAAACTTTACACTCTTTGAAATCAATTTTCCACTGAAGCGTATATTTTGCTGCATTTTTTCAGACTTTATATCCCAACCGTCGCACAAAAAACTCCCGTACCGAACATTATCAATAATGTCGATACAGGAGTAAACCTAATACCTATACAGTCTCTTACTTTCTAAAGTCCAGTTAATGGCATTTCTGAACATGGTCGTAAACCCTTCCGTTTCGTACAATTTGCTGCTATGCCCTATCTGGAAATAAACATTGCGTGCCTTTTTGCTTTCATTGACCCAAACCACCGGATGATCGCCCATCTTGATGTCCGATGCAGGCGTGTAGCTCGATTCGTCTACATTGGCCAGTACATGTACATTGGGGCGCGGGCTCTTGTCATAAGTATACCACTCGTCATCGGGCACCACGAAAGAGGCCGGAACATCTTTCATTACCGGATGCTGTTTATCTTCCACAATCAGCGTACCGTTGGCCAGCGGAGCTATGTAGTTCTTGAAACGTACACCACCCATGAAATCAGAGAACCATTGCCACATGGGATAACCGTCAAACTCGCCCAGCAAAGTAGCATGATGGAAACCGATCCAGCCGCCACGGCCTTCTTCTATATACTTGACGAACGCATCTTCCGCTTCCTTCGGCCAAGTATAAGGCGGGAAATCCAATTGAATAACCAGGCTGAACTGCGACAAGTAAGCCTCCGTTATGTTCCTGGCATTGTTTATCTCGGTAATACTGAAATTCCCCTTTGCACCTTCGGCCGCCAACCACCTCAAACCGGCATCCGTAAATCCTCCGTGCTGTCCGCCACGTTCCGTCAACACCAGTACCTTCGCCTTGTGCGGCTTGCCCAATAGGTTTTCTGCTACCGTACGGCGCAAATCACCCTGCTCATTGTCTCCGCTATAATCCCAATACATGCCTCCCAGCAAATCTTTATCCAGAATATACTGACACTTGATGGCAAGTGAACGGGGATTCTCAAAACCAAATACCAACGTATCATTCTTATCGGCCAGATAAGGCACTTGAGCCACCTCATCCCACTTTTCAGTATATTGGGTATCCGTATTCCCTACCTTATTATAGTCTTGGAAGCTGGGATAACCGTCACCTCCACGACCATAGAAGGGCATACCCATCACCAGCTTGGAAGGCGGTACGCCCGCTTTCAAGTGTGCAGTAACGGCACCGTCCGAAGTAATGTCACCGCTATGTCCTGACGGATAAAGCGCCGAATGATGCTTGGGAGCAGAAGCCATGTCATAAGCCATGATATTCACAAAATCGACGGAAGGCAAGATAGCTTTGAAGTCAATGTAACGGGCAGAAGCTACGGTGGCAAGTGTCAGTTCCTTTTCATTGCCGATGGCAGCTCTGATATCCTGCATCAGAAGTGTAAAATTCTCCGTATCGTCCGGTGACGAGGATATATTTGCCATAGAGCTGGTGGGATATTCCCAATCGATGTCAATGCCATCCAAAGCGAACTCCTTCACCACACGGTCACAGTCCGCGGCAAAAGCACGGCGATATTCATCATTGGCAGCCATCTCACTGAAACGTCCGCTTCCCCAGCCGCCGATGGAAAGCAGCACTTTCAGCTCCGGCTTCTGTTTCCTCAAATCAACAATCTGTCTCAAACGTTCCTCATTATCAATCTTGACACCGTTAAAGCTCTCGTTTACATGACCGAACGCATAGTTGATATGCGTCATGTACTGCGGGTCGGGCATCACCTCACTCCACGAAGTGACATAAGCAACCACAACCTTTGAATCGCGGGAAGCCGCAACGACCTCTTCTCCCGACTTAACGCTACCGCATGAAACCAATACGCCCAAAGCGGCAGCCATCATCATTCTAATTTTTTTCATAAGTACTATCTTTAATTACAAATTATCGCAGGTCTGACGGACCCGTGAACCTATCAATGCATAATACAGCATAAACGCTTCTCCAAAAAGAACGATGAGCCATGACCATCTCCAGCCTCCAAGAACATCGGCAAGCACTCCTTGCAACAAGGGCAATATGGCACCGCCTACCACTCCAATCATGAACACACCCGAAGCCACCGAAGTGTATTTTCCCAAATGGGCAACGGACAAAGTAAAGATAGCTCCCCACATGATGGAATGGAACAGACCTACTGCCGTGAGCAGCCACGGATTATTCAGAAGAATGGCCAGTAGGGCGAGTAGTCCTGCCGATACCGTAGTAACCGTCAACTGCACGCGGGGAGAAATTCTGCTCAGGCTGCTCCCCACCAGGCGGCCCACAAGCATACCACCCCAATAGAGCGTAGCCATCAGTGCCGGAGAAGCATAATCCATCTCAATGGCGTACAGATTGATATTGGCCCCGATACAGACTTCCACTCCTACATAAAAGAAGATAGCCACCACGCCCAATGTCAGATGACGGAAGGACCATACACTTTTTTCCAGCTTTTCTCCCTTCTCTACCCTGGTTCCTTGGATATCGGGCAAAGACAATTTCATCAACAACAATACAATCAAAGAAATAACAGCCATCAATGCCAGGAACGGAACCATCAGCTGGTCAATCTGAATGTCCTCCATAGACAGACCGCCAAACACGACACCAGTCACGAAATAAGGAGCAAGCGTAGTTCCCACAGAATTGGCAGAACCGCCTATAGCCAAACGCTGAATGGACTGGGTACCCTTGACATGGCAAGCCGTCAGATAAGGATTTATAACCACTTGCAGAATGGTAGCCGAAGCCCCTACCACGAAAGAACCCAGTAAGAAAATCAAGAACCCTCCAGGGATAACATTATTTCCTGCATGCCAATTCGCTTCAGGAAAGTGTACTGTGAAATAGGAAGAGGCAAAGAACAAACCAAGTCCCACAATCATCACCAGCAATCCACGCATCAATGTTCCTTTATATCCGTATTTGCTAATCCACGACGAGCCTACCCCTCCACAAACCGGATAAGCAAGGAACCAGGAGAAAGTAATCAAAGTAGCAAAAGTATTTTTCAACCCGCCCACTTCCGAAAGAAAAGTTTCTTTCAGAGGACCCTGAAACTGAGTATTGGCAGTCGTAAGGAAACCTACAATAAAGAACAAGAACACCATCGTGATGAAGGGCCCCATATAGTTTATTTGTTTTTCTTGTTGTGTCATAGTATTTTGATTATTAATTCAAATAATTAGTTATCAGCCGCCTGCAAGGCGACTTAGCAGTTAAGCATGCTTGCCGCCGCCTCATCCAGCAGAAATTCACAGTTGGGATGAAGCTGAAGGATGGAAGCAGGAACATCTGTTGTCACTGGCCCTTCAAGCATCCGCTTGACAATATCCGCTTTATTAGTCCCTTTGGCAACCAGTACAATCCGGCGTGCCTGCATAATGTTCTTTATTCCCAAAGTAGCCCCTCCCAACTCTTTATCGGGAGGAGTACCCGTTTCTCTACGGATGCGTTCTTCCAGTTCCACATTCATCCGGGTCACCCATGCTTCACCGCCAAAGGGAGATTCCGGCTGGTTGAATCCCAGGTGTCCGTTCTCACCCAACCCTAAAATCAGCAAATCAATGCCGCCACGGTTCGCTATTTCCTGCTGGAAATCCCTGCATGACTGTTCAAAATCACCAGAAATGGTAGGCAGCATCAAAAAATTCTCTTCCTTGATGCCCAATGTATCCATCAACTCCGTTTTCAGCATCGTGTAGCATGCTCCGGCATATTCGCGCGGCACATTCGTTACCTCATCCAATCCGAAGAAAGTAACGGTATCCACCTTAAACGGATATTTAGTATAGATTTCTCCCACCAACCGATGAAGATTGCCGGTAGTACGTCCCGTCGAAAGTCCTATCACACTCTCCGGTTCATTCAACATCTGCCCGATGATGCGCCATGCAGCCGTGCAGTCAAACTCCTTTTCATTCTTTGTTATTGTTATTTTCATATTCTTAATCATTAATTCCTAATCACATATTCATCGCCACCGCGCCGGCCCCCAGAAGCCCGATAAATCCGGGATTCAGTTTCGTAATGACAACCCCGTTGCTGACAAAACGCATGGTCGTAGGATGGAGTTTCTCCAGAATCTTCTCGTGCATATACCCGTCGGCCACAATGCCTCCACCCAACACCACCGTGTCCGGGTCAATCACACGTACCAGATTCATGATAAGATTGGCAAGCGCCTCAGCTGCATTCTCCACCAGCACCGTACAGAGAGGGTCACCTTTCTGACTGAGTGCAAACACCTCACTCACAATCACCCGTTCCCCTTTTTCAGCCGGAATATGCAGGCCGGTCTCATACTGGTTGCGGAGCAGACGGGCACAATTGTCAAAACCTATGCCGGCAGCAATCGCCTCCACACAGTCCATCCGTCCACAACCGCATTTAATGCCTATGTTCACACCTACACGCACGTGTCCCACTTCGCCGGCATTGAAATGGCTGCCACGGATTTGTCTCCCATTTATCACCGTACCCACGGCAATGCCTGTACCTACATTTACGTATATGAAGTTTTTGGAAATTTGTCCGAATCCCCAGACGCGTTCGGCTCTTGTAGCGCTCTTCACATCATTGTCTATATGGCAAGGCATGCCATATATGTCCGACAGTTCCTTTGCCAACTCAATCCGCTGTGTCCTGCTCGGGTCAATCTGCAGCCAGACACCTTCGTTGGGATCTACACGCCCTATCAGCCCAACACCCATCGCTACCGGTTTCTGGTCATACCAGCCCACGGTACGGATATAATCATCGAGCGACGACTTGATGATTTCCAGCGCAGCCTGCTGATTGAAGTAACCGGAGTCATATTTCTTATACCTCAAAATGTTGCCACGGCTATCCATTTCGCCAATCAGCAACTTCGTGCCTCCTAAATCAAGACCCAAATATGTTTCCATTTTTATATATGTTTTTTTATATTGTTTACTGTCCACAATATTACGCACTATTAGGGAGACAAGGGTTTATTCTCTGACAAAAAAGGTTTAATACTTGTCAGCAGTGGTTCAAAAGCAGTCTTCATGGCTCTAAATTTTGCTGGGACTGGTACCAAACTGCTTTTTGAAGCATGTACTGAAATATTTCGGGTCAGAAAATCCGACCATATTCGCCACTTCCCCTATCGAATATTTCCGGGAAACCAGCAGCTCTTTTGCCTTGTTCAAACGGACAATGCGGATGAAGTCATTCGGTCCCTGCCCGGTCAGCGTCTTTATCTTATTGTAGACAGAAGTGCGGCTCATGCCCAGCATCCGGCAGAAGTCATTGATGGAGAATTCCGAATCGGACAACTCCTCCTCAATCACCTTCATAACCTTGTCCAGAAACTCCTTGTCCAACTGGCTGGTATAGTCTGTCTCTTCGGGCTGCGCATCCATCGCCAACACGGTTTCGCGCAAATGCTGCCTATTCTGAAGAATATTCCTAATACGCACTTTCAGCACAGACAAGTCGAAAGGCTTGATGATGTAGTCATTGGCACCGGCTTCCAGTCCGAAGATGATATTTTCCCTCTCACTCAGTGCGGTCAGTAATATAATAGGTATATGGCTTGTATCTACCGATGACTTCAGAATCCGGCACAATTCATCACCTTCCAGTACCGGCATCACAATGTCCGAGATAATAATATCAGGATTGATTTCCCTTGCCGTCTCCAATGCCTTTCCGCCGTCGGGCACGGCAACTACCTTATATTCGGAAGACAAGCTGTCCACCAGATACTCCCTCATATCCGCATCGTCCTCCGCCAGAAGAAGGACATTCTTCCCGGCACGTTCCGTTTCTTCATGCACAGCCCCGGTAGCGGCCTGAGCTTCTTCCTGGCCGTCAGCCTTCGCTTCCACCGCCACGCTCGCCTTTATCCTCTGCGGGAAAGTTACCGTAAACGTAGTTCCCTGTCCCTCCACGCTACTGAAAGAGATGGTGCCGTGATGCTGTTTCACAATGCGGCGCGTAATCATCAGACCGATACCCGAACCGGTTTCCTCAAAGTTCATGGCATTCTGGGCTCTATAATATTCGTGAAAAATATTGCCCTGCTCCTCTTTTGGAATGCCGATACCCGTATCCTTCACTTCAATAGTCCACTTCTTTCTTGCAGTCTTCACCAGTATGTGAATGACTCCCTTCTCTGTATACTTCAAGGCATTGGAGAGCAGATTGTCTATGATATGATCCATCTTTTCCCGGTCAATCCAAACCTTGGGCATATCCGGCTCCACCTCCAACTCTATCCCGACGCTCTTCTGCATGGCGGCTAAGTGAAACTCCGCCATTTTTTCCTCCAGATAAGCCTTAATGTCGTATGGAGAAACCTTCAGACACTCCTCGGCATGCAGTTCCGTTTTCTGCAACTCAAGCAGTTGAGTAATCATTCCCATCAGTTTTTCCACATTCTTCATTGCCACCGCAACGGTTTTCTTACCCTGCTCCGGAAGTCCCTCCTGCGCTTCGAGCTCGCTCAGCGGAGCCTTTATTAAAGTAACCGGTGTACGGATATCATGGGCTATACTGATAAAGGAACGTATCTTGTCCCTTATACGCCCTTCGTTCACCTTATGCCTCCTATACTGCACAAATATGTAGACAAAGACAGACAACAAGATGAAATAGATGAACAGCGCCCACCACGAAACCCAGTAAGGGTTATGAATGACAATGTCCAGACTTCTTTCTCCCACCTGCTGCCCGGTGTATTTATCAAATGCCCGCAAGCGGAATACATACTTACCGGACGAGAGATTCATATAGCTCACGTTCCGCACTGAATTGGAGTGTTCCCACTCTTCATTGTGATTTTCGAGCCTATACTCATACCTAATACGATGCGGGACTGCAAAGTTGATGGCAGAGAAGGAAATTGAGAAGGAGTTTTGATTATACTTCAAATCTATTTTCCGGGTATCATTGATATTCGTTTGCAAAAGAGAGCCTTTCATTCCCGCTTTGACTGATTCATAAAGCAGTTTAAAGTCTGTCAGAATCAGCTCAACGGGTGCATGAGTCCCCAAGTTCAAAGACGGAAGGAAGGAAAGAACCCCTTCTGCGGTACCGAAAGCAAGACATCCATTCTTCAACTTAAGGGCAGCATTCGGGTTGTAATATCCCCAGCTGACATCCAAAAAATCATTGGCACTGATGATAATATCCCGGGAACAATCCAAGCAATACAATTCCTTCTCCGTACTGAACCAGATACGCCCTTCGTTATCCTCCAGCAGACTATTGATGGAATTGGAAACCAGATTGTCATCTACGGTATAGGCATGCACCTCTTTCCCATCCGGACCAACACGTATAAGGCCTTCCCCGTCTGTAGCCAGCCAGGTATCGCCGGATGAGGACTGCATCAGGCAACGGACAGGATAATGCAGAGAGATGTCTCCAAACGTCTGATGCCACTGCGTGTCTCCCGACTTCTTATCAAAGACGGCCAACCCGCTGCAACCGGCAATCAGTAATGAGTCCCCCTTACCCGGCTTTATGTCACCTATGCAATCAATCGGGTAATATGTATAAGTATCCGTCCGTATATCGTAACGGGTAAACTCTCCTTCAATGCCACCGAACCAGACATAATCCCCTTCCGCATAAATGGCATAAACATAGTCGGTGGCCATTCCCTTCTCCGGATGTGCATTTCTTTTCTCTTTCTTCTGTACCCGTCCGGTCTGTTTATGAATACAATAGACACCGATACCATAGCCACCTACCCAGATGTTTCCCCCGGAGTCTTCGGCAAGCGCCAATACCACTTTGCCACTATATTCCGTACCGTCCAGATAGTGAGTCCATTTGCGTGACCGAGGTTGATAGAGGCTGACGCCGTTGTTTGTACCATACCAATAATCTCCCTCCGAGTCCTGAAACATCACATTTACATGGTCCGACTTCAGGGAATTATCATTATTGCATTCGTGCCTGATTCTATAGACATCCGGCATCTCCGGATCCAGATAGCTGATGCCATTCGTAGAAGTGCCAATCCATACAACTCCGGATTCATCCACACAAATATCGGATACCGTATTACCACTCAAGCTTTTGTCATCATCCCCGTTATTCATATAATGGTTCAAAAGTTCTCCGGTAGCGACATCCATGCAAAAAACACCTGCACCGTCGGCTCCCACCAGCAGCAAATTATCCTTTGTCCTTGCAAACGAACGGATAGGTACATGAGGAATCCGGTCATTCAAGGGATGTATCCGCCCGTCGGGACCGTCAAGCACAAATACGCCATTTGAAAAGGTACCGATGAACAGCTTCGCTCCGAAGACATAGAGCGATTCCACATGCATCTCTGTATGCAGGTCAACTGGCCTCGTTCCCAAAAACAAAGAACCTGCCGCTCCTACCTTCGTCAGCCGGAAGACACCCTTATCAGTGCCTGCAAAAAACACTTCATCTTCCATTTGGACCATGCAACGGACAGATTGCCCTTCCAATCCGGCAAAAGACAGCCCTGCACTTTCTTCCCAAGAATAAAGTCCCTTCGACATACACAACCACAAACGGTTTTCGTCATCAAACAAAATATTATACAATACCGGAGAAGGCAGGTAATCGGCCAAGTCCACACGCAATTGGAAAGAGTCCGTCAGTTTGTTGTATGCATAGATTTTTCCATTCTTCAATGCAACCCAGACAATACCCTCCTTATCACACATCATGGTAGTGGAAGACTGGATATTGTCCCTTGAATCAACCATTCCGTCCAGCTTGTAATGCTTGATTTCATTCCCATCATAACGGTCTATCCCGACATGAGTATACACCCAGACAAATCCGGCAGAATCCTTGTTTATTTGGAATACTTGCCGACTGCCCAATCCTTCCTTGATACCCAAGGTACGGAATGAACCGGCAAACAAGTCGGCGGAAAAAAAAACAGACATCCATAACAGCAGAAATATGCATGTGGCGGATTTATATGGAAACGGAAATGGAGCAGACATAGGTCATAAATTATTTTACGGATGCAATATTACGCATAAATATAAAAAAAACGGTCGAAAAACTATCCGAATAGGTTAGATTTCTATTACTTTTGCTTTCTGAGACCAATAAATCATGAGAAGAAGCCATACTCAGTAAGTTCAAATTAAACCAGCTCATTTCAAATGATACACAATTTACCTGCTTCTTGTTAAAAAGACAATATCACCAAACAAAAGAGTTGTCTCCACTATCTCTACGAAATAAAAACGCCAGTCAAGAATACACAAAAAAATATTAAACATATACAGCAAGATGATGACGGATATTCTCCGTTGGAGCAGGCTGTTAGTGTGTAAGAAACCTAAAAGAGTATTCACCACCCCGAATAACATTTTTTCCTTCTCCTGCAACAGTGAAGAAACTCTGTCTATCTGTACATGTTGGACACCATCAGCTTGATAATACTGTTTCAGTCCGTTCAAAGCACCTGTTGCCACTTCACGCTTCATCCAGTATTCATCAAGTTTGTCATTGTTTCTCGGCAGCAGAATATCATCAGAGAAAGATTAATTTTCATCCGAAGTAACGAAAACGAATTATTTGTTCGTATTAATTTTATTTTCATCTGCTATAACATGATAACAAAGATAATCTTTGCACTTATACCTTATATCTGTAAGCTATTTTTAATTTATAGTTGCTACTACCATGTCTATTATCTGTGCTATATTATTTAAAGATATTGTTTGATTAAACACAGATTCAGCAATTCCACTGATTCGATTTTATGCAAATATTGCATCCAAAAGTATGTGTTACCATAGATGCCAATTGGGGTAATTCTGCCAATGTAGCATTACCTCCATGTCAATTTATTGACTCAACAAATTTTCAACCCATCTGAAGACGTACAAGCCAGCTCTCGTTTCCCTAATTTTTGGAAGGCGTTTTCAGTATATAACCTCCAAAATAATAGAGATTCCCGTGACCGTTTGAATTGTTCCACCAGAACGGATATGCCAACTATACCTCCCTGTTAGTGTAGTAGCCTTACCTATGCCCGAATCTCTTGTATGAAGTATCTGTTCGTCTGGTCAAATGTTTACTGCCAATTTCTTTTAGATACCAACTCGCAATGAATCTCCTTGCCATTATCTGTGTGATTCTTGCTATCAGGACTCACTCGGAACTTGCAGTCATTAGACAATACTAATGCCGAGCATACGACTAAATACGGGACACTTTTTCACAAAGCCATCCCGTATCATTTTTACTTGAAAATTAATGCTGAAATCTACCTTGATGAGGTTGTTTCAGCATTTTCCCCCTCAGTCCAATTCAAATACTACTTTTGATTTGATGTCGGTTGCCGATGCGGCAATAATCGCTTCAAACTTACCCGATTCAGCCTTCCATTCGTGACATGTATCATCAAAGAAACTTAAAGCTAACTTATCAATAGTGAAAGTCACTTCCTTCGTTTCACCTGGGGACAGCCGCACTTTACAAAATCCTTTCAGTTCCTTGACAGGACGGGGAAGGGAGGACTTAAGATCGCTGATATAAAGTTGCACCACTTCGGCACCTTCCCTGTCTCCTGTATTGGTTATCGGTACTGTGACAGTCAGTGTTTCACTGCCAGTTATCACTTTCTTGTCGGCTACAGGTTTACCATATTTGAAAGTGGTATAACTCAATCCATGACCGAAAGCAAAAAGCGGCTTCACCTCTTTCTGCTTGTCTGCCCAACGATAGCCCACAAAGATACTTTCATTATACTTCACGTCGATAACTTTTTGAGAGCGTTCATAGACGAACTCGCCCAACGCATGTGCCGCATTGTCTTCCAGACGGACTGGAAATGTGAAAGGCAATCTGCCACTCGGATTCACATCGCCCATCAGCACGGCAGCCAGCGAAGTCCCCGCTTCTGAACCCAGGTACCAGTCTTGTACAATGGTGGACACCTCATCCACCCAAGGCATAGCGACAGCATTACCCGAAATGTTAACTACCACTAGATTCCTATTGGCTTTTGCCAATGCAGATATTACATTGTCCTGTCCGTAAGGTAAATCGAGAGCCTTGCGGTCAGTATCTTCGCAATCTTGATTGTTACTCTTATTCAGTCCGCCGATGAAGATGACGCAATCAGCTTTTGTTGCCGCCTCTACGGCTTCGATAATCAATTCTTCGGAACTGCGGTCATCTTTCAGGTTCTGTCCTGTCACCACACCGTTGTATTCACCCGTAGCATCTCCCACATAACCGCGCACCCAGGTCACTTCTGCTTTGCCACCTACACGACGTCGGATGCCATCAAGTGGAGAAATCTCACGTTGCACCTTCAATGAGGAGGATCCTCCGCCTACGGTCATCATCTTCACGGCATTCTCGCCCACTACAAGTATCTTCTTTGTCTTGTCTAGATTGATTGGTAGCACATTACCTTTGTTCTGCAATAGTACGATGCCCTCTTCCCCGATGCAGCGGGCCGCCTCATAATGTTCGGGTGAAAGTATGCTACCCAAAGGACGTTTGGAATTCATCTCCGTGCGAAATAGTAAACGAAGAATGCGGCGCACTTTGTCATCCAGCTCCTTTGTACCCACTTTGCCCTCCTTGATGCATTGCAGATAAGGGAGCGCCAGATAATAATTATCATATGCGTTGCTGGTTCCGCTGCTCAACCCATTGGTCCAGCTACCATATTCGATGTCCAGCCCATTAACGATTGCCTGGTCTGTGTCGTGCGTGCCACCCCAATCAGATACCACCACACCGTCGAATCCCCATTCGCCTTTCAATATATCGTTCATCAGATATTGGTTATGGCAGGCATGTTGTCCTTTGTACAGGTTATAGGCTCCCATAATGCTCCATGCCTTTCCTTCCTGCACGGCGGCCTTGAAAGCAGGCAAGTAGATTTCATAGAGAGCACGGTCGTCCACGATGACGTTGGTAGTATGGCGATTTACTTCATGGTTGTTCAGTGCGAAATGTTTCACGCAAGCAGCCACACCATTCTGCTGTACCCCTTGCACGTAGGGAACCACCATGCGTGATGCCAGATAGGGGTCTTCGCCCATATATTCGAAGTTGCGTCCGTTGAGCGGTGTACGGTAAATATTCACTCCTGGTCCCAAAAGGATGGTTTTCTTTCGGTAACGAGCTTCTTCTCCGATACTCTTTCCATAAAGCAGGGCCATATTGGGGTTCCAGGTTGCAGCCAAACAAGTCAGTGCAGGGAAAGCCACACAGGAGTCATTAGTCCATCCAGCCTGGTTCCATTCGTCCCAAAGCACTTCAGGACGGATACCGTGCGGACCATCCGTACACCATACTTCGGGAATACCTAGGCGAGGTACACCGACACTGCTGAATTTAGATTGTGCATGGGTCATGGCCACTTTCTCCTCCACCGTCATACGGTTGAGTGCATCCTCTATTCTCTCTTCTATCGGTCTAGTATTGTCCAAATAAGCGGGAATCGTCTGTGCGTTTGTCATGCAGATTCCACCCCCCAGCAGAACTATCAGTGTTCCCCAAAAAAATGTTCTTTTCATTGTCTTGTCTATTCTATATGATTGTTATTATTCCACTTTTAGTCCCAATGAACGGATATAGCCCTTCTGCGGCACACAGTTCCCGAATTTACAGTTCTCTATCCAACCTTGCAGGGCACGGCGTACCACCTCTTGATTGGGGCGCGCATCACGTATCTCCTTGTAAGTGCCGCGCGGTGCTTCCGAGAAAGCTCTCACCAAATCCCAACCTTCGGGAGCCTTAATGCCCACGAATGACGAGCCGTCCAGTTTCTTGTAAGGCCAGAAGGTGTATCCGATGTTGTTCTCTTTCATCACGCGACAGAAGGCGGCTTGCCACTCATCGGTGTTATGACCTATCTCCCCCATGTACATGGGCAGGTTCACACTGTCGCGAAAGTGAATCAGGCTGCCGATAGCCTCCTTGGTTGCATCGCCTCCGTAGCGGTGGCAGGTGTACATCAGTTTGTCATCATAGGTCGCATCGTGGAAGGGAGTGAAATTGCCATTCCATTGTGCACCGCCTATCAGTATGATGTGGTTCGTATCTACTTCGCGAATGGCTTTCACAGCACGCTTGTGGAGAGGTTCCAGTCTGGCATTCAGTTTTTCCATGTTTTCAAAGTAGGGCGCGATAGGTTCGTTGATCAGTTCGTAACCCAAAATGACCGGCTCGTCCTTGTAATAGTCGGCTATCTTGCGCCAGATGTCACAGAAGAGTCGCTGGCTCTGTTCGCTTTCCAACAGCCAGGGGTAGCCATAACTGTCGTCAATGTTGTCGCCCGTTTGTCCACCAGGAGCATCGTGCATATCGAGTATGAGGTATAATCCGTTGTCGCGGCACCAGTCCACTACGCTGTCCACTCGTGCGAAGCCGTCTTGTGCGACGGTCAGTCCCATATAATCCTCGTCGGTAAAGAGCTTGTAATGAAAAGGCAGGCGGATGGTGTTGGCACCCGTAGAGGCTATAAACTCCACATCGGTGCGGGTAATATAGTTGTCCTTGAACTGCTTCCAGAACTCTGCAACGTAGTCGGGTCCTACCAGTTGGCAAAGCATCTCATCAATAAAGCGGGGCGAGTTGGTACGGCTAAAACCAAACATATAGCCTTCGGGATTCAGCCAGTTGCCTAAGTTTGTACCCTGGATAAAAAGTTTGCTGCCGTCCGGTTGGATAAGGTTATGTCCCGATATGCGCACAAAGGCTTCGAGGATAGGTGCGGCTTCCTGTTTGGTTTGTTCCTGCTGGCAGGAAGCCAGCAGAGCGGCAGACATAAGGAAATAGAGTATCTTTTTCATACTATTGAATTAATAAATCATTATAATTACTTTGTTATTTCAAAATCGGCAGACGGGCCTTCATCGCTGTTCGTACCCAACCAGAGAGTGAATTCACCCGGTTCCACCTCTTTCCTCATTCGGCGTGTCCAGTAAGCCAACTCGCTCATGGGAAGCGTAAAGCTAACGGTTTGTGTCTCGCCCGGCTGCAAGGTGATGCGGCGGAAACCTTTCAGCTCTTTTACAGGACGGGTGACAGACCCCACCTTGTCACGCACGTAAAGCTGTACGACTTCCGTACCGGCACGTTTTCCGATGTTAGTTACATCCACGCTGGCAGTCAGTGTTCCATCCGCCTTCAAGTCAGTGGCGGAAAGCGTCAGTTTGTTGTAAACGAATGTCGTATAAGAGAGTCCATAGCCAAAAGGAAATAACGGATCGAAACCTGCATCCATATAGAAGGAGGTGCAACCCAAAGAAGTCTGTCCGGCTTCCAACGGTATATCGTCTATCAATGTTTCATGACCACTCGGTGCGCGTCCCGTGTGGTGGTGTGCATAATAGATAGGGATTTGCCCGGTCATTTTCGGGAAAGTGACCGGTGTTTTGCCACTCGGCACAACCTTACCGAAAAGCAGATCGGCAATGGCAGGACCACCCATTGTGCCCGGATGAAACATATAAATTACAGATGAAGATTCCTCCACCTGTCTACCTATAGTGAGCGGACGTCCAGCCATGACTACTGTAACCAAAGGTTTGCCTGTAGCAGCCAAAGCAGTTATCAACTCTGGTTGTGCACCACGAAGATTCAAATCAGCCAATGAGTGTGCTTCGCCGGAAAGAATAGCTTCCTCGCCTACGAATGCCACTACCGCATCGGCACGGCGGGCAGCAGCTACGGCAGCGGCAATACCCGATGTACGCTTGTCACGGCTATAAGCCACGCCCGGCTCATAAATCACCTGCACGCGGTCGCCGTACATTTCGCGCAAAGCCCTCAGTGGAGTCTGCGTATGTTCCTTCTCTCCATCGAAACACCAAGTACCCAACTGGTCGTGAGGCGCATCGGCCATCGGCCCCACCACAGCTATCGTGCGAACTTTTCCGGTAAAAGGTAAGGTTTCATTATCATTCTTCAACAAGATAGCCGACTGTTCGGCTGCCTCTTTCGCCTTGGCGAGATGCGCTTCGGCATATTTCACAGACTGGTCGGTCTGCACGTATGGATTGTTGAACAGTCCCAATCGAAATTTAAGGCGCAGAATATTGCGCACGGCATTGTCGATAGTTGCTTCCGACACTTTTCCTTCCGACACCAACTCCTCCAAATGTTCCATAAAAGATCCACTTACCATCTCCATATCTACTCCTGCATTGACAGCCCTCTGTGCGGCATCCTTACGGTTGCTACAGAATCCGTGAGTAATCATTTCAGTAGCTGATGCCCAATCGGTCACTACCATGCCGTCATACTTCCACTCGTCACGAAGTACGGTGCGCAATATAAAGTCATTGCCTGTGGAAGGTATGCCGTCATTATCATTAAATGAAGTCATAAAGGTGGCGCATCCTGCTTTAGCCACAGCCTCGAAAGGAGGCAGATATATATTGCGCAACACACGTTCAGGAATAAAGGTTGAGTTATAGTCCTTACCAGCTTCAGCAGCACCATAACCCACAAAGTGTTTGGCACAAGCGGCAACGGAAGTGGGGTCACAAAGCGATTTCCCCTGAAAACCACGTACCATCGCTACACCCATCACAGCAGATAGATAAGGGTCTTCGCCGCAACTTTCGGCCATACGCCCCCAACGGGCATCGCGCGAAATATCTATCATCGGGGCAAAGGTCCAGCGGATACCATCAGCCGAAGCCTCCACAGCTGATATCCGTGCACCGTCTTCAGCTACTTGCGGATTGAATGTAGCGGCTTGTCCCAGCGGAATGGGGAATATCGTCTTATATCCATGAATCACATCACGGGACATTAGGATGGGAATCCCTAGCCGGGACTCTTTCACTGCTATATCTTGTATTTTATTCACCTGTTCCGGGTCAGTGATGTTCAGTATCGAACCCACTTTCCCTTCTTTCACCAGTGCCGCCACCTCATCGGCATTGCCAGGACTCAGCTGATTCATCTGGCCAATCTTTTCCTGAAGAGTCATGCGGGCAAGCAACTCTTCGACTTTTGTCTCTAAACCATCGTCTGTCTTCACGTCCGAACAGGAGAAAAACGGAAGAGCCAACAAGCAGACTGATAAGATTTTGAATTGTTTCATGGTATTTATAGTTTAAAATGTGCTACATTCATTCCCTATTTTTTCCAACGGCAGGAAGCCACCGCCTTGGCAGGTACCTCACAGACGAAGGTATTCCCATCCTCACCCACCTCTAAAGCTACGGAAGTCTCCGTCTCATTGAGCACCACATAAGCATACGTGCCGTCGGAGTTTTCGAAAGCTGCGTGCATCAGTCCCTCGGGAGCATTGCTCAAACCTATATGGACAGCACCGGGTTTCACCACTGCTGACATATGGCCGATAATGTAATAGTGCGAGTTACGTGTAATCGTGGCATAGTCGGCAACGTCTATATCTACCGCACCGTAACATACCTGACACCCGCCTTTGCGGTTGGGACCACGTTCGGTGTCGAGCATCAGGTTCCACACCATCACAGCTTTGCATCCGTTGTTTACTGTGCCCAACGCCACTTCACGCATATCCTCCATTAGACGCTTCTCTAAGTTGCGTCCATCATTCCACATACCGATGGAAGTTTCCGTAAAAATCAGTTCTTTGTCGGGTCGACGTACCTGCACATCGTTCAGTTCGTCGCGCCGACCACCGTAGTTGTGATAGGCTGCTCCGGCCAGAAAGGAGGCGGTTACCTCATCGTCATACATACGCAAAGGGTAATCCTCTTGGTCGGGCATGTTGTCGTAATTATAATTGTGGTCGAACGCGTAAATCTTCACGTCTAGTCCAGCACTGCGAAAAGCGGGACCCAGTGCTTCTTTCACGAACGCCTGTTCTTCCTGCCAGCTCATGAAGAGCGAAGCGGAATTTCCCCGGTTCAGCGGCTCGTTCTGCGGAGTGACAGCATGTATGCAAATACCTTCGACCTCGAATGCCTGCACCCACTTCACGAAATAAGTGGCATAGTCTACATAACAGTCGGGATTCAGCTGACCGTCGGTCCACGAGTCAAAAGGTTGCCGTTCTTCTAGGTTATTCACCTTCATCCATTTGGGACATGTCCACGGAGAACCCAGTATCTTGATGCCGGGGTTGATGGCTAGTATTTCTTTCAGCACAGGTATCACATACTCCGTTTCCTCGCTCTGTAGGGCAAAGTGTTCTATACCCGGTTCGTCGCAACAAGTATATTCACTCAGCGAGAAATCCGAGCAACCGATGGAGATGCGGATATAGCTGAATCCCAACCCTTCGGTATCCGAGAAAGTTTCCTTCAAGAAACGTGTGCGATTCTCCTGTGTCATCTTCATCAGGTTATAGCACGTAGATCCGGTAACGGCCGCACCGAATCCATCTATAGTCTGATGGCATTCTGTAGGATTCAAGACGACGCGCAAAGCGTTCTCTCCCTTTGTACCCAACGCTATTTCCTCCTTAGCAAACTCTTTTGATCGGTTGTTGGTAGTGACAAGTATCTCTACCTTCTCCGATGTAGCGGTGCAAGCTGCCAACATACAAACCATGCCACACCACACCAACAAATATCTTTTTATCTTTCTCATGTTCCTAATTTCACTTTTTATTATTCTGAGACACCATAAGATGGTAAACAAGCAACCTCTTTTCTCTTTTAAACGGGGATATTCTACATTCCAATACCCCTCATTTTACCTTAACGTAGAATATCCCCGTTTTGATTACCTGCAAATCAAACAACTATTAACCTGCCAATCAATATGGATTCTGAATAATTGTACCATGCGCAGCTTCAATCTCACTCTGCGGAATAGGCAGATATTTCTTACTTTCCGTCCATCCTTCTCGTTCGGGAATAGCTGTGCCACCCCAAGTACAAGTACCTTCGAAAGTACCATTCTCATTAAGCGTACGTTTACTCTGAAGTACTACGCCGGCACCAGCTTTCAGCGTAGCAGCTGCCTTGCCTGTACGCACGAGATCAAAATAACGCTTACCCTCACCTACAAATTCCACACGGCGTTCGGCAATGATATTATCTATTGAAACTGTTTTTGATGGCAAGCCCGCACGGCTACGAACCTGGTCAAAATAATCTTGTGCAGAAGCATCACCGATAGCCAAAGCCAGTTCAGCCGCGTTCAGCAGTGTTTCTGCATAACGATAAAGATGCAGATTGTTGTCCCAATTCAGGTCTGTGGCAGCCAAAGCACCCTCTGTGCCGCCTGGACGACCTAAATATTTGCGCAGGAAGATACCCGTATTCTGATAACGTCCACCATAGCTGACACGCACACCTTCATTGTTCCATTCGTCCTCCATGTACTTATCCATGTTCAGCAGGGCAAGGTCACGGCGGAGGTCACCTTCTTCAAAAGCATCATAGACTTCTTTAGAAACTGCACCAAACCCCCATCCTCCGACAAATTCGGTAGATGCACCGGTGACAATATCCTTGCCGGTTCCATTATAATTCAAACCGTCAATGCCAATCATGGCCGGAAGTACGGTACCACCGGTTGTATTGGCAGCTCCCCAATCGCGCTTACCACCTTTGGATATATAATTCACATCCAAAATGATCTCACTGTTCCACTCATGTTCCAAATCAAACAGTTGGTCATAATCTGCCACCAAGCGATACTGTCCAGATTTGATAATGTCTTCCATGTAACCCAGTGCCTTGCCATAACGGCTTTGGTCTCCCTGATACATTACATAATCAGCATAAATCATGGCAGCAGCGGCATGTGTCATACGGCCTTCCATGCCCGAAGGTTGCTTCATCGGCAATGCTTTGCTGTCTAACACCTCTTCCAAATCAGCAACAATTGTAGTATATACTTCGTCAGCACTCTTCTGCTCAGCAATATAGGGAAACACCAAGTTTTCCATGTAAAGAGGAATATTACCCCAGGTTTTCCACAACACTAGATAATACCATGCACGCAAGGTACGTCCTTCACCCTGATACTGCGCTTTCAACGAACCCTTCAAAGCCTCTTCGGCATCGTCAATCAGACGAATGGATCGGTTGATGCCGGAATAAGCTGTAGTCCAGGCGCCGTCAATGTTGTTACGCGGATCGGATTTGTATTGTGATATCAAGTGTATCTGACTTTGGTCAGTGGTACTTCCTCCACCTACATATACATCATCTGCCATAGAGTCCCAAACTAGGTTCAACGGTGCCCAACCACCAAAATAGTCAAACCATTGCATCGGATGATAAGCGGCCACTGCAGCTTCCAACACACGGGATTCACTATTATAGTATCCGTCGAGCGGGAGTTTGCTTGCCGGTTCTTCTGTCAAGAAATTGTCACCGCAAGAAGTTGTTCCGAGCATCAAAGCCAATGCGGCAAAACTATATAAATTCATCTTTTTCATACTATCTTTCATTTTTAATATTAGAAATTAAGATTTAAACCAACCGTAAATGTACGAGCCTGAGGATAGTAACCACGGTCAATACCGTTAGAACGTTCGTCACCTCCCAATTCAGGATCCAATCCTTTGTAGCCTGTGAAAGTCAGCAGGTTCTCGGCAGCCACATAAACGCGAAATTTCTGAACAAAGAATCTTTTGGTGAATGAGAGCGGCAGCGTGTAACCTACCTGGATGTTCTTGATACGCATGTAGGAACCATTGTGTACATAGAGGTCGGAGATACGCCAGTTGTCATTGTTATTTGTCCAAGAGAAACGAGGCATTGTATTGGACGTGCCTTCACCGTGCCAACGGTTCATGAACTCTCTCGGCAAATTCACATAGCGGCAATCCAAACGACGGGTTACGTCCAAAATGTCCTGCCCTAATGCACCGGAGAGCAACATGCTGAAATCTATATTCTTATAAGAAGCATTAAAATTCCATCCGAATGTCCAATCGGGAGTCCCTTTACCAATCATGTGCTTGTCATCGTCTGTCAACTGACCGTCGCCACTGTAGTCAAGGAAACGAACATCACCCGGAACAGCATTTTGACCATACTTGCTGTTGTAGGCATCGGCTTCTGCCTGGTTCTGCAAAATACCGTCTGTGCTCCATCCATAGAAGTACGGATAAGGATAACCGTTTTCCGAACGAGATACGTTACCAATCTGGTGTACATTATCACCCATTTCAAAACCATCGGCATTACCCAAGTCAATCAATTGATTCTTCAAGTAGCTGACATTCAACGAGGTTGCAAAGTTAAAGTCACCCTTACCGAATTTATAACCAACCTCAAATTCCACACCTTCGTTCTTCATCGAACCAACGTTCCCCCAAGGCTTTGATTCACCCAAATAAGAAGGGATAGCCATTTCTTTCAACATACCATTCGTCTTCTTATAAAAGTAATCTGCGGTGAATGTCAGTGAATTGTTGAAGAGACCGAAGTCCAGACCAACGTCATATTGTTCAGATTCTTCCCACTTCAAATCAGGATTCGGCGTGCCGGTCGGCTTAGACCCCAGCAGGATGTTTTGGTTACTGGATCCACCTAAAGGATAGTTGTTTCCGGTAGCCACATTGGCTGTGTAACGGAAGTTACCGATATTTTCATTACCGTTCTTACCCCAACTCAGACGCAACTTTGTATTCGTCAACCAATCCGGACGTTTTTCCATCCACTTTTCGTTGGTAATGTTCCAGCCTAAAGACACAGAGGGGAAAGTACCCCACTTGTTATTCGAGCCAAAGCGTGAAGAACCATCACGACGCACAGTAATCTGTAACATGTAACGCTCTGCAAAGTTATAACTCAAACGTCCGAAATAAGAAGCCAATGAATTAGGATCTCCAAGACCACCAGAAGCACCAATCTTACCATCAGACTGCAAACCAATAGCGAAATCAATATTTGCTTTATCATCCAAATATTCAGGTAAATCCAAACGATTTCCGCTCAAAGCACGGGCAGTGTAGCGTGAAGCCGACTGTCCTAATACGATACCGAAAGAATGATTACCAAAAGTCTTGTCATACGTCAGCACGTTTTCTATCTGCCATGTATAACCACGGTTCATAGAAGACCATACCTCTGATTTGTCATTGTTACTATTCTTGTTCAAATAGTAAGGGTGACTCCAACCGTCAGAGCCCCAGAAAGCGAGGTCAGACCCCCAAGAAAACTTATACTTCAAATTATCCCAAATGTTCAGTTCTGCCGTCAGATTAGCAATAATCTTATCAGAGTTATTCTTTGTGCCCGGCTGTGCAGACATACGGCCCAGAGGATTTGAAATTTCGTTGAAGTTATCATTCGGCATAGAAAGCAACTTTCCCGTTAGTTGATCATACACAGGATCGCCATACTTGTCACGATCGTATGGCTGCAACTGGTCTTCGCTGTCAGCATATACCGGCATAGTGGGATCCATAAACAAGGCATCGCCCAAAGGAGAACCGGTCAATGAACCGGCATTCACACCAATATTATTGATACGTGAGTAAGAGATATTCAGTCCTAAAGTCATCTTTTTCAACCAATTGCGTTTTTCACCTTCATCGAACAACGTGTACATTGTATTGCTACGTAATGACAAACGCTGGTAGTTGGACTTATCATAGTTACCGCCAATGATACCTTCTTGGTCATAATAACCCAATGAGAAGTAATAATTCACCTTTTCAGAAGCTCCACTAACGCTCAACTGATGGTTTTGCACGGGTGCATTGTCATTGAATAGAACATCTTGCCAATTGGTACCGGCCCCCAAATTCGTATTGGCATACAGCGGCTCCTCACCGGCATAGGCCGCAGCCTCGTTCATCAGCGTGGCATATTGAGAGGCATTCAACATATCGCGCTTCTTCCATGCAGTCTGCCATCCATAAGAGAAATCGTATGAAACTTTCACCTTGCCTAACGTACCTTTTTTAGTAGTAACTAATACGACACCGTTGGCGGCACGTGCACCATACACGGCAGCCGAAGCTGCATCCTTCAACACTTCGATACTGGCAATGTCCGAGGGGTTGATATTGTCAATACCACCACCAACAGGCATGCCATCTACGATGTAAAGTGGATCTGAATTGTTGATGGTACCCGTACCACGAATGCGAATCTTAGAACCCGACCCCGGCTGGCCGTTCTGAGTAGAGACCTGAACACCGGCTGCAAGACCTTTCAAAGCGTTATCCACACGTACAGGAGCCGTCTGTGACAATTCATCCGAACCTACTTTGGCAATGGAAGCTGTCACTACAGATTTTTTCTGAACACCATAACCGATTACCACTACTTCATCCAGTGTCTGCGTGTCTTCTTTCAAAATCACGTTAAGCGGAGTCGAAGTGGCTTTCATCGACTGCGGAAGATAACCCACGAAAGTAATCTCAATGATTGCATCATTCGGCACATTGGTCAGGATAAAATTGCCATCGAAATCGGTAATCGTACCATTCGTCGTACCTTTTACCAATACACTCGCACCGATAATTGATTCACCGGTTGCATCCTTTACCACACCTTTTACGGTAAGCTGCTGGGCGAACATCTCCAACGAGAAGAAAAGCAACAAGAATATAGATAGCATGTATCTATGCGCTTGTAATTGCATCGAATTGTTTTTCATAAGTTAATAATTAAAGATTAATAATCAATTGTACTTTACTTGATTTTCATCACTGCAAAAGTACAGGAAGTTTTCAATGAGTGTATGAGGCAGTAAAGGGAAGAAGTAAGGTGCTTCATTTTGTATACTACTAATATTTAAATATTTACAAATAAAAAAATAAAGAAGGAGTAAACATACTGAAAGAGGATAGGAAAGTCCAAAAGATGATTTCAACACCTCCGAATCTCTGTTTTCAGCTTCAATGAGACAAAAAAATCGCTTCCTTTTACTCTTGCTCTTGAAACCAAGAGCAAGAGCAAGAGTAAAAGGAAGCGGTTATCAGAGAGTTTGATTTCATCTAAATTCATTCGGACAGCACTTGCTGGCGGCGCAACAATGCCTCCAAATAATAATAATCGGCATAACAAAGCGGCACGTCTATCTCGCTGCCTGCCGGATAGTGACCAGTGGAATGCAGAAGCAGGAAACCAAAATGCGTACCTAGTTCCGCCTGATAATGTCGGTGCAAGCTGTCCAATATTCTGTCGGCAAACGCCCGATAGCTCTGAGCCTTTTCGAAAGTCACGTAGCCAGAGAGTTCATAGAGTCCCGATGCGATAAGCGCAGCAGCCGAAGCGTCGCGGGGTACGGAGGCATTGGCTTGTTCCGGTGTACATCCGTTCACTTCCGGCATCTTCATGTCCCAATATGGCACACCGTCGGCAGGCAGATTGGGCAAGGATAGGAAGAAATCGGCTATGCTTTCCGACTGGCGCAGGTAGGCGGCATCGTGCGTGAAACGATAACACATAGCAAAGGCATACAGCCCCCACCCCTGACCACGGCTCCAGAAAGAATCGTCCGCATAGCCCTGATGCGTGCATTTCAAACGCACGTCACCCGTTTCTGGGTCGTAATCCACCACATGAAACGAAGAATGGTCGGTACGGAAATGGTTCTTCAGCGTGGTATTGGCATGATTGACCGCCACATTCCAGAACACGGAGTCGCCCGTGAGCTGGGTGGCACGGAAAAGCATTTCGAGGTTCATCATGTTGTCTATGATGACAGGGAATTTCCACTTGTCGCGGTTATGGTCCCACGAGCGTATGCTCTGCACCTTGGGACTGTATCGGGTGATGAGTGTACGTGCACTCTGCACCACTACGTCTAGATATGAGCGTTCACCTGTCAGTGCGTATGCCTTACCGAAGCTGTCATACATCATAAAGCCCAAATCGTGCGTGCCTTTGTGCCATTTGGCTTCTTCGATGGGCCAGGTATAGCTGATGGCCTTCCTACGCCAATAGTCGTTGTGCGTATATTCATAGACCTGCCACAAAGTGCCAGGGAAGAAGCCGGAACACCAATCGTGCGGATGGACTAAATCAAGGTTGCCGTACTTGTCAATGCTTCGGGGGCTTACTTTGCGCTGTATCGCGTTTCGTTCTTTGCGCTTGGCCATCTCCACGCATTGCATAGCGAGTTCCAACTGGCTGCACGCAAAAGCAAAAGCCTGGTCAATTTCAGTAGGCTTCGCATAGAGCAAGTGAAAGCGGTCCGTAAGATTCAGCACCCGGTGCACCCGGTAAAGTTGCAGATAGTCCGTACGCGAAGCGTCTATATAAGTACCCACCCGGTAGAGGTCTTTATAGAGAAGTTGGAGCGATGTGTCCCATCCGTGAATCTGCTTGTAGGGCCAGGCCGATACGTCCTTTCCGGCATATTGTGCCAGAAAATCCATGCCTTTATATACGCTGCGTCCATCGGTAGAAACGGCGTGTTTCAGGTCCACCCCGGCCTTGTCGGCCATGAGTAGCAGGTCGATGAAGTGCGTCAAGTTGTATTGCGAATAGTGAAAAGCCAGTGTGCGAGTCAGTTCGTGTAGCTGCCTTCCGTCCGATTCTATCTGCCGGAAAATACGCTTTGCGGGCAAGGCGTGAAGCACCTCACGAGCTACCTTACTGCGTCCGGCATAGAGGGCAAAAGCCACAATCTGTGCATCGTAAGCGGTGCCGTGATTGTTTTCACAAGCTGCCTCTTCCTTTCCTTGCGGACTGGTGAGCATCCAGTCCAGTAGTTTGCCGAACCAGGCTTTCAGTTGCTTGCTGTCGTGAGAGGTAAAGGAAGCAGATTGTTCCAGCAAGGCCACGGCATCCAGCATCTCAACAAAAGAATAGGTGTCAATCAGTCCGTAGCTGCGTCCTTCGTTGTTGTTCTGTCCCGGTACCACCTGCGCATAGCGCAAATGGGGATTCATCTTCGTTTCCTCATCTAGGAACCACACGCGAATCTGTTCCACAGCTTTCTGTGCATACTTCTCCTCTCCGCTAAAGTACCAAACCAGCGAAAGCGTGGTTACACGTTCAGCTGTCTGCCCCAAACGGTTGCGGTCCAGTTTTTCCAGTTCGGGATTCGACAGGCCGTCGCGGTTGATATAAGGCAGTCCGTCAGGTTTCGCAAGGTCGGGCCAAAAATAGCGTGCCTGACTTAGATAGTCGTGGCGGTCACCGCTGGCGGGCAGTTTTTCCTTCTGCATCACAGAAAGAGGCTTTGCATCCAACATACTGTCGGCCTGCGCCTTCAAGGCCTCGTATGCTGTGGCATAGTAGGGTTTCTGCAAATGTTTTCTCACTTCGGCCAGATGTTCCGCATTCCATACGGACTGTGCCGACACGGCAGCCGAAGCACACAATAGGACCGCAATAAGATAATGTTTGATTTTCATGATTTTCTTCAGTTTTTTATGATTTTTCAATTTGATTCCCGACAAATATGTCTTCCCTTGCCTGCAACCGAAAGCCACCTTCAGGCTACCGCCTTTGTAACTGACCACGTAGCGACGTTTCACGGCATGGAAAGAACCTGCATCGCGAGCAGGGGTCAGATTTTCTTCCACAATCCGCCCATCTATACTGACAGTAAAGACATAACCCTGCTTTCCGATACTCTCTTCCGACTTGCCCAACAGATATACAGGCGAGGTGACCACACCGTCCGGATCGGCAAAAAGAAGTTCCACTTCGTAACTGCCGGTGGGCACATCGAAGCGGTATTCCTCTATATCCTTGCGCATGGTCTGATAAAGAGGGTCGTCGGCTGTGAGTTGTATCTCAGTCTGCGTGCTTTTCTCCCTTCCGACTATATAACCCCATCCGCCTTCGATGTACGGACGATCGGGCACCCATGTCAGCCCACTTTTATCGGACGTGAAGAAACAGTTGCTCCCCACGTTCACAGCCAGTTCCAAAGAAGTCCAGTCAGCATCGGCTATGTGCAAAGGTATCGGTGTAAAATTTACCCGAAGCCCATCATGTACCTCTCTGCCGTCAAACACGCCTGTGACCGACAAATAAGGTTCGGTGCCTTCAAAAGGCACCTCGAACACTGCATGGCAGTTCGTCACGCTCTTCCGACCCACCAGACGCCCGTCTATGGACAGTTCCACTTCGGGCAGGTTAGTATAGACCTTAACCGGAAGCATCACTGAAGCGTCCGGAGCACCCTGAATGCCACAACGCACATTCCAATCCCTACTTGCTATGTGCAGCACAGGAATGTCCTTTCGCCACATGGCCTGATAGTAATAATACACGTCTTTCGGGGCACGGTCTGCACGTACCAGTCCTTTGTTATTGATACGTGGCATGGACTCTTCGCGTACAGCTGAAGAGAAGTCTGTGAAATTCCAGTGCGCACCTCCGCACACGTAAGGCGTATTCTCCAACACGGGCAGGTAGTGTTCCAGATAGGTTTGCTGATATTCGCTGCTAAAGTCAAACGGACGGGGAGCCGTGGTATGCAGCCGTTTGTCCGAACCAGCCCCGTATTCGCTGACAATAAGCGGATGGGTGGAATAGTCCTGTGCTGTTCAGCTAAAAAGCGGTCAAAGCCTTTCAAGTCGCCTCCATACCAACCGTTATAAAGATTCCATCCCACCACATCGACAATCCTGTTCAGTCCGGATTCATTATAGGCATTGCTGCCATGAAAGGCCATCACGCTTACCCTTGTGCTGTCTTCTTCCTTCAGAACCCGTTCCAATCTTTCGGCAAGAGCTGATGTGCGTTCCAGCGCAAGCTTCAGCATGTCTTCCGTTTTATAAATCCGTTGGGTTTCAAGGAGTATTTCGTTCATGTAGCCCCATGCAATGACCGACGGATGGTTATAATGCTGACGTATCATCTCGCGCAGATTCTGTTCGCAATGGTCGGCAAATCCCGGTGTGTCGGACACTCTATTTATAATAGGTATTTCTTCCCATACGAGCATCCCCAAATGGTCACACATCTCCAACAAGGCATCATCCTGCGGATAATGGGAAATGCGGATGAAGTTGGCACCCATCTCCTTCATCAGCCGGAAGTCGCGGCGATGCATCTCGTCAGACAGTGCCACGCCAATGGGTTTCTGGTCCTGATGCCGGCAAATGCCACGCAATTTGTAAGGCTTGCCATTCAAGAAGAACCCCTTCTGTGCATCGAAATGGAAATAACGGAAAGCCGTATAATGTTCCATACGGTCCAGCACCACCTTTGTGCTGGCATCGCGCAAGACTGTTTCCACCCGATAGAGTACAGGAATTTCAGGTGTCCATAGCTCAGGACAATGAATCGGGGCTGTTTCCTCCTGAAATACGTAAGTTTCTCCAGCTTTTACCTGTATCTTTTTCTTTTGCTGTTGTGCTAAAGTGCCGTCCGGATGATAAACGGAGCAGATTAGCTCAAGCACGGCCTTCACCGAATCATCGTTCCGGATGCCTCCACGTATAAAGACACTCCCCTGTTTGTCCGACAGGCAGGAGGTATGAATGAACAAGCCGTCCGAACCGCAGTCCGTCAGCGTGAAATGCTGGTAAGGAACGGCCATGAGCCACACATCGCGATAAATGCCGCCGAAGAAAGTGAAGTCGGCCGAAACGGGTGGTACATCCTGCCGCGCATTGTCCACACGGACAGCCAGCAAGTTTGGGGTAGTGAAAGAAAGATATTCTGTCAGGTCGAAGATGCAAGCCGTATAACCTCCGGCATGATTGCCTATCGGTTGCCCGTTCAGATAGACATCGGCCACTTTCGAAGCAACATCTAATTTCAAAAACACCTGTTTATCTTTCCACGAAGCGGGTATATCCAGCACACGCCGATACCAACCTTTACCCCGATAATAATCCTTCTCCACATAAGCATCAGTGTTCCATGTATGAGGCAAATGAACAGAAGCCCAACGACTGTCATCCCATGAAAGAGTTGCACCCTCGGAACGATCTCCCTGAAAGAAACGCCATCCATCATTGATAGTACGGTTCTCACGCTGCGCACTGGCAGAAAAAGAAATAAAAAGAGGCAAGAACAGTACTGCGCCTGCTGACAGTTTCCGTTGAATCATGTCTATGTTTTCCATCCTATAACATTTGATTTTATACCTTTTGCAAATATACTCAAGGAGAATCAAATCTATATAAGAAAGTAAAAGCATTAAGTAAACAATCTACCAAAATATTTGATTGTTTTTCAATCGGTTATCCAGCCAATAGACACAGCAGGAAGTAAACTGTCATTGCATCCTTTAAAGTGTGCTTATTCTTGCATCTTGCCCAACGACCGCACCGTATCGGCAAAATCCTCTTTAGGGATGATGGCTTTGTTGCGTGTCTTCAGCCGGTTGTTGTAGACCGTTTGAGGCGAACAGTGCAAGAACTTGGCTATCTTCACGCTATCATTAATACCTAAACGCACCAACGCATAAATGCGTAATTCGGTATTCAGCAGTTCGCCCTCTTTCAGTACGATGCGTCCTTCAGGTTGGAGCAAGGCATTGAAGTCGCTCACGAAATCAGGATAAACGTGCAGGAAGATGGCATCGAAGTTATGATAGAATTCTTTCAACTCGTTTTGGGCCATCGTAGGCGTATCGGTTAATGCCTTGATCTCATCAAACTGTTTAACCTTAATTTTGCGATTCACGTTCTTACGAAACTCATCAAGTTTGCTGATATAGTTGGAGCAAATGGCAAATACGTAGCCTATATACTCTTCCTTCACATAATTCGACTCGCGCAACTGACTGTTGGCTTCCTTTAACTGAAGATTTACCGACTGCAATTCCCCATTTATCTCCGCCAACCTTGTATGCGCCTGTGACAACTCATCGATGTGTTTGTTCTGCAACTGGTTCATTTCATTCAGTCGGGCACGCGAACGCGACAAACTCTTCATTTGTACATAAATATAGCAAATGGCCCCTAATAGCACCACAGAAAGGATGCTTACCAACACTAAAAAGGAATGCAAACGTTCTCCCTGCCGACGGTTACGCTCCTGATAAGCCTTATGGATGGCATCCTGCACTTCAGATATGCCGACTACCCTTACCCTGTTGCGATAAAGCTGCGCAAGCTGAAGGCAATAATTAATATAGGTATAGGAATGATCTATGTCGCCCGACTCAAACAAAGCTTTGGACAGTTCTTCCAGTGAAGCAATGTCTCGATTGGCCGTGCGCACATCGGCCATAGCTGAGAAAATCATATACTTCAAATATTCTTCAGATTGTCCCACTTCACGATATAGGCAAGCCAATATATAAGCGTTCATGGCATCACACCGTGTATCCAACTGCGAAATATCTACCTCGTGCTTTAGTTCACGGATCACCTCCGGTGCATTTTCGGTAGCCAGGAACTTCCATCCCTTATACCACAAATAAAATGGGTCTTCAGGGATGAGGACTGCATAAATGGAATCTTTATAAACCCTTTCCGTCCGATAATATCCCTGACTTAAATTACCCATGTCATGTTTGGAGTATTGCCCGAAATGGGAGTAGAGATACATCATCTGTCCGTAGTATTCTATCTGCAAGTCACGTGGAAGCTTTTTTCCGTCAATGCCTTCCAGCAGATCCAACGCTTCTTTCAGCAATCCGGTGGCCGAAAGTAAAAAAGATTTCTTGATGCGCCATTCTGCCAACCACTCCTTTCGGTCCAATCGGACTGAAATATCTAAGTTTGCATTTACATAAAGCATGGCAGAATCGGAATTATACACAAAGTACTCATCATAGAACATTTTGTTTATCCAATAGCGTTCTTCTGTCGTGCGGGTATGGGCGGCCTTCATGCGAAGCTGTTCTATCTTTTGTTCTTTAGCCTCAACAAACCCATCTTTGCAGGCAATGAGCGAATCGAGCCTATCCAATAATTTTTCAACATCACTGCTATAAGGGGCAGCCGATAGAGGCAGATATAAAGACAAGGCAATAAGAGAAAGTAAATATTTCATATCATATTTTATATTTAACGTTAACAACTATGCAAAAATAATGAAATTTATAAATATTCTATAAGTGTCCGAAAACATTTTTTTATAAAAGTGATCTCCATTAAAGATTCTTGAAAAGATTTGCCTCTTAGAATAGATTTATATTAAAACGATGACCTAAAGATATTTCAATCAGTTGCAAAGAACATCACACTGATTGGTAAAACTGATAATAAGTTTTTATCAAAATTGTTACATTTTTTATTTTTAATATTTATATACAAACCTTACAACATTGAGTTGATATATTTTATTAGATACTTCAGACACATCTGTATTCACATAAATAAACAATGGGGTTGAAACCCCATTGAGAGAATAGCTGAATTTAATTTTAGAAAATAGAAACTTTTGATGTGGAACTTGACTATCCTATAATATAAAGATAAAGAGTAGTATCAAACAGCTTTAAGCGTACAATCATCCGCGATAGCATATTGTAACCTGCCTATAGTAATTATAACTTCGCCATAAAATTTATCAATATAGAAATAGTTCAACACTACAATCTGTTCTTTTACAGTTGTCAAAGAGTCATCTCCATAGGAAATCAATCATACTTATTCAGGAAATACCCAATATATATTTATACAAAATACTAACTATTTTTGATTTTAATAGATTGTAAATGTAAACACAATAATCTAAATGCCACCAAGCAGTACCTTCTGAATCCTACCGTATTTCAATTCTCTTTTTCCCATATAACGATTTTCCCATTTTTATTTATCCCGTCAGTAGCTCCACCTTGCGTGGTTCAGGGTGCGAAGCTACGGACGGGTCCCCTAAAAATATGCAAGGCCGCTTCGCGCCCTGCGGGTTTTGGCGAAAATTTTTCAATCCGTCCAGCCGGGCGGATGAAAATTTTTCACCAAAAGCCTTGCATATTTTCTCCCCGTCCGTATCTGCCCCCTGAAACGAGCAAGGTGAAGCCACCGACAAGGCATAAAAAAAAAGTCAATGTTATGAAAAAGAGAATTGAAATACGGCAGGATTGGAAACGAGGCTTCGGCTCCGCTCCAACCGGCATTAAAAATTTGGTGAAGTGGTCGCCGGTCGGTTTCGTGATCTATGTGGCGGTGTGTTTCGTATGTGCCTTTTTGGGTGGTATGCGATTGGTTTGGGCGATTGGTTGCCCATGTCGGCAGTTTTGGCGGTGGTGGTTTTCCTCATCCGTGCCATGTGGCGTATCCTTTGCGTGCCCGCTCTTTTCATCCTTGTTCTTTGCGTGATACTCTGACAGAATATGAATCATTTTAAAATCAAATCATTATGACTAAAGTACATTTATTGGGAGCTAACAGAAGTTACGACAGAAGCGTTCAGACCGTTTCAGTCAATCAAGTGGTAATATTGGAAGGCTACAGCTATGACAGCTATGTTGTGTATGAAGTAAGCCGCAACGGGTGGGGAATAACCTATCATCTTATCAATTTGCGGACATACGAGTTTTATACATCCGACCTTATCCGCCCGTTATCGGAGAAATTCGGGATAGGAATCTATTACGATGATGCGAACCCCAGGTTTTTAGATCCATTGGAAACAGCCGCTTTACTCACCAAGGCAAAAGAGAAGAAAGCCGAAGAAGAAAAGAAAGCGAAGGAAACAAGAGAGGAATACGGACGTATCGCCAAAATCGGTGCGGAGCGTTTGCGCCCCCTTGTCCCGACGGATGCAAAGGCGGTCATTATCGGCACACTACGGGTAAACGAGTGCGACAACTATACGGACTATTATGACTACAGTATAGCAAGAACCGTCATTTTAGGCTTTTCCAAACATACACGCAACCTCTTTTCAGAAATGCGCAAGCATGCCGCCAATTTTGAGGGAACAGCCTATTTGGCGGAATATAACGCAGATTACGAACACCGTGAAAATTACAGCATGGGAGACGGTATGTATCTGGGCAGGAACAAGTACAGCGGTTGGACGGTTGAGAAAGAGCCTATCCACGACCTTGAAAAATTCATAGAACGGTATGCGCACACCGCAGGGGATGAAGCCAACCTTTGCATGAAAGCACCGCAGAGAAACAGCGATACGGCAGAACAATCCACAGCAACCGCAGACCTTTCAACCCTCAGTCTTGAAATCGTGGAATACAGCGGGAAGGCGATTGCCGTATTCGGTGACACCAGGCCGATAAAGGACATTCTGAAAGACTTGAACGGTCTGTTCCGTGCGAACCTCACCTATAAGGGCGAAAGGCGTGCAGGGTGGATATATTCCAAGAAGCAGGAAACGAAAGTAAGGGAAGCACTCGCCACGTGCATCCGTGTATGACAGCATGAACGGCAGGGCGGAACAATCCGCCCGCCTATCAACGAACCCATAAAAAAGTAACGGCATGAGAACGGAAACAAGAACATACACCCTCTATCGGATAACCGAGTTATCCGAGGAAGCCAAAGAGAAAGCACACAACGAATGGTTGTGCAACCGATATTTTTACGGTTGGACACACGAGAACCGTCAGACCCTTGATACCTTTTGCGAACGCTTCGGCATTGTGTGCCGTAATTGGAGATATGACGCATGCAATTACAGCTATGACTACCGCAGCAGGCAGGAAGACTGCATAGACGGGCTAAACGGTTGGCGGTTGGCGGCCTATCTGATGAACAACCATTGGAACGACCTGTACACGCCAAAATATTTTTGGAAAGGGACGAAAGGACGAAAAAGCAGGATATTTGTAGATGCCTGTTGTCCCCTTACGGGCTATTATATAGATAACTGTATTCTTGCTCCGATTTATCAGTTCTTGAAATCCCCCACCGAAAATATCACGTTTGACAGCCTTATGAACGAATGTCTCGACAGTTTTTTCCGTGCCTGTCGGGATGATATGGAAAGCACCCGGACTTTGGAATACTTCACGGAAGAAAGCAACGCCAACGGTTGGGAATACCTTTCAGACGGAAAACTATTCAATTAATTATCAACATTTAAAACTTATCATTATGAAAACGAACAAGAAAGTACAGACGAACAGCGTACAGAAATCAGAGAAAGAAAATGCAGTAAAGGTGACCGCTTTGGCAATCATCCCGAAACCGATTACACTACTCACACCGCAGGACGTGCCCACGGCTACCGAAGTGACAGAAGCACCCGAAACGGCAACCGTTCCCACCGTTACGGAAGAAGCACCGCAGCAGGCCACGTTCAAGACACCGCTTGCAACGGCCACAGCCGAAACAGACCTTGACATCACCACCATACACCCAAGCACGGACAACCACCGCAAGACGTTCAATGACGCATCATTGCAGGAACTTGCGGAAAGCATTCGGGAAGTGGGAATCCTGCAGGCCATTGCAGTACGCCCACGCACGGAAGGCGGTTATGAAATCATATACGGTGAACGCCGTTACCGTGCCTCATTGCTTGCAGGAGCAAAGACCATAAAGGCAACCATATATAACAATGTGACGGACGATGAAGCGGAAGACATGTCGTTAAGCGAGAACTTGCAGCGTGAGCAGGTACGCCCCACTGAAGAAGCAAAAGCGTTCAAGCGGTTGCTTGAAAAGGGCAGATATGACATGTATTCACTGACCGCCCGTTTCGGACGGAGCGAGAAATATATCTATACCCGATTGAAACTGAACGAACTCCATGCGCCTATCGGTGAACTGTTGGACAATGAAACAATCACTGTCAGCGTAGCCGAGGAGATAAGCACCTATGAGCCCGATATACAAAAGGACGTGTACGAGAAGCACCTCAAAGAGGGGAACGGTGAGGATTGGACGGGATATACATTGAACCTCTTCAAAAGGTACTTTGAAAAATACTATACCACCGACCTTGGGCAATACAAGTTCGACAAGACGGAATGCAATACATGCGTACACAACGCAGCCAATTACAACCTTTTTGCCGAGCATAACGGGTGCGGACACTGCACCAACCGCAAATGTCTGGAAGCCAAGAACGCAGCCCATGTGGCAAAAGAGACGGAGAAACTTTTGAAATCCGATCCGAAGCTGGTTGTCGCACGCCCCTACTACGGAAGCCGTAACGATATGGCACTACAGAAATTGGACAAGAAAGGGCATGAAATCAAGGAACTTGACTACAACGTATCGGCAAGGGAATTCCCCAAAGCACCCGAAGCACCGAAGAAAGAGCAGTTCACCCAAGCGAAAGAGTACGAACAGGCGGTGCAGACATTTGAGCGCAGAAACGAGGAATATGCCCGAAAGGTGGAGGAACTTGACCGTATGAAGGAGGAAGGCAGGATAAAGACCTATGTAAAGGTAGGACAGACAGAACCCGAACTCTGCTACGTGGAGATAAACAGGAAGGAAACCGCCCCCGTCACTATCGGGACATTGCAGGAAAGGGACAAGCGTTTCAAACAGCTTTCCATCGAAAAGACCGTTGCCGATACGAAAAAGATTGTCCGTGAGAACGACTATCCCGAAAGCCCGTTCACGCAGTACGAAGACGGTATGGTTTATTTTGCCATGCTTGCCCAACTTCAAAGGAGACATTTCCCGCTTTTCGGCATCAAGGACCAGCCTTTCGCATTGGACGAGAAACAGCGGATGAAAATCGTTGCCAAACTGACGGACGGACAAAAGACGGTAATCAAACGGGACTTCATCAGCCACTTCCTTTGTGAGAACGGCCACGGGGACAACAACGCATCCAAGCTGCTGAGGGACTTCGCAAACATGCACTTCCCCGACCAATACGGACTTGCCAAAGCCACCCACGAGGAAGAATATCAGAAACGGCATGAACGTTTGGAGGAAAGGATAAAGGAAATGAAGAAAGCGGAAAAGAAAGCTGCCAGGGAAGCCGAAAAACAGCAGACGGCAGAAAAGACGGAAAAGAAGACCACCGCCCCGAAAACAGAGAAGCCCGAAAGCGGAAAAGCCGCCTGACCCCAAGCGGAAAGCATGTGCCGGAAACAACATCCGGCACATCTTTTTCACCACCCCAAGAGAACAGAGGGCAGGGCCGGACGACCCCACCCACACCGCCACCGTAAAACCTTTTAAAATATCAGCGAATGAAATATATAAGAATGTTCCCGGACGTGGAATATTCCACCGACAGGGATTTTTTCCTTGAAAATCAGATTGTCTGCATTGTAAGCAGGGAGGGCACGAAGTTTTGCAGCCTGATAGAGAACCGTCTGTTCATGCGTTCCCAAAGCCGCCATATCAGCAAGCGGATGCAGCTGCATATCATGTGTGAAATCCACAAGGACATCTGCCGCCTTCGCTATGGCGGCGAGCCGGTGGAATGACCTGCCACACCCCACACCTGAATACTTCCTCTTAAAGAATCAGATAATTCTTATAGTATTTTTCCACTAATACGATAATAATAGATTTATTGATAACCAGATGAATAGCTGTTTATCTTTTCAGTTATCCATTCTGTAGTCTGTTTATCCGGTTAGCTATATAGTTATCTATCTATTCAGCTACATAGCTATTTAGCTATGTGGCTATGTACATATTCAAACGGCAGCCCACATATCCATATAATCATATATCCATTCGGCCGAATATTTGCCTGCCTATTCGGGTAACCATCTTAATATTTGCCTGAACAGCAATTCAAATACCAGACCATTTACTTATTCAAACGGATAACCGAATAACTGCCCGGCTATAAATAAACCTTAAAAGAGTATCCATAAAGTATTCCCTGGTTTCAAAGTCATTCATTGGCGGGTGTGGGCGGGACCCGCCATAATGTGCGGATAGAAAAAACTCCCTACCTTTGTTGCCGGGAGAACGCAGCCCGTTCTCGGCAGAGAACGTATGACAATCCTTCAGACCTTTAATCCGGCACAGCCGGATTTTAATATGCGCCAGCATATAGCGAGGTGTACTTTCAGCGGTTGAAAATATTTCCAACCGCTGAAAGTCCCGCCCCGAAAGGCCTTTCGGGGATGTCAGTTCTCCCAAGTCGAACTTCCTAAATTATTCATGTTATGAAAGGTGAAACAAGAATCCGTAGCGCCGCAGGGCGCAAGGTGCTGGCGGACCCGCGCACGCACCGCTATTATCTCTGTCTCAATGACAGTGAGAACGAGAAGTTTCTCACTATGTTTGAACAGTCCGGCATGAAGAACAAGGCCGAATTTATCTTTGCCCGCATCTTCGGCTGAGAGTTCAAGGTAGTGAGGATTGATAAGGAAGCGCAGGAATATTATGCCCGGCTGACCGCTTTCTATCAACAGTTCCGCCGTATCGGAAACAACTACAACCAATGTGTAAAGACCATCCATACCATTTATGGGGAAAAGAAATCGCTTGCCTTCCTTTATAAACTGGCCGAAGAAACCCGCAAGCTGGAGGAACTCTGCAAACAGATTATCGAGCTGACAAAACGATACGAAAAAGAGTATCTCACTAAAAAGGAATAACATCATGGTGCCGAATATCACATCCGGCAGTTCATTCTATGGAGTGATTGCCTATAATAAGATAAAGGTGGACGAAGGTATGGCAAAGGTATTGTGACATCCCAAAATTGCGGCTGACACTTCGGGCAATGTGCCGATTGAACACTGCGTGCAGGCTTTCGAGCCTTACATCGCACTCAACTCGCACGTCCGGAAACCGGTTATCCACATCTCCCTGAACCCGTCCCCGAAAGACATTCTTTCGGAAGAGCAGATGACCGTACTGGCTCAGGAGTTCATGGAAAACTTCGGTTACGGGAACCAGCCCTATATTGCATGGCTGCATGAAGACATAGACCGCAAGCACATGCACATCGTATCGGTACGTATTGATGAAACCGGAGAAAAAATAGACCATAACCGGGAAGCTATCCGGGCACAGAACATCTGCCGTGAAATGGAAGTAAAGTACGGGCTTCATCCCACACTCGGAGAACACGGTGAGAGGGAACTGTCATCCCTACAAAAAGTGGACTATGCGAAAGGAGACGTGAAAGCACAGGTAAAGCATACCGCCCGAACCTTGCTGGAATGTTACAACTGTCACTCGCTTGCCGAATATGGCACTCTTCTGAACCTGTATAACGTAACCGTTTATGAAGTCAGGGGAAGTGTGGACGGGAAGGAATACCACGGTATTATGTACGGAGCTTTGGATGATAACGGACAGCAGGTGGGAACACCTTTCAAGTCCAGCAAGTTCGGTAAGGCATTCGGTTATGAAGCACTGCAAAAGAAGTTTGCCGCTTCTACTGAAAAGGTGAAAAGGAACAGCCTTGCCGAAAGGACAAGACAGGAAGTCATTAAAGCCATGCAGGACATCGGCACGAAAGAGGATTTCGCCCGAAATCTGAAAGAGGCGGATATAGAGACGGTTTACCGTATCAATCCCGAAGGACGTCTGTACGGCATCACTTTCATAGACCATACCAGCCGGACAGTGCTTAACGGCTCGCGTCTGGGCAAGGCCTTTTCGGCCAATGTGTTCAACGAGCTGTTCAACAATCCGGATGCGGACCGTACAAGGCTGATACCACCGCCGGAGCAGGATACACCCCGGCAGGAACGGGAAACGGATGCGGAAGAAAGACAGGAAAGGGAGGAATACCGGCAGCAGGAAAATCGAGGCAACTATCAGAGTGAACCGTCCGGCAGTCTGATTGATACGTCCGCACTCGGTGCCATTGACATTTTCTCCGTACTCATGGAAGATGACCATACGCACGAGTACATCGATCCGGCCTTCCGCTTCGGGCGCAGGAAAAAGAAGAAGCGCAGGCGCAGGCTATAATATAATAATGTATAGAAGAAGTCTAATTTTAACAGTTACAATTATGCAGAATGAAGATGATTTAAGAGGTCTTGCCAAAGTCACGGACTTTATGCGGGCCATCAGTTTTCTATTTTTGGCGATACACATCTATTGGTTTTGTTACGGCTGGCTACACGAAATGGGCTGGACGCTTGATATTGTGGACAGGATACTGTCCAATTTCCAGCGTACCACAGGACTGTTCTCGTCCCTTCTTTACACCAAACTGTTTTGTGTCCTCTTCCTCGGTCTGTCCTGCATGGGCAACCAAGGGGTAAAGAAGCATGAAATCACATGAAGGAAAATAATTATTGCGGCCATAGCGGGGGCCATACTCTTTTTCCTGAACTGGTGATTACTGTCCATTGACGCATCATCCGGTGTATGCGCCATACTTTATACCACGACATTGGCCGGCGGTTTCTTCTGCCTGTTGGCATCCGGTTTATGGATTAGCCGTCTGTTGAAGAACAATTTGCTGGAGGACGTTTTCAATACCGAAAATGAATCGTTCATGCAGGAAACCCGCCTTATGGAAAACGAGTATTCCATTAACCTGCCGACCAAATTCTGGTACGGGAGAAAGGAATGGAAAGGCTGGATAAACGTGGTGAATCCTTTCCGGGCCAGCATGATTTTAGGTACACCGGGTAGCGGAAAATCGTATGCCGTGGTCAATAATTACATAAAGCAGGCAATAGAGAAGTCCTATGCTCTTTATATATACGACTTTAAATTTGATGACCTGTCGGTTATTGCCTATAACCACCTGATTAAGTACAGACACCGCTATAAGATACCGCCCAAGTTCTACGTGATAAATTTCGATAACCCACGCAAGAGCCATCGCTGTAACCCGCTGGCACCGGAACTGATGACGGATATTTCAGACGCTTACGAGTCGTCGTACACCATAATGCTTAACCTCAATAAGTCGTGGGTGCAAAAACAAGGGGACTTCTTCGTAGAATCCCCGATTGTATTGTTTACGGCGATAATATGGTTCTTGAAGTTGTATGAAAATGGCAAGTATTGTACGTTCCCTCATGCGATAGAACTATTGAACAAAAGGTACGAGGATGTATTCACCATTCTGACAAGCTATCCCGAACTTGAAAACTATTTGAGCCCGTTTATTGATGCGTGGAAAGGCGGTGCCAGTGAGCAGTTAATGGGACAGATTGCATCTGCCAAAATCCCGCTTTCCCGACTGATAAGCCCGCAACTCTACTGGGTGATGTCCGGCAGTGACTTTACGCTGGATATTAATAATCCCAAAGAGCCTAAGGTTTTATGTGTGGGCAACAATCCCGATAGAATTTCTATTTATGGAGCAGCTTTAGGTCTGTATAACTCCCGTATTGTGAAGTTAATAAACAAGAAGAAGCAAATGAAAAGCTGTGTGATAATTGACGAGTTACCCACCATTTTCTTTAAAGGTCTGGATAATCTGATTGCCACGGCACGAAGTAATAAAGTGGCGGTTGTGTTGGGCTTTCAGGACTTCAGCCAGTTAAAGCGCGATTACGGAGACAAGGAAGCTGCTGTAATCATGTCAACTGTTGGTAATGTTTTCAGCGGCCAGGTGGTAGGTGAAACCGCCAAAACACTGTCGGAGAGGTTCGGAAAAATTCTTCAAAAGCGGGAATCCATGAGCATCAACCGTAATGATACGTCCACTTCCATCAGCACCCAACTGGACAGTCTGATACCTGCCAGCAAAATCAGTACGTTATCGCAAGGTATGTTTGTCGGTGCGGTAGCCGATAACTTCGGTGAGACAATCGAGCAGAAGATTTTCCATGCGCAGATAGTGGTGGACAATGAAGCCGTACAGAAAGAGACGGCGGCCTATCAACCCATTCCCGAAATCAGCAGCTTTCTGGATGAGAACGGCAATGATACAATGGAGCAACAGATACAGGCCAACTACCGGCAAATCAAGCAGGATATTGTGGAACTGGTAGAAAACGAACTGATCCGCATAGAGAATGACCCGGAACTCAAACATCTGTTGGGAGAGAATGGAAATTAAAATTATAATGACATTAATAGGGAATATATCGAATAAGGTTTTTAGGGTACCGATTTTCAACAATCCAGTTCCTTATTCTATATAAATTCTAATATTGAATAAAAAAAGCACTACTTCTTGTTAATGATACTACAAGAATAGTGCTTTTTATCTTATAACGATTTTCAAAATACCTTTTTAAGTTTCTCCCACAATACATTAGGATTAATTCCGACTCCCAAAGGTCCCATGCCTAAATTAATGGAAGAAAGCAGGCTGCTATTTTGTTTATCAATAGACTCTGCAATATGATTAATTGTTCCCATCAGGTCTGTAACATTTACCATTGCACTTTTTTTTATAAAATTCAACAATTCTATAGAAGGTGGTAAAAGCCCTATTGAAATCAATAAACTAATAGCTGTATTAACAATCTCCGTCCCCCATTCTTTCCTAAACTTCGCACTTAAACAAATTTTCCATAGCAATGATTGTGCCTTTAAAGAATAATTGGAAATTTTATCTACATCAGGAGGTAATAGCAAGTATTCGATATAATAATCAACCGTAAATGGCTGCTTGATATGAGTAATGAATTTAATCATTTGTAAGGGGATATTCTCCACCGTTACATCCATATATTGTAGTAAACTGGAACACGATGCAATATTATTCACTACTTCATAAGTATCTATACTCTCATTTGAAAAATTAAATCCATCTTCATTTATTGTACAATATGTAGCAACAACATCAAGACTTTTATCCTTGAATAAAAAAATGCGAGTACCTTTTGACCTATAGAAGTAATTCATTCTACCAAAGGCAGAGCCATAAATTCCATCATAAAGTATAATTCCCTTTTGAGGATAAAATGATATATATTTATCTTTCGTTTTCGAGGACTTACTTCTTTCATTTTGAAGCTCCTCTATAGATTGGTTAATGCGTAGTGGTATTTTTTGCATTATGCTATTTTGAGAAGTAAGTAACTCTATAGTTCTATTAAAAGATATAACATCCAATTCCCTATTCATACCTAAAGCTTTAAGAACGGCGGCCACAAGTAATTTTTCTAAAACATCTTTTGTTACCATATGATATAATCTTAAAAATCAATACCTCATATGCAAATATAATCAAACCAAATGAATGATAGATGATTATAATTCATATTTTTAAATAACAGCTATTATTTTCGGAAACGCCATTTTCCGCCAAATCCCGCCATTCCTTTCCGCCATCCCCGGAACTGTAATAACCTATCAATTAAACCTCTACATTCGCACCGACGGGCTAAGGTTTACCCGATATTGATTAATTATTGTATCACTTAAACTATTAATTTTATGGCTAAGAAAAAACAAGAGCAACAAGAGCAGAGTCAGGACGAGCATGTAATGGCAGTCCTTGACAAGAGAACGAACAAGACCGCAGTCATCTCCAAGATGAACGAACAGGACGGCAGCATCGAAGTCGTACCGCCGGACAAAAAGAACAACAACAGTTTTCTCAAACTGGACCGTACCACACCTCTGGAACTGTTCTTCACGAATTTCAAGAACCAGTACCAAAATCCCACAAGCTTCAGTTTCTTCCTTGTACCACTTGCCGTTTTGGACAAGACACTGAACGCGGTCATCCAGATTCGGAAAGGGGAAGACCCCGGACCGGACGGCAAGAAACTGGTAGAAAACAGCGAACTCAACGACGAGGGACGTATCGCCAAACTGGCCCGGCGGTATAAGTTTGATGAGCACCAGCTGCCGTGGAAAGATCTGAACGCACTCGGTCTTGACAAGGAGACTCTGTTCAACAACCATTGCATGGGAGAACTTCTCAAAGGAAGAATCACTTCCACCGCACTGCCCATCAGCAAGGAGATAAACGGAGAAAAGAAAGATTTGGGCGAGGCCTGTTTCATGTGTGTGAAAGGTGCGGACGGCAAAGTGGAACTCAAGACACTCACCCGTCTGGACAAGCCCCAATATGATTTGCCGGTCTATAAAGGCGTATTCACGGATGAAGAGAAGGACAAACTGGCCGAAACGGGTACGTTGGGAGGAATCAAGGAAATGAAGGACACGCTTACAGGAAATGTATGCAAATGCTATGTCAGTTTCCACGAGTCCACCAACCGCATCATCACCATGCCCGTGGATGCCATCAAAATCCCGGACTACATTTATGGGAAGAGACTGGACGACAAGCAGAAGCAGATACTCGCTTCAGGTGGCGAAGTCCCCATCAATGACATACAGCGCAAGAACGACACCATGCTTTCCGGTGTGGCCTATGTCGATCCGACCATAAGGGACATCGCATTCAAACAGTCCGACAAGCAGCTGAAGGTCAGCGATACGATTTTAGGAGCCAAGATAACCCCCGAACAGAAAAAGATACTGGAGAATCACGGCATGGTATTCATTGAGAACATGCGCAATCCCAAGACCAGACAGCTGTTCTCGGATGATGTGCGTTTCAGCAACAAGAGCAACAACCTGCTCATAGGACGCAATGCCCGTGAATACAAGCCGGCGGTTGAAAACCCCAAAAACGACAGGAAACAAGAAACAAAGCAGACGGCCCGCCATGTCGTATCTCCCAGACCGCAGGCCAGAAAGAACAGCCTCTCGTTCTCGTAATCCGGCAGCAGGCGGAACGTTTACCGAATCCATATACCCGGTTTCCTCTCAGGTTACCGGGTATGTCACAAATTATTTCCCCATTCAAAATCCAACGACAACAGATGATGATTACACAACATGACAACAACGGAGAACTGTCCTGCTTCAAGTCAGCTCTCCTTTTTTATTTGAGAGAAAGCCATCCGCACATGGCCGATGACAAGGCATTCATCCGGGAGCGTGCGGACAGTGCCGCAGAGGCTTACGAACATGCCATACGTGACGGTCTATCCGTCAGGCAGGCTTTGGAACAGGCTGACACCGTTCTCTATCAGGACTTGCGCTTTTCCCGGTTCGATACGGTTTTCGAGGCCGTATCGGAGTGGTTTCCCGAAGTACGGCCCGAAAGACGGACGGATTTCTGCCTGAAGGTATTGTCACCCGCAGAGGCGGTATTCGGCAAATATTCCATAGACGACAGGTTTGAATCATCCCCGGCCTGTCATACACTTACCGTTGAACTTACAGGTTTCATACAATCCTATATAGAACAATATGGCATATAACAGACGACAACATCTGGCGGACAACATAGCCGCACTTGAACTGATATTCATGCGTCCGGAGTTCTCTCTTACAGAACAGGGACGCAAGGTCTTGAACGGTTATTCGGGTTTCGGAGGGCTGAAGTGCATCCTGAATCCGGCGGAAAAAGATACGGACATAGAAAAATGAAGGTCGGACAAAGAACTGTTTCCCCAGGTCCGGCTGCTGCATGAACTTCTGCGTGAGTATTCCAAAGACGAGAAAGAATACAAGTCATACGTCCAAAGTCTTAAGAATTCCGTCCTTACAGCCTTTTACACACCTGAACCGGTGGTAACGGCCATGCAGGAAGCCCTGCTGGTACCGGAAATCCGCCCGGAACGTTTTCTTGACCCTTCCGCCGGAACGGGCATGTTCATCAGCACTCTGAAGGATGTCCCCGAAATCCATTGTTTCGAGAAGGACAGGCTGACGGGAAGGATACTCTCATCCCTCTATCCGGAAAGCAAGGTGAACATAGAGGGTTTCCAGTCCATACAGCCTTATTATAACGGCTACTTCGATGTTGTTTCTTCCAATATCCCGTTTGGGAATACCAGGATTTATGACCGGGACTTTGACCGGAGTGACGACCCGGTGCGCAAATCCTCACTCGCTGCCGTACACAACTATTTCTTTCTCAAAGGTATGGATACGCTGCGTGAAGGCGGGATACTGGCCTATATCACGACTTCGGGCGTCATGGACTCGCCACAGAACCGTCCCGTCAGGGAGTGGCTGGTAAACCATGCCAATCTCGTTTCTACCATCCGTCTGCCGGACAATCTGTTTACCGATGCGGGTACGGAAGTGGGCAGCGACCTGATCGTATTGCAGAAGAATACCCGAAAATCGGAACTGACCGAAAAGGAACGGAACTTTATTGAAACCCGTCTTATATCGGGCAGTATCAATATCAACAACAGCTATGCCGATTTGGACTATATCATCCATACTTCCGTATCCATGGGTAAAAACATGTACGGAAAACCGGCCATGAATTTTATCCATGAAGGGGGTATCGGAGCCATTTCCGAACATCTCAGGCTATTATTGGCCCAAGATGTGGGAAACCATCTTGACCGGAAACTTTATGAAGAAAACCTGTCCCGTTCCACTGTTTCCACTGCCCTGAAAACTGGACCGGAAGTCGCACCGGAAACAACAGCAGTGGAGCACCGGCAGGAGATGCAGGAAGAAAGTCTCCTTTCCACCAAGCCTTATGAACCCATGCTTAATCTGTTTGCCGCCTATGCGGACGAGGAGGAAACGGAGGTACAGATGATGGAAAACCGGCCATTACCGGGCCGGACAGCGTCGGCATCCCGCAAAAGAAAAGGAAACGAACCGGAAATGTTCAATCTGTTCTCGCAAGAGAACATGTATGATGAAGCCGTCTCACAAGAAGAAATGACCGGGGAACAGGCGGCAGCGGAAGCGAAATGGCAGGAACGCAGACTACGGTTCGAGGAAGAACGGAAAAAAGAAACGGAACCACGTCCGTTTACCGGAGAAATACGCCCCGAATACAAGAACGGCTCTCTCGTGAAAGCCGGTGAGCAATACGGATATTTGCAGGGATTGGGTACTCCCGAAATACAGTTCCATCCGCTCAGGCTGACTGTCACACAACAATACCGGGCCGCCTACTATATCCCGCTCCGTGAAGCCTACCACAATCTCTACAATGCGGAAGCCGAAACGGAAACCGAACAGCCGGAACTAAGGGAGGAACTGAACCGGCAGTATGACCGTTTCCACCGCATGTTCAGGGAGCTGAACGGAAAGGACAACGCCAAGTTCCTGCTGTTGGATGCAGGAGGACGGGAAATGCTCTCATTGGAGCGTTCCGTCAACGGGAAGATACAGAAGGCGGACATATTCACCGTGCCCGTATCGTTCAACGCCAACGAAGTGACACATGTGGATACACCGCAGGAAGCCCTTGCGGCATCCCTGAACAAGTTCGGCGAGGTCAATCTGGAATATATGGAGAATCTCAGCGACATCGGCAGGCAGGAACTGCTCGAACAGCTGGAAGAGCGCATCTTCTACAATCCCATGATGAAGAGCCATGAAATCAAGGACCGTTTCATAGCGGGCAATGTGATCGCCAAAGCAGAATGGATAGAGAACCATCTGAGAGACTATCCCGATGACGGAGCGAGCAGAAAATCATTGGAGGCCCTTCGGAAAGCCATACCGGAGCCCATAAGTTTCGAACAGCTTGACTTCAACCTGGGGGAACGGTGGATACCCATGTCCGTATATGAGGAATTCGCCGGATACCTCTTCGAGACAAAGGCCCATATCCACTATACGGAATCCATCGACGAATTCAGCGTGAGCTTCGAGAGCACCAACGCGAACATCACCGACAGATATTATGTGAAAGGGGAAAAGAGAGGCTATTACGGAAACGACCTGCTGAAACATGCGCTGCACAACACCGTACCCGACATAACCAAGACCGTACAGGACAAGGAGGGCAATGACATTAAGGTACGGGATGCGGAGGCCATACAGCTTGCCGACACCAAAATCAACGAGATACGTTCCGCCTTCACCGGCTGGCTGAATGAACAGCTGCCCGAATTCAAGCAGAACCTTGCGGACATGTACAACCGCAAGTTCAACTGCTATGTACGTCCCGATTACGACGGTTCCCTGCAAAGCTTCCCGTTCCTTGACCTGAAAGGGCTGGGCATACCGTCCCTGTACGACAGCCAGAAAAATGCCGTATGGATGCTGAAGATGAACGGAGGCGGGATAATCGACCATCAGGTAGGTACGGGCAAAACCCTTATCATGTGTATAGCCGCCTTTGAGATGAAACGTCTCGGACTGGCGAACAAGCCGATGATTATCGGACTCAAAAGCAATGTGCATGATATAGCCGACACGTTCAAGAGGGCCTATCCGAATGCCAGAGTGCTGTATCCGGGCAAGGAGGACTTTACGCCGGAGAAGCGTGTCGGAATATTCCATGACATCAAAAATAATAACTGGGACTGTATCATCCTGACACACGACCAGTTCGGGAAAATACCCCAGTCCCCCGAAATACAGCAGAAAATATATACGCAGGAAATAGACAGCATCGAAGAGAATCTCGCCGTATTCGAGCAGCAGGGCAATGAAGTGACCGGCTGGATAAAAAAGGGGCTGGAAAAAAGAAAGGAAAACCTTGAGGCCAAACTTGAAAAGCTGGAACAGGATATAAAGGACCGGACGGATGATGTTACAGATTTCAGACAGATGGGCATCGACCACCTCTTCGTTGACGAATCGCACAATTTCAAGAACCTGATGTTCAACACACGCCATGCAAGAGTTTCCGGCCTGGGCAATCCCGAGGGAAGCATGAAGGCCATGAACATGCTTTTCGCCATCCGTACCATACAGGAGCGTACGGGCAGGGATTTGGGGGCCACTTTCTTGTCCGGTACGACCATCTCCAACAGCCTGACAGAACTCTATCTCCTTTTCAAATATCTCCGTCCGAAGGAAATGGAACGGCAAGGGATTACCTGCTTTGACGGCTGGGCCGCAGTCTATGCGAAGAAAAGCACGGACTTTGAATTTTCAGTGACCAACCAGGTGGTGCAGAAAGAGCGTTTCCGCTATTTTATCAAGGTGCCGGAACTCGCCAATTTCTATGCGGAGATAACCGATTACAAGACCGCTGAAGACGTGGGGGTTGACAGACCGGAACTCAACGAGCAACTCTATCACATACCGCCCACTCCCCAGCAGGAGGTTTTCATTCAGAAACTGATAAAGTTCGCCGAAACCGGGGATGCGACCTACATAGACAGGGAGCCTCTGTCCGAAGCGGAGGAGAAGGCACAGATGCTGATCGCCACCAACTACTCGAACAAGATGTCGCTTGACATGCGGCTGATAGACCAACAGTACGGTGACAGTCCGGGAAACAAGGCGTCCCATTGCGCGGCCAAGATTGCGGAATATTACTATAAATATCTTGACCAGAAAGGCACACAGTTCATTTTTTCAGACTTGAGTACCTATAAACCCGACCAGTGGAACATCTACAGTGAAATCAGGCGCAAGCTCGTGGAAGACCATAATATCCCGGAAAAGCAGATAAAGTTCATTCAGGAGGTGAACAGCGACAACGCACGCAAGGAACTGTTCAAGGATATGAATTCCGGGCGCATCCGTTTCCTTTTCGGTTCCACACAGAAACTGGGAACGGGTGTCAACGCGCAGGAACGGGCCGTGGCCATCCATCATCTGGACATACCCTGAAGGCCGTCCGATCTGGAGCAGCGCAACGGACGCGCGGTGAGAAAAGGCAATATCATCGCCAAGCAGTACGCCGGCAACAAGGTGGACTGCTATATCTATGCGGTGGAGAAGTCACTGGACAGCTACAAGTTCAACCTGCTGCAAAACAAGCAGGTGTTCATCAACCAGCTCAAAAGCCGCAATCTGGCCGCCCGTACCATTGACGAGGGGGCGATTGACGAAAACGGAGGCGGCAGTTTCAGCGAATACGTGGCCATCCTTTCAGGCAACGACGACCTGCTGGAAAAGGCGAAGCTGGACAAGAAACTGGCGGTCCTCGAAAGCGAGAGGCAGGCATTCCACCGTAACAAGGGAAACGCGAAAGGCAAGCTGAATGAAAGGACTTCGGGAATAGAAAAAAACAATGCCTTTATCGGGCGTTTCACCAGGGACTGGGAATATTTCAACAAGGTGGCCCCCGCAGATGCGAAAACCGGACTCCGTCCCAATCCCCTGAAACTGGACGGTGTGGATTCGGACAACGTGGAGATACTCGGCAACCGGCTTGCCGCAATCAACCGGAATGCCCGGACGGAGGATGACTATATGAAAATCGGGACCCTGTTCGATTTCCGCATCCTTGTCCGTACCGAAAGGACCTGTGAGGGGGACATGCAGGCTTTGCAGAACAAGTTCATGGTCGAGGGGCTGGACGGCATCAAATATACCTACAACAACGGTTATATTGCCAAAGACCCGAAACTGGCTGTCATGAACTTCATCAATGCGCTGGAACGCATTCCCGCCATGATAGAGAAGCGGGAGCAGGAAAACGCGGAGCTGTCGAAGGACATCCCGGTCCTTCAGGAGATTGTGGCGGCTTCATGGCCCAAGGATGCGGAAATCAAGCGGCTGAATGAGGAACTTGCCACGCTGAACCGGAAAATAAAGCTTACCATAAAACCGGCAGGCGGGCATGAAAGCGGAACGGATGACGGAACGGAAATGAAAGGACAGAAAGAGACAGGCGAAAGTGACGATACACCGGACCTGCCACGGAAGGCAAGGCATGTACCCCCAATGGAAATTGCCGCCCCGTCAAACGGACTGAAAAAAATATCCTAAGTTTGCCGTAAAGAACCGCTTTTCAGAAAATGACAAAGGTATGGCCGGCACCCGGATAAATTCGGTCTGCCGGCCATACTCTTATCTGTAATGGGAAGAAGGGCACTCCGTCATTCCTCTTCCTCAAAGGAAAGGCTTTCCACCTGTCTGTTAATAACCTTCCAGTCAATGGAATCCTTCAGATTGATTATATCCACAATCGAATAATGCCTGGTCCCGTTCTCCTCTTCCGCAAAGCGCAGCCGTCCGCTCAAACGCTGCTTCTCAATCTCTGCCGGATCGAGGTTTATCAGCTCACAAACCTCATCGGGCAGCATGGAGAGTTCTACACAGTTATCCTCGCAGATATGTTGTAGCACGGCCAACATGTTGAGGGACTTCTTGTAACTTCTCACGAGTGCGGCGAACGAGCCGCTTTCAACCTTAATCATCTTTCTCATAACCTTTTATTTTTAGAGTGTTCTTCTTTTTCCAGCAGCATGGCACGCAGCACGTCCGAACGGCGATAGTAAATCTTCCCCTTGTCACGGTGGAAAGGCAATGAACCGTCATTGCGGCGTCTTAGAAGTGTTCTGTCGGACATTTTGGTAAGCAGGCGCACGCCTTTTGAATCCAGTATCTCGCTGTCGGGCAAGTTATGTATGGCAGGAGCCAGTAACTTTTCAATGTTGGTTACTTTGGCGAGTATGGTACTGAGCATGTGGGTCATCTGCCCACCAGGTGCAGTTCTTCTGTTATTCATAATGACCTTGTTTTTATTGTTTACGGTGCAATATTACGGAGATATTACAAGGTCATTGGTTACTCAACCGTTGAGCAACCGCCAAAAAAAGACAGAAAACGCCAGAATGAAATAAAAAAGGCCGGAAGCAATCTCCGGCCATTCCTGAAAGAGCAGGCATCCGAACCTCATGTCTGCCTTTGCTCATTCCAAACACCCTCTCCTTACATGGAAAAATGAAAATCCATCTTTATCTGTGACATCTCACGTATCACTGTACGGTCCAGCACACGCGCATAATGACGGGTCATCTGAACATTGGTATGCCCCAGCATTTTAGCAACGCTCTCTATCGAAACACCATTAGCCAGGGCAAAAGTGGCAAAAGTATGACGCGCCACATGGGTGGTCAATGTTTTTTTTATGCCACAAATATCAGCCAGCTCCTTAAGATAGGCGTTCATTTTTTGATTACAAAGCACCGGAAAAAGCACACCATGTTTCCTGCAATATTCATTGGTGGAATACTTCTCCAATATTTTTAACGGAACTTCCATCAATGGGATGTTACACATGATTTTGGTCTTCTGCCTTCCCTTGCGTATCCATCTGACACCGTTCGAGTCCTCCACGATATGCTCCTTTCCCAATCCGTGAATATCCGAGAAGGCCAGACCGGTGAAGCAACAGAACACAAAAATATCCCGTACCTGACCCAGCCGCGGAATATCAATCTCCTTTGAAATCAGTTTTCGGATTTCCGAATCTTCCAAGAAGTCCGGCTCCACCTTATCCAACGAGAACCTGATTTCCAAAAACGGATCATTCTTCATCCATCCCTTGGCCAAAGCGATACGGATAATCTTCTTGAAGTTCTTCAGATACTTGGTGGCTGTATTATGACAACACTTTTTCGAGGTCTTAAGCCAGAACTCGTAATCCTCAACAAACTGGCGGGAAACTTCATCCAAAAGAATATCTTTCTTATGATATGTCTCCCAAACAAAATCCTGAGTATGCTTCAAGGATGTCTCATAACGCTGCACGGTTGCAGGCGCCATGTCCGTACCGGACAATCGGGCGCATTTATCATTATGTTCACGGAAAACCTCAAACAGGGTACGCTGTACGGGAGCATCCTTACCCCAAAAACGGTCCAGGACACTGCCGGCAGAAACCGCTACACCTTCTATTTCCAGTTCACGCTGAATTTTCATTATCCTCAAACGGATAGAATCAAGATACAGATTCAGTTCCTTGTACTCACGCTTCTTTTCCAGGGCCTTTCCTTTTGCCGCACTCCAGAATTCCGGAAGAATTGTTTTCTTCACTGAAGCATCAACCCGGACTCCATTCACTGTAATTCTCATCATTATCGGAGCCTCACCGTTCCGATTCAATTTCGTCCTACGAATGTAGAACAATAGACAAAATGTTGTTCTTTCCATCTTACTTGTTTTTTAATCACAAAACTAAAATTCCAAGAGCAACAAGTCAAGATGCAAAACACTGATAAACAATGAATTATTTACTTAATAGGTGTACCTGACATTGAAGGAGATCAGGTACACCGAATAGTACACCGAAAGAATGCTTTGATATGCTTATTTTTGCCATGCACCAAAAACAAAAAATCCCTGTAAAGTATTAATTTACAGGGATTTTCTTTGTTTTGCAATTCTTTCCAGCGGAGAGACAGGGTTTTGAACCTACAAATCTAACCGCTTATATTTCAGCTACTTTGCTTTCAAAAATTCAAATAGGTAACGAAACAGTAACGATTTTCAGACGTTGGGCTTGTCCAACTTTGACCGCTGTTTGTCTGCCTAACTTTCGGGTTCAAAGATACGGCTTTCTTTTGAAATATGCAAATCATTGAAAATAACTATTCTGCGATTAGTGCAAGGTGCAAGCTATATATATAAATATATACTTGCACCTTGCACTAAAAATTTTGTCATTTAGCGAATTTGCTATAATTTTGTGTGAACTAATGATTTCAATAAATGAATGATTTAACATGAAACAATTTAATTTGCAATTTGCCAACCATTCGAAATTAGAACAGCTAAAGCTGTTCTTTTTGGAACATGGCACTTATATCGAACTCAAAAAGGGCGAACAGTTCTCTATTCAAGGTAAAATGAACTGCCGGGGGGCTTATATTGAAAACGGTTTATTGAGATATACCCGTGTGGATGAAAGAGGAAATATACATATAGTAGGATATACTTTCTCCGAAGAATTTGCAGGAAGTTTATGTACACTTATAGAACCTAATCAACCGTCATTAGTAACAATTGAAGCTGTTTGCGATTCAAAGATTTACTATCTACCGTATTCAAAGTTAGAGGATTTTTTTGCTACAAATGCCGAGACAGCACAAATAAAGTGCGCTCTTGTCGAACAATCCTACTCGTTAATGTATCATAGATTATTGGATATGTACTGTAAAACTACGGAAGAACTTTATCTTGATTTATTGAACAGATGTCCCGACATTCAAGAATATATTACGTTAAAAGAGATAGCCTCTTTCTTGCAAGTCACACCGGAAACTGTTAGTCGTATACGTTGCAAACTGAAGAAATAACTTATCCTTTAACATACTTTATATTAGGGTCTTGACAATTGTCAAGACCTTTTTTATTTATTCTTCCGTATTTTGCATTCACTATTTAATAATATTGATATGATACGTAAATTAACACAAGAAGAATATAACAATGCTGCCGATTTATCTTATCAAGTATGCATGGAAAGGAATGATTTCACCCAAGAAGGTATTGAAACCTTTAAAAGCTTCGTGTATGACACATCGTTGATGAATACGCTTGACATATATGGTGCTTTTGACAATCATCTATTGATAGGAATAATCGGTGTACATCGGGAAAGGCAACATATATCCCTCTTCTTTGTCTTGCCGCACTATCATCGGCGAGGAATAGGAACATTGTTATTTGACTATATGATGAGCAATTGTAATTTTACTTATATAACAGTTAATTCTTCAACCTATGCAGAAACTTTTTATACATCTTTAG
>OBXJ01000132.1_pt1 | contig 82063 bp, 74 predicted proteins | sample 1495401 | NCBI WGS metagenome assembly OBXJ01 (sample SAMEA2580149, study PRJEB22360) | human gut metagenome | biome: human gut; feature: human-associated habitat; material: faeces | place: Denmark | collected 2008/2010 | reverse complement strand
CCAATGCCGCAGCAGAGTCATTCAATGCTAAAATCAAAGCATTTAGAGCACAGTTCAGAGGAGTAAGAGATAGAGCTTTTTTCTTATATAGACTTGCTAAATTATATGCTTAAATATAAAATCCCTCAGATTGTTACGTTGACCCGAAGTAACCTTGTTATAAATCCGTTGATAGAACGGCAAGGGGGAAACTTTTTCCTTATATAGACTTGCTAAATTATATGCTTAAATACAAAATCCCTCAGGTTGTTACGTTGACTCATGATTGGGAACAATTTGGGAACATCTCCGATAAAAAGAAAAAGCTAAGTATTGAATTATCAATTACTTAGCTTTTATCTTTGTACCCAGACCCGCATTTGAAATAATTAAAGCGAGGAAAATGTGGGTAAAAAGAAAAATGCAGAAAAACATTACAATTACACTATGTTTCAACAGGTTACAATCCAATTAAATTTTAATTCAAGTTAATCGAATTGCAAAATATTCAGCAGATGTGGGGAAAGTGTGGGGAAAATATCTATATTTGCAGCAGAGTAAAATTCAACCTGCAAGTCTATGAAAGTAACCTTTATCATTAAAAAAGCAGCCAAGCGATATGATACAGAATCCATGGCTACAATCTATGTACGCTTTAGAAACGGAAGGCAGTTAGACTCCGTTGCTCCTACTCAGTTGGCTATCAATCCCAATCTATGGGATGATAAAGACGAATGTGTAAAAACGAAAGCTGTCTGCAATGAAGAAATGCGTACCCTTATAAATGAAGAGATACGCCAGTTGAAAACCTATATTGAGAAGGTATATCAACAAGAAAAGGAAGCAATAGACAAAGAATGGTTAAAAACAACACTTGATAAATTTTACCATCCTGAAAAATATTTTCTGCCGGAGGAAGTGGTTATCAAGCCTACCATTGGAGAACTATTCGATGAATTTCTAAACAAACACCCTTTGTCGGAAGTACGAAAGAAGAATTTCCGGGTTGTCAAAAGAGCCTTACTGCGTTATGAACTATATGTAAGGGCAACAAAGAGAGGACAAAAGGGCTTTATCCTTGACGTGGATTTGGTAACGCCTGACACGCTTCGGGATATGTGGGACTTCTTTCAGAACGAATACCAGTACTATGAACTTTACCCGAGCATTTATGAAACCATTCCCGAAAAGAGGACACCACAGCCCAGAAGCAAGAACACGCTGATAGACTGTTTTTCAAGAATACGCACATTCTTCCTGTGGTGCTTCGATAACAAGCGTACCACAAACAGACCTTTTGACAAATTCCCGATAGAAGAATGTACATACGGTACACCTTATTATATAACACTTGAAGAAAGGGACAGAATTTTCAATGCCGACCTATCAGCCACTCCGCAACTGGCAATACAGAGGGATATATTTATATTCCAAACACTGATAGGCTGTCGAGTGAGCGACCTATACCGTATGACCAAACTAAATGTGGTTAATGAAGCCATAGAATACATTCCCAAGAAAACAAAAGAAGGGAATCCGGTCACGGTACGTGTCCCTCTTAATGACAAGGCAAAAGAAATCCTTGAACGCCATAAAGAATATAAAGGGAAACTGTTACCGTTCATATCCGAACAAAAGTACAACGATGCCATAAAAAAGATATTCAAATTGGCTGGAGTTGACCGAATCGTAACTATCTTAGACCCATTGACTCATAACGAAGTCAAACGACCTATTTATGAAGTGGCAAGCAGCCATTTGGCAAGGCGTACTTTTATCGGCAATATCTACAAAAAGGTGAAAGACCCGAACCTCGTTTCCGCACTATCGGGACACAAGGAGGGAAGCAAAGCTTTCAGGCGATACAGAGATATTGACGAAGAAATGAAAAAAGACCTTGTGAAACTATTAGATTAATATACTTTAAACTTTTTAGCGTATAAAATCAAGAAACAAATAAAAGAAATTCCTAACTTTGCAAGAAAATAAATTTAAAATTTGTATTATGGATAGATTGTTGCCAATAAGAATAGAAGCATGCCCACTTATAGACGCTTTAATTGAGTTCCGTTTTGAAGCAGCTATTACCAAAAGCGCAGTTTTTGGCATCATATACAATCTCATAAAAGAAGAGTATAGAGGAAATGTCATTAATTTGCCCATTTTACAAATCCCAGAACAAATTAGGGAGGTTGACCCTAACTTAAAATTTAAGCCCCTATACAGAATTGAAAACGAAAGATTTGTAATTCAAATAGGATATGATGTTTTGAGCATAAGCTCAAAAATGCCATATATAGGTTGGAGCGATTTTTCTAAACATTCATTTTCAATAATCAACAAGGTTATTAGTTCTGGAATAATAAAGCGTGTATCAAGAATAGGACATAGATATATTAATTTCTTCAAAGGAGATATTACCAATGGTCTTACGATGTCTTTTTCCATGACAGAAAAATACACATCTGAAAACTTATTGATACGGACAGATGTCAAAGATGGTAATTTTATGAACACCCTACAATTTGTAAATAATGCAAACTACAAACCACATCCTAATTCTATAGAAGTGGTAGGCTCATTAATTGATATTGATACGTCTCGTGAATATTCCGACAACTATTTCACTTCTAATATAGAACAAGAAATAAATATGGCTCATAAATGCGAAAAAAAGTTGTTTTTCTCTTTGTTAAAACCAGACTTCCTAAATAGTCTAAAACCTGTTTTTGAAAATGAATAGTTTAACGACTTACATAAATACCAATATCCTATTAATGTCTGCCTTATCATGTATGACATTAACAGACACGGAATTGCTTTCTTTATCAAGTAGGCAAACATATAATGATGCTATAATACCGTCTATTAACACTCCTGTCAATCCAATAAATATTTATACAAATTATTCCATTAAGGACATTCCTATCTCAACAGAGACCATTCATGTTAATATTCCCGAGCATGAAGATTTTGAGATAATCAATTCTTTTGCGAATAAGATGTTAACGGAAGCAACTCCTATAGATGAAGAAATTCAAAATGTCATTAATGACCACTTTTGGGATATGCTATGATTACAGAAGATGAATTAAAAAAATATCTACCCAAATATTTGTCAGAAGAAAATTACAAGACCCTTTTGGCAGAACTCAAATCTTTCCCTTATAACATAGATGGAAGGATGTACACTTCTATGCTTGACAAGAATGTCATTTTTCAAGGAGATGGCTTAAAAAAAATGCCTATAATTGATTTAGTTAACATCGAAAGAGGTGTAAAAAATGTAAGCTGTTTGATTTTATCAAACACTTGTGATATGGATTTATCTAATTCTCGTATGTTTCCTGCTTCAATCATGTATGCTCCTATTATAAATCTCACAACATATATTTCAGTTCTTCAAAAACAAGGTGTTAATAGTAGCAAAATTGAAAACCACATTTCAGATCTCAAACAACAAAAAATAACCCAAATAATCTTTCTTCCTGCAAATTCCCAAATGGAAGATTCAATAGTTTTTCTTGATAAAATCTATCATGTTGACAATCGCTTTATAAACCGAGACACATTAGAAGATCAACGCTTATTTTCTTTAAGCGATTATGGTTTCTATATGTTAATATTCAAATTGTCGATACATTTCTCACGCATACAAGAGAAAGTTAATAGAGGTTGCATTGCTAATTAACTTGTATGGGACAACAAGAATATGATAATTTCAAAAGGCTGATAAAGGAATGGCTTGACAACCATCCGGATGAATACGCCGATTTCGTAGAGGAAATGAACGACAAGAAGTTTAAAGGATTCTTCAAAGTTTTCAAGATAGCCACGAAATTAGCACCGAAATACAAGGAAGCCGCACGTAAAAGGATAGGCGATGACAGAACACCCGACTTTGAAGAACTGGAAAATATCCTTTTGCATTCAGACCTTGCCGAGAAAATAGTGAACGAGTTTCATAACCCAAACAAGAAAAGTATTGTCCCCGCCATGCTCGCATGGCTGTATTACGGACGGAGCTATGAATGCATGGTGGAACAGGGAGAGGAACTGACCCAAAGAAAGGATATACCTAAATTGTACAAATGGCTTATTTCCGGCATGGTCAAGTTCATTATAAGAAAAAGCATCACCAATGGAATGAGAAGTAAAGAGGACTGGCAAGTTTTCAGGAAGCAACAGAAAGCCATAGAAGAGAACACTCTTGTGGAATGGGCAATAGAAGAAGATGAAGATACGGACGAGGAAGACACAGATACCTTATCAGAAGAACAACCGAAGACCGCAGGACGCAAAGCCGACACACGCACACTGTCTGAACTTCTGATAGAAAGACATGCCATACTGATTGAAAGAATTGGCACACGATTGAAAACCCATGCTACGGAAACAGATATAGCACGGTTGTTTATCGCATTGGTAGAATACCGTTTCATGAGGAAGTGTCCCATCAAGACTTTCAGAAATGCGCTGCACAATCAATTCAAAGAACAAGAAATAGTCCACGAAAGAGGTATTCAGAAAGCATACAGAAATCTCATTTCACCACTTGGAAACAGCAAAAAACTGATAAAAGACATTGGTGAAGACCATGAAGCTATCGAAGAATTGAAAGCATATCTATCCAATTGAAATTCGTTTAATTCGCTTTTTGATTTTACGAATTTAACGAATTGAATATCATTGTTTTACGATTAATTTTCACTATATATTTGCGCCACTATCCTAATCGGGGTAGTGGCTTTTCGTTTATAATACTGCCAAAACGGGAAGTCTTACAACCGGCAGTTTCAAGAGCCTATGACAGACTTATTGGCAATTATCCAAAACGGCAACGGCAACATTAAGTTGGAAGTAACAGGAGAAGATTTGCTTTTATTCTCCAACCAGTTAATAAGCCGTGCGAAGCATGAACTTTCTACAGCTATTGCGGAAGCAAAAAAGGAAAAGTACCTCACCAAAGAGGAAGTGAAAAAAATGTGCGATGTTTGTGACACCACACTCTGGCACTGGTCTAAGAAAAACTACCTAAAGCCTGTAAAGGTCGGCAACAAGGTCAGATACCGCCAATCCGACATTCAGAAAATCTTAGGTGGACATAACCCTTTAATCTAAGTCTATGAAGGAGGAAGAATATATGCGCGTAGGAACAACTTTGTACAAGGTGGTCAATCAGCCATGTGCCAATGGCGGTTATGAAAAGAAACGTGTCGTATGGAACAACAGCACATTACGGCAGGACTACGGAAAGAACTATCTTGCCACCGTTCCCAAGTATGACGGCTTTTGCACAGTTCCCAATCATTTGAACTACCAAAAGGAGATTGAGGGGTTTCTGAACCTTTACGAGCCGATAGAACATAAACCGCAGCAAGGGGAGTTTTCTCATATCCAATCCTTGATGCGGCACATCTTTGGAGAGCAATACGAACTGGGTATGGATTATATGCAACTGTTGTATTTACAGCCGACACAGAAGCTGCCCATTGTTCTGCTTGTTTCGGAGGAACGCAACACAGGCAAAAGTACGTTCTTAAACTTCCTGAAAGCCGTGTTTGAGAACAACGTGACTTTCAACACCAATGAGGATTTCCGAAGCCAGTTCAATTCAGACTGGGCAGGAAAGTTGCTTATCGTGGTGGACGAGGTCTTACTCAACCGCAGGGAAGATAGCGAGCGATTGAAAAACCTAAGCACGACTTTCACCTATAAAGTGGAAGCCAAAGGGAAAGACCGTACGGAAATAGCTTTTTTTGCCAAATTCGTGTTATGTTCCAACAACGAGTACCTGCCCATACTCATAGACGCAGGAGAAACACGCTATTGGGTACGGAAGATAATGCCGTTGCAGAGCGATGACACCAACTTCCTGCAAAAGCTGAAAACGGAAATACCAGCCTTTCTTTATTTCCTGACACAAAGAAAACTATCCACAGCGCAGGAAAGCCGTATGTGGTTCAATCCGAAGCTGATATATACCGCAGCCTTGCAGAAGATTATCCGAAGCAACCGCAACCGTTTGGAAATAGAAATGACTGAATTGTTGCTTGACATCATGTCGAATATGAACGTGGAAAGCGTATCTTTCTGCCTGAACGACCTTGTAACCTTGCTGATTTATGCACAAGTCAAGGTTGAGAAGTATCAAGTACGGAAAGTGGTGCAGGAAGTATGGAAACTTACTTCCGCACACAATTCGCTATCCTACACCGCTTATGAGTTCGCACCCCATCGTGAGTGCCACTATGAACCGAAAAGAAAAACTGGTCGGTTTTATACAATAACGAAAGAACAACTGACCGCTATCTAATTATTTTGATGAAATGATGAATACGAGAAATAATATATTGCTTTACAGAAAGATAGGCTCTCATCAAATACTCATCAATAAATATCGCTGATGAAAAGAGGAAACATCATATCTCTTTTGGCAAGCAGTATAATGAGAAAAAAGATGAGCTGATATTACACTGTTTACCAGGTTATTACATTCCAAATTCATCAAATCATCATTTTTTATTCACCAATAAATCCGTAAGAATATGACAATAGAAGAAGCTAAAAGCATACGAATAGCCGACTATCTATACAGCTTGGGTTATTCACCAGTAAAACAACAAGGAATAAACCTTTGGTACAAATCCCCGTTTCGGGAAGAGAGTGAAGCATCGTTCAAGGTAAACACCGAGCGCGAACAATGGTATGACTTCGGTTTGGGAAAGGGCGGAAACATCATTGCACTGGCTGCACATTTGTATGCTACCGACCATGTACCTTACATCTTGAAACGAATAGCGGAACAGACACCCCATGTGCGCCCGGTATCTTTCTCTTTTGGAAAGCAAAGCTCTTCCAAGCCGAGTTTCCAACAGTTGGAGATTGTTCCGTTGTCATCTCCTGCCCTGCTTGCCTACTTGCAAGGTAGAGGAATAAATACAGAACTGGCGAAAAGAGAATGTAGTGAAGCCCGTTTCACCCACAACGGCAAGCGGTATTTCGCCATCGCCTTTCCCAATGTATCGGGTGGATATGAAATCCGCAACCGCTATTTCAAGGGCTGCATCGCCCCAAAGGAAATTTCCCATATCAAACAGCCGGGAACAGCAAGGGAAACGTGTTATGTGTTCGAGGGATTTATGGACTATCTTTCATTCCTTACTTTGAGATTGGAGAATTGTCCGAAATATCCCAAACTGGACAGGCAAGATTATATGGTGCTGAACTCCGTAGCCAATATTTCCAAAGCCCTCTATCCTTTGGGGAGCTACGAGCGCATCCATTGTTTCTTTGACAATGACCGTGCAGGAATGGAAGCACTCCAACAAATTCGTATGGAATACGGCAGGGACTTATACATCCGTGATGCTTCACAGACCTACAGTGGATGCAAGGACTTAAACGAATACCTACAGAAACAGACTGAAAGAAACAGGCAAGTCCGGTCTGCAAAGGAAACGCACAGCCGACCACCGAAAAAGAAAAACGGCTTTCGGTTATAGCCCACTATAACTACACGCTTCGCTTTCGTAGTTGTGGGCTCTCCCGAGGGGATTAGGGCTTTGCCCTAATGACCCACTCAGGGCGTTTCTTCCCTGAGAACCCAGACCAAAGAGTGACCCTCTCTTTGGAAACTCCGCTTATGGGTCGCACCCCTAAGAACCCCTCTGCGAAAGCGAACAAAGTAATCTATCGTAAACAATAAATCAGAATAGCAGTATGGCAATAAAATCAAGCATACATATCAAACCTTGCAACACCAAATCAAGCGAGGCTCACAACCGAAGGACTGCCGAGTATATGCGTAATATCGGAGAGTCCAGAATCTACATCGTACCCGAACTATCCGCTGACAACGAGCAATGGATAAACCCAGACTTTGGCAATCCTAATTTGCAAACACACTACGACAACATCAAACAAATGGTAAAGGAAAAGACAGGTCGTGCCATGCAGGAGAAAGAGCGTGAACGCAAAGGGAAGAACGGAAAAATCATAAAAGTGGCGGGATGCTCGCCCATCCGTGAGGGTGTGTTGCTCATCAAACCGGACACCACACTGGCAGACGTGAAGAAATTTGGTGAGGAGTGCCAAAAGTGTTGGGGCATCACTCCGCTTCAAATCTTCCTGCATAAGGACGAGGGGCATTGGCTGAACGGACAGCCTGATGTAGAGGACAAGGAGAGCTTCCAAGTAGGTGAAAAATGGTTCAAGCCGAATTACCATGCACACATTGTATTCGACTGGATGAACCACGACACTGGCAAAAGCCAAAAGCTCAACAACGATGATATGATAGTGATGCAGACTTTGGCTTCCGACATTCTCTCCATGAAACGTGGACAATCCAAAGTTGAGACAGGCAAGAAACATTTAGAGCGAAACGATTTCATCATTGAGAAACAAAAAACTGAACTTCAACACATAGATGCTGTAAAGAGATATAAAGAGCAGCAAGTAAATCTTGCCGAACAGGAACTCAAACAGGTAAAATCAGAGATACGCACGGACAAGCTCAAAAGCATAGCCACTGATGCTGCTACCGCCATAGCAAGCGGAGTTGGTTCTCTTTTCGGAAGTGGAAAACTGAAAGATTTGGAGCAAGCCAACGAAAAATTGCGTCTTGAAGTCATTAAACGCGACAAAGGTATAGATGAATTAAAAGTTAAGATGCAACAGATACAAGAACAGCATGGCAAACAGATACGCAATCTACAAGGGGTACACAACCAAGAACTTGAAGCCAAAGAGAGGGAAATATCACGACTGAACGCCCTGCTTGAAAAGGCATTCAAGTGGTTTCCAATGTTCAAAGAAATGTTGAGAATGGAAGAAATGTGTTATGCCATTGGCTTTACCAAAGACATGATAAACAGCCTTTTGACAAAAAAGGAAGCTATCAGATGCAATGGAAAAATCTATTCAGAAGAGCATAAACGAAGATTTGAAATCAAAAATGACACTTTCAAGGTAGAAAAAAGTTCAGTTAATGATAATAAATTGGTGCTGACAATAAACAGGCAACCAATAAGTGAGTGGTTCAAGGAACAATGGGAAAGATTACAGCAAGCTATACGTAAATCCGTGCAAACTGAGAAGAAAAGCAGGGGATTCCGAATGTAATCCGATAGCATTTAATTGGATTTCAATAAAATTGCGTATCTTTGCGAACGGATTGAGGGAACTCTTTCCATGACATATTAGAATTTTTAGAAGCGTTATGCTTATCTTGTAAATTGAAAACGTAGGAAATTTTCAAATGAGATACAAGAGTTGGCATAGTGGTTCTCATGTATAGCGTGAGCCACTATAGTCACATCCGTATCTCAGGTTTCCTACGACCTTCAATTTAGATGTGATATTGTGGTATCACGCTTCGTGTATAATAATAAACTAAATTGTAAAACAATGGATATAAAAACTTTACTTTTACCCAAAAGAGTATTATTACTATTTATTGTATTAGCTATAGATATTACATTTACATTTGGGCAAATAACTATTGAAATGACTCCTAAAGGTAATGTCTATTCTTTATCTGGCAAGATTAATGGTTTGGAATTAAATTTCATATTTGACACTGGAGCATCAGATGTTTACCTGTCAATGACAGAAGCTATATTCATGTTAAAAAATGGTTATCTAGCGCAAAATGATTTTACGGGTATAAGTTATTCACAAATAGCAAATGGCGAAATAGTAGAAAACACAACTGTTTTATTGAGAGAAGTTGAAATTGGTGGTATCAAAATTCAAGATGTAACAGCATCCATATCTCATAATTTGGACGCTCCTCTCTTATTAGGTCAATCAGTAATACAAAAATTAGGACCGATTCAATTAGACGGTAATAAACTGATTATTCAAAATGGAAAGAATCTTAAATCTGATAAGCAAGCGTGGGATTTGTATTATAAGTCTTTCCAATATATAGAAGCTGAAAATTACAAAACAGCAATATCTATTTTAAAAGAAGGCCTTAAACATGCAATAGATAAAAAATTGAAATCACTTTTATACGGTGAATTGGCTACTGCTTATTATCGTACCAACCAAAAAGAATTAGCTATTGAATATTGTCATACAAGTCTAGGAGAAGATTTTATGAATGAACAGGTAGGATATAATTTAGGAGTATATTTATATGAAATGGGGGAAATGAAACAGGCAGAGAATGCATTTCTTCAACAAATTTCAAAATTCGATAAAATTTCACCAACCGATAAGGATATGCGTGCTGCAACGTTTTCTTATTTAGCTGATATACAATACAATCATGGAGAATATATAAATGCCGAGACAAATTATCACAAAAGTTTAAACGTTTCTGTTAGCTCAATGGCATATTTAGGATTGGGGGATGTATATAGTGCTCAAAAAGAATATGCAAAAGCTGCAGAATATTATGAAAAAGGAATAGCTTACGAGCCTAATAGACCGAGTAATATAAAACGATATAATCAATTAGGACTCTCCTATTTTTATGCAGAACAATATGAAAATGCACGCAATGCATTTAATGCTTGTATTTCAGTCATGAAAGAAAACGAAGAGTTATTTAAACTAGCTATGAATTCAAATGATAAAGATGTGCAAAAAACGTATACAGATTTCATATTGTATTCGATGAATTCCACATTATGGCTCGCTAGATTGGCTCAATCACCTCAAGAGTCCATTTCAAATTATAATAGTATTATACAAATTCCCTCGATGAAAAGCAATTTACAGCCCCAAGATTTCATAAACTTAGCGACTGCTTATCATCATTTAAAGGACACAGGTAAAGCACAGTCTATTTTAAAAGAGGCAAATACACTATTTCCAACTGATATAGATATAATGTTTTCCCTATCATTACTCATGGCCGACAACGACATTTGCAGGATTGAGCTATTACAAAAAATACTAAAATATGAATATCAAATTCAACCACGCACATTCGATTATGCAACAGTGTATAATAATATCGCATGGACTTATTGCTGCCTAAAACAATATGAAAAAGGATTATCCTTTGCCGAAAAATCAGTGATACTCAATTCTGAACATGGTTATAGTTGGGAAACTTTAGGCGAATTGTATTTCTTTTTAAAAAGATATGAGGATTGTATTGAGGCAATGACTAAATGTTTATCTTGTCCTGCTAAAGAATTTCATAAGTCTGCACTTACTTTTAGAGGAAAATCTTTAATTGCAATTGGCAAAAAGAAAGATGGAAAAAAAGATTTAGAAAACGCATTAAAATTGTAGAAAATGGAAATTAGAATCATTGACAATAAAAAGAATACACATCCAAATATTTTATATAAATACAGAAATTGGGATAACGAACTACATAAGAAAGTTTTAACAGATAACATATTATATATGGCATCTCCAAGGGATTTTGAAGATATTCATGATTGCAATATTCCTAAAAAATTTCCCAAAAAATCCGAACTATATGATTTTTTCCTAAAGAAATCAAAAACTGAATATCCTAATCGAAGCAGAAGTGAACATCGCCAATATGCTCGCTACTGGCGAGATAAATCACCATTAGGTAATCCTATACAATTATCGCAACTGATAGAACGTTTTAATAATGAGTTCAATAATAAATTTGGAGTTTTAAGCTTAACTGCCAATTATGACAACAATGCGATGTGGGAAAAATATGCAGACAATCATAAGGGTATATGTTTTGGATTTAATGCAAAATCTCTGTTTGAATGTGTTGGAGGAGGTGGAGAAGTTCAATATATAGATAAGTTACCTACGATAAATTTTGTAGATGATGACTTTTTGAATAAACACGTTAAAAACATTTTTTTTAAAGAAAACAAATGGAGCTTTGAACAAGAATACAGATTACATAAAATGTGGGAGTCAGATGCTTCCAATAATGAAAGATGTATACATTTCCCGATTGAAAGTCTTGTTGAAATCCGTTTAGGAAAAAACATGTCACAAGATGCGAAAGAAGATATTAAACGGATTGCAAAACAGAAATATCCAAATGCAAAAATAATAGAATGCCATTAATGAGAACAGCGGAAATTCTCAGTGTATAACAACGGATACTAATTGCTGATAAAAAGCCGCTAAAATAGCACAAGCATAATGCAAAGGATCGGAAATACAGGGAGTTCAAGCCTTATAAATCAAAGTGGATTATCCTCGATATGCAGGCAACTCGTATTGCGGCAAGGTAAGTACAGTTCTTTTCTTCCTATGGATATCAACTTTTCCAAATGCAAGTTTACTCTAAACTCGTAAATAGTAGTCCTTGTTTTATCTTATTTTAATATAATATCAGAACATAAAACAAAACCCTTTCTTTTGTGAAGCATTGAACCGTTCAATCTCCAAAGAAAGGGATTTCTTTAATTGCTCTGCCATAAAGTCCAAGAAAGGTTGATTGGTTTCTTCGTCCTGACATTGGCGCAAGGAAAGGATATAGGCTTCTCTGTCTTCCTTGAATATCTTGGCGGGGAAGAGGTGATAGCAGAATTGGATGTAGTTCATCAATAGCCGAGCCGTTCTTCCGTTACCATCGACCCACGGATGTATGGTTACTAAATTAAGGTGGGCATTGAAACTCAATTCATATTGTTCCCGTAATGTTCCCACGGTCTTTTGCTTCTCTTGTAAAATAGCGCAAAGTTCATCCACCTTAGCAGGAACTTTTAGATAGTTCATATAAGAATGTCCACCGACACCAGCCGTGACACCACATAAGCGAAAATCTCCTTTAGATGAATCAAAAGAACCACTCATTACACTATGTACACTGCCTGTAGCACGCATCAGCGTTGCATTTAATCGTTGCAGAAAAGCAGGCGTTATTGGAGCAAGTCGGTCGGATTCGGTTCTGGCAAGTTCATACGCTTGCTTCAAGTCCTCATTCATCAAGTGATGGGCAAGCGGTTTTCCTTTAGCTGTCACTCCCTCGTCAAAGAGAAGCTGCGTATCAAGTTCAGTAAGCGTTGAACCTTCGATGGCTGTGGAATGGGTGATAAGAGAGTAGAGGTAGTACTTATCATAGTCCACCGCTTCACTAATACCAAGTTTTTGAAACTTTTGATATAATTGTTCTATATCTTGCCAAACACTTTGTTCCATCGTTTTTTTTCTATAAAAGGCTTTATTTCTTTTCAAAGGTAATGTATTTACTATGTTCAGCCAAAGAAAACAATGACTTACTGCTACATTTTTTTGCACGTGTGGGGAAAATGTGGGGAAAATTTAAACGAAAGAAAAAGCTAAGTAATTGATTATTCAATACTTAGCTTTTTCTTTCGTACCCAGACCCGGGGTCGAACCGGGATGGAAGTGAATCCACTGGTGTTTGAGACCAGCGCGTCTACCGATTCCGCCATCTGGGCATCTCTTGAAACATTGTTTGTTTCTCGATTGCGGTTGCAAAGGTACGACTTTTTTTCATACCTACAAACTTTTCGGCATTTTTTTTCAAAAAAAGATAAATATACTACGATTTATGGGATAACGGACAATGGTTTTCTAAAAATAAGCCCTATATTAGCGGAAACTTTAAAACGATTTTATATCATGACAAACAGCAATAATTATTGTGTCATCATGGGGGGAGGTATAGGTAGTCGGTTCTGGCCATATAGCCGCAAAAACCTTCCTAAACAATTCCTTGATTTCTTCGGGACCGGACGTTCTCTAATACAGCAAACGTTTGATCGTTATAAAAAAATAGTCCCTATAGAAAACATTTTTATTACAACCAATGTATTGTATAAAGAACTGATCCAAGAACAACTCCCAGAATTGGACAAATCACAAATTTTATTGGAACCCACCCGCAGAAACACTGCTCCATGTATAGCTTGGGCTTCCTATCATATAAAAAAACTCAATCCAAATGCCAATGTCATTGTCGCACCGTCCGACCACCTGATTTTAAAAGAAGATGAGTTCAAAGCTGCAATTTTGAAAGGTCTGGAATTTGTTTCAAACTCTCCTCAATTACTAACATTAGGTATCAAACCTAACAGACCGGAAACCGGCTATGGCTATATTCAGATTGAGGAAGAAAAACAAGGAGAATTCTTTAAAGTAAAAACATTCATTGAAAAGCCCCAATTGGAATTTGCCAAAGTATTCGTAGAAAGTGGAGAATTCTATTGGAACTCAGGAATATTCTTATGGAATATCAATACAATTTTAAAAGCCTTCAATGAGATTATGCCCGAAGTTTGTACCAAACTGACTAACGGAGAAGAAGATTTTGCCTCCTGTCCCAATATCTCCATTGACTATGGAATCATGGAGAAAGCCAACAATGTTTTCGTCCAATTGTGCGACTTCGGATGGGCAGATTTAGGTACATGGGACTCCTTGTATGATATATCATCCAAGGACCAAGAAGGTAACGTCGTAGTAAACGGAAACTCCTTATTATATAACAGCTATAATAATGTAATAGTAGTGCCAGAAGGGAAATTAGCCGTAATACAGGATCTAGAAGGTTATTTAGTAGCCGCAAGAGACAATGTATTACTCATATGCAAAAAAGATGACGAAAGCGCTATCCGAAAATTCGTAAATGACGTACAAATCAAACTAGGAGATCAGTTTGTATAAAAACAGGTAACCGGAGTTTAATCATAAGGAAAGCGGGAAACAGAATATCCGTTTCCCGCTCTTTATATTTACTAAGAAAGAAAAAGATTACTTGTCACCACCTTCCCAGGCTTGATTGATTGCTGTTGCCACCTCCACAAATTCTTCATTTGTCAGTTTCAACTTCGGATTAGAAAAAATCATATCCGACTCTTTCTGAATAGGAATCAGATGAATATGTGCATGAGGAACCTCTAATCCGATTACTGCCTCACCTACTTTCTTGCACGGAAAAACCTTTTGAATAGCAAGCGCCACACTCTTTGCAAAAACATGCATAGCAGCCAGTTCATTATCCTCCAAATCAAAGATATAGTCCACCTCACATTTCGGAACAACCAACGTATGCCCTTTGGCTAACGGATTGATATCCAGAAAAGCATAGAACTGGTCATTTTCAGCCACTTTATAGCTAGGAATCTCACCTGTAATAATTCTACTAAATATTGTTGCCATATCTATAAGTATTAAATAAGGCAGCCCCGCATAGCGGACCTGCCTTATATATTAAAATGAAATATTCACAACTTCTAAGCTGATTTTACCTTGCGGAATAGTGATTTCAGCCACATCACCCACTTTTTTTCCTAACAAACCCTGTGCTATCGGAGTATTTACCGAAATCTTGCCCAATTTTAAATTCGCTTCGCTTTCGGCTACGATAGTATAAACCATCTTCATTCCGGTCTTGGCATTCTTCAATTCTACTTTCGTCAAAATTTGCACTGTATCTGCATTCATTTTTGAAGTATCAATAATTTTAGCATCACCAATAGTTGATTTCAGCTGGCTGATCTTCATCTCCAATAGACCTTGCGCCTCTTTGGCAGCATCATATTCGGCATTTTCTGACAAGTCTCCCTTATCACGCGCTTCGGCAATAGCCGACACAATTTTAGGACGTTCTACTGATTCCAGATATTTCAGTTCCTCAATCAGTTGCTTGTAACCTTCTTCTGACATATAAGCCATAATGTTTTCCTCCTTTTAAATTATATAATTATTCATTGTTCCAGTTATGCCTATAAAAACAAAAAGAATTCCGACATGGAAATGTCGGAACCCTCTTTGGTATTTCAAGTCTTGCAAAGATAGACTTTTATCTAATACGAGTCAAGTTTATAAGGATGCTATGTAACATGTTTAAACAAATTCAACTCATAATTAGCTTTTTACAAGAGTTTTTTAATGGCTTCATCCAAATCTTTAATATTCTCACCACGGGCGCTTAATTCATTATTACGATTTACCAAAAATACCGAAGGCAGATTAGTTACATTATATAATGAAATGTATGAAGAATAAGCGCCATTAGCGTCACGTACACAGACCCAAGGCAGATTATCTGCAGATGTTTTCCAAAAGTGTTCATCACCATCCAGTGAAATCTGGTAAATCTCGAACCCTTGAGAAGCATACTTATTATAAAGTTCACGTAACGCCAAATTATGTGCAGCAGACATTGCATTGTTATATACAGTAAAATCGATCAGCACCACTTTACCCTTCAAATCGGTCAGACTGCGTGTATTGCCTTTCAAGTCTTTCAGCTGAATATCAATAATGCTGGCTTCCTTGATTTTATCTTCAGGAATTTCCATGGTCTGCTGACGGGGAGTACGGGTATTCTTCATTCCTTTTATAACCATATTGTACAAGTTGCGTGAACGGTCGGCATGTGGATAAGCATTATTCAGACTCGTAGCCACCGCAGCGAAACACTTCACATCCTCCTTATTTGTCAAAGGATCAAAAATCATATACCCATTCAACGACTGGAATAAAGCGAAATAAGCATATGGCATATTTGGAGCCGCAAAAATATATTCTCGTTTCACTTTATTCTTGTAATTGTTTACCATAGCCAAAAGGCTGTCTTGTGCGATGCCCGCAGGGATATTACGGTTCTGACCGAGTTTGTCCACATTCTTCTGCAAATCAGCTTGCAGCAACACCAATTCCTTTATTTTCAAATTGTTTTCCGAACCTTCAATACGATAGGCAGTCGCAAAATCATTTATCTCAGCCTTAACTGATACTGTTTCCGTAGAGTCTACAGCAAAGTTTATCACTTTATTATCTAAACGCAAACGATAGAATTCAGGAGATTCCGGGCGCTTCTGTGCAAAACTAAAACTTCCGCTACTGCCCAATTTTGCCGAATCAAGCGCTACTATGCCATCCAATCCCGACGCTTCCAAATAAAGCATCTTATCTTCAGCACCATTAATTTCACCTTGAACTTTGAACTTCGGTGCATTATCGCAGGCGCTCAACCCTATCAACAGAAGTGCGAGCAAAAAATATACATTCTTTTTCATCGCTAAAATTAATATAAATGTGTGTTCTCTTAATAATTTTGGATGCAAAGATACGTCTTTTCGTGGTTTGTCAAAGCATTTATCCACCTTCTTACACATTAAAATGAAAAAAAACAGTAATCATAGTAACTTTTTATCTCATTCTCACCAAATTAGAAGAATAAATGCCTATCTTTGCACGAATTTTAGACGAAAAATATATTAAAACATTTTTTATGATCAATCCAATTGTTAAGACGATCGAGCTTCCTGATGGTAGAACCATCACACTCGAAACGGGAAAGCTGGCAAAACAGGCAGACGGTTCTGTAATGCTCCGCATGGGTAACACCATGTTGCTAGCTACTGTTTGTGCAGCAAAAGATGCAGTTCCCGGTACAGATTTTATGCCCCTTCAGGTAGAGTACAAAGAAAAATATTCAGCATTCGGACGTTTTCCCGGTGGCTTTACCAAAAGAGAAGGCAAAGCTTCAGATTATGAAATCCTGACTTGCCGACTGGTAGACCGCGCATTGCGTCCTTTATTCCCCGATAATTTCCATGCAGAGGTTTACGTAAACATTGTTCTTTTCTCAGCTGATGGAATAGATATGCCTGATGCATTGGCAGGATTGGCCGCTTCAGCAGCATTAGCCGTTTCCGACATTCCTTTCGGCGGACCGATTTCTGAAGTACGCGTAGCACGTATCGATGGCCAGTTCGTTATCAACCCCACTTTCGAACAACTTGAGAAAGCTGATATGGATCTGATGGTTGCAGCCACATATGACAACATCATGATGGTAGAAGGCGAAATGCAGGAAGTCAGCGAACAAGACTTGCTGGCTGCCATGAAGGCTGCTCACGAAGCAATCAAAGTTCATTGTAAAGCGCAGATGGAACTGATGGAAGAAGTCGGTTCTACAGTAAAACGTGAATACTGCCACGAAGAAAACGATGAAGATTTACGCAAAGCTGTACGCGAAGCTTGTTATGATAAAGCATACGCCATCGCTGCTTCAGGAAACAGAAACAAGCATGAACGTCAAGATGCTTTTGATGCCATCCGCGATGAATTCAAAACTCAATATACAGAAGAAGAACTGGAAGAAAAAGGTGCATTAATCGACCGTTACTACCACGATGTGGAAAAGGAAGCCATGCGTCGTTGTATTCTTGATGAAGGCAAGCGTCTGGACGGACGTAAGACAACTGAAATTCGCCCTATCTGGTGCGAAGTAGGTTATCTGCCCGGCCCTCACGGTTCTGCCATTTTCACCCGTGGTGAAACTCAGTCTTTAACTTCTGTCACATTAGGCACCAAGCTAGATGAGAAAATCGTAGACGATGTTCTGGATCAACACAGAGAACGATTCTTGTTACACTACAACTTCCCCCCTTATTCTACCGGTGAAGCAAAAGCACAACGTGGTGTAGGTCGTCGTGAAATCGGTCACGGGCACTTGGCATGGCGTGCTTTGAAAGGACAAATTCCTGCAGGCTACCCATACACAGTACGTGTAGTATCTGATATCATGGAATCAAATGGTTCTTCTTCAATGGCTACTGTCTGTGCAGGAACGCTTGCATTAATGGATGCCGGTGTTGCCATGAAAAAACCAGTTTCAGGTATTGCCATGGGCTTGATTAAGAATGCAGGTGAAGAAAAATATGCCGTATTGTCTGATATTCTTGGAGATGAGGATCACTTGGGTGATATGGACTTCAAGGTTACAGGTACTCGTGATGGTATCACTGCTACACAGATGGACATCAAGGTAGATGGTCTGTCATTCGAAATCTTGGAAAAAGCGTTACTGCAAGCAAAAGAAGGTCGCGAACATATTCTTAACAAGTTAACCGAATGTATAGCCGAACCTCGTAAAGATTTGAAACCGCATGCTCCTCGTATTGAAACGATGACTATTCCTAAAGAGTTCATTGGGGCTATCATCGGTCCGGGCGGAAAGATTATCCAAGGTATGCAGGAAGAAACCGGAGCAACCATCACGATTGAAGAAACTGATGGAGTAGGTCGCATTGAGATTGCGGGAACAAACAAGAAATGTATTGACGATGCTATGCGCATTATCAAGGGTATCGTTGCCGTTCCCGAAGTCGGTGAAGTCTATGTAGGTAAAGTCCGTTCAGTAATGCCATATGGCGTGTTCGTAGAATTCTTGCCTGGTAAAGACGGATTGTTACACATCTCTGAAATTGACTGGAAACGTCTTGAAACAATAGAAGAGGCCGGTTTAAAAGAAGGGGATGAAATAGAAGTGAAGTTACTTGATATTGATCCCAAGACAGGTAAATTCAAGCTCTCTCACAAAGTATTACTGCCTCGTCCTGAAAAGCAAGAAAAGAAATAAGAACATTCTTTATTTATACCATAAAGAGCGCAACCTGTTATAGGTTACGCTCTTTTTTTAAGGTAAGCCATTAATAATAATGTAAAATAAAAAAGCGCAACTAAATAATAATTAGTCGCGCTATCTGATATATCATACAAAAGAAATTCCTCCGCTTTATATGATATCCGGTTATAAGGTAGGATCAATCTTCTTGAACTTCGAAATCATCTTTACCTACTCCGCAAAGAGGGCAAACCCAATCATCTGGAATATCTTCAAATGCTGTTCCCGGAGCGATTCCACCTTCAGGATCTCCTTCTGCCGGGTCATAAACCCAACCACATACTGTGCAAACGTACTTTTTCATAATTGTCTCTGTTTTATGTTTTAAATATTCTTTAAATACATAACAAATATACAAGGAAATTGTTTACTTGCAAACTATCCCACTAATATTTTTTTAAGCTCTTCCATTCCTTCGGACGCACCTTTCTGAATTACATGCACTTTACGTCCCGATGCAATGGGCACCTGCTTAGGATCTATTAAATAAACAGGAGTGCGGGCAGGCACATAATTCAACAAACCGGCAGCAGGATATACATTAAGCGAAGTTCCTATAATTAAAAAGATATCAGCTGTTTCAGCATATTCAATTGCAGTTTCAATCATAGGAACAGATTCACCAAACCATACAATGAACGGACGAAACTGGGAACCGTCTCCGGCCAAGTCTCCCAAATGTATCTCATATTCTTCCGGCTTTAATTCTTTAATATAAGCTGGATTATTAGGTTGCCAACTAGATGTCACCTTGGTCAGTTCGCCATGTAAATGAATAATATGCGAACTTCCGGCACGCTCATGCAAATTATCAATATTTTGAGTGATAACAGTCACATTAAAGAACTTTTCCATCTCAGAAACCAGTTTATGCCCCCGATTAGGCTTTACAGCAAGCAACTGTTTACGACGCTCATTATAAAAATCAATCACCAATTTAGGGTTTGCCGCATACCCTTCCGGAGTAGCCACTTGTTCCACCGGATACTGATCCCATAAACCACCTGCATCACGAAATGTACTGATACCGCTTTCTGCACTCATTCCAGCACCTGTTAAAACTACTAAATTCTTCATTTCTAGTCCTCCTCTTTTAACTAAACACACAAAAATAAGAAAAATTAAATTGTTAAAAACAGATTCATTCAAATAAAACACCTACCTTTGTGCGTTTTGTATAAAACATCTTATAAAATAAATAGTTATGGATAAATTCAGTTACGCCATCGGCCTTGGTATTGGCCAGAATTTATTGAGCATGGGTGCTCAAAGTATTAATGTTGAAGACTTTGCTCAAGCAATCAAAGACGTATTAGATAGAAAAGAAACGGCTATCAGCCACAACGAAGCACGTGAAATCGTAAACAAGTACTTTGAAGAGCTGGAAACCAAATTGAATGCAGAGAATATTGAAAAGGGAAAATCATTTTTGGAGGAAAACGCAAAAAGACCGGGGGTCGTGACACTTCCCAGCGGCTTACAGTACGAAGTTATCACAGAAGGTAACGGAAAAAAACCGAGTGCAACCGACCGTGTAAAATGCCATTATGAAGGTACCTTGATTGATGGAACTTTGTTTGACAGCTCTATCAAACGCGGCGAACCGGCTATCTTTGGTGTGAACCAAGTAATCAAAGGATGGGTGGAAGCACTCCAACTGATGACTGAAGGTGCTAAATGGAAACTTTTCATTCCTTCAGAACTAGCCTATGGAGCACAACAGGCAGGAGAAATGATTCCTCCTCACAGCACATTGATTTTTGAAGTAGAATTAATCGAAGTATTATAATTATTAAAGCATTTAAGGCAAATGAAAAAAATTAGTTTTTTTGTAGCAATCGCTGCTGCAGCCAGCTTGGCTTCTTGTACAGCCCAAGCACCGAAAGCAAACATGAAGAATGACGTAGACTCACTTTCTTACATGATGGGTATCACCAACACGCAAGGTCTGGATATGTATATGAGCCAACAACTGGGCGTTGACACAGCCTATATGGCCGACTTCATCAGAGGTGTTAAAGAAGGTACCAGCAAGACAAGTCCTAAAGATGTTGCTTATATGGCAGGTCTTCAGATTGGTCAACAAGTTGGTGGACGTATGTTCGATATGATGAGCCAACGTATTTTCGGAAATGACTCTACTCAAAGTTTAAGTAAAGAAAACTTCCTGGCAGGTTTCATGGCTGCTTTGCAGAAAAAAGGCATGAATGTTACTATGGAAGAAGCCAACGCCTACGTTCAGTCTAAAGCAGAAGCAATCAAAACAAAAGCTACTGAAGCCCAATTCGCTGAAAATAAGGCTGCCGGTGAAAAATTCCTAGCTGAAAATGCAAAGAAAGAGGGTGTTAAAACTACATCAAGCGGATTGCAATATAAGATAATTAAAGAAGGTAACGGCGCTGTTCCTACCGATTCTTCTAAAGTAAAAGTAAACTATAAAGGTACTTTGATTGACGGAACTCAGTTCGACAGTTCATATGATCGTAAAGAACCGACTACTTTCCGTGCTAATCAAGTAATCAAAGGATGGACTGAAGCACTGACAATGATGCCAGTAGGTTCTAAATGGGAACTTTACATCCCTCAAGACTTGGCTTATGGTGCACGTGAAGCCGGTCAGATTAAACCTTTCTCTACTTTGATTTTCGAAGTAGAACTGGTTGGAATCGAAAAATAACCTCATTTTAATACGATTTACAAAAAAGCGTGGAACATTCGTGTCTCACGCTTTTCTTTTAACTTGTCCTTCTACAAATCAAATTTTCTTTTCCTTTATATCTGTACGTGCCTCAACAACATTTACTACATAATCGCCTAATTTTTCGCATTCGCTGATAATATCCATATAATGATCCCCCGTCTGATAATTATATTCCTTATTATTCACATCCAATACATTCTGATCCTTCAACTGGTTGCGGTAATTGTTTCTCTCATTCTCTATATTAAATGATTTGTTAGGATCAACCAAATGATATTCGTCTTCTTCCAAAGATACTATTTGTTGCAGTGGAAGGCTGTACAATGCACCTGTCAACAATCCGGTGAAGCGATTCGTGGTCATAGCACCCAAAATATGGCGCAAATGCCCACCTGTCAGTTTTTGCAAAGCCTCACTCACGGTTTTCATACCATATATCAGAAGTACCAGTGAGCCTATCAGTTTCAAAAAAAACAAATATTGACATGTAGATTCTCTTTTATTTAGACTCTCTTCTTTCTTACACTTTATTAAAAAACACAGAGGCACAAAGTATTTAACCCATCATAGGTTAAACCTTGCACCTCTGCACCTATTCTGTTCACCATAGCCCTTTCAGGTCAGGATTTCTTTTCCTTCACATTGCTACTGGCTTCCACCACATTTACTACATAATCGCCCAGTTTTTCACATTCTCCAATAATATCCATATAGTGCACCCCCATCTGATAATCATACTCCTTATTATTCACATCCAGCACATTTTGGTTCTTTAGCTGATTACGATAGTTATTTATTTCATTCTCTATATTAAACGATTTATTCACATCTACCACATGATGCTCATCTTCCACCAACGAAATCATCTGAGACAAAGCATCATCAGTCAACTGGAACATCTGATGAATATGATCATACTGTTTCGGAGTAAAATCCATATCACTGCGATGTTTACGATTGATAGTACGTGCCAAATTATAACAGCTGTCCCCGATACTTTCTATTTCAGTCACTTCACGAAGCATAGCACGAATTTGCAACTTACTTTCAGAACTCAAACGCCCGTCGGATACCTGATTCAGATAATTAGCGATCTCCACCTCCATGTTATCGCTTATATTCTCATATTTCTCAATACGACTGAACAATTTGTTAAAGTCATTGTCATTAGTGGTGTGAAGCAGATCCCGCACCATGCCAAACATACGATGAGTACGCTCTGCAAAGAGATTGATTTCCTTGCGTGCCTGCAATATAGAAAGCTCTGCCGTAGAAAGCATACCACCTGTAATAAAGCGCAAACGATATTCCTCATCCTGCTCTCTCTGAGGAATGATTTTACAGACAGTTTTCTCTATCAACTTGACAAACCAAATAAGAATCAACACATTGCATATATTAAAAGTAGTATGAAAAGCAGACAGTTTAAAAGATACGGCAACAGCCGGATCTGCTGTTCTCATTATATCTTCTACAAACCATGAAACCCCCATAGTTACAGGCTTGAAAAGGCATAACACCCAAATAACCCCAAAAACATTGAATACCAAATGAGCCAGCGCAGCCCTCCTGGCCTGCGTATTGGCAGTCAGTGCGGCAAGGTTAGCGGTTATAGTGGTACCAATATTCTCGCCAAGTACCAACGCAGCCCCCAGCTCAAAACTAATCCAACCATTGGCACACATAATCAAAGTAATAGCCATCGTTGCAGCCGATGCCTGTACAATCATGGTAAGAACTGTACCGATGACAACAAATAAGATAACAGAACCAAATCCCATATCAGTATAGTTCTGAACAAAAGACAACATTTCGGGGTTTCTACTTAAGTCAGGAGCATTCGTCTTCAAGAGAGAGAGGCCCATAAACAAAAAAGAGAAACCGAATATAAATTCTCCAATGGATTTACGGTTACTCTTTCCTGAAAATAATAAGGGTACGCCAACAGCCAATAACGGAAGTGCCATAGCAGCAATATCTACTTTAAACCCTAGCGCAGATATAATCCATGCAGTGACAGTGGTACCGATATTTGCCCCCATAATGACTCCAATTGATTGTGAAAGTGTAAGGAGTCCGGCATTAACGAAACTTACTACCATAACAGTAGTAGCAGAAGAGGATTGAATTAACGCAGTGATAAGAACACCGGTTAGCACTCCGGTTACCCGGTTGGTGGTCATCGCTGTGAGGATTTTACGCAGTCTGTCACCAGCAAACTTTTGCAGCCCCTCACTCATGATTTTCATTCCATAAAGGAATAGCGCCAGTGAACCTAGCAGCTTTAAGAAATCATAAAAAGAATACTCCATCTTTAATTAATTTGGTAGGAATTGGCTAATCTCCCTTTTATTCAGTAAATTTCAAGCCGTTTCACTACGTTAGTAATAATTATTACGATTATGTTACAAATCTGTTGCAAAAATAACAATATTTCAAAGAACTTCCCAATCGGAAGCTCACTTTTGGATATTTATAATGGTTTTAATCTAGATATCCCATACGGGCCGGTCAGTGCCAAAGTCAATAACAAAGTAGAAGGACTCAATTACCGGGCCTATAATAATAAGGATGTAGAGTTCCTGAACATACTGAATCCTTCAGGAATGCGTACCTATGTCCGTTCGCTCTGCTTCATCTTGTGCAAAGCGGTGGAGGACTTATACCCTGATGGAAAAATCATGCTTGAACATCCCGTATCCAAAGGATATTATTGCGCCTTGCAGATAGGACGCGAAACCGGGTTGGATGATGTTTCCCGTATTAAGCAGCGAATGAAAGAGATTGTGGAAGCCAACATCCCTTTCCACCGTTTTGAATGTCACACAACTGAAGTAGTAGAACTATTCCGCCGGAAAGGAATGATGGACAAAGTTAGACTGCTTGAAACTTCAGGGGAACTTTACTCCTATTATTATACTTTAGAAGATACCATTGACTACTACTATGGCAGTCTGTTGCCCAGCACCGGATATATCCGCAAATTCGACATTGTTAAATACTATGACGGCTTGTTGCTGCGAGTCCCCAACCGTCAGAATCCGGAAATATTGGAGGAAGTAGTAAAACAAGAAAAAATGCTGGAAGTATTCAAAGAGCACCGACGCTGGAATCAGATTTTAGGTGTGGGTACTGTAGGAGATTTCAATGTGGCCTGTAATGAAGGTTATGCCACCGATCTGATTAATGTGTCTGAAGCCTTGCAGGAAAAAAAAATTTCCAATATTGCTGATGAGATATACCACAGAGGAAAAAACGGTCAAAGAGTAAAACTGGTTCTTATCTCCGGTCCATCCTCTTCTGGTAAAACGACTTTCAGCAAACGACTCAGTATCCAGTTGATGGCAAACGGGCTGAAACCTTACCCCATCTCCCTGGACAATTACTTTGTTGACCGAGAAAAGACACCAAAAGATGAAAAAGGTGATTATGATTACGAATCATTGTATGCATTGGATTTGGAGTTCTTCAACAAGCAATTACAAGATCTGCTTCATGGAAAGGAAGTAGAGTTACCACGTTTCAACTTCACCACAGGAAGAAGGGAATTTAAAGGTGACAAACTTAAGATTGACGATAACATGATATTGATTCTCGAAGGGATTCATGCACTTAACCCCGAATTAACCCCTCATATTCCCGCCGAGAATAAATATAAAATATATGTATCGGCATTAACCACTATTCTGCTGGACAATCATAATTATATTCCGACTACCGACAACCGTTTGTTGCGCCGTATTATCCGCGATTACAAATACCGTGGCTATTCCGCAGAGGAAACAATCAGAAGATGGCCCAGCGTACGCGCCGGAGAAGAAAAATGGATCTTCCCATATCAGGAAAATGCAGATGCCATGTTCAATTCTGCCCTGTTGTTTGAACTGGCCATTATGAAGGATTATGCCATTCCTATTCTAAGGAATGTTCCCAATAACAAACCGGAATATTCAGAAGCATACCGTTTACGCAAATTCTTGGAATATTTCGCTTCGGTACAAGATAAAGAATTGCCTCCCACTTCTTTACTGAGAGAGTTTTTAGGAGGAAGCAGTTTCCGGTATTAACCTGTTATTAAACAGTATATAAGTTTTGTTTATGTGCAAAACAAACAGTAATTTCGGCCATTATTAAACAAGTATAAGTGAATGCACTCCAAAGGCTATAGAAAACTGTTCAACTGCCTGATGTTCTACTACTAAGAACATTTCTTCTTCAGGAGGGTATGCCAAAAGCCAGCAGACTGTACATTACACCACCATAAAGATGGATTAAATGACAGCGTATCTTACTTTTGGCATACGTTTCTTTCTATTTGATATCTTATTCTCTTGCACATCAATTGGTCGGATCCATTAATCCGCCCTTATGGAAATTTCTATTTATGAACCAGTAGACCTTATTACAACTCTTATGAAAACAACAATCAACGGTATGACAGACCGTATCCGACGCCTACGTCAAGAATCTTTTGATACACAACCTTCTTTGTCCATAGAACGTGCTCTGATAGAAACCGAATTTTACAAAGAAAACGAAGGAAAGTATCCAATTCCTATTCTAAGAGCACTGAACTTCCTTGAAATCTGTAAACGGAAAACTATATACATAGGTGAAGACGAACTGATTGTAGGTGAACGTGGACCACGCCCCAAAGCCGTATCGACTTTCCCTGAACTGACCTGTCACAGCGTGGAAGACCTTCATGTATTGAACACCCGCGAATTGCAGCGTTACACCATCAGCCAGGAAGATATAGACACCTATGAGCGCGAGGTAATTCCTTATTGGAAAGGGCGCACCCAACGCGAACGCATCTTCAATCATGTTCCCAAAGAATGGAAAGAAGCTTACGAAGTAGGAATGTTCACTGAATTCATGGAACAACGAGCCCCCGGCCATACTTCTCTGGACGGAAAGGTTTATCAACATGGCATGCTGGATTTGAAAGAACGTATTGCACATGAGTTGAAAAATCTGGATTTTATGAATGATCCAGAAGCAACCGACAAACAAGAAGAACTGACCGCCATGTCCATCTCCTGTGATGCCGCTATCATTTTTGCCGAACGCCATGCCGAACTGGCCGAAAAGATGGCTGGACAAGAAACCGATCCGAAACGCAAAGAGGAACTGAAAAAAATAGCGGAAATCTGCCGATGGGTTCCTGCACATGCCCCCCGTACTTATTGGGAGGCCATACAAATGTACTGGTTTGTCCATCTCGGCACCATTACAGAGCTGAACGGATGGGACGCCATGAATCCAGGACATTTTGACCAGCACCTCGCTCCTTTCTATGAAAAAGACCTGGAAGAAGGAATACTGACCCGTGCAGAGGCCAAAGAACTGATGTCATGTTTCTTTATCAAAGTAAATAATCAGACAGCCCCACCCAAAGTTGGCATCACCGCCAAAGAAAGCGGTACCTACAATGACTTTACCAATCTGAATATCGGTGGCATCAAACGTGATGGTAGCAACGGAGTCAGCGAAGTATCCTATATCATGCTCGAAACAGTAGATGATCTTCACCTGTTACAACCCGGAAGCGCCCTGCACATCAGTGTATGCACCCCGGAGCGTTTCCTGCGCGAAGGCTGCAAAGTAATCCGTAAGGGCTATGGCTACCCATCTGTATTCAATCCCGACACATACGTCATGGAACTGATGCGACAGGGAAAAACACCGGAGGACGCTCGTGAAGGCGGATGTAGCGGATGCATAGAAGTAGGCGCTTTCGGAAAAGAAGCTTACATACTGACCGGTTACCTTAACGTACCCAAGATATTGGAAGTCACCTTGCACAACGGAACAGATCCTGTATCAGGCAAGAAAGTAGGCTTGGTAACAGGAGATCCCTGTACCTTCCGGAGTTATGAAGCACTTTATGACGCATTTCTTAAACAAATCCATTATTTTGTAGATATGAAAGTACGCGTCAGCAACTACATTGACCGTATGTTCGCCAAATACGCTCCCGCCACTTTCCTGTCTTTGTTCATTGATGACTGTATCGCCAAAGGAAAAGATTATTATAACTGCGGACCGCGTTATAACACAAGCTATATTCAATGCACCGGTTTGGGTACTATTACCGACAGCCTCTCCGTTCTGAAAAAACATGTATTCGAAGAACGTAAATTCAATATGGAGCAAATCATCCATGCTACCGATACCAACTTCGAAGGACAGGAAGCCATGAGACAGTTCATACTGAACCGTACCCCTTTCTTCGGTAACGATGACGAATATGCAGACCGCATCGCCATCCAGATCTTTAACGACCTTTACGATGCCATCGAGGGAAAGCCGAACACCAAAGGCGAATGTTTCCATCTGAACATGTTGTCTACCACCTGTCACGTTTACTTCGGCAAAATGATGAATGCCACCCCCAACGGCCGTCTAGCCGGACGTGCCATCAGTGACGGTACCTCACCCTCACACGGAGCAGATACCCACGGGCCATCCGCCGTTATAAAATCATTAGGAAAACTGGACCAGGTGAAAAGCGGAGGCACTCTATTGAATCAGCGCTTCCTGCCTTCACTTCTTAAACACGATGAAGACATAGCCAAACTGGCAAGCCTCATCCGCAGCTATTTTGCTTTAGGAGGACATCACATTCAGTTCAACATAGTAGATACCGCTACCCTGCATGCCGCCCAAAAACATCCGGAAGAATACCGGGACCTATTGGTACGCGTAGCTGGATACAGTGATTACTTCAATGACATGAATACAGATTTACAATATGACGTAATAGCCCGCACGGCACAAGAAACCTTCTGACAAGATGAGTCTGATTTTCGACATCAAACGCTATGCCATCAATGACGGACCGGGCATCCGCATCACACTTTTCATGAAAGGATGCCCGCTCTCGTGCGTATGGTGCCATAATCCCGAAGGCATTCGTAACGGAAAAGACAAACTATACACAGCCAAGAAATGCCTCGGCTGTGGAACTTGTCTGAAAGTATGTCCCAACGGGGCACTGACACTGGCTCCCGAGGGTATTATCACCGACAAGCAAAAATGCGTGTTATGCGGACGCTGTGCCGAAGAATGTCCGGCAATGGCTATCGAGATATCAGGAACGGAATATACCGCCGAATACCTGATGCATGAAATAGAAAAGGAAATTCCATTTATGGATCAATCAGGCGGTGGAGTTACTTTTTGTGGTGGAGAACCGTTGCTTCATCCCGAATTCTTGATTGATATACTGAAACGTTGCGGACAACAGGGAATTCATCGGGTGGTAGATACCACCCTGCTTGCCCGCAAAGAAACAGTGGATGAAGTGATGCGGAATTGTGAACTATTGCTTATCGACTTAAAATCAATGGACAGTACCGTACACCAGACATTTTGTGATGTTCCCAATGAATTAATTTTGGAGAACATCCGCAGAGTAGCAGAAGCTGACTTTCCTTATTATATCCGTATTCCATTGATTGAAGGAGTGAATGCAGATGAAAAGAACATAAAGCTGTCTGCCGAATTTTTGGCCAGTCTTCCACGGCATCCTGAGATCATTAACCTATTACCTTACCATGATATAGGAAAGGGAAAGCATGCAAAGCTAGGCAGTATCTATAACCCTAAAGGATATAAAATGCAAACGCCATCCGAGGAAGTACAACAGCAGTGCATACAAATCTTGACTGATTACGGTTTAAAAGCAACCATAGGTGGATAATTATATATCATCGTTCTGTAGTAAAAGGACCTTCGTACCCCAAAAACGTGCCCCGTCCTCCGTTATCAAATAATCTTCCTCATTACGCAACTCTGTAAACTCACGATAACTCTCCAACTTATCATAATCGATAAAATCCTTAAAGCATTTCTCCGCTTTCCAACAATCTATTAATATAGATACCCGGTTCTATAGTAAGTTCAAATTCCGGTTCCAAAGATCCGGCCAGCCTTAATAATTTACGGCTGACCTAAGTACTTTTCTAATGAATCACCTGTCTTTTAGCAACTGCTTTTTCCAAACACTTCTTCAAATCCGCGGCAGAACCAGTTTCTGTCACTCCCACCCTCTACGCTTTCTCACACAAGGCAGGCTGGATCCCATCCATACAATATGATATCCATATCGCCAATCCGGCATAGGGCAAGTCCCAAAAATAAAGAGAAGTAGAACCTTGGCGGAAATGATAAGTATTATCCGCATAGTCGCCACTCTCCTCGTTATCCCAAATAGCAAGAAACCTATCCCCACGTTTTTTCAAACTGTTACGATGGGTTGTATAAGTTTCTTTTGCAAACATAATCTTATGTTTTTTGTATAGATGACAGGTAAAGATAGCCATCCCCTTAAAATAATCCCCCCAAAAAGGAAGATTATTACAATACAATTTCCTATTTTTGTCGCAATAAACAAGGAAATAAAAATATTATGGCACAAGGCTCACGTCAAGTACAAACACAAGCCCAGCAACAAATACAAACCTTATCTCCACAACAGATACTGGTAGTGAAATTGCTGGAACTGCCCACTGTGGAGCTGGAAGAACGTATCCATTCCGAAATACTGGATAATCCGGCCCTAGAGGAAGGGAAAGAAATGCCCGAAAATGAAGATGACAACACAGAATACGTTGAGAACGAAGACGGAAATACAGACTCGAACGAAGATTTTTCATTAGGCGATTACAGCAACGAAGATGATATTCCCGATTATAAACTACAGGAACATAATCGTTCCAAAGAAGGAGTAGCCGAAGAAATCCCTTTCTCGGATGCCGTATCTTTTTATGAAATATTGAAAGACCAGTTGCAGATGCAGGAACTTACCCCAGAACAACGAGATATAGCAGAATACTTGATCGGTTCATTGGACGATGACGGCCTGTTACGCAAAAATATGGAGTCTATCATGGATGAACTTGCCATCTATCGAGGAATCTATACCACTGAGGAGGAATTAAATAAAATCTTGGAAATAATCCAAGACTTTGATCCGGCAGGTATCGGTGCCCGCAGTTTACAAGAATGTCTTCTGCTACAAATACAAAGAAAAGCCGATTCACCGTTAAAACAAATAGAACTGGACATCATCGGTAAATGCTGTGATGAGTTTACCCGCAAAAACAAAGAAAGGATTATCCAAAAACTAGGTATAACCGAAGAACAATATAATGAGGCGGTGAGCGATCTCACCAAACTGAATCCTCGTCCGGGCAGTTCACTGGGTGAAGCAATGGGTAAAAATATGCAGCAGATCATTCCCGACTTCATTGTAGAAACGTATGAGGATGACACCATTACTCTAAGTTTAAACAATCGTAATGTTCCTGAGTTGCGTCTGAGCCGCCAGTTCACCGAACTACTGGATGAACACACCCGCAACAAAGATAATCAGAGCAAAGCCTCAAAGGACGCACTGATGTTCCTAAAACAAAAAGTAGATGCCGCACAAGGTTTTATCAACGCCGTAAAACAGCGACAACATACGTTGCTCACCACCATGCAAGCCATTATAGATATTCAGCGCCCCTTCTTTTTGGAAGGAGACGAATCCCTGCTAAAGCCCATGATCCTAAAAGATGTAGCCGAACGCTCGGGATTGGATATTTCCACCATATCACGGGTAAGCAACAGCAAATATGTACAAACAAACTATGGTATCTATTCGTTGAAATTCTTTTTCAGCGACGGTTACACTACCGAAGACGGTGAAGAACTCTCTGTCCGCGAAATCAAGCGTATTCTGAAAGAATGTGTAGACACCGAAGACAAGGAAAAACCGTACACTGATGATGAACTGGCCGAAACACTAAAAACGAAAGGCTACCCCATAGCCCGCCGTACTGTAGCCAAATACCGCCAACAGCTTAACATACCCGTCGCACGATTAAGAAGGTAATATAAATTATATGGAAGCTAACGAAATAACCGAAACAATAGCAGTAGGCAAGAAAAACAGTCCGCTTGAAGTCAGTTCACGTATCATATCAGGCATATTCACGCCTTTTATGATTCCTTTTGTGGCATTTTTCCTGCTTTTTTTCTTCACTTATCTTCGTATCATGCCCATCCAGTACAAACTGATAGTATTGGGCATAGTCTACTGTTTCACCATTCTGATGCCGATGCTCGCCATCTACCTGTTCCAAAAAATAAACGGTTGGGGTATTCATGAATTGGGACACCGCGAAAAACGTTTCGTACCATATGCGTTGACTATCATCAGCTATGTCACTTGTCTCATCACCATGTATAAGATACACCTGCCCCGCTATATGTCAGGTATTATCGTAGCCGCCCTCATCTGCATGATCCTTTGCACGCTGATCAATTTCAAGTGGAAAATCAGCACACACGTGGCAAGCAGCGGCATGATGGTAGGCGGATTATTATCCTACAGCTTTATATTCAATTTCAATCCTGTATGGTGGCTCTGTTTTTTCATTTTGCTATCCGGGATGCTTGGCACAGCCCGTATCATTGTAAAACAGCATACCTTATTAGAAGTTTTAGCCGGATTTATTGTCGGATTGTTTTGTGGTGTCATTGGAATTTTGTTTATTTGAAAAAAATTAGTATTAACCTTATAAATTGAAAGCATTATGGAATTTCCAAGCAATGTAAAGTATACCAAAGAACACGAATGGATACGAGTAGAAGGTGATATAGCTTATGTAGGCATCACTGATTATGCACAAGAGCAACTGGGTGACATCGTATTCGTAGATATCACAACTGAAGGAGAAACTTTAGAAAAAGATGAAGTTTTCGGTACTATTGAAGTAGTAAAAACGATTTCGGACTTGTTCCTTCCCGTTTCAGGAGAAGTTTTGGAACAGAATGAAGCATTGGCCGACAATCCCGAATTAGTAAACCAAGACCCGTATGGTAAAGGGTGGCTGATTAAGATCAAGCCCAATGACTCTAATGACGTTAACGATTTGCTGGATGCTGAAGGATATAAAGCATTAGTCAACGAATAATATAGATTCCCATTAGGAATTGTTCAAGCGCGGATTACGCGGACCTCACGGATTTTTCTATCCGCGTTCATCCGTATAACCCGTGCTTGAAGTAAATATATAAACCAAACAATAACAAAAAACAATGAAACCTATCGTAAGCATTATCATGGGTAGCACTTCCGATCTTCCCGTAATGGAAAAAGCTGCCAAATTACTGGACGAGATGCACGTACCTTTCGAAATGAACGCCCTTTCGGCACACCGCACTCCCGAAGCTGTGGAGGAATTTGCGAAAAATGCTGCAGGCCGTGGAATTAAAGTCATCATTGCCGCTGCCGGCATGGCTGCCGCACTTCCCGGTGTCATTGCTGCAAATACCACATTGCCTGTTATCGGTGTTCCCGTTAAAGGTTCAGTTCTTGATGGCGTAGACGCACTTTATTCTATCATCCAAATGCCTCCCGGAATTCCTGTAGCTACCGTAGCAATCAATGGAGCCATGAATGCAGCTATTCTGGCCGTACAAATGCTAGCATTGAGTGATACAGAACTAGCCACCAAGTTTGCAGACTACAAGACCGGCTTGAAAAAGAAAATCGTGAAAGCCAACGAAGAACTGAAAGAAGTCAAGTTTGAATATAAAACAAATTAACTAGTGGTTAGTGATTAGTGGTAAGTGGTTAATATTTCAGCGCAGCCCACTAATCACTAACCACTCACCACTAATCACTAACTATGGATTTATTCAATTACTCCCGCCGCGAATCTTCCGAAGTGAATATCGGAGCCACTCCCTTGGGTGGCAACAACCCCATCCGTATTCAGAGCATGACAAATACCGTCACTATGGATACCGAAGCCTGTGTGGAACAAGCCAAACGCATTATAGATGCCGGCGGTGAATACGTTCGCCTCACCACACAAGGTGTCCGTGAAGCCGAAAACTTGAAGAATATCAATATCGGATTACGCTCTCAAGGATATGATACTCCATTGGTGGCCGATGTACATTTTAACCCCAAAGTAGCCGATGTAGCGGCACAATATGCAGAAAAGGTACGCATCAATCCGGGAAATTACGTAGACCCGGGACGTACTTTCCGGAAACTGGAATACACTGACGAAGAATATGCGCAAGAAATAGAAAAGATACGTGCCCGCTTCATTCCTTTTCTAAATATCTGCAAGGAAAACCACACCGCCATCCGCATCGGGGTAAACCACGGTTCTCTGTCAGACCGCATCATGTCTCATTATGGTGACACCCCTGAAGGTATGGTGGAATCGTGCATGGAATTTCTGCGTATCTGTGTTGCGGAACATTTCAACGATGTGGTTATTTCCATCAAAGCATCCAATACCGTGGTAATGGTCAGGACGGTCCGTCTGCTGGTAAAGGAAATGGAAAAGGAAGGCATGGCTTTCCCGCTTCATTTGGGAGTTACCGAAGCAGGGGACGGCGAGGACGGAAGAATAAAATCCGCATTAGGAATAGGCGCACTCCTTGCAGATGGCTTGGGAGATACCATTCGTGTTTCATTGAGCGAGGCTCCTGAAAACGAAATTCCGGTAGCCCGCAAACTGGTTGATTATATACTAACTCGGGAAGGACATCCTTTTATTCCTGGAAAAGAAGCTCCGCAGTTCAACTACCTATCTCCGGGGCGCCGGAAGACTAAGGCTGTCCGAAACATTGGAGGAGATAATCTTCCCGTAGTAATAGCCGAACGTCTGGAAGGGTCTTTCGAAACCAATCCTCAGTTCAAACCTGACTATATTTATTGCGGTGGAAGTGTGCCCCAATCACGAGATAACAATATAGCCTATCTAGTAGATGCCAATGCATGGAATCCAGAAGACAAAAATGTCTATCCGGCATTTAACTACCAGCAGATGATAGAATTACATCACACGGTTTCCGATCTGAAATTCCTGTTTCTGCCCTATATGGCTATGAATGACGAAGTAATCGCAGCCCTTAAACTACATCCCGAAGTGGTAATCATCGCCCAAAGCAATCATCCCAACCGCCTCGGCGAATATCGTGCCATGACACACGAACTGATGAATGAAGGGTTAGAGAATCCGGTCGTATTCTTCCAATACTATCAGGAAACGAAAGCTGAAGACCTGCAAATCAAAGCGGCAGCTGATATGGGTGCACTAATTTTTGACGGACTCTGTGACGGAATCTTCTTGTACAACCAAGGCCCCTTGAGTCATATAGTGGTAGATACCACTGCATTTGGTATCCTGCAAGCCGGCAGAATCCGAACCAGCAAAACGGAATACATTTCATGTCCGGGATGTGGTCGTACCTTATATGATTTGGAGTCTACCATCGCCCGTATCAAAACAGCTACCTCGCACTTGAAAGGTCTGAAGATCGGCATTATGGGCTGTATTGTCAATGGTCCCGGCGAAATGGCGGATGCCGACTATGGCTATGTAGGTGCCGGTCGTGGAAAAATCAGCCTCTATAAAAAGAAAGAATGCATAGAAAAAAACATTCCCGAAGATCAGGCTGTTGAGAAGTTGATCGAGCTCATCAAAGCCAATGGTGACTATACAGAAAAATAAAAACGTCCAAATCATGGATTATCAACAGATTCTAAAAGACATCTATCAAGAAATCCAGCCCTACGCCTCTATTGGCAAACAGGCTGATTACATTCCGGCACTTGCCAAAATCAACCCAGATCAATTCGGAATGTGTATCCATACGATACAAAACAAAACTTTCATGCATGGAGAAGCCACCACCGGCTTCTCCATCCAAAGTATTTCGAAAGTTTTTTCACTTGCCATGTGTTTGAGTCTTGAAGGAGATAATCTATGGAAAAGAGTAGGTAAAGAACCTTCGGGAACAGCTTTCAACTCACTAGTACAACTGGAGGTAGAAAAAGGAATTCCTCGGAATCCCTTTATTAACGCCGGAGCCATTGTAATGACAGATATCCTGCTGAACCATCTGAAACACCCCGAAGAAGAATATCTTCGTTTCGTCCGCTCAATCAGCGGAAATAACCAAATTCATTATAATGAAGAAGTTGCCCTGTCCGAACGTGAAAACGGTTATCTGAATGCGGCAATCACCAACCTGTTGAAATATTATCATAACATCGACAATGACATAGAACGTGTACTTCATTTCTATTTCCTGCAATGCTCCATAGAAATGAGTTGTTATGATTTATCCAAAGCCTTTTTGCCGTTTGCCAACCATAAACAGGCTTTTACATTCGAAGGAATCACGCTGACCGCCTCTCAAGTGAAACGTATCAATGCCATCATGCAAACATGTGGATTCTATGACGAAGCAGGAGAATTTTCTTATTTGGTAGGTCTTCCGGGGAAAAGTGGTGTGGGAGGCGGTATAGCCGCAGTTTACCCACTACGATATTCAGTTGCAGTGTGGAGCCCGAGATTGAATCCAAAAGGAAATTCCGTTATGGGAATCAAGGCGCTGGAACTATTGACAACACAGACACAGGAATCTATTTTCTAGGAAACAAGTATCTCTCCATACTCAATCATCTTCTTTCTTGTTGGAATAATCCAGAATGAAGTTGAATATAACACGCATAATACTTATAGCCTTTCTATAAAAGAGAGAAGTACCTGGAATTTATGTAGAAATTATTGACCATGCTTAATAAATAACCGTTTTTACCCTCAATGGAACATCTTCTGTTTGCCATAAATAAAAGAAATAACCGACAGCCAAAGTCTTTTGAAGATATCCTGAACAGGCACTTAAAAACCTGCCTCAGCATTTCAAATGTCCAAGACAGGTTCCCTTATATTTTATAGAGATACAGATCAATATCTGTTTCTGCCACCGCCATAGCCATTATCTCCGCGACTACCACCATAGCCACCACCACGACTGTTGTTACCGCCACGATAACCACCACCGCCATTGTTGCCATAGCTACGACGCGGACGTTCTTCTCTAGGACGAGCTACTGACACAGAAAGAGTTTTTCCATCCATATCAACTTCATTAAGAGCTGCAATCGCTTTATCTCCAGCTTCATCATCAGCCATTTCAACAAAACCATATCCCTTAGAACGACCGGTCTCTCTGTCCATTATAATCTTAACAGAAACAACTTCACCATACTCTGCAAATAATTCTCCAAGTTCGGCTTCACTCATATTATAGTTAAGCCCTGCAATAAAAATGTTCATTTTAAAATAAATGTTTTAATAAAAAAATAAGTGCGTTTTGCTATTAGGAATCTTACAGAGAGACAAACGATTCTACCATCATCACTAAAGAATAAGTTGGAAAAGTATTAATGTACTTCTATGAGGATACTTAATGCAGGGGACAAATGTACGCAATTAGACTTGAACTCAAAACTAATTGGAGATTTATTTTTAATAATAAATGTTTTTTCGTTCTCTTTGAAAGAACAGACAAGTTTTAGAACGGAAATAACTGTTCCTCAAATACATATTTATACTTTAAATTCTTATCAATTTGATGGATTAATTTGAAAGACAAACGCTTATGGAAGTTCTGAAAAGTCTAAGGTAACGATTTGGAGATTGTGCTAATTTCAGTACTTTACAGTCTCATACTTATGAACAACTTTTATAGGACAAAGATACTGTTTTTTTTGAATAAGAGAATAATTTCACAGGAAAAATAGAAATTTTATGGGGGGGGGAGTGTTTTGATGGCATGTCGTTGTAGACTGTAGGGAGGGGATGTAAAACGGTAGGTCATGGGATTTCCGGTATTCAGAAAGCCGTATTCCCAAAATAGAGATTGTATTTGTTGTAATTTAAGCCGACAAAGATTCCCATATGTTACGGATATTTCGAGAAAGAGGGAAAATGGATGGTTGTTTTTGGGCGTGTTGTTTCCTCCTATTTTGTTGAGAAAGAAACAACACGCCCGGATTATGTGAGCCCTGCCATACAGATCGGGATGAACCGGAAAAACAACTCTTTGGACAAAATATCTAAAAAGTGCTATTACCTGACATCGCGTACACAGAGATAACCGGCAGTTCCGTCAGTCCCTTGACCGTAATCCTCTCTATCTCCTCCCGTATCCCAAAATATCTGTATCTGGTCTGTTTTTGTATTATACATATAGCCGTTTGAATCCTTATTGGAGTCAATCGGATAATCACGATTGGAGAAAGCGGTACGGCATTGCAGGAGATAATTAGGTTCATAGTCATATCTGTCCGCAACATGCCTATGTGTAGCACTCACATGTTGGTAATCATCCTCGTTCTCATAATCCAAAACTCCTTTTTCGGTTGACATGGCAATCACCATAAGTACCAGTTCCCTTTGGTTGGGAAGACGCCATGAGGCGGTGGTTACATTGTCTTCTCCATCACCCGGATAGTTTCGTGCCACTGTTGTTGTGCTCGTTGTCGCTTCCAGACAGGGGCTTGTTCGAAGCCTGCTATAAGAAAAATCATGAGCATTCATCCCGAGGAATCCGTTACAATGTTCAGTCGCTTCCTCAATAAACGGATGTGCAGCTACCTGGAACATTTTCGGTGGCCGGTTGACTACGCTTCTTTCGTTATGAGAAGCCAGTTCGCGGTTGCTGAAAGCACGCAAGGCATTGTCTGTCAAAAACAGTTCAATAGTACGGTTACCGGAATTATATTCATAATAGGCATCCGCTTTCTGCCTATAACTTTCAGCATCAGGTACTCCGGCCCCTAAATTTCTTACCGCACGCACATAACCGCCATTAGGAGCACTGCCTGCATCTCCGAAGGAGCTTCCCTGCTCCCCATAAATCACACGGTTATTACCGCCTGTACTGGTAAATATGGGCCAGGCACTCCCTGCCGCAGGTCTTGCCAAATCTTCAGTAGAGCTTGGATAAAGGGCGGCCTCCGCAGGCATGGCCGGTTCGCCAATCCAGAGACCGAGAACCTGGTCGCGGGCGGGGTTATACCAACGAATTTCGTCATCTTCCAACGTTCCATTTCCGTCAAGGTCACGGTTGCGGGTAAGGCAAGCCAAATAGGCTTCTTCTGAACTTAATCTTTCTTTTCCTGCCACAAGGCTGTTGTCATTGTCACTGAGCAAAAAGCCGTTCTTTGTCCAATTCACAGCACCGTTGTTTGCAATCTCCTTTATCGTATTTGTCCGTCCATCTTTCATTTCTGTGGTAGAAGAGTTGGGGTTCCCATACGTTATCGGTCCTACCAGCTGGCCGATCTCATCCACAATCTCCACCCCGTATTTATTCCTTTTCATATCATTCAGGTCATAGAAACAGGCGATGGAGCGTTGTTGCAGCACATAGACCGCAGAAGCGACGGCGCTCTTGCCGTCCGCACTATACTTCAGCCGGCTGCCCAAACTGAAAGTACGGTCGTCTGCATTGATAAAGTCGCTCAGATGAATCATCGTGTTACTCTGCTTTCTGTCAGGATGCTTCTCGTAATAAAACTCGTCCACGAAGCAGGTGTAATAAGCCGTTTGCTCACTACCGCTATAAAAGTCATCCAGGGTGGCAAGAACATCCTTTACTTCGTCAGGGTGGTAAAGAGCCAAGCTTCCTTTTTTATTTTGTTTCCTGAACTTGATCCAGGAAGTATAGTCTGTCACATTTTCCCGCGTATAGCTACTTCCTTCAATTGTACCTGTACCATTTGTCCCCGGTCTGTAGAAACAGTCGATATTTCCATACGGTGTAGTGGCATAGATATATATTCCGTTGCTCAATGTGCTTTTATCAAACTTCATTTCCACCTGTTCGTAATGCGCGTCCAGTCTTTGGCGGACACCTCCCTCAAACACGATGCTTTCAGCTCCCGGTGCCTCTTTACCGTCATTTACCTCTACATAAATGTCCGCCACACCGTTCACCGTGATATTATATGTATAGTGGTAGTCGCGCCTTAAACTAAAATCTTTATATCCTTTGGACTCACCAAAGTCACCGAAATGGATAAAGTAACGGCAGTCGGCTGATACGGTCTTTCCATCGTGTGTCCCTTCGAAGCGTCCGGTTATCTCCATGTAAGTGGAGTTTTTCGGAGCGTTTTTAAATTGGTAGTGCTCTTCATGCCCGTCATCCGTTTCCAAAGTGTTTTTTCCGTCTGCATCCTTGATAATCTCCTCACGGTCGGCAAAAGAACCTATTGTACCGGTCGCTTTCCGTACATTCTCAGGCAGATATACGGTGAAGCTGTTACTGCTCTGCATGCTAAAAGGCACGGTTTCGGTATCGGTTACGGGAATTCGGTCTTTCTCTTCGTCAGTCCATGCCGCATTGATGGGCGACACATAGGTGGGCACATGACGGAAACGATAATCCTTCGGTGTGAAAGTGACTCCTTCTCCTCCCTTGATATTTACCGTCACCTTGCTCATCAGACGCTTCAGAATAAAAGAATTGTCATCCGATTCATCTGTAGATTTCGGATTAAGCGTATGCTCCTCACCGTCCGTACCTGTGTATTTAATAGTCCCGTCACTCTGTACCGTGCAATCTCCCCGCTCATTGTTCACGGTTCCTACCAACGGCAGGTAACCGTCTACGGTATTCATGTTTCCGGTCCACCTGGGAGTTCCCTCGGTCCAAAACTGTTCCAAGGTAGCCAGCCGGTCCTCTTCGCTTCCGCCCGGGGTACTCAATCCCGGAAAGAATTCCAGAAACGAACCGGTGGCGTTTCCTATCAGATAGATATAACAATCACCCACGGGTACGTGAAATTTTATTTTTCCACAGGTTGGATCGTCACTATCCGGTATCCATCCGCCCGTACTGTTTTCCAGGCTGCCGTTCGCCGGATTGGAGAAAAGGTACCAGCCTACACGCCTGTCGGTTTCCGGCTTTCCGGTATTCTCATATATGAACACCATAATGCCCGAAAGCTGTGAATCCGGTCCGCCGGCACGGGTCTGTATGTCGGCGGCTATACCTTTTCCCGTCTTGAAAGGGATGGTGACCTCCACCGTTCTGCCCATGTCCACACCGTCCGGGGTGCCCTGACCGGTTGGGAACGTATCATCTGTGCATGACGAGGCGGACAGAATTACAAGGATGCCCGCCACCCAAAAGATGCAGTTTCTTAATCTGTTCATGATTGACCAAATGTTTATCCGTTATTTAATTGAATCCTATGTTGGCACCCCCTGCTGTCCATTCCGTGATTTTCCAATGGGGGAGGATGCCTATATAGCCGTCCACGAAGATGGTAGAATACACTTCCAAATTGTCATTCGCCTTGACCTCAGGCAACGACACATAAAATACCTTTCCCGGATGTCCTGCAGTACCCTGCTCGTCGGTTCTGTGCATGTGCGCCATGATCTTCAGGTAGTAACCCTTTACTTCGCTTGTTGACGGTTCTGCCGGCAGGTTGTCCGTGACGGGTATCTTGTTCGGATTGGCAAACAGGTAGATCGGGCGTTGGGGCATATACTGATGTGTACTCAACGAGGCATCCATGGAAGGGGTGTTGTTGAATATGGTGATTTCGTTGATATGGGTCTTTAAGAATTCTTTATTATTCGGATCAGCATCTGCCGTTTCCTCCGGCCAACCACATTTCAGGATTACCATGCCTCCCTTTTGGTGCAGCCATGAGTCAGACTTCTCCCCGTCATCCGTTTCAAGATTGTTAAAACTTCCCTCATAGTTGTTTCTCGGGAACAAGTAACCATATTGGGGAACATTATAGAGATACAGTCCGCGTCCCAGATAAAGTATGTCAGTATCCACCCCGACTTTGGAGAAGTAAAGGTTCAGCTTTGCCACGGAACGCATGAGTGTGATTTGCACCGTAGAGTTTGCACTCACCGTTTTACTCGTCTTGCCGGTCATGGGTAATACGGCTCCCTTGTAGGTCTTGCCGGTTTCGTCTTTCACATTGGTATCTCCGCTTGTCAGTTCGGCTTGTGGCAGGGTGCTGAATGTGGCTTCTTCCAGCTGTGCAGCTGTTACCGTAAACTTTTCAAAATCCGGAACCGAGCCGTCCACGGGACCGGGAAAGGTCCAGACATCAGTCCCGTTATTCTGTTTCAACTGTCCGGCTGCCTCCTCATTGGCGATGGCATAGAACGAGATCTCACCGGAGGGCAGTTTCATGGTAATATTTTCCGTAGCTGTACCGTAGTAATAGCCCGCCAGTTCGTCTCCCCGGAAAGCATAGATACGCAGAGTATTGATTTCAGATTCGGGGGCGGTGATATCGTCCGTCGCACCCGCACGGGTGGAAACCGCAAGGGTCACTTCCACCGGTTTACCGGAAGCGGTGATGTCACGTTCGTCGTCGGAAGCGCAGGAGGACTGCAGTCCCGTACATCCGATCAGCATTCCGGCATATAGGAGGTAAATTTTAAATCTGTTCATTCTGTTCATATTGAAAATTTATCCGGATTATTCCAAGTCAACATCTATTTTCACGTCATTCCAGTCGCCCACGTTTACGTTCAAGGTGATGTCGGTGGCTTGTGCCGGGATGGAGGCGGAATAGAGGTAGCTTTTTCCTTTCTGCCATTCCGAAGCTCCGGCATCCGGCAGGGGGACATTGACGGTTCTGCTCACATCGCCCTCCTTATAAGTCCAGGTCATGGTAAACACACAGTTGTCATTAAGGGACTGCGGTATCAATAGCAGGTCGCCACCTAGCAGGTCACTTTCCCCGTTTGCTGCCAGTGTAAGTTCTGGTTGGGTGAAAGGGGTGGTCTCATCCGTTGCCTCTATGGTGTTGCTCCAAGGAGATGAGACTTCGGCCTTGGAAGTAAAATCCCCCTTGTAGACTATTCCCGCCAGCTTTATATCGCTTATGTTCACCGCTTCTTTGGTCTCGATATGGAACCTCACCCGGCTCAGTTCGTGGCTGAACGATAGCGACACGGCATTCGGGGACTGCCTTTCGGTATATGTGATTCCACCAGCATCGGCTGTCATCAGGTCAACAGCCTCCGCACCTCTCTTTGCGGAGGTATCAAAGCCGGTTACAGTCCTCACACCGTCATCTCCGCATCCTGTCCCACTCAATCCGGCCGGATGAAGGGCATAAAAATTATGTGTCTTTCCTGAAACCCAATAACGGACACCCTCATAGTACCCGTCCGGGGTCACGGCTGTGGCATCGAACAGGTTGTTGCTGCCGTCGGAACCTCCCCATACCAGAAAGTCCTGCATCCCTTTTTTGTCGGCATCCACCGCCGCACGGGTCATCCCGGTGGAGAAAGTCACCGGAACACCGCCCGCCTCGTCCGTACCGGTCAGTTTATCGGAACATCCCATGGCAAGAAACGCTGACATTGCCATCGGAAGGAAACTGTTTCTCAAATATAGTCGCATATCTTTCATTCTTATTTCTGTTTATCTGTAGGGTAATGTCTTCCCCTTTCTTGTGGCTGCAAGGGGAACATTCAACCCCTTGCAGCCTTTTTTAAGCTTCCCTTGTCCGGCATAGGCTATGAGTGTGAAACAGGGGAATCCTTGATATCATGGCTTTTCTGATGGAGTTACAGTAGTATTATTGGCATCCTCCCATTCGGTAACCTCAGTTGTGAATTTAATTTCCTTTAAATCATCCTTAATATCTTCAGCATTGATAGTGGCCGTATAGTTGTAACGGTAACCGGGGGTCCAGGTGTTTGCTTCAGTATCTGATATTGAACCTGCTTCATAACCCAGGTTAGCTGTGAACTCTTTATCTACCTTACTATCTATCCCGGGACCGCTCAAGGTTGCGGTAAAGGTAACAGAAATTTGGTCTGTATTACCTTGTGGAATAACCAATTTTACATCAGAATCGGTATAGTTCTTGTTTTTATCTGCGATGTCAGACATTTCTTTATACATGTAATCTCCTTCTGAGGTATTCTCGGTCCAATCAATCGTGCCAGTGGATTCGGTTGTTTTAGAATAAGAACCGTTCGCAGTATTAATCGCATTGAATTTCAAGTCTGAAATTTTTATGGTATAACTGTCGGCAACCTTTGTTTTGAATGTGAATTTCACTTGGGAAAGCATGTGGGCAAACTGCAATGGAACAGCTTCTTTGTTTGTCACATCAGCACCTGCTTCCGCTCTGGCAGTTGCGGCTACCAGGTCCTTTTCGTCATCCGGTGTATAGCCGGGAAACGTCAGTTTACCCGTGTTGGCATCGAAAGTTGCGTTGTCAATCTGGTTGCCGTTGCCATTCGCATAGGCACCGAAAGCATAGTATTTGTTGGCAGTCCAATACGCGATAGCGGAACTGGGTTCATTGTCAAACACGAGTACACTATAATTTCCTGTTGCATCACCATACTTACCGAACAGGTAATAGGAACTTAAATTCTCTGTCGTAACTTCCGTCACCGCTCTGGTATTGTTGTTCACAAACGTGTCAAACCGGATGGTTCTGTTCTGCGCTACGTCTACCACATCCTCATTCGTACAGCTTGAAAGTGCTGCTGCAGCCATTCCAAGCAAAAATAAACTTCTCTTCATTTTCTTGAAAAATTAATTAGACATTAAATTTGAAATTCTCAATATATCAGGCTTTAGTTTATAGGCAGGGGTATGTCGATATAATCGCCCCACTTGTCCACCTCCGGGTCGAAAGTTCCACCGCCTTCGGTGCCTTCCTTGTCCGGAATCTCGATTCCGTCCACCACGATGACACCCCCCCGGGGCTGCCCGAGAAGTTGATCGGTCACATCGAACTCGAAAGTCTTGAACTTGCCGTTGTGCAGCCGCACCTCCAGATTCAGGGAGAATCTGGCATCGCTACCGTCAGACCGTGTATAGTGGTCGCCCGGATAGTTAGGCACCCCGAACGTCTTTACCAGGGTTTCTACACCGTATGCCTCTTTCGAACAGTCGAACAGGATGGTGGCGGTCTCATCCCCCGTATGCCCGTCTTTCAGGAAGACACTCTCTGCCATACCTGCCAGTGCGCCACGCGCCAACGCTACATATTCCAGTCCTCTGCCGAACTCATAACGTATCAGGTATGTATAGACCAGAGGTTTCATCCTTACAGGCAGTTCTACAGGTTCCAATGTGCGTTCCGCCACATACTCCTCCTCGTAATGCCCGTATAGCATGTCAGGTTGGTTCATGGTGCGCTCATCCCCGTGCAACGCCTGGAAGTTGCCCCGGGTGACGGTGCGTGTGGTGGCCGATGCCGACGCCACGGCGACAAGATCGTTGAATACGATGTATTCCGTGTCGTTGTTGTAGAAAAGCAGTGACGAGGGCCCCTCCTCCAGTGGAACCCGTCCGCCCTCCGCAGGCATATTGCTTTCGGCATGTCCGCCTCCCTCGCGGTAAGCCAGTGTGCGGATTCCTTCCGCCTTTTCCGGGCGCAGGTCATCGTATTCCCATTTCCATCCGTCTTCCCACTCCTGCTTCCAGTCGTGGTCGTAAGCCCTTTCCCATTCCTGTTCCCAGGAGGTTGACACGTTGACCTTGACCGAGTTGCCATGCATGTCATGGTCATAGCACAGCTCTTTGCGGCATCCCGCACACAGCAGGGTAAGGAAGGCAAGGACAAAAGTATGCCGTAATTTTGTTCTCATCTCGCGCCTCCTTTCTTTTTACCGGTATCCCACAGGCGCCACACGAGGGCGAACTTCAGTTTCAGGGGGCCGAAATAGTTCAGGCTTTCGGTCTGCTGGTACACATAGTGTCCGTCCACGGGGCTGTACTCCTCGTATCTGGTGTGCATATATCCCACGCCGATACCCGCCTCGAACGAGAGCGTACGGCTGACGGGGAACATATAGCCATAGCTCAGACCTGCCATGACAGCCTCGCCCTTGTATCCGTCCTTACCGTTCTCGAGGTCGTACCACGAGAATCCGCTGAAAATCCCGATATAATGGCCGTGCCACGGTTTGCGGGTCTTGAACCAGTAACGTCCTTCCGGGCTTATGGTGGCAAGCTGGTAGTATTTATGCCTGTCCTCTTTCTTCCACCATGCCATTTCCCCTTCCAGATTGACAGACCATCGGTCATTGATGCGGTATTCCACTTCCAGTGAAGGCATGAGCAGAACATCGTACAACAGGTTTGTCTTGAAGGCCAGACGATGCACGGATCCGGAAACCGGCCGTATTTCCTGATATTTTTCTGTTCCCTTGTATGGTTCCGAAGGGAGGATACCTTCTAAATGGCCGGAGAAAACAAATCCGGCTGTATCAGCAGATAAGGACAGGGAAGGGTATACTCCTGTACATACTTGTATGGAGTCTCCTTGGGAAGCCGCACCGGCATATCCGCAACAGACAAGAATGAACAGCAGTATTAAAACATGTGATTTCATTTCCTTATATATATGTATTTTTAAATTAACAAAACGTGTTATTGGCTATGTCTCTTACCAAGAGACGGATAGTAAAATATATCTTATTGAATATCAATAAGATATATTCTTTTAAACAATGTATTCGCTAAACATTATATTTTATTCGCTAAACAAATGACCGATAAGCAATAAAAAAATTAATCTTTTTTGCTTTGAAATTTATTATTTTTCTTAACTTTGCCATATGCTATCCGTCTCTTGGTAAGCGTCGGATTTATTTGCTAAACATCTGCCCGGCTACAGCAAATCCAATATTTTTTTGTTGGCTTTATCCACTACTGCGGTATCCAATGAGGCAAGATAAATTTGTGTGGTATTCTCTGAATCATGTCCCATGCCTTCACTGATTACCGAGACAGGCACATTATGGTTCTTGGCAATACTGGCCCATGAATGCCGCGCGACATACATCGTCAAGGGTATTGGTAAATCCAGTATTTCCCCTATTTTTTTGAGCAGTGTATTTACCCGGTGCAGGGCGTTGGTGTATTGTTTCCTATATTCCTTGTCCCGTTCTGTAATGACAGGCAGCAGGAACTCCGTCTCATTCACCGGATACTTGTCGATGATCTCCTGCATACACTTTTCCCATCGGATGAACAGCTGTTGTCCGGTCTTTTTCCTGCGGTAAGTCAGGATTCCGTTCGCAATGTCTCCCTTTTTCAGATAAGCCATGTCCACAAAGGACATCCCCCGTGTGTAAAAGCAGAACAGGAACATGTCACGTGCGAAATCAAGGTGGGGTTTCAGGGACAAGTCCAGTCTTTTGATACGCCTGATATCATTTAAATGAATGGCCCGTTTCAAGGTCTTTTCCACACCTGTATAAACAGACTTGAACAGGTTCCGCTGTCCGGTCAGTCCGTTCTCCACCGCACGGTTGTAGACCGCTTTCAGAATGCGCATGTAGAACGAGATTGTATTGGGTGAGTTCCCCCTGTTTTTCAGATAAGCCTCGTATTCCATGAGCAAGTCAGAGTTAAGTTCGCCAAACAGTATATCCCTACCTTTCATAAAACTGCTGAAACTTTTGAGCGCGGCTGTATAGGTTTCAGAGGTCCGTATCTTTCCCAAACGTTTCAGCCTTACTATCTGTTGCCGGATATAGTCGTTAAACGAAGGTTCTTGTCCGCTGTCATGGAAACGTATGACGATATCATCCGCTGTAAACGGACCGGATTGGCTTAATGTCCTGATAGCCTTTTCCAGTCGGATTTTGTCCCGTCTTATCCGTTCCCCTACCGATAGAAGATAATTGTCCCGTTCCATCCCCGCAGGGTGTCGACAGGGAATGACCGCTTCGGAACGTTGGTCCCATTCCGAAGCGAAAAGTTTGTATCCGGTACTGATCTGCCTGACCACACGGTTATGAATCACCTGATAATACAGTGCGCCCTCCCTGCCTTCCACGGACGAGGACCTGAATTTGGTTTTGATTGTTGCCATAGTGCAGTCATTTTGAATTAGGATTGTCCAGTTGCTTTCTGATTTCCTGCGCCTCCTTGAATAGCCGGTGCGCCAGACTGTCCTTGTAGGCCGCCATTTCATGATTACGGATGCGGTTCCTGACCGAGTCCTCAAAAGCGGTCACCAGCCTTTCCACACGCCGGATCTTTTCCTCGTCCCGCTCGATGGTGAAATGTTTCTCAAGGAAAGCGATGTCGGGATCATCCCCCGGCAGGCAGATCCTGATGGCACGGTATTTCAAATCGGCATCCTTCAAAAGCCGGTTCGTGCGGTACTGGTTACAGTTGGCCCAGACGGAAATGATCAGTGTCAGGATCAGTGCTGAAGCTGTCGTTACCACCGCCTTGGATGCGCTTTCCAGACGGTAGGTCACCAGTTTGTGCTCCGGTTCCTTTTTCAACAGGACCATTCTCTCATCCAGCCGTCTTACCGTTTCCTTTACAGCTTGGCTGTCCTGCCGCAGGCTGTCCCTTGTCTTTTCCATTTCTCCGGCAAACGTTTCGGCAGACAACGGCCTGCCTTCCGACAACCGGGCGGTATGGCTACGTACCGCTGCTATTTCCGAACTGTTTTTCTCCACTGCGGATTGCAGGCGTTCCAGACGGATTTTCAGTTCCGCAATCCCTTCCGGGGAACTGGTCCGGTTTTCAACTGCGGGGCTTGTGCCTTCCACGGGCAGCGCCTCCACTTTCTTCTCGATCCTTTCAAGACATCCGTAGATGCCTTCCAGATAGTTTTCCTGTTTCATCTTTCAAAGTTTTTTCGTTATACATACTAGTTTACAAACTCCTTCCTTTCCTGCGCTTCTTCTTTCTCCGCAGGCGTTCCGCCTCTTTCTCGTCCTCCGTCGGTGGCACCGACGGCATGAACACGCCACCCGTACCGGTGACTTCGACCAGGTTATCAATAACAGAACCATGACTTTGTTCATGGTACGGTTGCTTTTGGGAAACGTCATTTTCCAGGGACGTGACATGGTTACGGTCCAATGCCGCATCCAGCCTTGACCAGCTGAAACTGCGGTCAATCTCACTCCCCTTGAATGACTGGTTATCCTTGATAAAGCGGATGCCCTGCACTTCATTAGTGTTTCCCTTGTACTTGAATTCCATTTCCACGCCCATTTTTAAGAGCTTATTTTGAAATTCTTTCCATGTATCTGCACTCCTCAAAGCTTCCTTGACCGCACGATATATCTCGTATTTCACCCTCTCGGAAGCGTGCAGCTTTTCCGTTTTAACGGACTGTTTGCCTTCGGAATAGGTGAGCGAATACTTGTCCTTGAGCATTTTCGTCACCCTCTCGTTACGCCTGAAATCGTTGCTGTCGGAAATCACCTTCCCGTCAAAGTCCACCCGGTTGAAGACGATGTGGCAGTGCGGGTTGTCCGTCCCGTGATGCCTCACCACGATGAACTGCGTGTTCCGTATCCCCATCAGTTCCAGGTATTCCCCCGCCAGCCTTGCCATAAACGCGTCGGTCAGCCTCGGTGCGTCCTCCGGCTTGAAGCTGAGCGCGATGTGTCCCACCGGTTTCGCCACGTCCGGATTCAGCAGGCATTGCCACCGGAAGCTGCGTGCCATCTCCTCCGCCGTTCCCAGCAGCACACCTTCCGAAACGATGATTTTTGCGTCGTCCTTCTGTGTCACATAGCGTATACAGCCGCCGAACGAGCGTCCTTTTTTGATCTTCCCTATCATGAGGCTATCCTCCTTTCGGTCTGTAATCATCCATGATCCGCTTCAGCTTTTCCAGCAGCCCCTCTATCAGCAGCCTTGTCCTGTAAAAACCTGTCTGGTGCGAGAGCTTTGTCAGTTGGTTCAGGTTGTTCGCCATTCCCGCCAGGCTGCGCAACAGTGCGTTCTCCTCCGGTGTATGCCTTGCCGTCACGGTGGCCGCCAGTGCCGCCTCCCTGATATAGACCGCCAGACTCCGGCCGGACTTCCCTGCCCTGAACCTGAGAGCCTCGTAGCTGACGGGGGAGAACTTCACCGTCACGCCTCTGGTCAATTTACGCGTCCTGCCCAGTGCCGGACGGCCGCGTTTTTTCTTCATCCCATTCACATCCTTTGTCATATGTTTTTTCTTTTTCGTCCGTACTTCTTTCATTCCAAAATCTGCGACCGGCGGGAGCGGATTTGCCCTCCCAGCAACCGCCGGGCGCGGTGGAGCAAGGGTTTTCGGGAATCCGGAAACATACCCTTGCTCCCCCCACAGAAAAATCCCCCCGCATTTTCCACATTGAAGCGGGTACACAGGGGACGGTGCATACATCGGGTACACTCCACGCCCGGTTACAGGCTGTCAGATTTTTCTCCACTGCTCGATGTCCCCACGGTAGGCGGCAAGATGCTCCCTGGCAAGGTTCTCCAGCAGTCCGGAAACGCTCATGCCACGCCCGCCGAGCCTGCGGACGACGGCGTCCAGTTCGTCCCTCACATCCTCACTGACGAACACCGTCTTGCGGTTCCTGATCTTCGGGACGGTGAGGTATGTTTCCCGGTACTCCTCCAGCGAGGCCCTGCGCTGCCTGCCGCTCGTCCTTCTTCTCACGGGGTCTTCCGGTTCCGCCGGGGTGTCCTTTCTTCCCGCCTCCCCGGACACCTCCTCCGCATCAGTCCCGGATGGAATCACCGGTTCCGCATCCGTACCGGTGGATTTCCCCGGACCGGGTTCCATCATGAGTCTTTCCCACCACTCGTCGTGGCCGGGGCTAGGACTACGGCCGTTCTTTCTGTCTGCGGTTTCGGATGCCGCCGTTTTCTTTCCTCTTGGTTTTTCAGTCGGTTCACTTTTCATTGTACATGGATTTTAGATGGTTGATACTGTGGGCACGGTCTACCCGTTTGCCCGGTTGTCGGAAGCAAATAAAACGATAATAACAGACGGTGTGAAACGGACGGGTCCGATTGGCGGGGTTTGCCGCGTTATTCATATTGTTGGATCAGTCTGACGGTGATGACTTCACAAATATACGCACCGGAAATTTTCCACTCTTCGGGAACGGATCTGAACGTCTGTTTACTAAAAGCGAATGAATGTCAAAATCAGATTTCCATGACATCTGATGACATATAATGACATCTGATGAAGGGCCGGAACCATATCCGGGAACAATCATTTACTTTGCGGATGAAACAAGTACGCATATGGTGTCAAAGGTAGTCATCCTGTCTTGAAATTCAGGATGTTCCGCCGGAATTCACTAAATTGCGGCACGGAATCCGGATTCGAAAAGAGAATGAAACAGATGTCAAACCTGAAATTACATTGATTATGGAAATAGTGAACATTGAAGCAAGGACCTTCGAGGCGATGCTCTCGGCCTTCCGGACGTTCGCGGACCGGCTGGACACCCTTTGCCGGCTGTACGGTGACATGGAAGAGAAGAAATGGCTGGACAACCAGGAGGTGTGCCTGCTGCTGAAGGTCAGCCCGAGAACCCTGCAGACCCTGCGTGACAACGGTACGCTGGCATATACACAGATCTGCCACAAGACTTATTACAAGCCCGGGGATGTGGAAAGTATCGTCCGGATAGTGGAGGAGCGTCGCAAGCGGGCTGAAAGCATGGGAAAATCAATTTGAGAAGCCATGGGAAACGAAAGGATGATACTTTCTCCCGACAGTCTGGCAGGCGGCTGGGAAAGTCTGGACGGCAGTCCCGATTTCTACATCTTCAGGGATTCCAGCGGGGACTACCGCCTGCTGGCCTACAGCCTTGACGCGGAGTACGGGCGTGGAAGCTTCTCGCTCTACAGGATAGACGGGGACGGGGAGGGATGCCATATCCGTATCGGTACGAAAGAGTGCCGGTTCATGTCGGAGGGATGCCCCCACACCCTCCATGTCATGGGGTGGGGCCGATATATGAGAAACTGAAAAAGTAAATGTCAAACCAACAAACAGATGAGATTTATGATGAATACCGATAACCGTCTGCTCACCCGTGAGAGCAGCGAGCATATAAGAGAGTTCTTCTCCACCGTCGAACGTCTCTCCGTTTCCGTGGAGCGTCTCTTTGCCGGCAGGTCACCGGCGATGGCGGGCGAGAACTTCTATACGGACCGCGAACTGGCTGAAAAGCTGAAAGTGAGCCGCCGCAGCCTGCAACAGTACCGTGACAGCGGCCTGCTTGCCTTCACCCGGCTGGGCGGCAAGATACTGTACCGTTCTTCCGATATCGAGAAGCTGCTTGACAGTTGCTACAGGGAGGCGAGAACCAGGCCGGAGGAACTTTAGAAATGTTCCGTACGGGATCGTGAATGAAGGGGCGGTCGGTTGTCATACCGATCGCCCCTTCGTTTTCTTTCCATCGGATGAACGACTTTAATTTGCTCATAAAGTATTTATACACAGAGTATTTCTCTTTATGAATTATGATCCGATGACAACATTGGCATAACATGGCGGGACATGGAAACATTTTTCCGGTATGGCAATAAGATACGGGGATTCCATTATAAAAAAAGACCCTTGTTTTATTATGTCATTATGTTATTCTGAAATTGGGGCGGGTCGTTCGTGTACCGGTGGGACGATCCATTCCCGTAATGGCGGCACATTCCGTACCGGTATCATTATCCTCCGGCAATGCCGTTTCCCGGTCTTTTCGGAGTGACCTTATGCCGGCCGGTGACAACCGCATGTCCGTGTGTAAACATGACGGCACATAAAAACAGGCACATCCGACGGGCTTTTGTCCCGTCGGATGCGCCTGTCTCCGTCATGTCATATACAGCCGGACTCCTCCGGCCCATGTCTCTATCTGAGTATCGGATTCGAGAGCAGTATCTTGTAATAGGCCACTCCGCCAATCTCTACCGGCATCCTCGCCATCATGAACTGCACGCTCTTCCTCTCCACCTTCGCCTGCCGCATGAGCCTCTGCACGATAAACCCCGCCGAGAACCTTGCGCATCTTTTGTCCTTCCAGACGATGAACCCCTCGCTGTCGTCGGCCCGGCAGATATACCAGTCACCCGTCTCGTCGTCGTGGGCGAAGTTCACCCGTCCGCCGCCGAGGATTCCCAATTCGATTGACATCGTCTTTGACAGATAGACAGTCCCCCTGCTGTCAAGGTTAATGGTCCGCTTACCCTTGTATGTGACTTCCTGCGGACGGGAGTTTTCCCTGTTGTATACTATCAGTGCCATAATTGTCCTTCTTTTATCGGTTGAACTGTTTTCGTTTTTCAATACATGAAGCTTTCCACCGCCAGCATCTGACTTCTCCATGCGAAACCGCTGTGGGTACGTACCGCGTCCACTATCCTGCATACTTTCTGCGATATGGCCGATGCCGAGATACCCATGCATTCCGCCAGCGCCTTGAACGAGAACTGCGCCTCATAGAACCTGAGCATGAACATCCGGTATTCCTCGTAGGAGAACTTCTGCCTTACGAAACGCAGTATGTCCTTAACCAGCCTCTCGCACCCGTTCAGGTCGTCCTCGGAAAGGAATTTTGCCTCCTCGCCACATCGGAGAAAGAAATCATCTTCAGGGTGTGCATACCGGTTCTCCCTTTTAATCTTTACCAGGGCCGCCTTTTTGTAGCATCCGATGAAATACGCGTCATAGTCCGTTATGTCCTTTCCGGGAACCAGCACCTGCCTTCTTACGAAAAGGTAGGTGTCATGGAAATTGTCCTCGTCCAGCATTCCGTACCGGCGTAACGTTCCTCTCAACCTGTCATAGGATTTTGTGAACCACTCGTTGAACAGTCTTTCCTTTTCTGCGCTCTTGTCTGCCATAGCCTTATATTTTTTTGAGTTATACATGGCCTACACGGGTAGGCATTCTTATTTCTTGTGCTTCCTCCAGTTTGTTTTTCGGCGGTCTCCGGCAAGGCTTGCCGTGAAAAAATACGCTCACGCGAAGCGTGAGGAAGATTTTTTCACGAGCAACCAGCCCGAAGGGCCGCCTTGCGGGACCGGCCTGAAAAACAACTATTTTTGCCGCAAGAAATGAGGATGACGGATTCCTCCTGTCTATTGCCTGTCCGGTGAGAATCTAAAATACCATGCGGTTTTTCTGTCTTCGGCATGTTTGGAGAAATATTCAAGGATATGGAATGAGAACGGCAATATGTGATATTGCGGAAGGAACGGATATGGGATTGGAAACAGGAAGCGTACCCGGGCTTTCATGCGGTTTATACGGCAGTGTTGATTTTGGGGAGGATTACAGGGAAGTGACAGGAAGGTTGGCCGTTCCGGAGAAATTGTATGTGTACGTTGTTCCTTTCGAAATACGGAGTCCTTTAAAATCATGGAAGACCTCATTCGGGAATGTGTTCCGGACAATACCCCGCCACGGAACGGTTATGACACTTGATATCAGGCCGTAAGCCGTTCCGTAGCTTCAGTATCCCATATCCCATGCATGAATGTGGATCAGGCGGCATTTCACCTCCTTGCCCCGTTTACGGACATGCCGATGCGTTGCCTGCCGGAATTCTCATTCAAGCAGTTTTCGTCCGCCATCATCTTCCAGCACACGCATCTGCTGGATGGCTATCCGGTTCAGTCTCACGAGCCGTTCGCCCTGCGGTATGCCCTGGTCTATGAATACGGCGTTCAGGTTTTCCATATTGGAGAGGCAGATCAGTTCATTGATGGAGGCATAGTCACGGATATTGCCCTTCAGACCGGGATTCTGCTCACGCCACATCCTGGCGGTCATCCCGAACATGGCCACGTTGAGCACGTCCGCCTCTTCCGCATAGATGATGCCGGCCTGTGCGGGGGTGACTTCCACCGGTATCAGGTTCTGCCTGATGGCATCGGTATGTATGCGGTAGTTGATCTTTGACAGTTCCCGTTTCGCACTCCAGCCGAACTGGGCCTGCTCCTCCTCTTTCAACCGCTGGAACTCTTTCAGCAGGTACAGCTTGAATTGAGGGGATACCCACGTGGCGAACTCGAACGCGATATCCTTGTGTGCGTAAGTCCCTCCATAGCGTCCGGCCTTGGCGATGATACCTTTGGAGTTGGTCTTTTCCACCCATTGTTTGACGGAAAGGATGAAACGGTTCAACCCGGCCTCGTTTTTAATTCCCTCGAATTCGGGGGAATTAAAATCCGGATTGTACATCTCCTCCCATATGCCCAGAAACTCGACGGTATTCTTGTTACGCAACCACTTTTCAATAAGGGCGGGACCGTTTTCCATATTGCGGACCATGTCGGTCAGGGAGATATAATCCTTGTCATTGTACGTGATGACTGTCACTTCTGTATTCTGGACTTTAATTTTAGCCATGTTCTTTTAACGGTTATTCGGTTATTATTGGTTCGATGTACAAATGTACGGTGTATTTTTCGGAATGTTCCTCCATATCCGGAAAAGTTTGTGTCACGCCGCCTGTTGCGACAAGCCGTTTCTACCAAGGAAAGGGCAGGCAATACCGGCTGACGTGGATACAGGCGGAACAACCCGCATATACAATGCAGAGGGAGCAGGAGAGCCTTCACCACAGTCGGAGAGGAAAGCGGTCTCATGCCGGGGTACGGCATGAAAAGGGGCTCCCGGACAGTTCTTTTCCTTGTCGCACATGCACTACGTCGGTCGCAGTTTTCGCCTTCTGAATCCCTTTTACGTCCGTCCCTGCGCTTTCGGAGCGTTTTTCCGGTAGAAAATTTCACCATGCGGAAATTTTCTACCGGAAACCGGAGGGAAAACGCGGAGTCCCGCAGGGACGGACGAACTTTGATGAGGAAGGGGAAAATCGTCCGTTTCATAAATACCATTTCCTCAGATGGCATCGCATATTTCCTTCTCCATCTTTTCCAGCTTATGGGACAGGATTTCCATGTCGCTGCTGATCTTCTGGTTGGTTATCCGGGCATATATCTGGGTGGTTTTCAAATCCGTATGCCCCAAAAGACGGCTTACGGTCTCGATGGGCACACCGTGCGAGAGCAGCACGGTGGTGGCGTTCGTATGCCGGGCCACATGATAGGTCAGCCGTATCTTGAAACCGCACTGCCTGCCAAGTTCCTTCAATATGGTGTTGCATCTGCCGTTGCTCGGTACCGGAAATACATGACCGTCCTTGGACAGTCCCTTATACTTCTCTATGATGCGCTTGGGCACGTCCAGCAGGCGGATGTTGGACTCGGTGTTTGTCTTGCGACGGCGGGTGATGATCCAGAGGTTGCCGTCGAAGAAGGTCTGGAGCCGGTCGGTCGTCAGCGCCTTCACGTCCGCGTATGCCAGTCCGGTGAACACAGAGAAGATGAAGAGGTCGCGTACCAGCTCGCAGGTCCCGCTTTTCACCGGGGCCTCCATCAGCGTCTGTATCTCACGCTCCGTCAGGTAGCCCCGGTCAACGCTCTCGGGGGAGTTGATGTACCCGGCGAAGGGGTTGAAGGGAAGCGCGCCGCTGTTGCGGGCGATGGAGATGACGTGCTTGAGCCCGATCATGTAACCCCATACGGTATTGGTGCGGCATTTCTTCTCCGTACGCAGGAAATACTCGAAGTTGTTGATGAACGTCAGGTTGAGTTCCTTCAGGGGGATGTCGGCACGGCGGTACACTTTCGGGACGAACTCGCACAGATGCCTGTATATGGTACGGTAGCGGTTGTATGTTCCCTGCACGCGGCTGTGTCCCACTTTCTTGATGAACTCCTCATTGTGCTGCTCGAAGAGCTTCAGCAGCGTCTCGCGTTTCACGCCCAACCCGAGGCAGGCGTCCCTCAGCCTGGCGGCGGTGACATAGCCGTCGGACTGCATCAGTTCCTGGTAACGGCGGTTCACGTCCACACGTATCCGGTCAACCGCCGCATTGATTTTCTGCGCCTCGGCGCTCTTGCCCGTGGCACGTGCCGTTTTCACGTCCCAAAGTTTCGGGGGCACGTCCAGCTTGCAGCTGAACTGCTTGATTTCTCCGTCCACCGTAAGACGGCACATCAGGGGGAGATAGCCGTTGGCTCTCTCGCTGCCCTTCTTCACGTAGAAGAGGATTTTGAAGGTCGATCTGCTCATACTCGTTTTCATACTTTTTTGATCGTTACAAAGTTAATATCAAGCGAGTTGTCCTCAGGTATGAAAAACTGTGCAAATTACTGAAATAGAATCTGTTGTGCCGTTTCTTGTTCCTGTTATATCAGTAACGATATGGGAACTGAAGTCTTTCGCAGCTTTTAGCGGACCTCCTTTTTCAGCTTATGCAGTATTATGAGTTAAACACCTAACTGCTTAATAGACTGCATTTTTGCTGTATTATCATCAACCTTGCTTTTTCTTGCTGCGTTTACTTTAAAAGCTATTATACAGAAAGTTATCCTGTACTACATATCAAAAAGATAACCAATCTCCAGCCAGATCAGCATTCTTTATAGCAACAGGCCAGATACTTTCCGTAGAAGGAATTATTATGGAAGAAATTTCAGGAACAGGAACTACAGAAAATTCTTCAGTTTCCAAACAAGCTGCGAGAAACCGCAAAGTAATAAAATACAGAAAGAGAACTTATCTTTTTCATCTTCCCAACCATAATTCCGGATTAAGTTTAGCCGTTTCCTTACGAAGTTGAAAATGCAAGACCGTATTACCCGAACTATCTGTATGAATAGTACCAAGAACGGTACGTGTATTGACTTTGCTGCCTTTAGAAACCGATACGGAAGAAAGGTTGCAATAGACAGAGATGTAATTACCATGACGCACCAGTATATTGTTCAAACCATTATACTGGAAAATAGCCGAAACTTCTCCATTGAAAACGGCACGTGCCTGCGCTCCCGGTTTGCCCTTGATATCAATCCCTTTATTATCCAGTTTCACATTACGCAAACCATCTACGGCATACTGTCCGTAATGGCTGACAATCACATATGGACCGGTAATGGGAACCGGCAAAATACCCCGGTTACGTTCAAAACTGCCCGACAGCTGGCGGTCCTCATTATTCAGACTGAACTTCTCCACCGGAGCGACCTTCTTTGTAGACTCATTTTTTTCCGTAGATTTAGAACGGGACGCCCCTCCCGTAGTTTCACGCTCCGCTTTCTTAGCTGCTGCCGCCTTTGCGGCAGCCTCAGCAGCGGCTTTCCTACGAGCTTCCTCCTCTGCACGCTTTCTAGCTTTCTCTATTTCAATTTCAATCAAACGGTCAATCTGGGCATTCAATTGCTCAGCCGAACGTTTTTTCTTCCTTATCTCGCTTTGTATACCTTTCTGCTTCTTTTGCAAATTCGCCAAAAGAGTCTGGCGCTCCTTTTCCTGAATCTCCAGTTTGGCCTTTTCAACCTCACCCTGTTTTAAAAGATTCTGTTTGGCATGCTTAGTTTGTTCCACTTCTCTTTTTTTAGCGGCAATTTGCTTCTGCTTACGTTCTATCTCCATTCCTTGAAGGCGCTGGAAGTTTGCATATTCCTGCACATAACGCATACGACGGTAAGTCTGACTCAAATTCTCGGCAGAAAAAATAAACATTAATTTCTCTTGAACAGACTTGTTACGATACATGTATTGCACCGAAGTTTCATACTTCCGCTTCTTGTCTTTCAAATCACGCTGAAGTTTATTCAGTTGTTTCTGTAAAGAAGCGATCTCACTTGTCAATGTATGAACATCACTCTCTATGGTATTGATATATTTTCTTCTCTCCTCAATCTGACCTGTCAGCAAAGCAAGGTTGTCCAACTGGCTTTTCACATCCTTTTTGGTAGATTGCAACAAAGTTTCAGACTCGGCAATCTGCTGGTGAAGTTCCTTCCGTTTGGCTTCAAGCTCCCTTATTTTCCGAGTACTTTGCGCTGAAATAGTACTTAAAAAGCAGCAGGCTATGAGTAGTAAGAAGATACGTTTCATTATTTAATAAGCTGTTTTAGCAAATCTTGCAATTCTATTCTTTCGTATTTTCCGGGCACTTCGGTATGAGCTTCCCAATCCTTATTGGTAGAAAGGCGGGAAAGTTCAAATACAGCCGTAACCGGTTTGGCAGCCCCTTCAAAAGAAACCGTCATAGTTCCCGGAAACTGTCTCTGCTCCAACGGACGAAACTTATCATAACGCCAATTTATCCCGTACCGGGTACCGGACAAGCCGATATGACTTTCTTTCAGCAGCCCATCATTTGTATTGGTACGAAAACGGTAGGCGAAATGTTTGCCGTTCTTAACTTCTATTAATGCATTTTCGTTTTCAGGACGCACAGCAAAGGACGAAATATCACGGACAGTCAGCACCTTTTTTCCCGGAAGAAAAATTTCATTCATAAACAAGGCCTGCAAAGTATGAAAATCCAAATCAGCCTTTGCCAGATTCTTCAATTCATCAAAAGGAACTTGTACATAACGTTTGTTCATGCGATCCATCACTAAAACTCCGTCCGGAGATATTTCAGCACGTGCCACTTCAATACCCAAAAATGGAGCGATAGAAAGCTGGATTACTTCATCACGTTTCATGCGCAACGTACCATTTACTTTAGTCGGTCCTTTACCGTTCAAGTCAACGGCCAATGACATTTTCGCAGTAATTGCATCCCATCCCGGAGAACGGCTAATCAGCTCTTCCATATATTCCGACTCGGATAAATTGCCAATAGATACCCCTTTCTTCATACTCCGGGTAGATGAACATGAAGAAATAAATATAATCAGCAAAGCGCTAAACAAATAAAAACAGACACGTTTCATCATTCTGCAAAGTATTTCTTTTGTACAATTTTCTTTCTCAATAAGTTCAATTCCTTTTCACTACGTTCTTCACTACCTTCTTGAGGAGGCTCCTTGGATAATTTTTCCGCTTGTTGCCAATATTCCAAAGCCTTTTCACGATCTCCATTCATATAGTAAATATCTCCACAATGCTCTACAACAACGGAACTTTTACTTCCATCATTCTGCATAGCCTGGTCAATGTAAATTTTTGCTTCTACATATTTACCTTTCTCAAAAAGTATCCAGGCATAGGTATCCAGATACGTACCATTGGTAGGTTCGGCCTTTACGGTACGGTAACTCATTTCTTCCGCTTTATCCAGGTTTTTACGCTCTACAGACAGGTAATAGGCATAATTATTCAAGGCCCCTATATTGTTTTCCTTATAAACCAAAGCGGAATCGTATGCGGCATATGCCTCCACATTCATCTTCTTTATATGATAAAGATCCCCCATAATGGCATAGAAATCAGAAACGATATCCTTATTGCTTTTATCTGTTACTTGATTCACTCCTTTTTTAAAAACCTCCAATGCCTCGTCTGTTTTCTCTTTCTGATGATAGGCCAATCCCATATAATAATAGAATTCCAATACATCCGGAGTATATTCTAAAGCAGGAGCACACAATTTGATTACTTCATCCATATTCTGCTCACGAATGGCAAAACTCAATAGCTGCAAGCGTGCCGGCGTATTTTCCGGATCAATTTCAAGCACTTGGTGCAAAACAGGGGTTGCCTCTTTATCCATCTTTTTCGTCAGAAGATATTGGGCCGCCAACATAGCAATATCTGCATTCTCTTGTTTTTCCTTCAATATAGAAGTAAACAGGCCTGCTATTTTCGTACTGTCCTTGTTCGTTTGCTCGGAACGCAGAATAAGCTGGCGCATAATGTTCATCTTTGTATCGCTATCCACATTATCATTCAGCAAAATAGTATCCAACTGTACCTGATACAAACTATCCTGCCCTTTTTTCTCGTAATAAGAAGCCATGGAAAGCAACGCCGGCGCATAGCCCGGTTCTTCCTTCAATACTTTCTGATAAGTTTCGTATGCTTCTTCTTCCTTACCGTTGTTCAGATAGACATCTCCCAAAATGGTAAGATAACGCATGTCATATGGATATTCTTTTGCCAAATTCTCAATCTCCGTAAATGCCTGCTGGTCATTGTTCATAGCCAGATACATACGGAATTTCTCCATGCTGATTTGTTCAGACTTCCCATCCAAGGCTTCAAGGCGGTTCAATGTATTAACTACCTGCTGATAGTCCTTGGTACGGGTATAGAGATCAATCAAAGCCATCAACGGTTCCAGACGTGAGGGGAACTGGCTCGCCATATCCTCATAAACATAAATGGCTTTCGGGTAATTTCCCTTACCTTGATAATAGGCTGCCAAAGTTTGCTTATACCAAAAACTCTTAGGATCGGCATCCACTGCCTTCTTCAAAGCTTCCTCCCCTTTTTCCGGCTGATTGAGAAACATATGGAAGCGGGAAATTTCGAACAAAGTAGCGGCTCCTTGCGGATAAATGTCCAAACAGTGACTATACATTTCGAAAGCCGCATCCAAGTCACCTTTTTCCTTCATCCGAAGCGCTTCCAAAAAGAAATAGTCGTATTTACGGCGCTGCTCCAGAGTAAGCGGATCCTTTTCCTCCACAACAGCTTTATTTCCGGACAAGCCGGAAGCTCTCTTCACCGTACCGCATGAAACAAGCATGCCTATCAGACATACACATAGCATGGGCACATATTTCAATCTTCTATTCATTGTTTCCTTTTACTTTTTTCCGGTATGTCCAAAGCCACCTGCACCACGTTCCGTTTCGTCCAACACCTCCACTTCCTGCCATTCGGCATGTTCGTGACGGGCTACAACCATTTGCGCAATGCGCTCCCCATCTTCTATCATAAAATCCTCAGATGACAAATTGACCAAGATAATACAAATTTCACCACGATAATCGGCATCAATTGTGCCCGGAGAATTCAGGACTCCGATGCCTTTCTTAATAGCCAGCCCGCTACGTGGACGGATTTGCGCTTCAAAACCTTCAGGCAATGCGATATAAAGTCCCGTAGGAACCAAACAACGTTGCAAGGGTTTCAGCACAATCGGTTCGTCAAGATTAGCACGGATATCCATCCCTGCCGATTGCCCGGTAGCATACTCGGGTAAAGCATGTTTTGATTTATTGATTACCTGTATTTTCATAATTTTAATAATTTATCAATATGCTTATATGGCAATGTGCTAATAATTTGCAGACAACAAACACAGTCCAGACATGATACAGCCCATTGGCATATTGACGAATCAACACATTGCCACATGATTAATAAGGTGCGAATTTACACATTTAGATGGATTTATCTAAGCGTTTACAGTTTTTTAAACGGAAGTTTCTTACTTTTGCAAACAGATAAAGCCTGAATTATGAACTGGAAACAATTAATATCAAATAAACGCTTCGGCATGGAAGAACTACACGAGGCCCGTAAAGATGACCGTACCGAATTCCAACGCGATTATGACCGTCTCATCTTCTCAGCACCTTTCCGTCGTTTGCAAAACAAAACTCAAGTATTTCCTTTACCGGGTAGCGTATTTGTACACAACCGGTTGACTCACAGCCTTGAGGTTTCTTGTGTGGGGCGTTCTTTAGGAAACGATGTCGCCAGCCAGCTTCTGAAGAAGCACCCAGCCTTGGCCGACTCCCATATATCGGAAATAGGTTCCATCGTTTCAGCCGCATGTCTAGCACACGATCTGGGAAATCCTCCTTTCGGTCATTCGGGAGAAAAAGCCATTTCAACTTACTTCTCGGAAGGACAAGGAATGGCATTGAAAAAAGAACTTTCACCGATGGAATGGGATGATTTAACCCACTTCGAAGGAAATGCCAATGCATTCCGAATCCTCACCCACCAGTTTGAAGGAAGACGGAAAGGAGGGTTCGTGATGACCTACTCCACACTGGCGTCCATCGTAAAATACCCTTTTTCCTCACAATTGGCAGGAAAGAAATCAAAATTCGGCTTCTTCTTAAGCGAAGAGGCTGATTATCAAAAAATAGCCGGAGAATTAGGGATTATCCGGCTCAGCAAACCGGATGAGCCTTTACGCTACGCACGCCATCCGTTGGTCTACCTGGTAGAAGCCGCAGATGATATTTGTTATCAGATGATGGACATAGAAGACGCACATAAATTAAAACTTCTGACACATGATGAAACCAAAGGACTGTATATGCAGTTCTTTGATGAGAAAAGAAGAAAACGCATTGAAGAAGTTTGCCGGATTGTAACAGACGTCAATGAACAGATAGCTTATTTACGTTCTTCGGTCATAGGCGCACTGATAAAGGAATGCACACGAGTATTCACTGAAAATGAAGAAAAGATATTGACCGGGGAATTTGAAGGCACCCTGATAATGCACATTTGCAGTCCATTGAAAGAGGCCTATGACAATTGTTCTGCAATTGCCTTTCAAAGAATATATCGTTCCAGCGATGTGCTGGACATAGAATTGGCAGGATTCAGGGTTATCAGTACCTTGATTGACCTGATGATTAATGCAGTGCGCTCTCCGGAAAAAGCGTATTCACAACTACTTATCAACCGCATATCCGGACAGTACAATGTCAACGCACCTACTTTATATGGAAAAATTCAAGCCGTGCTGGATTACATATCGGGCATGACAGACGTATATGCGCTCGACCTCTACCGGAAAATCAAAGGCAACAGTCTGCCGGCAGTATAATAAAAACATTGTCAGATGCGAGCACGATGAATCCTGTAAATTTTATCTGCACCTGACAATGTTTCCCCAAATACTACTATTAGTCCGATTATTTGGTCAGTATGGGATGAGCGCCTGAAGTTATTTTCATAGCTTCAGGATGTTGCTTTACAAACGATTCGATATGACGTACCCGTTTGTCTTCCAGAATTTCATTGACTGCAATCAGAATTCCGGTTTCCTCCACATCTCCGAATCCATAATTAATCGCTGTTCCAAACATACGCATTGTAGGAGACAGACTCATATATGCATTGACCAAAGGAGGAATATTATACCCCAGCTTACGCACTTCCGTATTCAAGATCTTGTAATCTTCTTTAAAGGAATCATAACAGAAAAGATTTTCCAACATTTTCTTATCTGTTTCTATTTCCAGCGGTTTCATCGGAGTTATCAATTTATCTTTATCACCGAAATGTTTATTCAGGAAGTATAATATCATGTCACGCCCCTGACGATGATAACTAGGATACATAGTCATCTTACCAAAAAAATATTTCACATTAGGCTTAATCACGGTTAATGCGCCCAAACCATCCCACAAATTATCCAAAGCAAACAATCCCTTGGAACCGGCACGGGTTGACTGATATTCCAATGTAACAAATGAGCGTCCCAACTCCACCGTGTAAGGCAAATATTCTTTCAAAAAAACTTCCGAGAAATTAAACATGTGAGCAGTAGCCAGCACAGGCTTCCCATGTTCATCAAATTGCACCTCATCCCCCAAAAGATAACGATAACCTCCCAAAATCTCCTCCGCTTCAGGATTCCATACAACTAATTGCTTATATGGATTTTCCATCACGTCATATTCATCGATATCCATCGCCTTTCCTGTTCCGCCACCTGCAGCACGAAAGGCTATTTCTCTCAACCGGCCAATCTCCTTCATCACATTGGGCGAATCCTGATACGTTATGACGTAAATTTCATTATGACTTTTATTCGTAAACCTCAGGCGTTTATCCTCGGAAAGTTCCGCCTTCAGAATCTCTTTGCTAATCGGTGCAATAATTTCTTCCATATCTTTTTTCTCTCTTTTGTCTATTATAGCTTGTAGACTACATCTTTTACAAACTGCGCCCACTGAGCCGGGGTCTTTGTCTTGTCGAAAGTTTGCCAAGGAATGGGTTTTCCAATGGTCAAGGTAAAGGTTTTATGACGATTTTTCAACATTTCATCTGCCAAGTAAAGCATAGCAATATTAAACTTAATGCCAAGTGCCTTACATATATTTGCCAAATTATAAAAAAAGTCTGAGTTCCGGCCCTCAAAGTGCAAAGGTACCACATCACGATGCGTTTCAATACTTTTAGTGACAAATGTCTTTTTCCATTCCAAATCCTTGATTTCCCCACCCTGTCTACGGGAACATAACCCCGCAGGAAACATAATGATATGATTATCCGAGGCAAACCCTGCCTCTACCATCTTCGGGAAATCCCTGGATTGCGAGCCTGTTTTATTGATAGGAATACATAAAGGAGCCAAACCATGCAAATTCATCAACAAATCATTGACCAAATAGCGTACATTACCATTGTAATGTTTTCCCAATATATACCCCAAAGCAACTCCATCCTGTCCCCCCAGCGGGTGATTGCTGACAAAAGTGCATTTACCGTTTTCAGGCAAGTTTTCCAAACCTTTTATCTCCACTTTTGCATCCAGGAACTCCATACAAGCTTCCAGAAAGTCAACTCCGACTTTATTTTTGGAGTCTTTTAAAAAGACATTCAGTTCATCCTGATGCACGATATGCTTCAGGTACGAAACGACAAAACGGGGAATATATTTATATTTTTTCCCGGCTTTCGTTTTCAATATCTTTTCTATGTCGATTAAAAATATAGAGTCGTCAGTCATTTTGCAAACGTTCTTTTCCATGCAAAAGTAACTTATCTTTTTTTATATTGGCAATTTATGACAGAAAAAACTCTTAATCTCTAAAGAAATTAAGAGTTTTTGTGTATGAAACTATACAAATTCTTTCATTTTTGCGCAAAACAAAAACGAATGTGCAATAGTTTGGTTCCGTTTTTCAACCTCCGAGAAGCTGCCCTTTCCATTATTTTTTATCATAAAATTATTAATTTTAAACCTCCTGTTTACCAAGCTACTAGCTACATTAACAGCCTGTTGAAAACTTCTCGAAATATTTTCTTAAAATATTGTGGGGAATTGTGGGGAATTGTGTAATTTTACACCTTGAACAATATAATAAGGTGTAAACATGCGATTTCTTGGGAATTCTGAAGCAAAGACGGATGCAAAAGGCAGAGTGTTCCTGCCTGCCGTATTCAGGAAGCAGCTACAAGCTGCCTCCCAGGAGTGCCTGATTTTACGCAAAGACACCTACCAAGACTGCCTGGTACTTTACCCTGAAAATGTGTGGAACGAACAAATGAACGAACTACGTTGCAAACTCAATCGCTGGAATTCCAGACACCAAATGATTTTCCGTCAGTTCGTTTCGGATGTAGAAGTTATCACATTGGATGGAAACGGGCGCTTTCTGATTCCAAAACGATATTTGAAATTAGCTAAAATACAGCAAGATGTACGTTTTATCGGATTGGACGACACTATAGAAATCTGGTCTAAAGAAATAGCAGACAAACCCTTCATCACACCGGAGGACTTTGGAAAAGAATTGGAAGAAATTATGGGAACTAATAACAACGTAGAAATAGAATGAGTGAAGCAAAACAGATATATCATGTACCGGTATTATTAAACGAGAGCGTAGACGGAATGAACATCCAACCCGGAGGTATTTATGTAGATGCCACTTTCGGCGGCGGAGGACATTCCAAGGAAATTCTAAGCCGGCTGGATAGCACCGCGCATCTATATAGTTTTGACCAAGATGAAGATGCCGAGAAGAATATTGTAAACGACAGCCGCTTCACTTTTGTGCGTAGTAACTTCCGCTACCTTCCCAACTTCCTACGTTATTATGGCGTGGAAGGGGTGGATGCCATTTTGGCCGATCTGGGCGTTTCCTCACATCACTTTGACGACTCCGAACGTGGATTCTCATTCCGCTTCGAGGGCAAATTAGACATGCGGATGAACAAACGCGCAGGTATGACAGCTGCTGATGTAGTGAACACCTATGACGAAGAACGTTTGGCTAATATTTTCTATTTATATGGTGAATTGAAGAACAGCCGCAAACTGGCATCAGCCATCGTTAAAGCACGAGGTGTAAAACAAATTGTCACCATCGGTGATTTCCTCGAAGTCATCAAACCGCTTTTCGGGCGGGAACGTGAAAAGAAAGAGCTCGCAAAGGTGTTCCAAGCTCTACGCATAGAGGTAAATCAGGAAATGGAAGCATTGAAAGAAATGCTTTATGCAGCAACCAAGGCACTGAAACCGGGAGGCAGACTGGTAGTAATCACCTATCACTCTTTAGAAGACCGCATGGTAAAGAATATCATGAAAACCGGAAACATAGAAGGCAAGGCCGAACAAGATTTCTTTGGTAATGTACAGACACCTTTCAAACTAGTCAACAACAAAGTTATTGTTGCCGGCAACGAAGAAGTGACACGCAATCCGCGCTCCCGAAGCGCCAAGTTGAGAATTGCAGAAAAGAGATAACGAGATGGAAGAAGAACTGAAACAAAATACACAACAACCCAAAGACGGACAATCTGCTTCGCCCAAGCATATGTCTATCCGCAGCATATTAGGAGGAGATATCCTTGCGAACGACTTTTTCAAAAGACAGACCCGTTTGCTGATTCTCATCATGATCCTGACTGTACTATACATAGACAACCGTTATAGCAGCCAACAGGAACTCATTGAAATTGACAAGTTGAAAAAAGATTTGATCGATATCAAATACGATGCATTGACACGCTCTTCCGAACTGATGGAAAAGAGCCGCCAGTCACGTATTGAAGAATATATTTCGACGGAAGACAGCCCCTTGCAAACGGCTACCAACCGTCCTTATTTAATAAAGAAAGACTAAGCCCATGATGCCCAACCAAAAAAACATAATGCTCCGCTTCTCCTTCATCATCCTAGTCATGGTGTTGATAGGCATTGCCATTATCTGCAAAGCCGGCGTCATCATGTTTGCCGAGCGTCAATACTGGAAAGACGTAGCCGACCGTTTTGTAAAAGAAAACGTCACCGTACGTCCTACCCGTGGCAACATCATCTCATCCGACGGCCAGCTGATGGCAAGCAGCCTTCCCGAATATAAGATTTACATGGACTTCATGATAAATAAAAGGAAGGGCGAAACCGAAGAAGAGGAAAAGACACGGCTGAAGCTACAACATATCAAAGACTCAGTTCTTTATGCAAACCTTGACACAATCTGCAAAGGGTTACATGAAATATTCCCTGATAAAAGTGCCGCCTTTTTCAAACAGCACATCAAAAACGGAAGAAAAAAAGAGAGCCGCAGTTGGTTGCTCTACCCCAAACGCATTTCTTATATACAATATAAAGAAGCAAAACGTCTGCCCGTATTTAACCTGAACAAATACAAAGGCGGATTCCATGAACAGGCATTCAATCAACGGAAAAAGCCTTTTGGCTCACTGGCAATGCGTACATTGGGAGATATGTATCCAGATATAGAACAAGGTGCAAAGAACGGGCTGGAACTTTCATACGATTCCATATTAAAAGGCAGAAACGGTATCACTCACCGTCAAAAGGTAATGAACAAATACCTGAACATTGTAGATATTCCTCCTGTAGATGGCTGTGATATCATTACGACCATTGATGTAGGTATGCAAGACATCGCAGAAAAAGCATTGGTGGATGAATTGAAAGAAATCAACGCTACTGTAGGCGTTGCCATTCTGATGGAAGTGCAGACGGGAGACATCAAAGCTATCGTCAACATGACCAAATGCAATGACGGCATTTACAGAGAAATACGCAATAACGCCATCTCAGACATGATGGAGCCAGGCTCTACTTTCAAAACCGCATCCATACTGGTAGCGCTGGACGACGGAGTCATCACTCCGGAAACGGTGGTGGAAACCGGTAACGGGGTCTATATGATGCACGGCCGCTATATGAAAGATCATAACTGGCATCGTGGAGGCTACGGCACTATCAACACAACAAAATCATTGATGGTGTCCTCAAACATCGGTGTATCGCGGTTGATCGATGATCATTATCATGATAATCCGGAAAAGTTTGTACGCGGACTGCATCGAGTAGGCATTGCCACTCCGTTAGATCTCGATATTCCCGGTGCCGGCAAGCCGAACATCCGCATCCCCAACAAAGACTTGAGCAATTGGTCACGTACTGCACTGGCATGGATGTCTATTGGCTATGAAACCCAAATTCCCCCCATCAATACACTGGCATTTTATAATGCTATAGCCAATAACGGAGTAATGGTCAAGCCCCGTTTTGTGAAATCAATAGTCAAAGACGGGCAGGTAGTGGAAGATATTGCTCCTGAAATACTCAACCCGGCCATCGCTTCCCCCAAGGCTATCAGCGAGATACAAACGATTTTGGAAAAAGTCGTCAGCGAAGGACTGGGAAAGAAAGCAGGATCCAAGCAATTCCATGTATCCGGGAAAACCGGTACTGCACAGGTTTCACAAGGAAAAGCCGGGTACACGAATGGCACACGCCGTTATTTGGTAAGTTTCTGTGGATATTTTCCTTCAGAAGCGCCTAAATACAGTTGCATTGTAGCCATCCAGAAACCTGGACTCCCCGCCTCGGGTGGTCTGATGGCCGGCAGCGTGTTCAGTAAAATTGCCGAACGCGTATTTGCCAAACATCTGGCACAAGATTTGAAAGAAGCAAAAGACTCAACTTCTATCCTTATTCCGGATGTGAAAAACGGGGATATAAGTGCGGCACATTATGTACTGAACCGGATAAATGTAAATTCATCCGGAGTTTCGGAACAATCAACCGAAGGCAAACCGGTATGGGGAAATGTGACTAGTAATCCGGACAATGTATTATTCAACAAAAAAGACATTAACAATAAACTTGTACCAAGTGTTATTGGTATGGGCGCAAAGGATGCTGTCTATCTGCTTGAAAGCATGGGATTGAAAGCCCGCATTACCGGCATCGGTAAAGTGAAGTCACAAAGTATCCCGGCCGGCAACACTTTGCGCAAAGGACAAACCATACAATTACGATTAAATTAACAGTGTAACAGGAAGAATATGAAACTGGAAAAGATTATTAAAGGAATAACAGTCAATGAAATCATAGGTGATGCATCCCAAGAAATTTCGGGAATAAACATGGACTCGCGCCTGATAGAGCCCGGTCATATTTTCGTTGCTGTAAAAGGAACGCAGACTGACGGACACACTTATATCCAAAAAGCAATAGAAAAAGGAGCCCGTACAGTGGTATGTGAGAATCTTCCTGAGACATTGATTGAGAATGTTACCTACATCAAAGTGAACGATACGGAAGACGTTGTCGGGAAACTGGCAACTACGTTTTACGGAGACCCCACCTCGAAATTGGAACTGGTCGGTGTTACAGGCACCAACGGAAAAACGACTATTGCCACCTTATTATATAATATGTTCCGTAAATTCGGATATAAGACAGGACTCATTTCCACTGTATGCAATTATATAGATGAGGAAGCCATTCCAACTGACCATACCACCCCTGACCCTATTACACTAAACAAACTGCTGGGGCGCATGGCAGATGAAGGATGCAAATATGCCTTTATGGAAGTAAGCTCACATTCTGTAGCACAAAAACGGATCGGTGGTTTAAAATTCGCAGGCGGTATATTTACCAACCTTACCCGTGACCATCTGGACTACCATAAAACTGTAGAGAACTATCTGAAAGCCAAAAAAGCATTCTTTGACGGTCTGCCTAAAACAGCCTTTGCCTTAACCAATCTGGATGACAAAAACGGATTGGTCATGACTCAAAATACCAAAGCAAAGGTACACACCTATTCGCTGCGCAGCTTGAGTGATTTTAAAGGAAAAGTGCTGGAAGATGGATTCGAAGGAATGCTGCTTGATATAAATAATGTGGAAGTCAATGTACAGTTCATCGGACGTTTCAATGCTTCCAACCTGCTGGCAGTCTATGGAGCAGCCTGCCTGCTTGGGAAAAAGACAGAAGAGGTATTGCTGGCATTGAGTACTCTTCGCCCCGTTGCCGGGCGTTTTGACTCACTGCGCTCACCCAAGGGATACACCGCCATTGTGGACTATGCCCATACTCCGGATGCCTTGGAAAATGTGCTGAATGCCATTCACGAGGTCCTGAATGGCAAAGGTCATGTAATTACGGTAGTAGGCGCCGGCGGCAACCGCGATAAAGGCAAACGCCCCTTGATGGCACAAGAAGCGGTAAAGCAAAGCGATAAGGTCATTATCACCTCTGACAATCCCCGTTTTGAAGAGCCGCAGGAAATCATCAATGATATGCTGGCAGGGCTGACTAAAGAGGATATGCGTAAAGTGATAAGCATAGCCGACCGTAAAGAAGCGATCCGTACAGCTTGTATGCTGGCCCAAGCTAAAGATGTCATTTTAGTTGCCGGGAAAGGACACGAAAATTATCAGGAAATCAAAGGTATAAAGCACCATTTCGACGATAAAGAAGTATTAAGAGATATTTTTGCTAATGAATAAACCAACCAAAAGATGTTATATTATTTATTTCAATATTTAGAAAAGTTCGATTTTCCCGGAGCCGGTATGTTCGGTTACGTTTCATTCCGTTCATTGATGGCAATCATTTTATCATTGTTGATCTCAGCTATCTTCGGTGAATATTTCATCAACCTGCTCAAACGTAAACAAATAACCGAAACCCAACGTGACGCATCTATAGACCCTTTTAATGTGAAAAAAGTTGGTGTGCCGACGATGGGAGGTATAATTATTATTGTCGCAATTCTCATACCTTGCCTCTTGTTGGGGAAGCTGCATAATATTTACATGATATTAATGTTGATTACCACCATTTGGCTGGGTACGTTAGGCTTTTTGGACGACTATATCAAGGTCTTCCGTAAAGACAAAGAAGGGTTGCACGGCAAATTCAAGATCATCGGCCAAGTAGGTTTGGGACTCATTGTGGGACTCACCTTATATTTAAGTCCGAGCGTGGTTATCCGTGAGAACGTAGAAATACAAAGAGGAGGAGAAATTGTGGAAGTGGTGCACAAGGAACAAGATCAGAAGTCCACCAAAACTACGATTCCTTTCTTCAAGAACAACAATTTGGATTATGCTGATTTCGTAGGTTTTCTGGGAGACAATGCCCAGGCTGTAGGTTGGATTATTTTCGTATTAGTTACCATCTTCGTAGTTACTGCCGTATCTAACGGTGCCAACCTGAATGACGGGATGGACGGGATGGCAGCCGGAAATTCTGCTATCATCGGTCTTACCTTGGGCATATTGGCATACGTATCCAGCCACATCGAATATGCAGGATACCTTAATATCATGTACATTCCCGGCAGTGAAGAACTGGTAATCTTTATCTGCTCCTTCATCGGCGCACTGATCGGTTTCCTTTGGTACAATGCTTTTCCCGCCCAAGTATTTATGGGCGATACCGGCAGCTTGACCATTGGTGGTATCATAGCGGTATTTGCAATCATCATTCATAAAGAGTTGCTTATACCTATTCTCTGTGGAATCTTCTTGGTAGAAAACCTTTCGGTCATTCTACAGGTGAGATATTTCAAAAGCGGAAAAAAGAAAGGACATTTGCAACGCGTATTCAAACGTGCCCCTATCCACGACCATTTCCGCACTACATTAGCACAGTTAGACCCCAATTGCAGTTATCTGTTCATGAAACCCAACAGCGTATTCCATGAGTCAAAAATCACGGTACGCTTCTGGATTGTCACCATCGTACTCGCTGCAATTACGATTATTACATTAAAGATAAGATAAGATAAACGAAGATTATGGCTAAAAGAATTGTCATACTAGGAGCCGGAGAAAGCGGTGCGGGAGCAGCCGTTCTGGCAAAGAAACAAGGTTTCGACACCTTCGTTTCAGACATGTCCACGATTAAGGACACATACAAAAACATGCTGAACGAGCGAGGCATCGAATGGGAAGAAGGCAAACATACCGAATCTCTCATTCTGAATGCGGATGAAGTAATCAAAAGTCCGGGTATTCCGAATGATGCCCCGATGATTCTTAAGTTAAAGTCACAAGGCACCCCTATCATCTCCGAAATAGAATTTGCGGGACGTTATACCAATGCCAAAATGATTTGCATTACAGGAAGTAATGGAAAAACAACAACTACTTCGCTGATTTATCATATCTTCAAGAAAGCAGGTATGAATGTGGGACTAGCCGGAAATATCGGCCAAAGTCTGGCATATCAGGTAGCAGAATGCAACTATGATTATTATGTGATCGAGTTAAGCAGTTTCCAATTGGACAACATGTACAAGTTCCATGCCAACATTGCCGTATTGATGAACATCACGCCGGATCATCTGGACCGTTACGACCACCAGATGCAAAACTATGTGGATGCCAAATTCCGCATTATCCAGAACCAGACCCCGGACGATGCCTTCATCTTCTGGAACGATGACCCCATCATCCAGCGTGAATTACACAAATATGGCATTCATGGCCATTACTACCCTTTTGCCGAAAGGAAAGAGGAAGGAACCGCCGCATATGTGGAACAGGACAAGGTTTATTTTACAGAACCAATCGCTTTCAACATGGAACAGGAGGAACTGGCGCTGACCGGAACCCATAATCTGTTCAACTCCATGGCGGCCGGTATCTCTGCCAACCTGGCGGGTATCCGCAAAGAGTGTATCCGCGAGGCCTTGGGTGATTTCAAGGGAGTGGAACACCGCCTTGAAAAAGTCTGCCGGGTAAGAGGGGTGGATTATATCAATGACTCCAAGGCTACCAATGTGAATTCCTGCTGGTATGCTTTGCAAAGCATGAAAACCAAAACCATCCTGATATTAGGCGGGAAAGACAAAGGCAACGACTATAACGAAATTGCCGACTTGGTAAAAGAAAAATGTACCGGATTGATCTACATGGGATTGCACAATGAGAAATTGCATGATTTCTTTGACAAGTTCGGCCTGCCTGTAGCCGATGTACAAAGCATGAAGGATGCCGTAGACGCTGCTTACCGGATGGCCAAGAAAGGCGAAACCGTATTATTAAGTCCATGCTGCGCTAGCTTCGACCTTTTCAAAAGTTACGAAGACCGTGGCGAGCAGTTCAAGGAATGTGTAAGAAACCTGTAATATAGTATTAAGGTATATAGATAATGGATCTGATAAAAGACTTGTTCAAGGGCGACAAAGTAATCTGGATTATTTTCCTGTTTCTTTGTCTGATCTCTATCGTCGAGGTATTTAGTGCCGCCAGCACGCTTACCTACAAAAGTGGGGATCATTGGGGACCTATCACCCAGCACAGTGTCATCCTGATGGTAGGTGTGTGCATTGTGGTACTGGTACATAACATTCCCTACAAATATTTCCGTGTGTTTCCCGTCTTCCTGCTACCCCTATCGACATTATTGCTGATATTTGTAATGGGTATGGGATTGATTACCGGAGACCGTGTCAATGGTGCAGCCCGTTGGATGACTTTCTTCGGTATCCAGTTCCAGCCTTCCGAACTGGCAAAAATGGCCGTGATTATTGTCACCGCATTTATTCTATCCAAGTTTCAGGAAGAAGACAATGCCAATCCGAAAGCATTTAAATATATCATGTGGATCACCGGAATTGTTTTCATTCTGATTGCTCCCGAAAACGGCTCTACCGCAGCACTGCTTTTCGGAGTAGTCTTTTTAATGATGGTGATCGGCCGGGTACCCTGGAAGCAATTGGCCAAGTTAATGGGAATAGCCGGAGTTATGGTGGCTTTTTTTGTAGGCATAGTGATGATTATGCCCACACACAAACTGAACAAAGTCCCCATGATGCACCGTGTAGAAACCTGGCAGAACCGTATAAAAGGCTTCTTTGAGGACAAAGAAGCCGTTCCCGCCGCCAAATATGATATAGACAAGGACGCCCAGATAGCACACGCCAATATTGCTATCGCCTCCAGCAACATCATAGGAAAGATGCCGGGTAACAGTGTGCAGCGGGATTTCCTGTCACAAGCATTCTCGGACTTCATCTTTGCTATAATCATAGAAGAGCTGGGGTTGCTGGGAGGCGCCTTTGTAGTGATTCTCTACATCTGGCTGTTGATGCGGGCGGGTAAAATAGCCCGAAGAAGTGAAAAAAGTTTTCCTGCCTTTCTGGTGATGGGCATCGCCCTGTTGCTGGTATCTCAGGCGATGCTTAACATGATGGTGGCCGTAGGTCTGTTCCCCGTCACCGGACAACCCCTGCCGCTTATCAGCAAAGGAGGAACCTCTACACTCATCAACTGCGCCTACATCGGTATGATATTAAGTGTCAGCCGCTACGTGGCTGAGAAAGAAGAACAGAAAGCCGCCGAGCAACAAGCGCAGAAAGAAGCCGAACTGGCAGCCAAGACCGAACGGCATCAGGAAATGGTAGCTGCCATGCAGGAAGCCATTACCACACTTCCGTCGGGTGACAATGCCACCACTTCCCTCCCGCCGGAGGAGAACTCGCTGCCCGATGACTTGAAGGCAATGCTGAATGCAGCCGGGAAGCGGGAGCCGGAAGAAGAAATATAATATAAACCATTCATTTTAAAAGTATTATTTATACTTTTGCGAATAATTCGACTAAAAAGGAATTATGGAAGAAAATTTAAGAATCATCATCAGCGGAGGAGGAACCGGGGGACACATTTTCCCCGCAGTCTCTATTGCCAACGCCATCAAGGAACAACATCCCGAAGCGGAAATCCTGTTCGTAGGCGCTGAAGGCAGAATGGAGATGCAACGCGTTCCTGCTGCCGGATACCCTATAAAAGGATTACCTGTTGCCGGATTCGACCGTAAGAACTTATTGAAAAATGTTTCGGTTCTTTTCAAATTGGTCAAAAGCCAGCTATTGGCACGTAAAATCATCAAGGATTTCAAGCCACATGCAGCAGTAGGTGTAGGCGGATATGCCAGCGGTCCTACTTTGAAAATGGCCGGGATGATGGGTATTCCGACACTGATACAAGAGCAGAACTCTTATGCCGGAGTAACCAACAAACTATTGGCAAAGAAAGCCTGCAAAATATGCGTGGCATACGACGGCATGGAACGTTTCTTTGAAAAAGACAAGATTATCCTGACCGGAAACCCTGTCCGCCAAGGACTGCGCAACCATCACATCAGCCGTGAAGAGGCTATCCGTTCCTTCGGGCTGGACCCATCCAAGAAAACAATCCTGATTGTAGGAGGAAGCTTGGGAGCACGCACCATCAACAACTGCGTGATGGAAGGTTTGGACAAGATTAAAGCATCCGGCGCGCAGTTTATCTGGCAAACCGGGAAAATATATATCGGCGAAGCACGCGCCGCAGTAGCCCAGGCCGGTGAGTTACCAATGCTCCACGTAACCGATTTTATCAGCGATATGGCCGCCGCATACAGTGCTGCCGATTTAATAATCAGCCGTGCCGGAGCAGGTTCCATCTCCGAGTTCTGTTTGTTGCAGAAACCCGTCATTCTGGTTCCGTCACCTAATGTGGCCGAAGATCATCAGACCAAAAACGCACTGGCGCTGGTCAATAAAAACGCAGCACTCTATATCAAGGACGCCGCTGCCAAAGAAGCTCTGCTGGACAAAGCGGTTGAAACCGTGAAACAGCCGGAAACATTGAAAAGTTTAAGTACAAATATTGCTAAATTAGCCTTTACCGACTCAGCCAACGTTATTGCCCGGGAGGTATTCAAACTGGCTGATAAATACAGAAAAGAAAATGGACGTTAACACATTAAAATCAGTTTATTTCATCGGTGCCGGAGGTATCGGCATGAGCGCATTGGTACGCTACTTCCTGTCAAAAGGCAAGAAGGTAGGCGGATATGACCGTACGCCCAGTGAACTGACAGAAAAGCTGATAGAAGAAGGAGCAGCCATCCATTACGAAGAAAGCACGGAACTGATAACGGATGCATTCCGCGACCCGGCAACTACATTGGTTGTCTATACTCCGGCTGTCCCCGATACACATAAAGAGTTTACCTATTTCCGGGAAAACGGTTTCGAGATACATAAACGTTCGCAGGTATTGGGAATGCTTACCCATGCAGGAAAAGGACTTTGTGTAGCCGGCACTCACGGTAAGACCACCACTTCTACCATGACAGCCCATCTGTTACACCAATCCCATGTAGGATGCAACGCCTTTTTGGGAGGCATCTCAAAGAATTACGGCACCAACCTGCTGTTGTCTGACAGCAGTGAATACATGGTTATTGAAGCCGACGAGTTCGACCGTTCTTTCCATTGGCTCTCGCCCTACATATCGGTGATTACCGCAACCGATCCCGACCATCTGGATATCTACGGAACCAAAGAGGCTTATCTGGAAAGCTTCCGCAAATATACCTCACTCATCCAGCCGGGAGGTGCATTGATTGTACGTAAAGGCATCGAGCTGCAACCGGCTTTGCAGAATGGTGTGAAACTGTACACCTATTCCCAAGAAGAGGGTGACTTTCATGCAGAGAATATCCGTATTGGGAACGGTGAGATTTTCTTTGATTACGTATCACCCTTGGGAAATATCCCCAATATACAGTTGGGTGTCCCCGTCAGCATCAACATTGAGAACGGGGTAGCCGCCATGGCTTTGGCGCAGATGAGCGGATTGACTGATGAAGAAATAAAGAGAGGTATGGCAAGTTTCCGCGGAGTAGACCGTCGTTTCGATTTCAAGATAAAGAACGACAAGGTGGTTTTCCTGAGCGACTATGCGCACCATCCTTCCGAGATAAAGCAAAGCATACTCTCCATGCGTGCCCTCTATCGGGACAAGAAGCTGACGGCTGTTTTCCAGCCGCACCTCTACACACGTACCCGTGATTTCTACAAAGATTTCGCCGACAGCCTTTCCTTGTTGGACGAAGTCATCCTGGTAGATATCTATCCGGCACGCGAGCAACCCATCCCCGGCGTCACCAGCAAACTGATTTACGACCATCTGCGTCCGGGCATCGAGAAGAGCATGTGCAAGAAAGAAGAAATTCTAGACGTACTGAGCAAGAAAGATATAGAAGTATTAATCACCCTGGGTGCGGGCGACATAGATAACTATGTACCCCAAATCTGCGGATTACTGAATAAAAAATGATAAAGAAAATTCTCATACTCCTGTTTCTGTTGCTGATAACCGCCTACCTTATTGTAGCCGTTACCGCTTTCAACACCAAGCCTGCCGACCAGGTTTGCAAGGGTATGGAATTGATTATCAAGGACAGTATAGACCATGGTTTCATCAGCCAGAAAGGGATACTCCGCTTACTGAACGGTAAGAAGCTCTCCCCTGTGGGTAAGAAGATGGGCGACATCAACACCCGCCTGCTGGAAGAAGAACTCAGCCAACATCCCTTGATTGAAAATGTGGAATGTTACCGTACACCGGGATGCAAGATAGGTATCGAAGTGACACAGCGCCTCCCCATCCTCAGAGTGATGGCAAACAACGGAGACAACTATTATATTGACAATAAAGGAAAAATCATGCCGATACCCAACAGTTCGGCACACGTAGCTGTTGTTACAGGATACGTGGATCGTGATTTTGCCGTCAAGGAACTATATACCTTAGGAGTCTTTCTACAGGCCCATCCGCTATGGGATGCCCAGATAGAGCAGATCAACGTGACACAAGCCAAAGAACTGGAACTGGTTCCACGGGTTGGCGAACATATCATATTCTTAGGCAAGCCCGGGAATTATGAGGAAAAGTTCGAGAAACTAAAAACTTTTTATGAGAAAGGACTGAACCAAGTAGGCTGGAACAAGTACAGCCGCATCAGTCTGGAATTTAATAATCAGATTATTTGTACTAAAAAAGAGAAGTAAGATATGGCAGCAACAGATTTTATAGTAGCAATAGAACTGGGATCCTCCAAGATCACAGGTATTGCAGGAAAGAAACATGCGGACGGAAGCATACAAGTGCTGGCCCTCGCCAGCGAAAACTCTTCGGATTTTATCCGTAAGGGAGTGATTTACAATCTGGACAAAACCGCACAAAGCCTTACTTCGATTATCAAGAAACTGGAATCGACATTAAAGGCTTCTATCGGAAAGGTCTATGTAGGTATCGGAGGACAATCTCTACGCACCATCCGTAATACGGAGGTACGTCATCTGGAAGAAGAAACCAAAATTTCACAGGAACTGATTGACTCCATCATGGACAGCAACCGCGAAGTCCCCATCATAGACCAGGAAATACTGGAAGTGGCACCCCAGGAATATAAAGTAGGCATCAACCTGCTGGCCGATCCTGTAGGAGTTCCCAGCGATCATATAGAAGGGCGTTTCCTTAATATCATCGCCCGCAGCAGCGTGAAGCAGAACATTGACAAATGTTTCAAACAGGCAGGAATCGAAATAGCCGACTACATCATCTCACCGTTGGCTCTGGCCAATGCCGTACTGACCAACAGTGAAAAACGTTCGGGCTGCATGTTCATCGACTTTGGCGCAGATACGACTACTGTATCTGTCTACAAAAACAACATACTCCGCCATTTGGCAGTCATCCCACTGGGAGGAAGCAACATCACCAAAGACATTTGCAGCCAGCAGATTGAAGAGGAAGATGCCGAAGAACTGAAAAAGAAATACGGCAATGCCTATGCCGACAAGTCGGAAGACGGAGATGACAACCCTACCTACTCGCTGGACGGGAAATGCAGTATTGAGTCACACTTACTGGAAGACATCGTAGAAGCGCGTGTCAATGAGATACTGGCCAATGTATGGAACCAGATTGTTCTTTCGGGATATGAAGACAAACTGCTGGCAGGAGCTATCATTACCGGCGGTGCTGCAAATCTAAAGAATATGGAGGAAGCATTCAGCAACCGTACCAAAGTAGAAAAGGTAAGAATGGCCAAAGAAAGCCAGCTAAGCCTGAAAGGTGGCATGATGGAACTGAAAAAAGATGGTACATGCAATACAATCATCGCTTTGCTAGGAGCCGGGAAAGAGAACTGTTACCGCCCGGAACGTCCTATCCAAGTACCTCTCTTCGATGAAAGCGGCGAGAATGTGGAAGACAAAAGGAAAAGAGAGAAAGAAGAAGCAGCCAGAATAGCAGCGGCAGCCAAGAAAGCAGAGGAAGAGGAGAAGCTGCGAAAAGCCACTTGCGAGAGCCTGATAAGAAACGCAAAAGAGCTGAAAGAGGCAGGCAAATACAAAAATGCCTTGTCGCAACTGGCCAAAGCACGCGATCTGGGAGTGGCAGAAGCTTTGAACCAAATACGCGACCTGGAAAAAGAAATCAAGAGTTTGAAAGAAGCCAACAATCCGATCAAACGGCTGACCGACTTGTTTGGAAGGATTCTGGAAGAATAATAACGAATTACATCACCTTAATATAATATAGAAGATTATGTCTGATGAAACTATAATGCCATTCGATTTCCCGGCAGAAAACCCGACTATCATTAAAGTAATCGGTGTGGGAGGTGGCGGCGGCAATGCCGTAAATCACATGTATAAAGAAGGTATACACGATGTAACATTTGTTGTGTGCAACACAGATAACCAGGCGTTGGCCGAATCCCCCGTTCCCGTGAAGTTGCAACTGGGAAAAGAAGGATTAGGAGCCGGGAACCGCCCGGAGCGTGCACGTGAAGCAGCCGAAGAAAGTATAGAAGACGTAAAAGGAATGTTGAACGACGGCTGTAAAATGGTATTTATCACTGCCGGAATGGGAGGAGGTACCGGAACCGGTGCGGCTCCGATCATTGCCAAGACAGCCAAAGATATGGATATCCTCACCGTAGGTATTGTCACCATTCCGTTCCTTTTTGAAGGAAACCGGAAGATTGACCAGGCGCTGGACGGCGTGGAGAAAATGAGCCAGCATGTAGATGCCTTGCTGGTGATCAACAATGAACGTCTGCGTGATATTTATTCGGACTTCAGCGTGATGAACGCTTTCGGCAAAGCGGATGACACTTTATCCATAGCAGCCAAGAGTATTGCCGAGATTATCACTATCCGCGGTACCATCAACCTGGACTTCAATGACGTGAAAACAGTACTAAAAGATGGTGGGGTAGCCATTATGAGTACGGGATACGGCAAAGGGGAAAGCCGCGTGAGCCAGGCTATCAATGATGCGCTCCATTCCCCGCTGCTGAACAACAACGATATCTTCAACTCGAAGAAGATCCTGTTCAACATCTCTTTCAGCACCAAGAGCGAGTTGATGATGGAAGAGATGAATGAGGTTCATGACTTCATGAGCAAATTCGGCAAAGACGTGGAAACCAAATGGGGGCTCTATATCGACGAGTCGCTGGAAGAACAGGTGAAGTTCACCGTACTTGCCACCGGCTTCGGCATCAAGGATGTACCGGGCATGGACAACATGATGAACAAACGCACCATCGAGGAACAAAAGAAACTGGAAGAACTGGAAGAAGAGGAACAGCGCAAGGATGAACGTCGTGGAGATTACTACGGCAAAGACACCTTCAAGAACAGCAACAAGAAGAAACGCCATAACATTTACATCTTCAGCCTGGAGGATCTGGACAATGATGACATTATCAGTATGGTGGAAACGACCCCTACTTTCCAACGTACCAAAACTGTGTTGGAAAGTATCCAGTCTAAAGCAATAGCCGAAGAAGAGGAAACATTCAATAACGATGCCGAAAACGGCGGAATAACGATCACATTTTAACAACTAAAATAGAAAAGAACCATGGATTTATTTGACGTAATCAGCAACGATATCAAAGAGGCTATGAAAGCCAAGGACAAAGTGAAACTGGAAACTTTGCGTAATGTGAAAAAATTCTTCCTTGAAGCAAAGACAGCACCGGGCGCCAACGACACTTTGACGGATGACGCTGCATTGAAAATCATGCAGAAACTGGTAAAACAAGGGAAAGATTCAGCCGCCATTTACCAAGGTCAGGGCCGCGCAGACTTGGCTGAAGCCGAACTGGCCCAAGTGGCAGTGCTTGAAGCCTATCTGCCCAAACAAATGAGTAACGAAGAACTGGAAGCCGCTTTGAAAGAAATAATTGCAGAAGTGGGTGCCGCCGGTCCTCAGGATATGGGTAAAGTCATGGGTGTCGCCACCAAAAAGTTGGCAGGCAAAGCCGAAGGACGTGCCATCTCGGCTAAAGTGAAAGAATTACTGGGATAATACTCCGGCAATCCATATTCGAGAAACGAAACTTCTGCCCCGATTCATCTTTACGGGCAGAAGTTTCGTTTTTTATAAAATCAGTGAGAAGCAAACGTATGCAGTACCCTATCCAGCTTCCCGTTTATCATTCTCACTTCACCAATACCCTGGAATTCAAAGTATCCTTCAGTGTGTTCAGCCACAATAAAAATCTGATATACAGCGCATAAGGCTGACAGTAGTTCCTTCAGTGCGCTGTCAGCACCTTCAGCCGCCGCAACACCCGCACCGGACCGATGTCCTTGACCATCATGCTAAAGGACAAGAATGAGTCATACAATATCGTGGTCAAAAGATTGCACCTGCTTTCCATCTTAACTTTCAAGACAGGAAGAATACTCATTTGCTTCCGTAAGCATTCGGCCTCGTGCGTGTTTTTTTCCCCTCTTTTCCTTCCTACCTTTGTGGCTTCATTATAATCTTAATCCATTATGTG
>OBXJ01000124.1_pt1 | contig 84624 bp, 64 predicted proteins | sample 1495401 | NCBI WGS metagenome assembly OBXJ01 (sample SAMEA2580149, study PRJEB22360) | human gut metagenome | biome: human gut; feature: human-associated habitat; material: faeces | place: Denmark | collected 2008/2010 | reverse complement strand
AGCGGCTGCGTGCAAACCGCCGGCAGCCCGCCAAAGTTAATGCCTGCCACAAAAATGGTCAGTATGGCTGCCGTCCACATGGGATCAACACCGATTGTCATTTTTGTAATATCCACAATCGCATTGACCTGTGCAAAAGTACCGATACCGAAATAAGCGACACCGACACCGAAAATTGCAAAAAGCGTACCCAGCCATTTATACTTTTCGCCCATACCGTTTTTGATGTAATACATCGGGCCGCCTGCAATTTCTCCCTTTTCATCGGTTTCACGGTATTTGACTGCCAAAAGACCTTCAGCATACTTTGTCGCCATTCCGAAGAAAGCGGCCATCCACATCCAGAAAATCGCACCGGGGCCGCCTGCATGGATAGCTGTCGCCACGCCGACGATATTTCCCGTTCCGACCGTTGCGGAAAGGGCGGTACAAAGAGCTTTGAAACTGTCGATATCGCCGTGTCCCGCATTCTTTGCCTTGAAAATAAGGCCCAATGCCTCGGGAAGGCGGAAAATCTGGAGAAGTTGCAAACGAATCGTCAGCCAGATACCCGTCCCAACAAGAAGAATCAAAAGGGGCGGTCCCCAGATGAAGCTGTCAATCTCATTCAACAATGCCACAAAATCCATAAAAATCCTCCCTTAAAATCAGAAATAAAAAGCCGGCTCACAAAGCCGAAACTCTGGAGCCGGAAATAGATAAAGGGATTCATGAAATATAAAAAAATCATGTTCTTTATGCTCTGTCCTTTTGCCTGAGAGATTGGGACTTTCGTCCTTACACCTTCGGCGCCCGTCGGGAAACCCGCGGGACTCTCCAGAGTGTGTCCGCATATGGTACCGTTCCGAAAGGAACACCTGAGAGTTTTACTCCTACGGTAAGCCCAAGGGCTTTCTCCTATACGCATCATCCACCGATATGAATTTATGGATTAAATTATACGACCCGGCAATGAAATATGCAATAGGAAAAGAAATTTTAATTTTTTTCTAACCATGCAGGGTAAATATCCTGTTTACATAAACTATATTTTCTTTTTCCTTAGTGTCAGCTTCCACCGAACTCGGAGGCAAGCAGGGACATCTTCATATTTACTGATTTTTCTTATTTACCAACAATCGGAAACGACTTTTTTGTGTGCGTCATTTCCTTATTTCTGTTTTTTGATTTTCTCTTTTCTTGATTTTCACGTTAAAACCCTGCTCGGGAGAGCAGAGCTTTTTGTTTTTATAAGTAAGAGGAGAGTTCTTTATTTTTGATTAGCTTGGCGGGAATGAGGGCTGCCGCCGTTCCGGCTATTGTCATGGCAGGAATAATCAGGAGTCCTTCCCACAAGGGAGTTGTATCCATGACAATTGCTGTTTTTTGGGAGATGACTGAGGCCGTAAGACAAACCGCAGCCCAAGCACAAATCCAGCCTGACGCCGAGCCTGCCAGGAGAAGAAGTGCCTGCTCCCAGAGAATCATTTTCGTGATATCCCCTCCGCCTGCTCCCAGGGCTTTGAGAAGGGCAAATTCGCGAATTCTGCTTTTTCCGCTCCAATACATGATGAGGAGAGTCATGAGAAGAGAGAGTATGAGGAGAAAGGAAATAAGGATTTTCCAGAATTCTTTGCTTTGTCCTACGGTATGGTAGAGGGAAATCACAGGTTGGGAGGGAAAGAGAAGCTGTATTTCTTTATTTCTCTGATATGCTGCCAAGAGCTGCAGGGCTTCTTTATATCCTTCGGGTTGGATCAATACGGCAGTAACATCGCCTTTTTGTTCCCACGCCGGGATATGATGGGCTTCCCAGACGTCACGGATATCCGTAAATATGGCGGCATCGTAAGGACCGCCGCAGGGCGCCAGAATTCCTGCAACTTTATTTTCCTCTCCATGTTTTTTCCCTGCAGCCGCCATGCCGTGGATCGAATGGAAAGTGTCGCCTATGCGGAGACCGGAAAGCCGGGCGGCTTCGCTACCGAGAACGACTTCCCTTTTTTCCGAAAAGCTTTTTCCTGTTTTTACGGTAAGCCAGGGATCTTTTTTCCGGTTCGGCTTGTATTGGAATATCTCTTTTTCTACGCCGATAATTGGAAATCCCCGGTAATTATCTCCGAAAGCAAGAGGATAGACGGCTTTCGCTTTTCCGCTTTTTCTAAGTTTGTCCACCGTTTCATAGGAAATATTTTCTAAAGGACGGTCCTTAAGAAATACCGTATTCAGCACGAGCTGATAGGCCGAGCCTTTCGCACCTGCAAGAATAGGAAAGGGCTCGACGGCTCGGTTAATTCCACGGTACAGCCCGCCTGTCATTTGGAGAAGAAAAACGGGGAGTGCCGTGGCAAGTGCAATAAGCACAAGAACAATGCCCTGGCGGAGAGGGCGGCGCCAGAGGGATAAAAAAGCAAGTTTCAGGTACATAAGGCATGCCCTCTTTCCAAGGGAAACTTGTGGGGGAATCGTTCCTGCACCGCCGGATCATGGCTGGCACAGAGAAGCATGCATGCCCTTGTTTCGTGGTAATCCAAAAGCAAATCCATAAGGATACGGCTATTTTCTTTATCAAGGGCGGCAGTCGGTTCGTCGGCCAGAATCAGGAGCGGTTCTTTGATAATTGCTCTGAGAAAGGAGACCCGCTGCTGTTCGCCGCCGGAAAGCCCGGCCGGTTTTCTGCCGCCATAGCCGGCAAGTCCCACTTTCCCGAGCCATGTATCTATTTCCTTTTTCTCTTTTTTCTTTCCTGCCATTTCTGCGGCAAGTGCAATATTTTCCGCAACGGTGAGGTAGGGAATTAAGAGTGCTTTCTGGAAAATATAACCCACACAAGCGGCACGCCAGGTCTGTTTTTCTTTCTCTGCCATGTCGTCCATATTTTTCCCGTCAACGGAGATTGTCCCCGATGTAGGCGACAAAAGAGCGGAAAGGCAATGGAGAAATGTCGTTTTTCCACTCCCTGACGGGCCTGTAAGCGCCGTTTTTTCACCTTTCCCAAGTGTAAACTCTTTGACCGCAAGAGCCTGCACCACATGACCGGGTGCATCAGAAAAAGTACGGATGAGATTTTTCACTTCAATCAAAGCATGCTCCTTTTTTCAGAGTGTAGAAATATCACGGGCACGGATTCTCAGCTGGCTTACAAATCCCGTTTCCTCGTCGGATTCGCTGCCGATTTCAAGAGGTCCCGTCACAGAAATAGGAGCGTCATAGGGAAGGGCCGTTACAGGATCGTCCACTTTGACGACGATAATATTATCCGGCCAGTCTGCGTCACTGCTGCAAAACGGGCATACCGACATAGGCACTTCGGTGAGTACAAAAAAACGAATCGTCGGTGTGAGCGGCGGTGCCATGTATCCTGTGACCGTCACGTCCTGCCCCTCCAAACTTTTCAGTTTATCTGAAAGAATAAGAGCCCCGCCGGACCAGCCCGAATACATTTCATCAAATCCGAGGCGCTCTGCAGCGAACACCGTGTCTGCCGGCATGAGGGATAAAATGATTCCCAAAAAGAGAATAAATTTTTTTACGAGGAAAATCATTTTCCGTTTTTATTTCCGTCAATCCCGAGTGCACGGAGTATACCGAAGAATACTTCCGTATTATCCATCATGCCGTGGAAATATTCGGATCCCGGGCCGCCTGCATTGAGGAGAATGTCATCGGCAGAATGAACTTCCTGGGGATCGGAAAGAGGAATATTGGCCAGTGCAAGTTCTTTTTTCCCGCCTGCAGGAATACGGACGGGGTTCGCTTCCGAGCTTGCTACCGAAACCTGATGATATTCCACCTTATCCCCGTTTCTGACTGCTTCTTCCTTTGTTTCCGTTACGGCAACAGCAGGCGGAGTCGGTACTTTCATGAAACGATAATTTTCATAATGGCTCGGATGGTTTGCATATTGGACAGCAAGAGTTACATCCGGATCGGGATTTTCAGGGAATCCGTCGCCATCGGCATCTTTAAAAGTCGGGAAGATGGAGTCTGCATAAATACGGACTGCCTCTGTTCCTTTTTTACCGTCTCTTTCATGGTAAGTTCCGCTGATGGAAACGCCGTGGGCGTGGTCGGCAAGAACAATGATGAGTGTATCATCGCCCCGTTTCAGGCTCCAATCGCGGGCATATTCAATGGCCTTATCAAATTCGATGGTATCATAAGCTGCTCTCTGCCAGTCCATGACATGAAGTTGTTTATCGATAGAAGCACCTTCAATCATGGCAAAGAATCCGTTTTTGTTTTTGGATAAAATATCCAACGTTTTTTTCGTCATGTCCACCAGATTCGGCTGATCCGGGAAATTTTTCAAAACCTTCGGATTTTTCAGCATTTCTCTGTCAATATATACATTCATCGTCGATGTATGGAAAAGACCGAGGAGCGGTTTATCTGACGGTGCTTTCGTAAGCTCGGCGCCGGTAGAAACAAAAGTATATCCTTTTTTCTTAAATTCCTCAATGACATTTATATTGTCCTTACGCTTTGAACCGGGAAGAGTTTTCGGGATATACCGGGAAGAACCGCCTCCGAGAATAACATCCGGGCGGTGATAATCTTCCAGATAATCTTTCGCCAGATAATCCTGGTTGGCACGGCGGCGGGTATGACCGGTCATGGCGGCCGGCGTGGCATCCGTTGATTCCGCTGTAGTTACAAGACCTACCGACATGCCCCTTGTTCTTTTCACGATTTCTGAAATATTTTCTACCTTCGGATCATCAAAAGGATCTTTTGTCGAATCTTCATACACACCCATCGCATTCACCACCGACTTATGCCCCGTTGCATAGGCAGAAGCCGAATTGGCGGAATCCGTCACCAGAGCATCATATCCGCTCGTCGTGATGACCGCATTATGCTCAAGCTTCTCCATAGCAAGCCAGTCATTGAATTTTCCGTTTGTCTGTCCCTTGGAAAGAATACGGGCGATTTCCCGAGCCTGGAGAGACATGCCGTCACCGATAAACAAAATGACATTCTTTGCTTTCTTTAATGCCTTTTCCGAAACCACGGAATAATCTGCTTTTGATGCATAGACCCGGCCATTTTCAACAGCTTTTACGGAGACGGAAACCTTACCCGGATTTTTGAACGTCACATCATCCGCCCGGAAAGAGATCACCCCGTTACCGAGATCTTTTTTCACGAGAGACTTGCCAAATACCTTTTCTGCAGGAACGCCGTTAATATCAATCGTCACATTTCCGAGATTTTTTCCGGCTTCTACTTCCACATCGAAATCAAAACGGGCCCCTGCCCAGAATTTCGCTGTGTCCACCGGTAAAATCCGGATATCGGCTGCAGAAATACCTGTCATATTTCCCATGACGGCCATACAAGCCAACATACCGCATACAAGAGCTTTTTTCTGACTTTTTTTCATATCGCATCCTCCTAAGAACGACTAAGCTATCATTTAATGTACAGAGGATTTACCAAATTTATGGCAAATTTTTGTATAGATTCGGAAAATTATAGATTAGAAATTCACAGGAACTCTCTTGTTTTTATACAAATTGTTTATTTTGTTAAAAACAGGTAAATTTTTTCAAATAAAAAGCTTTGTCCTATAAAAAGACAAGGCTGCCTATGAAAGAAATACTTTTTCCTTAGTCGTCAGCTTCCCCCGAACTCGGAGGGAAGTGCTGAGCCTGCGAGGCGATAGGGGCAAGTCTGCGTACACAAGACAGAAGATTTAATACCTGTATCCCTTGCCAGATTCTTCACTTCGTTCAAGAATGACAGGCAGGTATGTAATGCCGTTTTGTAAGAAACTGTTTTCCTTTTCTGCTCACACTTGCCCCTTCCGACGGCTAACGCCGCCACCTTCCCCGTGTTCGGGGACGGCTCGTGGTTTGGATCCTTTCTCTTATTAAGCGAAAAGTCACTTACTGCCTTTCGAAAAATGCTCACCCCTGCCGTCATTCTTGAGCGGTGGACAGAATCGGAATGTCGATGGAGAAAAAACATCATGTGCCTCATAGCGAAGAATCCGGCAAGGGATATCGTTAAAGGCGTATATATAAGTATTTTAAAACTATGAATTCTTTTTCCTTAGCGTCAGCTTCCCCCGAACTCGGTGGCAAGCGAATTGTGTTTTTAGGAGCGTAGCGACGCGAAAACACAATGAGACGCTTTGCCTTTGGCTGGGAAGTGCCGAGCTAAGCGAGGCGAAAGGGGTAAGCTTGCGTACACACGTCAGAATACTTTTGCCTTTTTGCGGAACCGGAGAAGGAATACTGTCGTTTCACGCGAAACATTTCTTTATCGTTCATAAAAAATGGCCCTCAAGAGAGCCATTGGTGCGTTTTACATTTTTTATTTCTTTGTATTTTGAATGGTTTGGGATATCTCGAACGTTTGGAAAAGAAGAATGGGAGTAATCGCAAAATTTTATAAAATGGCTCAATTTCAAGCATATAGAGAATAAAAAATGGCTACTGGTACTCAAATGGTACTGGAAGTAAAAAAGAATATTTAAAATAATAGTTTCAAGTGGTTTACATTTGGATAAAAAATTAGACCGTAGTTTCAAAAAACTCCTATAGTAATCAAATCCTTTGTTTTTAGACCATTCATATTATTTTTATTCATTTTTTCCTCCTAATAAATAAATTCTTCTGCCATTTTTGTCTTTACTATTAAATTCTTGTAAACCTTTGATTTTTGTAAAAGCTCTTCATGGTTACCTTGGCTTTCTACTTTTCCGTTTTCAAGAACTACTATCTTGTCTGCATTTTCTATGGATTTCATTCTGTGTGAAATTATGATGACTGTCTTATCTTTAATTAAATTATTTAAAGGCTCTTGGATTTTTTTCTCATTATCCACATCAAGACTTGCTGTAATTTCGTCTAATATTAGTATCGGTGCATCTTTTAAGAAAGCTCTGGCTATTGATAACCTTTGTCTTTCTCCTCCTGATAGCTCAGCACCGTTTTCACCGATAACTGTATCAAAACCTTTATCCATTTTTTCTATAAAATCTGTGCAATTTGCAAGTTTTGCTGCTCTTTTAACTTCTTTGTCGCTTGCATCTTGCTTACCAATCCTAATATTTTCCATAACGCTTTGATTAAAGAGAACCACATCTTGAAAAACTATTGAGACCTTGTCAAAAAGAGATTCTGTTGATATTTCTTTTATATCTTTGCCATCGATCAAGATTTGTCCTTCGTCATAATCATAAAGTCTTGATATAAGTTTCAAGATAGTTGTTTTACCGCAGCCGCTTGCTCCCACTAAAGCAGTTACCTCTCCTTGCTTAGCTTTAAAATTTATTCCATTTAAAACTTTTGCATCTTTATTGTAAGAAAATTCAACATCTTTTAGGTCAATATCAAATTTTTTCAAATTATAGTCTTCGCCCTCTTGTAATTCTTGATTTTGAATTTCTTTAAGTCTTTCAATCTTTGGCGTTAAATAAAATATCTCCATCATGCCCTCTTTAGATGCATCTAGAGAGTCTTTTATCTTCATAGCCGCTAGTAAATATCCTATAAGGTAGAGAGGGCTTATCTCTTTATTAATAATTAGATTTACCCCAACAAGTATTACGACAGCAAGGGAAATAAAGCTAAATATTGAAGATATGGACATAGTTAAAATAAGTCCTATTTCTGTCTTTAAGTGGACTTTTTCACTTTTATCCATTTTTTCATATAGCTTTTCTTTCATTTCCTCTGATAAGCCATAGGCTTTAATCTCCATTTGCATCTCGATATTTTCTTGAAAGCTTTCAGAGTTTTCTCTTAAGGCGTCATAATATCTTTTCTCTCCCTTAACTGAATGTTTTTTAGATAAAGGTATAAATATAAAACTTAGAATCGTTGGAATAATTACAGCTAAACCCATCTTGACATTGCCTACTAGCATCATGATGGATATTAGTGGGAAGAAAAGTGCCATGCCGCCCACTTTGGGTATTGAGTGGCTCATTGCATGCTCTATACCTTCAATATCAGCCATAATTGTTTGTGAGAGATCGGAAATATCATGCTTAGAAAAGTATGATAGAGGTAGTTTTGATAAATTCTCTGCTGTTCTTACCCTTAAATCTGCACTTTCTTGATATGTTGTGCTATATAATTTATCGTATTCGATAGAAAGCAAAATATACATTGCTATCAAAGTCAAAACCGAGAATGCTAGATAAAATCCCTTGCTTTTGTCAATATTCTCCAAAACTTCTTGCGCAAAAATCATTAGTAATATGGCAGGAAGCATGGTTATACAATAAACAAAAAATGAGGACAGTGTTGCTTTAGTTAAATTCTTCGCTCCTTTATCTGTAAGAGCAAATCTTTTTTTATAAAACTCCTTCATTTAAAACTCTCCATTCATTCGCACTGTTAAAGAGCTCTTGCAGTCTCTTATACCTTGTATCTCTTGACATTAATTCTTTGTCAGAACCTCTTTCTATAATTTTTCCATTATCCATTACAAGAATTTCATCTACATCTTTAATTGTAGAAAGTCTATGAGCAATCATGATAACTGTTTTATCCTTCATAAGGTTCTTGAAAGCTTTTTGTAGTTCAAACTCGTTATCTGGGTCAATAGATGCTGATGCTTCATCCATAATAATAATTTTGGAATCCTTTAAAATTGCTCTGGCAATTGCAATTCTTTGTTTTTCTCCACCGGATAAATAAACTCCTTTTGAGCCTATGATTGTCTTTTCTCTTTCAGGGAATTTGTCTAATATCAAATCGCATCCTGCTAATCTTAAGGCTCTCATGACATCATCTTTGACCGCGTCTTTATTGGCTAAAGCTACATTTTCATAAATGCTCTTCTTAAACAGTTTCGAATCTTGGAAAACAAATGAGATAGCTTTAATTAAGGCTTCGTCAGAATATTCAGATATTGGTATGCCGCCTATCTTTATGCTTCCTTCATTAACATTGTAAAAACCTGATATAAGTTTTGCTACTGTTGATTTGCCCGAACCAGATGAACCGACTAGTGCATAGGACTTTCCTTCTTGCAAACTAAAAGATAAGTTTTCTATTACTGCTTTATCATTATAAGCAAAGCTTACATTGTCAAACTCTATATTATAGTTTTTAAAATTATTAAGATTGCCGTGCTCCAATTTGTCTTTTTGCATCTCCTTGTATAGAGCCTCTAAAGTATCTACTGCATAATTGCCTTGAGAGATGTATAAGGAGTACCACATCATTCTCATAAATGAAACAAAGAGAACCCCCGATAAAAATAAAATCATGATAAGCTCAAGTAATATCATCTTGGCGCTGCCTAAGCTAGTCATAAAATAAACTATAGGTATAATTAAAATTGCAATTAATCCAAAGAATAACCATTGATACAAAACATAAGGCTTTTTACAAGACAGTGAATAATCGTAAGCATACTTTGAATAATCTTTTATCGCCTTATAAAAGCTTTTAAATGACTCTACATTTGCTCTAAATATTTTTACAACTTGCATTCCTCTAACGTATTCAACGGTCTCGGCACTTAGTTTAGATAGAGCTTCCTGGTATATCTTCATAAATTTTTGCTCGCCCATCATTGCCCCTAAAATTAAGCAGCCAATTATTGTAAGAGCAAGTAAAGTGATGCCAACCCTTATACTTACTATAAAGCCAAGTATAAGCACAAGCACGGGTGTAATTATTGCCTGAGAGCTATCAGGAATCATATGAGCTACAACCTGATGTGTTTGTGCGGCATTATCATCTATGATCTTTCTAATTTTCCCAGAAGGATTTAAATCAAAGAACCTAAAGCTTGCGTTCTCTAAACCATCAATTCCTCTTTTTCTTAAATTTGTTTCAAGCCTAAATCCCAATAAATGGGAAAAAGCTCCTGAAGCAAAATAAAATATTGCTCCTGCTGTTAATATAAGAGCAGATTTTATTGCTAAATTTTCTGCTCCAGATAAATCTGTATGGATAATTAAATTGTCTAAAAATCTGTAAATTAAATAGTATCCATATACTGTAATTACTGCAGATATAACAGAAAAAATTATAGCGAAAAATCCAAGATATTTTTTGTCTTGTACATAAGCAAATAGCTTTTTATAAATCTTCATAATATTATCTCCCTTTTCTTTGATATCCCGTTTAGATATAAATTTGCTTTGTTGATAGTAATTATCATTGCCTTTCTATTGTATATCGGGTATGATTACTAATACAACGGCCTGTCGAATTTAGGGCTAATTGGAATATTGTCTAAAGGGGATAGTGTGTTATGACTTATTATGATTTTGTAAAAGAATATATGAACGTAGATGAATGTAAAAACAATAGAAAATATTCAAGTGCCGGGCATACATTTTGTTGGAGCAAAAATAATTCAACTCATGCAGAAGGGCTTTATTGGTTTTATGAAGGAGATGGCTTCATTATTGATGTCCACGATTTTTATATCAGAGAAGAAGTTATTCAAAATAGTACTTATAGTATGTCAGACTATGTTTCAATCTATTCAAGCTACATCGTCAGTGCAAACGGAGAAAAATTTAATCCATATCAAATACTTACTGCAAACTCATTATGCACTCTAGATTTTGACAATATAAGAGATGACTTTCTTTTTTTATTACACGAAAACTGTTACTATCTTGCTGTTTCTATTGGATTTAAAAGAGAACTTCTAGACAAGCACCTATCATCCATTAATGTTGATCCAGAATCATTTTATAGGGCTTTACTTCAAACAAATCAAATAATACTTACAAAGTCTTTAGAAAAAGTGGCTATGGAAATTTTAAATTGTAAGATGGAAGCTCCTGCCGCTGATTTTTTCTTAAAAGCCAAAGCAAATGAATGGATAAGTATAGTAATAGATACCTACTTAAATAGAAAAAAATATAAAATTGAAATTGATGATGATAAAGCACTTGAAGATGTAGCAAGATTCTTAGACGATCATTTCGCCATGAATGTAAATCAGGAAACCCTTGAAAAAATTTCTAAGATGAGCGGGACTAAATTAAAAAACTTGTTCAAAGAAAAATATGGTCAAGGCATTACAGAATACACTCAAAGAAAAAGAATGAATATGGCTGAGACTCTTCTCTTAAATACCAAACTTCCTATAAAGGAAATAGCTGAATCTGTCGGATACACATCTCATAGCAAATTTTCCATTTATTACAAAAGATATAAGGGAAAACTTCCTAGTGAAGTCCGTAATCTAGCTTGCGAACATCTCAATTTAAAATGCGATTGCTGTAATTAAGATAAATTTTTTTATACGCCTTTATCTTTTATGAGTTTATATATATTTGTATAGGTGTGTATAAATTTGATAAAAAATTAACAAAAAAATAAAGACAGTCCGAAGACTGACGATATTTACCTCTCTGTTCCTTTGCTATGTTCTTTCTTATTTGACTTAGTTTTTCATCGGTCTTAAAGATTTTTATTTGCCCTAATATGGACTTTTTATCCTTGTCTTGACTTTCTTTACTTATTCTTTTACTTTTAAGAGCTTAGAATATAAAAAGAGATATTATATTAAAACAATATTTCTCCGGTACCGGGACTGGGACGGGACTAAAAATTTGAAAACGTCCTATAATTAGGTGAATTTAGTGATATTAGAAAAAATAGAATATGGTATTTTGAATGATTTGAGATATATCGGACGTTTGGAAAAGAAAGGGGGGAATAATATATAGTGTTTTTCAAAGAATTTGAAATAAATTGGGCTGATTTAGTAAATGAAAAATACAAAGAGAATGAAATAGATAAAAAAAATAGATCATCGCCGGCGGGATGAAATTAAAAAAGAAAAAGACGGACAATTAATCGATGTAAACTGTTATGACCGCAAACCGCGCAAACGATTAGGTAGAAAAATTATGCAAAGGCCATCAATAGTTTTTTATCTTTAAATAAAAAAGATCGGAATATAATGTTCCGATCTTTTTACCGTTCCAATCCTTTGCTTGTATTTTTTACGATTTGTAAATTCGCATTTAATTTTACAACTTATCTCTTCTTTCGAGGAAGCCAAAAGAGAGAAGTTAATCGGAATGAAGGAGCATCCGTCGGTCCAGCCCAGTGTCATCATGCGGAAGCCTTTTTTGAACTTCATGCTGACATGGTCGAATACTTTGGACGCCAGTTCGGTGTGTTTATAGCCAATCCTCTCGTAGAGGGAATCATCGACAACAAAGCAGTCAGCCCTGTCCGTGGAAGTCAGCCCGCGCAAATGTTCATTAACGATCTTCTCAGAGAGCAGTGTAGTGAAGCGAAGCCAGTTGGAATGGGAACCGCGAAGGAAACGGTAATACGCATTCTTGGAAAAATCCTCTTTGAAGCTTCCCGTTTTCTTCTGCATGTACATGCTCCTGTCGCGGAAAACATTGCAGAGGATGTAGGTGAACAGCTTCATAAAGGGAATACCTTTTTCCTTCTTGCAGTTGCATTTATTCAGGAGGGAGCCGACTTTTAAATCACGGATAAATCGTGAAATCGAGTTGGAAATTTCCTGTTTGTTGCCGGCTTCAGATGGTATAATAGACATGGCGCAAGTCCTCCGAGGTGTGATTGGTTTTTCGTCAAATCTATTATAACAAGGTATGGGGCTTACGCCTTTTTTTATTGGCTAAACTATTGAGTTTTCAAGGTTCGCGGACATTTCCCGTGTGGGAAGTTTCAGTGTTTTACTATTTTCATGTCCCGCCAATGTCATGGATTCCGCTGTTGTGGAGAATAGCCTCCACTCTGCCAACGCTGTCCTGCCTATAAAAGAGTGCATATTCATAGGCGATAAGGGCTATGACGCGAAAGCGGTCTACAATTTGGTAAAGGATGTTTACGGGGGAGAAGCCGTTATCCCTCTGAATAAGCGGAGAATGAAAGACCCCAAAAAGCTGTCCGTGGACAATCCCATCTGTGGCGCAGGCCTTGCGATGCACAAGGACGGAAAAACAACCGACCATGGCCGAACCCGACAGAAATTCTGCTGCCCTTTCCGACAATCCAAAACCGGCGTCTGCCCTTGTAACCACAAAAATTGGAATAATGGGAAGAAGAACCGAAGTAATGCTTGACCACAAAATGTAAACTGTCAACATCGGAATTATGTCTTGCCGTACAAAGCCTTTTCCTTGTCCATTTTCAATAAATGTATCAAGCGTGGTATTGATTTCCGTTCCTAATAGCAAAAAATGATTAGAGCAGTTTGAAACTCAATCATCTATTTTTCATAGAGAACACTGGCCGTCCTCATAGCATTATTCTACTTTCATCATACGGTAGCCCACACCAATATGTGTTTGGATATATTGTGGAGACTCCTCTGTTGGCTCAAGTTTTTTTCGTAATGTCGCCATAAATACCCGCAGCGAAGCTACATCGTTATCCCAACTGCGGCCCCAGATATTCTGCGTGATAAAGGTATGGGTCAGTACCTTGCCAACATTCTTTGACAGCAAGCACAACAGCTTATATTCAATGGGTGTCAGGTGAAGTTCGTTTTTATCCAGATAAGCGCATCCTGCGGCATAATCCACTTTCAACTTACCATTAACAAATACAGAACTGGCGGTGAACATCTCTGCCGTCATCAGAGAGAGTCTTCGCTGCGTCACCCGAAGTCGTGCCAGCAGTTCTTCTACCGAAAAGGGCTTTGTCAAATAATCGTCCGCTCCTGCATCCAGTGCCTTGATTTTATCGTTATCCTCGCTTCGGGCACTAATTACAATAATTGGAACATTGGACCAAGAGCGAATTGTTTGAATGACTTGAACGCCATCCATATCCGGTAAGCCCAAATCCAGTAAGATGATTTCAGGATTGTGCGATGTAGCTGCTATAATTGCTGCTGAGCCATTAGCTGCCACCACATAACGATAATCATTTGTTTTTAAAGTGGTCGTAATGAGATTTCGTACAGAAGGGTCATCCTCAACCACTAATATCAAAGGTTTATTCATTAAGTTCTACCTCCCCTGCAGGTAATGTAAATTTAAAAACAGTGCCATTTGGCTGACTGTCTGATACGGAAATCGTTCCGCCGTGGGCGGTCACAATGGACTTACAAAGGGCCAGCCCCAATCCAAGGCTTCTGCAGCTGTCGACCACTTTATTGGTACCAGTGTAAAACATATCAAAAATACGGGGTTTTTGCTCATCAGGAATCCCAGGGCCGTTGTCAGAAACGGAAACCGTGACCCATTGCTCTTTTTGATCGGTGTTTATTTCAATTACTGAACCGACAGGGGTATATTTGATGGCGTTGTCAACCAAATTGATAATCACCTGAACGATCAACTTCGCATCAATGCGGGCAAGGATAAAGTCTTTACCGCTGGTCACGCGAATGGTGTGTTCTTTACTCTTCCTGTTGATGTGCTTCAGTGCTTCAGAAACAACCTCATCCATAAGTTCGATACTCCGAGTTAGATTGACCGGTCCGCCCTCAATCCGTGTGACTGCCAACAAATTTTCAACCAGATTGATTAGCCACATGGAATCGTCATAAATATCAGTAAAGGTCTGCTCCCGCAGTGCATCGTCCATCTTTTTATAATTTGCAAGCAAATTGTCTGCACTGCCGGAAATTGCTGTCAAAGGTGTCCGAAGATCATGGGAGATTGCCCTCAGCAGGTTGGCACGAAGTTGTTCATTTTGTGCCAGGACAGCCGCTTCCTCCTTGTCCTTGGTATTTTTGATGTTTTCCAGTGCCAATGCACACTCGCCAAGAATGGAAAGAAGCACACTGTTTTCAAAAGAGTCCAGCGGAGTACCGTTCTCAGCAATACCAGCTACCCCATATACATGCTGGTTAACCCGAATCGCAAGGTATAGACACTTTGCACTGGATAATGTATCGGTCGTTGCTCCTGCGTGTTTTTTATTTCGGAAGACCCAATCGGCGACTGCTTTCTCATTCTCAGAAATTAAACTCTCTTGAGAACTATTAACAGTACTAAAAACGTTTGGGGTGGCAAGTCCTTTACCATCAGACAGGTAGACGACGATATCTTTTTTCAACAGCTTCATGAGTTGCCCTGCCGTAACGGTGATTACCGCTTTATCCTCCTGTTCTTTTTGCAAAAGCTGACTGGTTTCAAAGAGAATCTTTGTGCGGTAAGCTGTACGGGCAGATTGCTTTGCATTTTCCTTCAGCCGGCTAGCAAGAGAACTTGAAAGCAGCGTTACCATAAACATAATGGCAAAGGTAACAAAATAGTTCGGATCGTTAAAATCAAATGTCAGTCTCGGAGTAGTAAAGAAAAAATTAAAGGCCAACACGCTGACAACCGAAGTCAGAATCCCGCACAGTCGGTTGGTTGTGATAACGGCGGTCACAAGTACACCCAATATGTAGACCGCGACAATATTGCTTTCCGTGAATCCAAGGGCGTCAAAACCACAACCAATCAATGTAGCTGCTAGCAATACGAGTATACTTTTCAGAACATCCCGCAGGGATATTGTTTCTACCTGTGCCCTTTTCTTTTTTTTCTGATAACCGGAACCTATGCTAGCGTCTGGAATCACATGAATATCTAAATTCGGTGCACTGAAAATCAGACGCTCCGTCAAGGTGGGTTTGCTGAAAATCTTTTTTCGTGCAATGGTACTTCGTCCAATTACGATTTTAGAAGTGCCGGAAAGACGGGCAAATTCCGCAATTTGATAAGGCACGTCATCGCCATAACTTGTCTCAATCGTAGCACCAAGTTGTTGTGCCAGCCGTTTATTGTACTGCAACCGTTTTTTATCCTCGTCGTTCATCGTTGCTGTGTCAGGTGTTTCCACATAAAGGGCGGTAAATGTTCCTCGGAAGGCTCTTGCCATTCTGGCAGCAGTCCGAATGATTTTTGCGTTGGATGGCGACGAGGAAAGACAAGCCAGAATGCGCTCGTCTGTATGGTAATCGCCTCGGCTCTGTACTCTGGCCCTTTCCGTCAGCAGATTTACCCGGTCAGCACACCGACGGAGGGCAATCTCACGCAATGCAGTCAGGTTTTCAAGTGTGAAGAAATTAACAGTAGCCCGCTGTGCCTGATCTTCCCGGTACACATTTCCACTTGCCAGTCGTTCCAGCAACTCCGCAGGCTCAATATCCACTAGTTCCACCTGGTCTGCCTGATCGAAAGTAGAATCCGGAATGCGCTCCTGTACCAATATTCCGGTGATTGATGCCACAGTATCGTTGAGACTTTCAATATGCTGGACATTCACAGTTGTATACACGTCAATGCCGGCGCTTAGCAGTTCCTGGACATCCTGATACCGCTTTGTATGGCGGCTGCCTTCTGCATTGGTGTGGGCATACTCATCCACCAGGATGAGCTGAGGTTTCCTCTTTAATGCGGCGTCAATATCAAATTCACGAAGCATCATTCCCTCATAGGCAACTTGCTTCACCGGGAGCTGCTCCAGGCCGTCCAAAAGTGCCGCTGTCTGAGGTCGGGCATGGGGTTCTATGTATCCAGCAACCACATCAATGCCGCGCTCCTTAGCTTGGTGAGCCGCCTGAAGCATGGCATAGGTCTTTCCGACACCTGCTGCATAACCGAAAAAGATTTTGAGTTTTCCACTTTCCTTAGTGGCTGTATCGTTACGGATCGCACGAAGAAGCTGATCCGGATCTTGTCTTGGTAGTTCCATTTTACCTCTTCTATCTGTCACTCAAGTAAAGACGATTCTTTTCCAGAATACCGTCCAGCATCAGATTGACTTCCAGCACATTGACAGTCTCTTCACCAAAGATACCAAAGAATCGTCCGTCGGTGCAGTTTTGGATAATCTCACGCACTTCATCTTCAGTCATATCATTTGCTTTTGCAATGCGGGTTACCTGATACTCCGCTGCTGCCGGGGAAATATGGGGATCAAGCCCACTGCCGGAACAGGTGACAAGATCCACCGGAACAGCTGTTTCATCCATTTCAGGATTTGCATTGCGGAGCTTTTCTACACGCTCTGCCACAAGCTGTGCATATTCCTGACTTGCCGGAGAGATGTTGGAGGGAGCGGCGTACATCAGTGCCTTTCCGTTTTCATCCGTATAGGTTGAAACATCAATATTTATAATGCGCCCCCACATATGCGCCTCATCTGTATATTGCTGCCCAAGTAATTCACAGCCATATTTTTTCCCGTTTACTTCAATGATACTTCCGTTGGCATTGTCCGGAAAAATTAGCTGAGCAATTACTGTGACAACACCAGTATAGACTACGCCACACAGCAGCGTAAAGATTAAAAAAATCATACCTGCCTTTGGTAGTACACTTTTCATTGATTTCATAATATATACCCCTTTAACCGAAGATGGTGAGAAAAATTTTCTGAAGTAATTCCGGTTCCCATATGGCGAAACGCAGTGTAATCGCACATAGGACGGCTAAGGTCATTCCAAGAATTCCTTCAAAATACGAGATTGTTTTCTTTGTTATCGCATTCATATTTTACATCCTCCTTATACCAGACCAGTAAGCACAAGCAGAACATCAATCAGCTTCACAAAGATAAAGGGAGCTGCCAGACCGCCCAGACCATAAATCAGCAGGTTCCGTGACAGCAGCTTTCCGGCGGAAACTTCACGGTATTTCACACCTTTCAGCGCCAATGGAATGAGCGCAATAATGATGAGTGCATTATAAATAATCGCAGAGAGAACAGCACTTTGCGGGGAATGCAGCCCCATAATATTCAGAGCAGACAGGCCTGGATAAAGTCCCATAAACAGCGCTGGAATAATGGCAAAGTATTTTGCCACATCGTTGGCAATAGAGAATGTAGTCAGGCTGCCTCGTGTCATCAAAAGCTGTTTGCCGATGCGCACAATGTCGATAAGCTTTGTGGGCGAAGAATCCAAATCCACCATGTTACCTGCTTCTTTTGCTGCCTGTGTGCCACTGTTCATGGCAACTGCAACGTCTGCTTGTGCCAAAGCCGGGGCGTCGTTGGTGCCGTCGCCTGTCATGGCAACCAAATGACCCTTTGCCTGAAAATCGCGAATCATTGCCAGTTTTCCTTCCGGTGTTGCTTCCGCAAGGAAGTCATCCACACCGGCCTCGGCAGCAATGGCCGCAGCAGTAATTGGATTGTCGCCGGTGATCATAATGGTCTTGATGCCCATTTTTCGTAGATCTGCAAATTTCTCCTTCACGCCCTGCTTAATAATATCCTTCAGATAGATGACGCCGAGAATCTTGTGGTTCTTAGCTACAACCAGAGGTGTGCCGCCCTTGGACGCAATATACTTGACAACTCGATCACAGTCCGGAGAATGCATACCTCCTGCATGGGTTACATAACTTTGCATGGCGTCTGCTGCGCCTTTTCGGATTTCGTTGCCGTCAAAGTCGACGCCGCTCATACGGGTCACGGCAGTAAATGGGACAAAGTGCATATCCTTGTCCGGAAGGCTTCTGCCACGAATTCCAAACTCCTTCTTTGCCAGCACAACAACACTTCTGCCCTCAGGAGTTTCATCTGCCAGAGAAGAAAGCTGAGCCGCGTCCGCCAGTTCCTGAATATCTACACCATCCACCGGAATGAACTCCGATGCCTGTCGATTACCCAGAGTGATTGTTCCGGTTTTATCAAGCATCAGAATGTCTACATCACCAGCGGCTTCAATGGCACGTCCACTCATGGCCAGAACATTTGCCTGGTTCAGTCGAGACATACCGGCAATACCAATGGCGGAAAGCAAGGCACCAATGGTAGTAGGCGCAAGGCACACCAACAGCGCTATCAGAGTTGGTACAGAGGTGGGATTCTCAATTCCCGCCAGCTTTGCAGAAAAAATGGAGTACGTATAGAGGGAGACTGTCACCAAAATGAAGATGATGGACAAGGCTACCAGAAAAATCTGCAAAGCAATTTCGTTGGGCGTCTTTTTCCGGGCAGCACCTTCTACCATCGCAATCATCTTGTCCAGAAAGCTTTCTCCGGCTTCATTGGTCACTCTGACAACAATCCAGTCCGACAGTACAGTGGTGCCGCCGGTGACGGCACTGCGGTCGCCGCCTGCCTCACGAATTACAGGAGCGGATTCGCCAGTGATAGCGCTTTCATCCACAGATGCCGCACCTTCCACGACTTCGCCGTCTGCCGGAATCTGCTCTCCTGCTTTGACAATCACCAGTTCCCCCTTTTTCAGCAGGGCGGATGGAACCACGGTCACACTGTCTTTCTGCGATACAGAGGGAATTTTATGTGCGTCCACATCCTTACGGGATGCCCGTAGAGAATCTGCCTGTGCTTTGCCTCGGCCTTCTGCAATGGCCTCGGCAAAGTTGGCAAATAGCACGGTAAACCAAAGGATAACGGCAATCGCCAGTGTATATCCGCTTGGAGCGTCTTTTAACCCAAACAGGGACACCAGCCAAAGGATGCTGGTCAAAATCGCAGACACAAAAACCAGAAACATGACCGGGTTTTTGGCCTGTGTTTTCGGACTTAATTTTACAAAAGAATCTTTAACTGCCCTGCCGAGCATTTTCCGGTTGGCAAAAGCACTTTTCTGTTTTGTACTCATATCTGTAAACCTCCTTTACGCAATGCTGCCAAAGAACTCAGCAAGTGGGCCAAGGGCAAGTGCCGGGAAGAAGCTCAGTGCACCGATCAGAAATACCACAACAATCAGCAGGAAAACAAACATTCCGTTTGTGGTAGACAAGGTACCCGCAGTCGTGGCGATTTTCTTTTTCCCGGCCAGGCTACCTGCGATTGCAAGTGTGCCGATGATGGGCAGGAACCGGGCAAAGAGCATCACCAGTCCCAGGCTTACATTTAGAAATACGGTATTCGCATTGAAACCGGCAAAGGCAGAGCCGTTATTGCCGCCACAGGATGAGTAGGCGTACAGCATTTCAGAGAAACCGTGGGCGCCGCTGTTATTCAGGCTATCCATGACAGAGGGTACTACAGCGGCAAGGCCACTGCCGACCAGAATTGCAATGGGCGTTGCAAGGCAAACCAGTACCGACCATTTCATCTCATAAGGCTCAATTTTCTTGCCAAGGAATTCCGGAGTACGGCCTACCATCAGACCAGCAATAAACACCGCCAGAATGGCAAAGGCAAGCATACCGTAAAGGCCGCATCCCACGCCGCCGAAAATAACCTCACCAAGCTGCATCAGCAGCATAGTCACCATACCGCCAAGAGGCGTGTAGCTGTCATGCATGGAGTTTACAGAGCCGTTGGAGGCTGCTGTGGTGAAGGCTGCCCAGGTAGAGGATGCCGCAATGCCGAAGCGGGTCTCCTTGCCTTCCATATTGCCGCCAGCCTGTTCTATCATAGAGGTATTGACTGTACCATTTTGTGCAAGCTGAGATGTACCGACCTGCTCATTGAAAGCGATGCAACCCAAGGCAACAACCAGACAGAGGAACATTGCCATAAAGATTGCGATACCTTGCTTCTTGTTCTTTACCGCAGAGCCGAATGTGAAGCAGAGTGCCGCCGGAATCAGAAGAAGGGAAATCATTTCAATCAGATTGGTAAAGGCATTGGGGTTTTCCAAAGGATGTGCAGAGTTGACGCCCATGTAGCCGCCGCCGTTGGTGCCGGTCTGCTTGATTGCGACCTGACTGGCTGCAGGACCCATTGGTACGAACTGCTCGGTGACGATCTGTGCATCCGAAAAGATTTCGCCATCTACAGTGACGGTTGCGGTGTCTAAGTCAATTACTGCATCCTTAAGGATTTCACCTTCTGCACTGACAGCAATCGGTTCTACAAGAGATACGGTTTCTGAAATTTTCAGATTCTGGATTACACCGCCGCCTACCAGCAACAGAGAAATGACCAGATTCAGTGGGAGCAGGATGTGAACCACAATGCGGGTCAAGTCCACCCAAAAGCTCCCTAACCCGGTGGATTTCACCTTGATAAAGCCACGGATCAAAGCAAACAGAACGGCGATACCTGTGGCTGCGGAAACAAAGTTCTGAACAGTCAGACCTAAAGCCTGGGTGAGATAACTCAATGTAGATTCACCGGAATATGCCTGCCAGTTTGTATTGGTAATGAAACTTGCAGAAGTATTAAATGCCAAATCCCATTTCACACCGGAAAGATGCTGCAGGTTTCCGGGAAGAACGCCCTGTAAAAGTTGGAGCAGGAACAGAAAAACAAGTCCAACACCGGAAAAAACCAATACGCTTACCGCATATTTTTTCCATGTCATCTGTTCTGCTTTATCTACACGCATAATCCTGTAAACAAGGTTTTCACACGGTGTCAGAATTTTGGACAAAAAAGTTTTCTCGCCATTCATAACTTTGCTTATGTATGCGCCCAACGGAATTGCCAAAACAATCAGAATGGCAAGGTATAAAACATACTGAATTATGGTGCTCATGCCTGCTCATCTCCCTTCATTAAAATATATACATACCACAGCAGCATTGCTGCCGCACATACACCTATGAGTGCAATTAGTATTTGCATAAGATTCATCCTCCTTTTTTGATACTCCAAGTATCATAAAGCCTTTCATCTAAAAGTGGCATTAGTCATCTTTTGTGGATATAAAGATAAAATAAAGATTATAACCAACCTAAAATATATGTCATCGGAAAGGCGATAACGATTGTACTGATACAGACACACGCCAAAACCAGTAATGGCATTCCAACAAAGATGGAGATGAAGCCAAGTAGCGGATGATGCCAAATAAAACGTTTCGCTTTTGCGTCAAATCTCTGTTCAAATCTTCTCGCTGCATTTATAATGCTCATAATTGTTCACCTCATTTCTTTCTTGCAAAGTCATAATGCCACTAAAAGTATTAAGAGGGAAAAAGTGTCCTGCAATCGAAACTAAGATTGTATAAGTTTTTACAACTTATCATCTTTAAATAAAAAAGATCGGAATATAATGTTCCGATCTTTTTACCGTTCCAATCCTTTGTTTGTGTTTTTTACGATTTGTAAAGCGGAAATAAAAGCATAAAATTTGCATACTCAAGAAGATCAGGGTTGTGAGAGCCAACCTCTTTAACATCAGCCTGATCCGGAATTTCGATGAGGCCCGGTTCACCGGTTAAGGTTTCTACTCCGGTTTTTGTGGGAAGCTGGATAGTTATATTTTCTCCCATAACGACCTCACGGAAATAAAAATCATGCCTAATAGAGCTCTCAACAAGTTGTGTCAGCGGAACGTTAAAGTATTGCGCTATCCTAGCTAATAAATCGGTATTAGGACGGGATATACCTGTTTCATAAAAAGAGATTTGCGATTTTGTTATGTCAAGTATTTTCCCGAGTTCCTCTTGCGTGAGACCAGCGAATTATGTTTTTATGAGCATAGCAACACGAAAACGCAATGAGACGCTTTGCCTTTGGCCGGGAAGTGCCGAGCCTTGCGAGGCGATAGGGGCAAGTTTGCGTACACAGGTCAGAATACTTTTGCCTTTTTACAGAACCGGAGAATGAATACTGTCGTTTCACGTGAAACATTTCTTTATTTTTTCATAAAAAAATGGCCCTCAAGAGAGCCATTGGTGCGTTTTACATTTTTTATTTCTTTATAATTCCCCGCGGTCCGCTTTTTCCCGGAGTTCCCGGGGAGAAAAGGTGTCTGCGGTGTAAATCTTTGCCGTTTCAGGGTAATGATATGCTTTTTCTTCCTTTGTCATATCGATAATGACAGACGAGGCGGCCATCAATGCTTTCAATTCTTCTTCACTTCTTGCATAGGGGATATGGAAACAGTAGGAGGCTGCCCGGGCAAGTGTTTTTTCTCCCAAGGGGCCGCAGCTCACCTGATAGCCTGCCAGGAAAAGATGACGCATGAGACTTACCGTTTCCACGCCGTCGCCGAGAACAAGCACTTTCTTTCCTTTTTCTTCCTTTCCTTTATAAGTGTATAGGGCCAGACGGTCGGAAATCGGATCGTTATAGATGAGAGAATCGAGGCGGAAAGCTCTCTTTAAATTATTTTCCGTCAGTACGTTGACGGGAATGCCGTCAGCAGTAAATTGACAATCCGAAAGGAGCAGAAGACGGCTGCACCATTGGGCGGACATCATAAGATCGTGACAAATCATAATGATTGTTTTTCCTTCGTTTGCCAGGTCACGGCAAAGACGGAATATTTCTTCCTGATACTGCAAGTCCAGCGAGGCCGTCGGTTCATCAAGGAACAGGACGGGCGTTTCCTGGGCAAGAACTTTGGCAAGAATCACTCTTTGCCGTTCACCGCCGGAAAGTGTCTGGACCGGCTTGTCCGCCAGATGAATGACGCCTGTATAGGTCATCCATTTTTCTGCAATTTTTTCATCATCCAAGTCTTCTTTTTGCCACCATTTAAGATAGGGATAACGGGCAGACATGACGATTTCTTTCGCTGTATAACTGAAACTTGTACGGAATTCCTGCTGCATGAATGCGATTTTTCTTGCGATTTCCTTATCATGCATAGCATTTTCATTTTTTCCGTCAATCAAAATTTCTCCCGACGAACGGGGAATCATCCCTCTTACCGCTTTGAGGAACGTACTTTTTCCCGCACCGTTCGGTCCGATTATGCCTATAAATTCGCCCTGTTTGGCAGAAAGCGAGCAATTTTCAAGGATTTTTCTATGCCCCAAAGAAACGGAAATATCGCGGGCTTCCAGTATAAATTCACTCATTATCCCATACCTCCGTGCCGTCTCATTCTGCGAATCAGATAGAGGAAATAAGGCGCACCGATGACAGCGGTCATGATGCCCACCCGTATTTCCAGAGGAGCGGCAATTGTCCGTCCCAACGTATCGCAGAGAAGAAGAAATAACGCGCCCGAAAGTGCCGCCGCCGGAAGAAGCGTGCGGTGATCGGGCCCGATAAGTATCCTTATGATGTGCGGCACCACAAGACCGACAAATCCTATCATACCGCTTACGCAGACCGCAACGGCGGTGATGAGCGAGGCAATGAAAAGAAATAAAGAACGGTAAAGAAGAATGTTCATACCCAGCGACTTCGCTTCCGCTTCGCCGAGAGAAAGGACATTCAAATGACGGGCCAAAATAATAAGTGTCACAAGGCCCGTGATAATCGGTGCAAAGGCAAGAGTCACATGCTCCCACCGGCGGTAATCAAGACCGCCGACCATCCAGAAAAGAAATTCCTTCAACCTGTATTCATTCATGAACGTAAGCAATCCGTTCGTCATGGCACCGAGAAAAATACTCACCGCCACACCGGCAAGAAGCAAACTCATGGGAGGCATTTTCCCGTTATGAAGCGTAAGGAAAATCGCCGCCGCTACGGAAAAAACAGCTCCGAGAAGGGCAAACGCGGGCATATAGTACATAGATACGGAAGTCAGTCCCAGATAAATACAGATAACCGCACCGAAAGACGCCCCCGATGACACGCCGATGATACCGGGATCGGCAAGAGGATTGGAAAAGACTCCCTGCATGACCGAGCCTGACGCCGCCAGTGCCGCCCCTGCCAAAACGGCAATCACGATACGGGGCATGCGGATATACCAGAAAACCGCCATCTGCTCCTGCGTCGGTGCCGTACCGAAAGCGGGAAGACCGAGACCCCTGGCTATTTCATGAAATACCGTCGTCACCGGCACGGGAATCGCCCCGACATGAAGTGCCAACACCGCTACAAGAAATAAAAGAACCGCTAAAAATATAATAAATACACTTTTTCCCTTTGCCGAACTGATCATGTCCGCTCCTCACATCTTTTTTAACCATGAAAAACATACCATTTCCGCTATCCGGGAAAATGATACTTGAAATCAGATTAGCATTTAAATTATTATACACTATAGAAATATAAATTAAAAATGAGTCATTTCATAAAAACTTTGTCCCCTAAAAGGAAATCCCATGAAGAAATTTTTGAAAACAGGACTCGTATTTCTTTTTTGCCTCATCCTTATCACAGGCTGCGGCATTCCGAAACCGGAAACCCCGGTCACCTCCGACGGATACACCGTCACCGACCATGAAGGAAATACCGTCTACATTCCCCATAAACCGAAACGGATTATTACCGCCCAGCTTGCGTTTGATACCATACTCCTCGGCATCGTACCTGCCGACCATCTCGTTGCCGTGAACGTCCTCTCCAAAGACCCGATGGGATCCTTTATCGCCGGTGAAGTCAAAAATATCCGTTACACCATTCCCCCGGGCGGCCAGATTTCCACGGGCCTCATCATGAAAACCAAGCCGGACCTTCTCATTCTGACCGACTACATCGATAAAAACACCGTAGAAATGATACGGAGCCTCGGCTACCCCGTCGTCATCTGCCACAGTCCGGACAGCCATCAGGACATCATCGACGCCATCAAACTCATCAGCGAGTCCGCCGGATACCCCGAAAAAGGCGAAAAACTCATTAATAAAATGAAATCCGACCTTGCCGGAATAGAAGAAAAAATGAAAGAAATCCACACCGATCCACCGGTAGGCCTCCTGGTATCCCAAATGCAAAGCTACGGCGGCCCCGGCTCGATGTACGATGCCAACCTCACCTTCGCCCATATCAGAAACGGCATAGAAAAAGCAGGCCTGAAAAACGGCGAATATCTCTCCAAAGAAATGGTCCTGAAATCAGACCCCGACTTCTTCCTCGTTTCCGCCGACCGTCCTGTAGACACGAGAAAAACAAACAAATATAAACGGGAATTTCTCGCCGATCCGGTCGTACAAACCATGAAAGGCCGCCACAACGTAGTCGCCGTCCCGAGCCGGTACATTTACTGCGGAAACCAAAACTGCGGCTGGGCCATAAAAGCCCTCGCCAACGCCGCCTACGGTCCCGTATACGGAGAACTCTTCGACATAAGCGACGAACATTTCATCCGTGCCGATGACTTATAAAAAATGATACAAATAAAAAAGCTGCGAATCTTATCCTTTCGCAGCTTTTTTATATTCCCGGACTCCTCTGAATTTTTTCTCATTATATACCTTTTTGCGTAAATAAAAACAGACAGTCCTTTTCCGGTACTGTCTGTTTTTGGTGACCCAGGAGAGATTCGAACTCCCGACACCTTGATTCGTAGTCATTTACGCCTAAAAAACTTCCCGATAATATCTGTGTTTATTCGATATAATCATTGATTTCTTTCCAACCATTCTACACCAATCTACATTCTTTTTATACAATGGTCGTAAATCTGGTCGTAAATTCTAAAATAATCATTCTCCTATACACATAATCACATTCTTTCCTCTATTTTTATAACAGTTTCATATACCAAATATTTGACAAAGCTATCTCCTTTTTATCTATCTTTATTCTTTTAAAGATCATATCGATGTGTGTCACCGGTCCAATCATTTCTTTATATATTCCCTTCTCAAAAAAAATGACTTTTACATTATCGCCTGCCTGTACTTCATGGATTATCCTGTTCAAGACCGCTGCCCTATCCTCGGAAAGACCTCTGCGTTCTTCTTTTACTTGTTCCATTTCATTTAGTAATTCACCATATCCTTTTAATCCGTTAAAGGGAAGAAACTGTACAGCCCGGTTCACTTTCTGTCCATTCCTATTATGCATTATGGCCTCCAATCATAGTATTTCTTTTCCTTACTGTGGACTTTTCAAGTAATGATGTTCCTCTTAATATGGCATTTTTCCCATATTGATCCTGTATTTCCATGACAGCTTGTGCCAAATGTTTTTGCTTTAATTCCTTTTCCGGAGAAACAAATAAATTTGTTTGAAATAGCCCGTCTTCTAAGGTTTTGACATCATTCAAGCTGATCCCGATGGTACGTATGGGATAATTTTTTATTACTTTTCTCTTATACAACCTGTCAAATGCATCCTCTATCTCTGTCGGTATATCCGTATAATTTTCAAACTTCAGAGTTCCTCCAGATGATGAATGTATATCTTTGCTATATCCTACAACAAGAGATATACCTCCTGTTAAAAGTTCCTGCTTTAATAAATCTAAAATAAGTCCTTGAACCATTTCATGCATGACAAGAAGTGCCGGACCGAAGCTATAGTCTTCAAACAGCACCTGACTGTTCGAAATTGATTTCGTTTTTGGTTTATAGGCTTTTATATCCTGAATCGTACAAGGTTCCCTTCCATAAGCATGGTCAATGAGGATCTCCGCATAGATCCCAAATTCTTTATATAAAAGACTCTCATCAAGACGTGTAATTCCATATAGATCATGAACTCCATATTTGGCCAATCTTCCGGCAATCCCATTTCCGATATTCCAAATATCCGTAATTGGTTTATGATGCCAAATTGTTTTCATGAATGCATCTTCATCCAAATATCCGATTCTCTCCGGGGAATGCTTTGCTGTAATATCCAATGCGAGTTTTGTCAAAAATAAATTCGTTCCGATCCCGGCAGCAGAACTGATCCCCGTCCCTTCAAATACCGCTTTCATCAGCATTTGTGCCATTTCTTTTGCCGTTTTGCCGTATAGTTTATGGTATGGTTCCAGATCAATAAAGCACTCATCAATGGAATAGACATAAATATCCTCTTTAGAAATATACTTCAAATAAATCCCATATATCTGGGCAGAAATTTCCATATACTTTCTCATATGAGGCCGGACAATCCTATACTTTACATGCCCGGGTATCTCAAATAACCGGCACCGGTTCCGAATTCCCAGTGATTTCATCGCCGGTGTAACAGCCAGACAAAGAGCCCCTTTACCCCTTGATGGATCTGCTACAACAAGATTGACTGTAAAGGGATCCAGTCCACGTTCCGCACACTCTGCTGACGCATAAAAACTTTTCAGATCAATGCAAATGTACATCTCAAAGTCCTCCTCAGATATACATATCTTCTTTCTGGCAAACACATTATATCATATTTCAGAACATATGTTCTATTTTTGAAAATCATTTCCTTTCGTGCAATCAAAAAAAAGAGTCCCTGTTTTACTTACAGAGACTCTTTTTTCTGATTTTCTTATTTCTTTTCTTCCGTTTCAAACGTCAACTTAGGAAGACGTTGGACAATTTTCATTGTTTCCACAGACACGGTAATGATACTGAGCAAAAGACGAAGAATATATTTGGGATCATTATGTTCTTTCGCCCAATCATTGGGATCATTGGTGATTCCGCTGTCCTTATCCGTCTTGATCTGGTAGCTTTCCATAATCCATTCAATGGCAGAACGCCCGTTGACTACATAGTCATAGGCTTCCGGCGGAATATTTCTGATGGTCACATGGCCGTTGTAGCGGATAACCGATTTGTCTTTCTTATCGGGAAACGCCATTTTCGTCACCTTGTAGTCACCGGCTCCGTCATCTTCCACGATAACCTCTTTCGGAGGCTTATAGTCCTCATACTTCAAATGCAGTTCCGCCAAATCCCTGCCGGCTTTACTGAAAGCACGGAAATCCGCCACTGTATCTGCAAAAGGAATATGGGGAAGCATCTTTTTCAAGTCGGCAACAAATTCCTTACGATAATCTTCACTGTGAAGCAGCCCGTAGACGTAGTAGAAAATATCTTCTTTCGTAATACTTCTATCTTTATACTTTCCTTTTGCCAAATTCCACACATAGTCGGTAATCCCGTCATAACGGATATATCCCGGCCCCTCGTCATTTTTTTTGAAGATATCTATTTCTATATCCTCTTTCTTTTCTTCATACCAGTAGAGCGGGAAACATTGACCATTTTGCATCATTTGGACATCAGCTATTGAATCAGTTATCAAAGTTGAAAAAGATTTCTTTCCACCTTTGCCAGATACGCATATGAGTAAATTTTTTTCGCTGCCAGTAGGGAATAATTTGGGCATTTTTAGTGCACGTTCATTTAACCACTTATCATAATACAAAAATTTTTTAGAAAATGGTCTATATTCCGCAACAATAATCTTTTGGAGATTAAATTCATATACTCTATTTCTTTTTATATTTTGTTTGGTCCCATCTGTCCACGATATTTTATGGGGATCTGTAAATAAAATATACTCTTTACCTTCCTTTTTGGCAGTATTATATTTTTTTAATTCATTATTATAAAAATCAATCGTTATTTTGATTTTTTTTGTTAAGCTTTCTTTCCCAAAATCATAGCACCAAGCATCTCTATTTGTTACTAATCCATTAGAATATAAATTGCAGAAAAAAGCTTTTTCTTGTTCTTTATTTCTTTTGTCTCCAATAACTGTATATTGCTCAAATAATTCACTTCGCTTGTTAAGCCAATCTCCTTTTTCATTGGGTTTCAAAACCTTTTGTGTAAACCGGCTGTTGTTCACCGATTTGATTTTTTCCACTTCTTCCAATTTTTGTGTCCGTGTGAGGTAGTCATCCACTTGCCGATAATAAATGACGGCTTTTTCTTCTTTCTTTTTCGGTTTCTTCACCAATATGGTAATGGCTATGGGCGCCCGACTGCCTTGTCCGAAAACATTATCCTTTTCTTTACGTCTTAATTCCCCGATTGTTCGTGCATTCCCTCTTAAATTAAAAATGTAAATGGAAGAAAATTCCTTTTCAAAGCATTTCCTGAGGCCGTCCATGGCCATGGCGTCCAGCCAACCTGCATTGGTGACGAAACCGATAATACCGCCACGGGTAGCGTCCAGCCGATCACCGGCCCAGCGGAAAGCTTTGATATAACTGTCATACAAGAATCTTTTTAATATCGCACTCGATTCCATCGCATAAGTATCAGTGATTCTTTTTTCCAGTTTGGGATAATGTTCATTTTGTGCATTATCATTGGCCGACTTTTGCCCTGCCGAATAAGGAGGATTTCCGATGATGATTTGCATAGGCGTTTTGCTTTGTTCGATGACCCGTTCGGAGTTATTGGGAAATACCTCTGCAAATTTTAAGGTTTCTATATCTTTATCATCGTCTTCATAGAGTTGGAAGGTATCGGTAAGGCAAATGCCTTCGAAGGGAGTAAACTCTCCTTCTTTCTCTCCCATGACATCGTGATAGGCATTTTCGATATTCACGGAAGCTATATAGTAGGCCAAAAGGACCAGTTCATTGGCATGAAGTTCTTTCCCGTATTTTCTTTCTAAGGCTTCTTTATCAATGAGTCCGCTCTGTATCATCCGGGTGATAAAGGTGCCTGTACCGGTAAAGGGATCGATGATATGAATATTTTCATCACTGATTTTTCTGTTAAATTCCTTTTTCAGGATATCTGCCACGCTCCGGTTGATGAAATCGACCACTTCGACCGGTGTATAGACGATACCCAATTTTTCTACCGTTTTTGACAGTGCTTTTTTAAAGAATTTATCGTACAGCTCGATGATGATTTTTTGTTTGGCCACGGCATTGTCGATGCCTTCACATCGTTCCTGTACGGATTTATAAAATCTTTCCATCACTTTTTGGTCTTTCTCATAAGCCGTTTCCCCGACTAAGTCTAAGAGTGTTTTCATGGATTTGGAAATCGGGTTGCTATCCGTAAAAGAACTGTTTCCGAAAAGGGCATCAAAAACAGGCTTTGTCACCATATGCTGGGACAACATTTCAATGGCATCCTGCCGGCTTATATTGGGATTTATATTTTTGTGCAATCCCTGCATATACATTTCAAAGGCCGTTTTATAGTCTTCATCTGTATCAATTAAATTTTTGATACGCTCCTGATGTCGTTTCGCAATTTCTGCCACGTCATTGGCCCAGTCTTCCCAATACCGCCGGCTGCCGACTTTCAGTACCATTTTGGCATATAGAGCATCTTTGATTTGATTGTCAAAAAGAAGCATACTGCTCATTATTTTTTCCCTGTCTGATAGTCCCGATGAGTCACCGCCTATGCCCATGCCCGGACCGATTATCACGGTGCCGCCGCCACGCGGTTTTTCTTCGTTCAATTCAAGTTTATTGACCCATGCATTGAAGCGGTCATCATGGGCTCTTAAAGCATTTAAAATGCTCCAAATCACCTTATAGTCTTTATTTTTATCAAGAACGGTGTTCGGATCGGAATCGGAAGGTACAACGACAGGGATAATGATGTAGCCGTATTTTTTCCCCGGTGCCGTTCTCATGACACGGCCTACGGACTGGACTACATCTACCTGGGAATCTCTGGAACTTAAAAATATGACGGCATCAAGGGACGGTACATCGACCCCTTCGGAAAGGCAGCGTACATTGGTAAGTATCCGGCATTCCTCGCCATCTGTCGGTGCTTTACTCAGCCAGTTGACTAACATATTTCTTTCATCGGCCATCATTGATCCGTCTATATGTTTGGCTGTCACACTGACGGTCGTATCTTCAATATTTTCGTTAAATTCTTTTGTTATGGCTTGTGAGTATTCGTTAAATGCCTGTGAAATCTTCTTAGATGCCGAAATTCTTGAGCAGAAAGCCACTGCCTTATGCATAAGTCCCGGATCGACCGCTTTGATATCATCAGATGGCGGATCTACCCGTTTTGACAGTGCATTAATGACACCCACAAGTTTTACCGCTTCATCCGTATTTATTTCTTCCTCTTTATCTTGTACGGCCGACATGACGGATACAGGAAGATCAATATTATCTCTTACTGTGAGGATAAGAACTTTATAGTCTGAAAGCAGTCCTTTTTCTACGGCTTCACCAAAGCCTATCCGGTAAAATTCTTTCCCGTAAAAGCTTTCGTCATCCATGGACCAAAGCATAGCGGCATTTTCTTTTGCTTTTTTCTTGGCATTTACGTCATATAATCTGGGCGTTGCCGTCATATAAAGACGTTTTTTTGCCTTTATAAAATCATTATCGTGTACTTTTACGAAATTACTTTCATCTTCTCCGCTTAATGTGGCTCCTGTGGTTCTATGAGCTTCATCACAGATAATAAAGTCAAAATCATAGCTTCTGGTACGGTCTATATGATCGGTTTTATCTCTCGGAAAGGTCCTCGTCAGTTGTTCATTATCCATTTTTATTTCGCCATTCAAAATTTTCTGTGCTTTTGATATGACGTCAATGGACTGGTATGTCGAGAATACGACAATCATTCCTTCTGCTTTTTTGCAGGCAGAAACAATCTGACGTACGATGGATTCTGGCTTTGTGTTGGCCGGAAGTGCTAAATCCACCGGATCATTATATCCGTCGTCACTCTCATTTCTTTTTTGGGATGCCTTTTTATCACTACATATGCAGATATTCATCAGCGGCTTTTCCGAAAAATTATTCCATTCATTTAATGTTTGATTCACCAAAGCAATCGACGGCACGAGAACAAGAACAAGACCTTTATTTCCGGTTTCTTGTTCGATAAGACGTAAAGAAGTAAATGTTTTTCCCGTTCCGCAGGCCATAATCATTTTTCCGCGGTTATTTGTTTTGTAATGTTCATGGGCAGCAGACAAGGCATCTTTCTGGTGGGACATAAGCTTTCTTTCACCGGTAGTACCGCCTGCTTTTGTACCGTAAAGATTCTGGCCGAGTTTTTCCCAATCTACCGTCTTATCCTGTTCCAGTTCATATGCATTGATAACAATACAGGGCGGATCTTGGTTTTTTATGGCTTCCCGGGCATTTTTTCCCCATTTATCACTTGTTTCTACCCATATACGTTGTGAAAATTTTATTTTTTTGTCATTTACAGTAAAGGTCCGGGAAGAGGTCGCCAAAAAAGAATCTACTTCTTCTTTATTGATTGTCGTTCCTTTGTCGTAACACTTACATTGCACTGCCCAATATTCATCAGTAATTGTTTTAATTACTACATCGATTCCGGTATCTTGTCCTCCGAATTGGTCTGCCTGTGGAAAATTGCTCCAAAGCCATACTTTATCAATGACGGAAGCATATTTTTTAGAGGTTCTGAAATAATTGACCGTAACTTTTTCAAAGCGATTTCCTTTTTCTCTTTCCGTATAAGATTCTTCCCGTATCGTAGCTAAAAGTTTTTGGAATGAAGTCATAATATTTTCTGATCCCTTCTAAATAACATTCACAAAAATACCCTTTGAAATAGATCTTATATACAAATTATTTGATAAATAAATTCGTTAAAATTTGAGGATTTTTAATTTCTCTAAATCTTCTTGTCAGGATATTATTTTTTTGTTCCTCCGACAAGTTCGTCCATTGTTCAATAATACCTGCCCACCCAGGATGGCTTTCAAGAGCTACTTCTTTACTCTCTATATCCTTAACCATATAATATTCATTTTCTTTTGAATTCTGCACACAGATCACAAAATTACATCCAAGTATCTGATCTTCTAACAGGCTTATTCCGGAAGGCCCAATAAAGCGAACCCCTAACGTATAGCTTAAAACAAGCATAAGATATAACAAAGGCATACTTTTCTCTACGAAAAGTTTTTTATATAAATTCATGTTATTTTTGTTAAACACTATACATATATATGGCTGTGCCCCTCTTGCAACATCAGGGGCTTCTTTCGTGTCTATAATTAGTCCGAAAATATAGTCAAATCCATAATTTGTATTTCTGAAAGAAAACTCTAAATATCCTTCCGGTGCAATATAAGAATAATATTCATGTTTAACAGGCCAATAGTCTTCACCCAGCAAGAAATCAACGGTTACATTGAAATATCTGGCTAACTTCACCAAAACAGGAATTGTCGGAAATGCCACTCCATTCTCGTATTTACTAATTCCCATTTGACTGATCTTTAGTTCTTTTGATAAAGCACTCTGACTCAGATTTTTAGATTTTCTTAATTGTTCTAATCTATGCATAAACGTATTTTTTGTGGATTGTATATCGTCATCTTTATTGAACAAATTAAACGGATTCATCTTTCCCTCCCATTACACGTTCTTGACATGCTAAAAAACATATGCTATTTTGTAGTAAATAAAACCAATAGTTTTATTTACTACTTTTATTATTATTTTATTCTTTCAATTTTATTTATGCTATTTGTGTTAATTATACCATTACCATTCACTTTTTTGTGAAATTTTTCACAATATTTCTTAAAACAATTTTCTTTTTTCTATAGTCTCTTGTCGTAATTATTATAATTTTTTCCGGTCATTTATCTTTACTATGAGATTTTATAGGGATATGTCCATGTAACTGTTAAAGCGGCTGTTATTAGTGAATTATTTAATAGGGATATCCTTGTACAAAAAGGGCCCCTATCCCTATGAGCAAAAATAATGTACCTATTTATAAATCGTAATTTTATCAGTAAACAACGATAAACTGACTCGACGTAAATAAATAGCAGGGACACCGTTTGGTGAGATTACGTATGAGCTAATATGTTTTTTATTAGCTCTGCGGATGAGTATATTTCTAAACATACAAAAGGAGGACGTATGGCACAAAAAAATGCTTTAGAGGAAATCAAAATTTATTGTTCTCACGACTGGAAACGTAAAATTACTGCTTCTGCCGCTTTGTCTGGAATGAAGATATCTCCTTTCATAAGAGAAAAACTTGATATGGCACTTACGCAATCAGATCCGGTTATTTCAGAGGATTATATCAAACATATTATTTTCATTGAAAACATCCTTATTTATTTACTTAAGCAAATTACTGAAGACGATAATACGTTAGAAAGTATAATTATGGATTGCGAGCAAAAGGCTGGACTTTATGATGAATCAACAATTTCTACAGAATAACATTAAACGGAAAAAATTATATGAAGAACACGAAAAGGATCTTTCTTTCCGGTTTTTCTTACTCTATATCAAATATTTCATCCGTAATTTTCTTCTCTCTGTTTTACTTATAACATTATTTTCTTCAATTATCTTTCTTTGGTTAGCAAAGGATATCCGGACTATAAATGATGAACCTGTTCCACTTTCTGACACATTAACATATATACTTCCTTCACTTTCAGAGAAGGTACAAACAGGATCTCTAATTGCCACATATTATGATCTGAGACCTTCCACCAAAATATTGAAAAAAAATCATGACAACGTCATTGAATCTCTGACTGGTGATGAGATCCGTACACTTAAAAAGATTACTTGGGGTATTTATTCTTTCTTGTTATTTTCAGCAGTTTCATTTTGCACTTTCAATATTTACAGGCAATATTACCGGGATTCCCATACGGATGGATTTAAATCAGGTGCCCGTTTACTGTCAGAAAAGGAATTGGAAAATAAAATTAAAAATATAAATGGTGTCATCAAAATAAATAATATCCCAATTTCTACTGATATAGAAACAAGGCACATTCTCTGTTTCGGTGCCAGCGGTTCAGGAAAATCTACGTTGCTTTCTCAAATGCTTCATTACATAAATCAACATATAAAAAATTATCACGATAGAAGGCATTATGTTTTAGTGGACATCAAACCTGAATTCGTCGGTAAATTTTGGAAAGAGGGAGATATTATTTTTTGTCCTTTTGATAAAAGAAGTGTTTCATGGAATATATTTTCAGAAATATCGGATATGACAGATTATGATACCTTTGCCAAATCATTGTTTCCAAAAACCGGAAAAGATCCTTATTGGGAAGATGCGGCGGCCTCCATACTTTCAGATATTTTTAAATTACTTCATCTGAAAAATAAAACCTCTGTAAAAGATTTATTATCTGTATTCAATAAAAGTGCAAAAGAATTGGAGTTTCTGTTAAAACAACTTCCACCGGAACAATTCAGTTCTAAAGGTCATATAACAAGCAGTGAAGTAACTGTTAAGTCAATTCTTTCCACTATGCTGAATGCGGTAGAATCATTTAAATATTTACCGGATGATACCATTTCATCTAACTATTCTGAGTTCTCTTTTCGTAAATATATCCGGGAAGAATATACGAATCCGGACGGCACTATTCCCAATTTATATATATTAGTTCCAGCAAACAGAAGTAAAATTTTAGCTCCTCTTGTTTCTTTAGTTATTAATATCATGATCAGTGAAATTTTAACGCTAAAAGAAGATAAAGATCGTCGTGTTTATTTCATTTTTGATGAACTCGGCGGTATGGAGAAAATAAATCTGCTTCCAGATCTGATCACTAAAGGAAGAAGTTATGGTGCCTCTATTATCGCTATGAGTCAAGATAGCGGACGTATAAGAAATAAATATGGCACTGAAGAAATCAAATCATTTCTAAATAATTTCGGTACACTTATCAGTCTCAGAGTCAATGAGTTTTCATCAGCTAATGAAATATCTAAGTCGTTTGGTGACGGAGAATATACGGTTTATAAAACAACGCCACAGGAATCAAAGGGGAAAGGATCCACGACATATACAAAAACACGAGAATTTTATCCTGTTGCATCTCCCAGTGAAATTCAAAATTTATCGAATTTTCAAGGATATATCAAAATAACAAATTTCGGTATCGCAAAATTCACTATTCCTGATTTTCATTTTGTTGATCAACTTCCACAATACGTACCAATAGAATCATTAACGATGAAAAATCTCTCCTCTGAAGATTCAAAAAATAAAAGAGATTTATTTCTTGCAAAATTTCACAGAAAGGAGTCCAAATGATCACATTAACTGCCATCTCTCCAAGACAAACAAATGATTACTACACAAAGGACGATTATTATGCCCGTTCAATTATGAATGATGACTTCTGGTTTGGTAATGGTTTAAATAATGATTTAGGTTCTGAAATAACAACTGTTTCAAAGAATAAGCAGGCTCCGCTTTTAATGAACGATTATCTTAATACCGTGGAAAAGATCAGAGATAATCTTCCTCGAGACTCCACTAAGTTGGCACTTGATTTGACCTTTTCACCACCAAAATCACTTTCTATTGCTGCATTAGATCCCTTCTTTAAGAGTGACTTAATTAATGCACACAATGAAGCTATGAAGGTTGTTTTAAATAAAGTAGAAAAAGAATGCATGGTCTGGCGAAAACATGAAGGAAATAAGACATCTTACGTCAACACAGGAAACATGCTTGCTGCTTGTATACAACATCAGTTATCACGAGAACAAGATCCTCAGTTACATACCCATGTAATTATATTCAGGAAAACCGAAACACCAAATGGATATGGAACTATTGAAGATAAAATTCTTTATAATAAGCGTTATTTGTACTCATTAATTTATGATAATGAGCTATCCAATCAGCTTCAAAAAAGGGGATATCGTCTTGTTCCGACTGAGAAACCAAATAAAAGATATACCGGTTATGAATTAGACGGTATATCGGAACAATTAATTAATCACTTCTCCAAAAGAAGTACCCAATTAAAAAGTTATCAAAAACATAATGAAATTTCTGATAGCTGGGAGGGTTCTCATCTGGCAGCTAAAGCCTCCCGGAAAGCAAAAGAAAAAACTGATCTTGAAAAGTTAAAATCCCAATGGCAGCTGGCAATTAATGATCTCGGAGGCATTTCCGTTTCAAAACATTCTATAAAACAACAGACACATTCATTACTTCATCTGAATGAGTATATAAAGGAGTCTATCCATGAATTAGAATCAGAAAAATTTGCTTTTACAAAAGAAGCTCTACAAATCAGATTTTTAGAAAAAACAATGCTAACAGGTGCTACTGAAAAAGATTTTGATTCCGTATTTAATTACAATTTATACAATTCAATTGTCCCGATTGGTCATCTCCCTAAAGATAAAAATATGCATTATACAACAAGAGATAATCTTTCTCAGGCAAAGCAAATTGATTCTTTGTTATCTAAAAAATCTTTAAATTTCTATAGTTTTTATGAAAAGGAAGATGCTATAGCTGCTGTTGAAGAACAGAATAAATCTTTAAAAGAAACTTTTAACTGGAGTTTGACAAAAGGTCAAACAGACGCTATTACCTCTATTCTAAGTAGTAAAGAAAAATATATCGCCATAGAGGGAATTGCCGGATCCGGTAAAACAACAGCCTTGGAATATGTAACTAAACTTCTTGATGATAAAGGAATTACCGTAAAAGGAATGACATTCACCGGAAAAGCTGCTGAAGCTATGGAAAATGAATCGAATCTCCCATCATCTACAATCCATAAATTTTTTAACAGGCTTACAAATCAAAAGAATATTGATATAGAAAATCCAAAATGGGATTTTTCTAAAATAGAGAAATCTCCTACAAAAGAAGTTTGGATTGTAGATGAAAGTTCAATGCTTAACGATAGACTTATGAAAAATATATTAGAAGCATCAGAAAAGGTAGATAGTAAGGTCGTTTTTCTTGGAGATTCCAACCAATTACTTCCTATCGGAACGGGTAATGCTTTTCATAGAATGGTTACTACAAATCAGGTGCCTACAACTCATATGAGAGAAATTAATCGTCAAGAAAAAGATTCTGAGCTAAAAAAAACCGTAGAAGCCTTATCCGGAAAATTTCCTGATTCTGTTAAAAACCCAATAGAAAAGTATTTAAATGACAAAATTATAGAAAATTCAAGAAGAAAATCATTATTAAACAGCATCACAAGAGATTATTGCAGTTATTCACCAGAAGAACAGGAAAAAACCGTTATCCTTGTTGCAAAAAATAAAGACAGGGAAGAAATAAATCAAAAAATAAGGAAACGATTGATACAAAAAGGCCAATTATCAGGAAGTATCAGTTTGGAAGTAAAAAATCATTACGACCAATTAGAGAAAAAGTCCTTTTCTATCGGAGAAAAAGTGATTTTTGGAAAAAATTCATATAAGACAAAAGATATTAATGGTGAATTATTGCCGATAAAAAACGGGCAGATTGGAAAAATTATTGATATTCGTTCTGAAAACATAATTATTGAGACCAATAAAAGACTGATTTCTGTAAATTCAACGGATAAAGTCAATCTGGACTATGCCTATGCAATGACTTCACACAAAGCACAAGGAATTACTGTAAATAATGCTCTTATTTATCACAACAGTGAACAAAGACAATTAAATTCAAGAAATAAATTATATGTAGATGTCAGTCGTGCAAAGAAAAATGTGAAGATTTATACAAATAATCGAAATGCTCTTGTTCGACAAACCCGTAATTTTCAAAAAAAATATACTTTTGATGAGTACCGGTTGAAAAAAAAGGAAACACCAAAAACCTATAAAGATCAAAAAAATCTAATAGCAAAAAATATACCCATTAAAAATAATATTTTTCACATTAAACCTAATAATTCACATTTTATTTCTCAAAGAAAGGAGAATCGTGATCATGGCAAAGAATATTGAAGATGAACACTTGTGCTATTTACCGATTCAAGCAGCAAAAGCTATGAACGTTGGAAAAGAAACAATTTACAACTGGATAAAGACAGACCGTTCTTTCCCATGCTTTAAAGTTGGAAATAAAACATTAATTCCCATCGATGTACTAAAAGAATGGATAAGAAAAAAGGCAAAACTTCGTGTAGGTGTAAATGATATAAACCATTCTGAAATATTAGAAATTATAAGAAAAAATAGAGAATCAAAACCTTGGAATAAAAAATAATTATGTCTCCATTTTTATTTCTATATTCATAATGGAGGTTATAAAAGTCATGAATAGCAAAAGAAAAACCAGAAAAGATGGATTATATGAATCAACTGTACGTGTAGATGGGAAAAAATATCATTTCTACGGTTCTACAAAAACTATTGCTAATGCAAAAAAAGAATCTTTTCTTAATAACTATAAAATTGCACCTTTAATTAACTTAAATATATCTTTTTCAGAATGGGTAAGTGCTTGGATTCAAATTATGAAGAATCAGGTTAGTGCTTCTACTCACAAAAATTACGAAATACTAATGAAAAAGCACATTATTAATTCCGAAATAGGTCCTCTTAAATTAAAAGATCTTACTCCTACCATGTTCCGTATATATTGGCAAGAATTATTAGACTCCGGATTATCTACAAGGACTGTTATATACATTCACACATTAACGAATTGTTGTCTTAACCAAGCTTTAGATGATGGTCTGATCCCATTTAATCCTCTTGCTAAAGTAAAGCGACCAAAGTCTGTTAGAAAAGAAGCAAAAGCTTTAACTGAATCGCAAATTTCTTTATTAATGAGTTCTATTACCATCCCAAAGTTAAAAAGAATTTCTCAATTTGCATTAGCAACAGGAATGAGGAGGGAAGAAATTTTAGGTTTACGCTGGAATGATGTAGATTTTAAAAATCTTTGCATATCAATAAATCAAACTGCAATTATAATTGGAAATACACCTGTCATAAGTCAAACTACTAAAACTTCTTCATCAAGAAGGACCATCTCTATCAGCCCTTTTGTATGTTCTTTATTAAGAGAACAAAAAATATATGACGATAGAATTATGAATCATATTAATTCAAAAAATGGTAAATTTCCTGTTTCCGGTAATCAAGATTTAGTTTTTTGTTCTCAAACCGGAAATATATTAGATCCGAAATACGTTTCTCGTAAAATAAAGGAATTTATGAATAAATGTAACTTATTTGAATTTACATTTCATTCATTTCGCCATACACATGCTTCTTATTTGCTTCAAAGAGGCGTTAATTTTAAAGTTATCCAAACACGATTAGGTCACTCAACTTTCAATACAACGATGGATTATTATAGTCATGTTATTCCGGAAATGGATCAACAAGCTGCCATGATCATTGAAGATATACTAAAATAATCGATGGTCGTAAAATGGTCGTAATAAATCCTATTTTTTAAGGTAAAAAGAAAATAGACAGTACCGGTTTTAACCGATACTGTCTATTATTTTAGTGGTGACCCAGGAGAGATTCGAACTCCCGACACCTTGATTCGTAGTCAAGTGCTCTATCCAGCTGAGCTACTGGGCCATGTGGCAGGGGCAGAGGGACTCAAACCCCCAACCTACGGTTTTGGAGACCGTTGCTCTATCAATTGCGCTATGCCCCTGTATCCATATGTGACTGTACCATAATAACAAATATTACTGTAAATTGCAAGTTCTTTTTATTGTATACTTAAAAAAAAGAGTCCCACATCTTGTACATGTACAGAGTCATTTTGGAATGGTACAATAAAGTTATTCACAGATGATGATAAAAAATCGTATTCCTGATTTTCTCTGATTTTTTCTGATTATTTTTTATATGCTTTTTGTTTTATTCACAGAAAATTACGTTTATTCACAATGATTCACAGGAAATTAACAGCTTTCTTGTGAACTATGTAAGGATGGTTTTTATGGATTTATTTTCACTTTGGGAACGGGTTCTTTCTTATATTAAGGAAGAAAATCCCCAATATTATGATAAATTTTACCGTCAGATTTATCCCGTTTCTTTCAGCGACGGCACATTTACCCTCATGGTGACCGAGCCTTATCTGTCCGTATGGATCAATGCGGTTTATAAGGATAAGCTGGAGCGGTTTCTTTCTGATGTTTCGGGGTCGCCCGTATCTCTTTCCATTGCCGGTAATGCCGCAAAAAAGGAAGAAACGGAAAAACCCGTCCCTCTTTCTTCTCCGGAGACGGGTGTGCGGGAAGAGGAAGATTCTTTTTTGCCTGCCGTTCCCGATTTTTCCAAATTGGAAGCCCGGGAAGTCAGTGAGGTTTCTCTGCCGAGTATTCATTCCATCGAGCCTCAGGTAAGCCGGGAATCTTTATTCCGTCCTGCCGTTTCCACAAAGGAAACACGCTCTTTTAATCCGAATCCGGTCAATAAAAATAATACGTTCGATAATTTTGTAAGAGGAAATTGCAACGATATGGCTTTTGAGGCGGCTCTGGCGGTGGCTAAGTCCGCCGTCGAGCCCGATATGGCTTATTCTTCTTATAATCCTTTATTTATTTACGGTCCTTCCGGACTGGGAAAAACGCATCTTCTCCATGCAATTTGTAATTATGTAAATGCCGCAAGACCTGATTTATCCGTTCTTTTCGTGTCCAGCGAAACGTTTACGAATGAGCTGATCGAAGCCATCCAGAGCGGCAAAAATAAGAGTTTCCGTGAAAAGTACAGAAATCTCGATTATCTTCTGATTGACGATATCCAATTTTTCGGTGGTAAAAAAAGTTCGTCTACCACAGAGATTTTTAATACTTTCAATACTCTTTTCGATAATAAAAAGAATATCATTCTCACCAGTGACCGCACGCCGTCGGATATCGAAGAGTTGGAAGACCGTCTACAGACCCGTTTTTCCAGCGGACTTCTTGCTCATATTTCCCCTCCGGATTATGAAATCTGTTGTGCTATCCTGAATAAAAGAGCAGAAAAGGAAAAAATCAATCTTCCCGATGATGTGGTGGATTATATTGCAAGTCATATCAATACGAGTATCCGTGAATTGGAGGGCGCTTATAACAAGCTTATTCTTTTTTCACGGGTCAGAAATATTCCTATCACTTTTGAAATGGCAAGGGAAGCTCTTGCAGAGGTCATTCCTCTCGATAACCGTCACCGTATCACCGTTTCTTACATCATAGACATTGTTTGCGACTATTATAATGTAAGGAAAGATAAACTTCTCGGAAACGGGCGGCCTAAAAATATTGTGGTTCCCCGTCAGATTGCCATGTATCTTTGCCGGAAAATCCTTAACGAATCGTATCCGAATCTGCGGGACGCGTTTAAAAGAAAGGATCATTCCACCGTTCTTTATGCCTGCGAAAGGGTGGAAAAGGATTTACAGCGTGATCCGTCCACGGTTAAAACGATTGAACTTTTAAAAAATAAAATAGAACGCCACGGCTGAAAACAGGTGTGAAACGATTCCAGTTTTATAAGGAATAAACTGTTTATAACTTGTGAATAAAATGGAAAAATAAAGATTCTGTGAAACCGTTGAATAAAAACCGGACATATTCACAGGGATATGACCATTAACAAGATATGAAATTATCGGGTTTTCACATATTTATTCACTTATTCACATTGTACTACTTCTACTACTGTTTTTTTATGTATATCCCGTATTAGTAAAGGAGCTGCCATGAAAGTTACATTCAACACTTCAGATCTTATCCGCGCATTGGAAAAAGTACAACGCGCAGCACAAACAAAAGTAACATCCAATACGAATAACGGTTTCTTCATTGCCTGTGACGGAGAAAAAGCGGAATTCCAGGCCAATGATTATTCCATCGGTATTTCTACATTTTGTGAAGCATCCATAGAAGAAAAAGGAATTGTCGTCATTTCTGCACCGCAACTTCTTTCGACAATTAAAATGATGCCTTCCGGCCCTGTCGTAATGGAGCAGAAAAAAGGAGAAACTACGGTTTACTTTAAAGCAGGACGTTATACCGCAAAATTCCCGACCCGGGAAAATGAAGATTTTCCTACGGTCAGTGAAATCGACCATGCTTATCATGCCGATGTGCGTTGCAAAGATTTGACGGAACTGGTCAACCAGGTGTCTTTTGCCACATCGACGGACTCGAAGAATCCTATATTTACAGGTATTTTATGTGAAATCAAGGAAAATACATTTACCATGGTAGGAACGAATTCCCATCGTTTGGCAGTCAAAGAAATTACTTTGGATAAGCCGGCGGCGGGAACGGGACGTTTCATCTGTCCTTCTTATGTTCTTCTGGAGCTGATTCGTATGCTTCCCCAGGATGATGAGGCAACGGTGGAAATTTCTTGGGCAAGCAAGCATGTGGCCTTTTCTTTCGGAGAAACATACTTCGTTTCGAATTTAATCAACGGGGAATATCCGGATTATAACAGAGTTTTCCCTGGGAATTTTGACCTTCATGCGACCCTCGATTTAAAGGAATTTGAAGAAGCCGTTCGTTTCGTCAGCCCCATTTCCCGTGATATGAGCTATAAGACCATCAATTTCGAATTCGGAGAAGGGCAGCTTAAGGCGTATGAAGAAGATCCGGAAATCGGCCGTTCGGAAACGACGATACCGGCAGAACTTGACGGTGACGATGTAAAAATTACATTTAACTGTATTTATATTGAAGACATTATCAAGCATTCCAAAGGCGATAAAATTTATCTCCATATCAAAAAAAGCGGACCTATGCTGGTAGAGCAGGAAGAAGATAAGGCTTACCGCTATGTCGTGACACCCATGAGAGGCCGCTGATATGGAAAAAGCGGAAATCAAAGGGGACTATATACAGCTTGATCAGTTTTTGAAAAGGGAGAACCGGATTGCCTCCGGCGGTGAAACGGGATTTTTTCTCGAAGAGCATGATGTCCGTTTGAATGGAGAAAAAGTCCGTGAAAAAAGGAAAAAGATTCGTCCCGGCGACATTTTGGAAATTGACGGAAAAAGCTGTGAAATTATTGGGGAAAGGTTATGAAATGTGAATCCGTAAGGCTCATAGAAATACGGAATTTTGAAGATAAGACGATTCATTTCGGCGGCGGTCTCACGATTTTCAAGGGAAATAACGGAGTCGGAAAAACAAATATTTTAGAAGCGGTCTGTCTGGCGTCATTGGGAAAGTCTTTCCGCACGGGAAGCGACGAAGAAATGATTCGTTTCGGAAAAGAAGAAGGAACCGTTATTCTTGACTATCATGTCCGCGGTGTAACACATCAAATAAAAATCAAGCTGGCAAGAAATCAGGGAAAGAAAATATTTATCAATGAAACGCTGTCAAAGAAAAAAGATCTTGTCGGTCTTTTCCGTACCGTTATTTTCACGCCTGATGAATTGCAACTTGTCAAAGGAGCGCCCCAGGTACGGCGGCGCTTTATTGATATGGAAATTTCCCAGGTCAGTCCCAGATATTATGAAGAAATTATCCGGTATGGAAGAGCGGTCCAGCAAAGAAATGCGGCTTTTAAAATGGCACAGATCAAAGGAAAAAAGCCGGAAGTGGATATGTGGGACATGCAGATAGCCCGGGGAGCGGCGTATATCGTCAAAAAAAGAAAACAGTCTCTGAAAAAAATGAATCTCTATCTTTCTACTATGGAAGCGGTGCTTACGGGAGAAGCGGAAAATCTGGAAATCAATTACAAGAAAAGCGGCGGAAATTACGACAGTGAAGAATGGTATTTAGAGAAACTGGCGGAAAAAAGAGAAGAAGATGCCCGTTTCTGTCATACTTCCATAGGACCGCACAGAGATGATTTATTATTTAAAATGAACGGAAAAGATTTATCCGCCTACGGTTCGCAGGGACAACAGAGAACGGCCATCCTTGCCATGAAGCTGGGAGGACTGGAATTTATAAAGGAAGAGACGGGAGAATATCCGGTTCTTCTTCTTGATGATGTAGGGAGCGAGCTTGATGAAAAAAGGAAAAATGCACTTTTTTCTTATCTGAAAGAGAAAGAAATACAGGCTCTCGTAACAACGGCAGGAAATTCGATTGAAGAAACCGGAGAGGTAATAGAATTATAAAAAACTCATGTTTCCCGTGAAACAAAACGAATCCGCTCGAAAAAAGCGGATTTTTTACATGCATCATTTCATTATTTTTTGGTTTTATCTGTGTAAAAATAAATTTTTTTCCTTAGTCGTAAGCTGTCCCCGACTTCGGGGAAAGTGCTGAGCTATGTGAGGCGAAAGGGGTAAGTGTGCGTGCACAGGTAAAAGTTCCTTCCGTGTCTGCTCACTCTTGCCCCTTCCGTCAACCTGACGGTTGACACCTTCCCCGTGTCCGGGGACGGCTTTTTTATGTGAATCATTTCCTTATTTTTCGGTTTTACTCATACTTATTATCTATTTTTACAACATCGTGTTGTTCCCTGAAAAACGGTTTGCTTTCTATCACTCACACCCGTACTTTTTATGTTTCTATTCCCGACCGCTTTTTACGACCGTTCAAGAATGACAGGCAGGTATTTAATACCGTTGAAAAAAAAGCAATTCACTCGTGACGTCATTCTTGAACGGTGGACAGAATCGGAATGCCGGTGGAAGAAAAAATATCATATGAGTTATAGCGAAGAATCCGGCATAAGATAACCGCAAAAACGTATTTAAAACCCGTATCCTTTGCCAGATTATTCACTCAGAGATAAATTCTTTTTATTAAGATATAGTGAAACTGAGTTTTTACGATCGTTCAAGAATGACAGGCAAGCAGTTAATACTGTTCCGTAAAAAACTGTTTTTCGGTTCTGCTCACCCTTGCCCCTTCTGACGGCTTACAATTCGTATTCTTTCTCTTATTAGGCGAAAAATCACTTACTGCCTTTCGAAAAAGCAATTCACTCGTGCCGTCATTCTTGAGCGGTGGACAGAATCGGAATGTCGATGGAAGAAAAAAATATCATATGACTCATAGCGAAGAATCCGGCATAGGATATCGTCAAAAGAGTATATATAAAAATAAAAAATATGAATTCTTTATTCCTTAGTGTAAGCTTCCCCCGAACTCGGAGGGAAGTGCCGAGCATAGCGAGGCGATAGGGGCAAGTGTGAGTACAAAAAAAGCATTTCTCTTTTATCACTGTTTTATCACAGGAAAGAGAAATACTTTTTTTATTTTTTATCGTATGAATTGTATTTGCTTTGTTTCATATTACGCAGGGCTTCTTCCGCTTCCCTTAAGGTTATGTTTTTAAGCGGTTTGTGGATAAGGAGAGAGAGAAGAATCCGTTTATGGAGCGGTGCATCCGTATTTTGGAAAATCGCCTCTCTTTGTTTTTGTATCCATTTTTCCCGGGCGGATGCATAGGTTTCATAAGAAAAAGGATGACGGCCGGGGATGGTTTTTATTTTTTTGTCCTTTTTTTCCAAAACGGCGAGGCAGTCTTCGTATTTATAATGGGGGTTTTCTTTTAAAATGAGAATGAAGGCGCCTTCTTCTGTTTTTTCCAGCTTGTTTTCGCAACGGATACATACCGTTTGTGATTGGGGAATCAAATTTCCGCAGGTCATGCAGGGATGATAACCGTGGGCCGCTTCCGCTTTGTCTTTCTGGTAGGACCGGGCAATCAGTTTTTCGAAGGTTTCTCTCAGCTTTTCGTCTTTGATGTGGACTTGTGTCCAAAGAGAAATATCTTTTTTTTCTTTCTCCGTTAAAGGCTGATCATACATTTTTTCCCGGAAAGCGAGACGGTCATTGATTTTGTCTACCGTCGTTTTTCCCGCTGTTTCTTTTTTCGGTGTGCCTGCCAAAAAACGTATATCGGTGAATTGTTTTCCGTATTCGTCTTCGCCGAGTCTTTTCAGAAGTTCCGATTTCATCATGAAAAGATGCTGGGTCAGGGCGGAATTGGTGACATAGACGAAAAGAGTATTTCCTTTTCCGAACCCGATATAGGAGTACTTGGCAGGCATTTCTCCTACAATATCTTTCCATTTCTGCCGGAGACGGAATAAGAGAAAAGAATGATTATTGAAGAGCTGTCTTACCGTTTTACTTTGTTGAAGCGTATCGGAAAGCGGTTTCATAGATTGATAAGTCTTTTTCTTTTCCATAAGGTCTCCTTTCTTTCTTTTATTATATATCATAATTAAATTCTATTTTATTATTTGCTTGTAAAAAGGTATAATAATAAATAAAATCGGAAAAGGGGGAATTTTTATGGAAGAAATAAAGCATGGGAAAATTGATGTAGAACGCTACCGTGTCAAACCGGGTGAAAAGGTTCATTTAGGAAAATACAGTACAAAAAGAGATATAGAGATTAATAAAAGAGAGGTAAAAGATCATTTATTTCCGGGAGTCATAGAGCAGCTGAAAGAGTATCAGGAAGCACTCTACGCTCAAAATACACATGGTCTGATTGTTGTTTTGCAGGCCATGGATGCAGCCGGAAAAGACGGCACAATCAATCATGTATTTTCTCATTTGAATCCCGGAGGTGTCTCTGTCGTTTCATTCAAGCAACCGTCAATGGAAGAAAGGGATCACGATTATCTCTGGCGTATCAATAAAGGACTTCCGCCGCGGGGAAATATCGGAATTTTCAACCGTTCCCATTATGAAGATGTCATTGTGACACGCATTCATGATCTCATCAAAAACAGCCAGATGCCGAAGCAACTGGTGAATAAAAACATATGGAAAACACGGTTTGAACAAATCAATCACTGGGAAAAATATTTGTACCAGAACGGTTTTCCTATGATAAAAATTTTCCTTCATGTATCGAAAGAAGAACAGCAGGAGCGTCTGATTGACCGGATCATCACAAAGGAAAAGAATTGGAAATTTTCTATTTCCGATATCAATGAAAGAGAATATTGGGACAGATACCAGGAATTGTATGAGGAAATCTTTGAAAAGACAAGCACCGAAGAGTCGCCGTGGTATATCGTGCCGGCAGATAACAAATGGTACACCCGTTATGTTGTTTCCCTTATAACAAGGAATATTCTTCAGAAAATTAATCCCAAATATCCTGAATTATCAGAGGAGCTGAAGAAACACCTTGAAACATTCAAAAAATTGATTGCAAAAAAAGAGGGTATGTCTTTAGAAGAAATCAAGGAGGAAATTATAAAAGAAGAACAAAAGTCAATATAAAAAATAGAATTTCCGGACATGATATATTAAATAACGAGAAAAATATGGAAATATGTATATAGGTTTGATATAGAAAGGAGTTTATTATGAAAAAAATAATAGCAATGCTTGCCTGTGCGGCAGCACTTACCGCAACCGCGTATGCATCACCGCAGACAGACTTCACAAAGGGCGAATGGGAAGTAGAGGCCGGAATGAGCCACCCGAAAGCCAAAATGGGCAGTTATAAATCGGCTGCCCGCTGGAATTTTGACGGCGCAGTCACCTACGGATTGGGTGACGGATATGCCGTCCAATACCGCCAGCAAGGATTAAAAACGAAATATACCGGCGGAACGGGACGGGAATTGAATCTTTTGTACAACGTTCATCCCGATGTTGCCGTTTACGGCGGCTATAACCGGATTTCCATGACCGACCTGCCCCGCGGAACGGCAGACAAGGAAGATAAAGTGAATAATATTCTTCAAATCGGTGTCGTTGCCAAACGTCCGCTCCGCAGCGGCATGGATGTCTATGCCAAAGGCGGCGTGGGAACAAAAAATACGGCCGTTCTGGAAGCAGGCGTGGACTATGCATTGGACCGTAATATCGATATCAATGCAGGCTACCGCTATATGAATACAAGAGGAAATTCGGAAAAGAATATATCCTATCAGGGTTGGCGTGCCGGCGTTTCCTACCGTTTCGGATCGGGCCACGACAGAACCATTCCGTACAGAGATAATGACGTTTCCGAAGTAGAAGATACGACAGTCGTTACCGTATCAAGCCGGGCACCGGAACCGGTAGCGGAAACCAAAGTCGTTGTTCCGGAAAATGATTACTACTTCAACAGTATCCATTTTGACAATGATTCCGATACCCCGCGGACCGATCAGACCGCCAATCTCGATGCTTTTGTAAAAAAAGCAAAAGAAACGGGACATATCTTCAAGCTCATAGGAAGGACCGATTCCAACGGAAACAAGGACTATAATGATGCTTTGGCTATCCGTCGGGTAAAAAAGGTGGCCGACTATGCAGTAGCCCACGGTGTGAATATCGACCAGCTCGTAGGCATGTACAAAGGCGAAGAAGATCCGTCAGATACAAATAATACGGAACAGGGACGGGCAAACAACAGAAGAGTCGATATTTTCGAGCATAAATAATTAAAAAATAAAAAGAGTTCCTTTCACGGGGACTCTTTTTTGATGATATAAACGAAAAGAAATCATTACGGGAATTCGTATTTCACAGAGAAATAGATAATTCTTTATTTTGTTTCACGGGAAACATGAGACTGCTTTTTACGATGAAGACCGGGCAGGAGGAAAATAAAGGCGGTGAAAAGTCCTGTAAATAAAGGATTCAACGAAAGAGGAAGAAAAGCGGCGGCAAGAGCGGTTGCCGTACTGGCTCCCATGGAAATGAGGGCCCACTTTTTTTCCAGATGGCCCGGGAAAAAGACGGCAAGTGTCATGGGAAGAAATATACCGCCCCCGCGGAGGCCCATGGAAAGATAATTCCAGAAAAGAACTTGGGATCCGCGGTACAGAATGGCAAGCGCGGAGGAAATGAGAAGGACCGATAGAACGGTGATGCGTGTCAGACGAAGCTGCTCTGTATCGTCTTTAATAGAAAAAAGAGGAGTCAGGATATCCCGTGAAATCATCGTTCCGATGCCGAGGGAAAGACCGCCGATACTTCCGAGGAGAGATAAAATAATACCGCCCAGAGCAAGACCGCCGACAAGCGGAGGAACGTGACCGGCCAGGAAAGCGGGAAGAACGAGAATGGGCGGGACCGCTTCATCAAGGATTTGCATCGACATGCCGATAGCGATCGAGGGAAGACCGACGGGAATTACAATGAGAGCGGCAATAAAACAGCCTGTTGCGGCAGTGACAGGTGTGGCAGCCGAAAAAATGCACTGTATATATGTCTGTGTACAGAGAATTCCGATGATGACCGAGCCGAGTTGGGAAAGAGAAAGCCCCCAGGAAGAGCCGCGAAGAGAAAAGTAATCAGGCGGAAAGGAATTCCAGCTTTGCGAAGTTTCCAAAAAGGAAAACGCATACCATCCGGCGATGAAAAGAGAAATCCAGATGATTCCCATTTTTAAAAGTCCGCCGACCGCCGCACTTTTCATGCCACCGAAAAAAGTATAAAGAATAACAAGTAAAGTCAGTATCATGGCGGACATGACGGGAGAAACATGAAAAAGCGAAGAAATGATTTCTATACCGGGCAGACAACTTGCCACGGCGGATAAAAGAATACCTACGGAAGAAATCACGGAAGAAAGGATTTCCGCTTTTTTTCCGTATTGGAGGGACAAAAATTCGGGAATCGTTTCCAGTCCCGTCATGCGGAGACGACGGGCATAAAAAAGACCCATGATGATAAAAGCAATGCCGCTTCCCAGCGTAAACCACCAGGCGGAAAGACCGGACGAATAAGCCAGCTGTGCCGTTCCCATCGTAGCACCGCCGCCGACGACAGTCCCGGCAATGCTTCCTGCCACAAAGGGGGCTGACGAAGAACGGTCGCCCAAGCTGTAGCCTTCCGCAGAGGATACCTTACGGGCCGTATAAAAACCGGCAGCAATGACAAAGAAAACTACGGCGGCAATGACGGATATATGTAAAAGAGTCAGATTCATAAAACAGACCTCCCGATACCTATTATAGCAAAGAGGAAGAAGAAATGTTTCACGGGAAACGTGAGAAATAAAAAGAGCGTTTCTTCCCGGACAGGCTTGTGAAAATGAACAAAGCGCGGAGACTTCGTATTTCCTTTTATTACAGAAAAAAGGCTCCGTGTGATATAATAAAACAGACCATCTGTGAAAGGACAAAAATAATGGGCCGGATTATCAGTATCATCAATCAGAAGGGCGGCGTCGGAAAAACGACGACAGCTGTCAATCTTGCCGCTTTTCTGGCAGACAAAGGATATAAAACGCTGCTTGTGGACGCCGATTCCCAAGGAAATGCAACGAGCGGTATCTCTAAACATGTGAAAATGAACGCCAACCTCTATGAAGTCCTCATGGGCGACAAAACGGTCGGTGAGGCGATTGTGAAAACAGATATCAAACGGCTTTTTCTGCTTCCCGCATCCATTGATTTGGCAGGCGCGGAAATAGAAATGGTTTCCATGGAAAACAGGGAATTTCTGATGAAACAAAAGCTCGATGCCGTGAAAGAGGACTATGATTTCATTCTCATCGATTGCCCACCTTCACTGGGGCTGATGACATTGAATACCCTTGTGGCATCACGATCCGTTCTCATTCCCATACAGGCGGAATTTTATGCCCTCGAAGGCTTGTCCCAGCTTATTCGTACCATCAGTCAGGTAACAAGAAAACTGAATCCCGGACTTTCCGTTTTGGGCATTCTTCTTACCATGTTTGACGGGCGGACAAATCTGTCGCTCCAGGTTGCCGAAGAAGTCAAGAAATATTTCGGCACTAAAGTATTTAAAACGGTGATTCCCCGGTCGGTCAAGCTTTCAGAAGCACCGAGCTTCGGAGAATCCATACTCACCTATGCTCCCAAATCCAAAGGAGCAGAAGCATACAAGAAATTATCCCGGGAGGTAATCCGTCGTGTCTAAGACGAGAAAATTAGGAAAAGGACTGGAAGCTCTTTTCGGTGAAAGCAGCCGCGACAAAGAAGCGGAAATGATTTCCGTTTCCGTCATCGTTCCCAACGAATGGCAGCCGCGAAGAGAATTTGAAGAAAAAGCACTGCAGGGACTGGCAGATTCCATCAAAGAGCATGGCGTCGTACAGCCCGTCATCGTAAGACCAAAAGACGGCACGTTTGAACTTATCGCAGGAGAACGACGGCTCAGAGCCGCCCAGCTTGCGGGACTTTCGGAAATCCCCGCCCTGGTTCGTGACTATACCGACCAGGAAACGGCGGAAATCGCCTTGATAGAAAATCTTCAGAGAGAAGACCTGAATCCCTTGGAAGAAGGCCTTGCTTACAAAAGAATGATCGGAGAATACCGGTTTACCCAGGAAAAAATGGCGGAACTGGTAGGGAAAAGCCGCTCCTACGTAACCAATATGATTCGTCTTTTGGACCTTTGCGATGAAGTAAAAAATATGGTCATCGAAAGAAAAATCACGGCAGGACAGGCAAGACCCCTTCTCGGACTGAGTAATGCAGCCGAACAGATTGCCCTGGCACGGCGCATTGTCGAAGAAGACCTTTCCGCCCGTCGGGTCGAAGAAATTTTACGCACCGGAAAAGAACGGAAAAAACCGCGTCCCGTGAACCGAGCTGATGCCTATATCCGTGACCTGGAAGAACAACTTGTCATGGCGGTAGGCGCCAAAGTCCGTATCAAAGTGGGCAAAGGAAAAAACAGCCACCGCGGTACGATTTCCATTGCCTTTAAAAACGACGGTGAATTTGAACGGATTACAAAACTTCTGAAACAGGGAGAATAAGAAATGGATATTTTTAACTTTACCATCAATTACCAACTGGTGCTTTCTGTAGTAGGCACCATTCTCTGTCTGTTTCTTCTTTTTCTGATACTCCAATTCATTTGGCTCCGTACCAAAGTGAACAGACTCTACAAAAAATACAAATATTTCATGGCAGGAGAAGACGGAGGCTCTCTGGAACTCAAACTTTCCACGGAACTGAGAGAACTCCGGGAAATGATAGAAGCCTCACAAAGCATGCTCCACCAGCAGGAACTTCTGGCGACCATGCAACTTCAGTCGTTCCAGAAAATAGGACTTATCCGCTACGATGCCTTTGACGAAACGGGAGACAAGCTGTCCTTTTCACTCACTCTTATGGATGGGAGAAATAACGGCTTTGTTATTTCCTCTCTGTCAGGAAATGACTTCTCCCGGATCTATGCAAAACAGATTCAAAACGGGCAGTGCAGAGAACCCCTTTCTTCTGAGGAAGCGGAAAGCATTCGTATAGCACTGAATACACTCATGCCCGATATGGCGGCACGGGTCAAAGATGCGGTAGCGGAAAACGAAAAAGAAGACGCACAACGAATTGACAGAAAAGAAAAGAAGTAAAATAAGACAGGCAGGTTTTTTATGATTAAAGAAGAAAACCGGGAAACAGGACAGACAACACTGGTTTTTGATAAAAAAGAAATAAAAAATATAAAAATAGCCGCCGCTCTGGCAGGCACGCTCTGGATACTTTCCATAGCCGCCGCGCTTTGGGCTGTTTTCAGCATGCAGTCCCTCAAAGAAGAAAATGCTCTCTACCAAAGCCAACTCAAACTTGCGGGAGAAAAAATGAATGCCCTTGAACGGAAAACACAGGCGGTAGAAAAAATCAGCGGCCAGATACAGGAACTCCTGAAAAACCAGGAAAATCCTGAAGGAAACGGAGGCGGCACAGGCGGTGCGGCGACCGTACCGGACATAGAAAAAGAGGAAACACAGGGTGAAACAGAAAAAGACTACAAAACCCCGGGCGACCTTTTAAAAGAAATGCTCCGCCTTGACGAACGACTGGATAAACAACTCAAATTCATTATTTCCTTCCGTCCGGAAATCATGCACCAAACCAGCCGGGCCTTTAACGCCATTTACAACGCAAAGCCCGACACCCCCGACATATGGCCTGCAGAAGGAAATATTTCCAGCTACTACGGCTACCGGAACTCCCCCTTCGGCTACGGCACCGCTTTCCACGAAGGCGTCGATATAGCCGGTGACTACGGAGATCCCGTTTCCGCAACGGCAGACGGAATCGTCACCCGATCAGGCTGGGTCAGCGGTTACGGCTACCTGGTAGAAATAAAACACAGCAACGGAATCTCCACCCGCTACGGCCACAATTCCGTCATCTTCGTACAAGAAGGACAAAAAATAGAAAAAGGCGCAGTCATAGCTCTCATGGGAAGCACGGGAAACAGCACAGGTCCCCACTGCCACTACGAAGTAAGAATCAACGGCGACTCCGTAGATCCCCTCTACTTTCTCCCCATAAAAAAATAAAAAACGAAATATCTGTTTTTCCGAAAGAAGACAGATATTTTTTTATGCCCGGAAACAAAAAAATAAGTATAGACAAAACAAAAAATACGGAAATGGCGCACACAAAAAAGTCGCTCCCCCGGATGACGGAAGGGGCAAGTGTGAGTAAACATGAAAGAACGAAAATAAGTGTGAGTAGATATGTCAGAATGGGTTTTATAAAACGGTATTAATATTCTGACCTGTGTACGCAAGCTTGCCCCTATCGCCTCGCCTTGCTCGGCACTTCCCCCGAGAGCGGGGGTAGCTGACACTAAGGATAAAGAATTTATAGTTTTATCATTTATATAGGTTTTTAACGATTATCCTATGCCGGATTCTTCGCTAAGAGTCAAATTATGTTTTTTCTTCTATCATCATTCCGATTCCGCCTACCGCTCAAGAATGACGGCAGGGGGGAATTGCGTTTCCAAAGAATTTTTGTTTTTCTTCTCCTATTTCACGTGAAACGGAAAGGAATCATTCTGACGGAAAAGGGAATCCTTTGTATTTTGATGTAAAAAAGGAAAATTACTGCGTTTATTTTTTTAATTTTTTCAAAAAATTTTCTTTTTCTCTATATTCCCAAAATTAGGGGATTTTTACTTAAAAGTGGGTTATAATTTGGCCATAATATTTTTAGCATATGCGGAAAAGTTCGATAATTTCGGACAAATTTCATTGTGCATGCCTTTAAGATATAGTATAATAGAAAAAATTTATTTTAGGAGGAAAAGCGATGAATTTATCCGTACAAATTTTTGCTTCTCTTGTGCTTTCCGTCATAGTCGGGCTGTTTCTTGGAGATTCTGCCGTTGTGCCGGTGAAGACATGGATTGCTCCTGTAGGGACCATGTTTATCAATCTCATTAAAATGATGATTGTTCCCGTCGTTCTTTGTTCGCTCATTGTCGGTATGACATCTATGGGAGATATGAAAAAGCTCGGCCGGATCGGAATCAAAACCGTTGCTTTTTACATGGTAACTACGGCGATTGCGATTGTCATCGGTTTCGGTGTTGCCGGCGTTATCGAGCCGGGCGTGGGTATGGCTCTTCCTGCGGAGGCCGCTCCGAAAGTCAAGGAAGCACCGAGCATTATGCAGGTTTTTGTCAATATGATTCCTAAGAATCCTATAGAATCGATGGCAAAAGCAGATATTTTACCGGTCATCGTATTTGCTCTTTTTATCGGGGCAGGCATTATTTCTGTCGGCGGTAAAAAGGGAGCACTCCTTATCAATGTCTTCGATTCGGGGGCAGAGGTGTGCTATAAAGTTATCGCTATGATTATGCGCCTTGCTCCTATTGGCGTATTCTGCCTCCTTCTTCCCGTGGTCGTACAGAACGGTCCGAAAGTACTCCTTCCGCTCCTTTCCGTCATCATGGCCATGGCGGTGGGCAGTGTCATTCATGCCTTAGTTGTTTATTCGGGGATTGCCGCCGCTGTGGGACATATGAGCCCCGTGAAATTTTTCCGCGGTATGGCGGAAGCGATGGTCATTGCTTTTACCACCTGTTCATCGGCAGGAACGCTTCCGGTTAATATGAAAAATATCCAGGAAAAATTGGGAGTCAAGCGGGATATTGCCTCTTTCATTCTTCCTCTCGGTGCCACGATTAATATGGACGGCACAGCGCTCTACATGGGTGTCTGCTCCTTATTTATCGCCAATGTGTATAATATTCCCCTCACCGTGGATCAGATGATGCTCATCATTCTCACAGGGACACTCGCATCCATCGGTACGGCAGGCGTTCCCGGTGCGGGTCTCATCATGCTGGCCATGGTTCTCCAGTCCGTCGGACTTCCTATGGAAGGGCTTGCCCTCGTAGCCGGTATCGACCGTGTACTTGACATGTTCCGTACGACCTTGAATATTACAGGCGATGCCGCTGTAGCAGTTGCTATCGATGCGACGGAAAAAACCGTACCGACCACATTGGAAATCCACGAATAAAATCTTTTTTCCGGGGTGTGCCGTTCTGTTTTTTATAACAAGGCGGCCGTAAAGGAAATAAAGGAAGCCATTTGCAGATAAAAAAATAATAAGCATACCGCTGTCATGAAAACGGCGGAAACAGAAAGAAAAGGGAAAACATAACTTTACAGAGGAGTCATGAGATAAAGTAATAAAAAACCGATATTTGTATGCTTAAAAAATATTATACAATTAAAAAAATATCCAGTATAATACATGTACACTAATTTGGATGATGTATACGGAAAAAGACAATTGTCTGCCGAAGGAGTAACACTATCAGGCGTTCGAAGGGGATTTCCCCGGGTAACACGAAACCGTGTACGGACATAACTCTGGAGAGATCCATATAAGGACGCCGAAGGGGCAGGGGTGCAGGGAAGAGTAGTCGTTGCATTCTAATCTCTCAGGCAAAAGGACAGAGTCGGTGGGGATAGGGATTATTCCGGCCGGCTCTGCTTTTTTACCCGAAAACAGAGCCGGTTTTTTGTATCAGAAAAAGGATTTCATGTAGAAAAGATGGGAGTGGTACTATGTTAGCTGATGTATTGAATCAGATCGATGCCATCGTATGGGGCCCCTGGCTCCTCGTTCTCCTCGTAGGCACCGGCGTATATCTGACGATTCGTCTGGGACTTATCCAGATGGTGAAATTACCGCGGGCCCTCAAGCTCATCTTCTTCGCCAGAAATAAAGGTGACGGAGATATCGACAGCTTTAAAGCTCTCTGTACCGCTCTTGCCGCTACGGTAGGCACAGGAAATATTGTCGGCGTAGCGACCGCCATTAAGCTCGGCGGACCGGGCGCTCTCTTCTGGATGTGGGTCGCCGCCTTCTTCGGTATGGCGACCAAATACGCGGAAGGCTGCCTGGCCGTCAGATTCCGTTCCGTTGATGAAAACGGAAATATAGCCGGCGGACCGATGTACTACATCGAACAGGGACTCGGAAAAAAATGGAAACCCCTCGGCATGGCCTTTGCCTTCTTCGGTGTACTTACCGCCATGCTCGGCTCGGGAACGACCACCCAGGTCAATGCGATTACCCATTCTCTCAATGCATCGATGAATGTGCCGATCCTTTTGTCCGTAGCCGTTCTTACCATTCTTGTCGGAATTATCATTTTCGGAGGACTCCGCTCGATTTCCAAAGCGGCCGAAAAAATTGTGCCTGCCATGGCCGTTTTATACTTTATCACCACCGTGGCCCTTCTCGTCATTTTATATGACCAGCTGCCCCATGCCTTTGCCCAAGTCATGGAAGGCGCGTTTAACGGAACGGCCGCAGCCGGCGGATTTGCCGGAGCAGGTATCATGCTTGCCCTCAGAAGCGGTATCGCCAGAGGACTTTTCTCCAACGAATCAGGCCTCGGGTCAGCCCCGATTGTAGCCGCTGCCGCTAAAACCAAATGGCCGGCCGAACAGGGACTCATCTCTATGACAGGTACATTCATTGACACCATCATCATTTGTACCCTCACAGGCCTTACCATTATCGTGAGCGGCGCCTGGATGGGAGATACAAACGGTGCGGAACTGACACAAACCGCCTTTGCCAGCGGATTCGGGAGCGTAGCGCCGATTCTTCTCACCATATCCCTTACACTTTTCGCATTCACCACCATACTCGGCTGGAACTACTATGGCGAACGCTGCCTCGTCTACCTGGCAGGCGTCAAAGCCATTCCCGTCTACCGCGTTGTCTACGTCATCATCATTGCAGGCAGTGCATTTCTCCAGCTTGAAGAAATATGGGCCCTCGCCGACATAGTAAACGGCCTTATGGCGATTCCGAACCTCATTGCCCTCTTGGGGCTCTCCGGCATTGTAGTCACAGAAACGAAAAAATACTTTCACCATTTGGAAATCCGTGACGCCAAACTCCTGGCCTACAAAGCAAGGCACATAGGCAAAAAATAAAAGAAATAAAATAAAGACCTCTCCAAACCAAGGCGGAGGTCTTTTTACGTGCAAAAAGAAAGAAATAAATATGAGTAAAAACAAAAATAAGAAAATGACTCCGGCAGAAAAGCCATTCCTGCTTGGCGGAAGAGGCAAGTTGGAGAAGAAAGGTAAAAGAGTTTCTTACAAAACGGTAGTAAATACCTGCCCGTCATTCTTGAACGAAGTGATGGCAAGTGAACCACTTTCCGGGGAGCGGAGCGGCGCTGTAAAAGTGAGTGAAACGCCATACCCGACCAACGGGAGCGGTAAGAATTTAGGCAAAGAATGTGGATGTTAAATGCGTTTTCCCATAACCTATGCCGGATTCTTCGCTCCCTCAGACAATCTATTTTTTTTCTTTTAGTATCATTCCTGTTTTGTTCACCGCTCAAGAATGACGGCAGGGGTGCTTTTGTTTTTTCTACGATGTTTTGACCTGTGTACGCCAACTTGCCCCTTTCGCCTCGCAGGCTCGGCACTTCCCTCCGTATTCGGGGGAAGCTGATAATAAGGAAGAAAAAATTCATAGTTTTAAATTGTATTACTTACTTGTTTTGTCAAAAGAATAAGAAGCGCAAGCCGTCCCCGCTTGTCGGGAGGCAAGCGAACCGCTTTTCGAGGAGCGAAGCGACGCTGTAAAAGCGTGTGAGACGCTTTGCCTTGGCTAAGGTGGCGGCGCCAGCCGTCGGAAGGGGCAAGAGTGAGCAGAAAGGTAAAAGAGTTTCTTACAAAACGGTATTAAAAACCTGCCTGTCATTCTTGAACGGCAGTAAAAATCCGTATGACTGTTATGTGATAAATAGAAATTGCCTCTGAGTGAAGAATTTAGGCAAAGGATACAAGATTTAAATATTCTGACCTGTGTACGCAAGCATGCCCCTATCGCCTCGCAAAGCTCGGCACTTCCCTCCGCATTCGGGGGAAGCTGACACTAAGGAAGAAAGCAATCAAGTTTTATATTTGTACACGCATTTATGTGTATCTCTTGCCGGATTCTTCGCTAAGAGTTACATGATGTTTTTTCTCTTGTCATCATTCCTGTTCTGTCCGCCGCTCAAGAATGACGGCAGGAGTGAATTGCATTTCGGTGTGGGATTAAATACCGGCCCGTCATTCTTGAACGAAGTGAAGAATCTGGGCAAAGAATACGGGTGTTAAATACACTTTTTGCGATTATCCTATGCCGGATTCTTCGCTAAGAGTCAAATTATGTTTTTTCTCCTGTCATCATTCCGATTCTGCCCGCCGCTCAAGAATGACGGCACGAGTGAATTGCGTTTCGATGTGGTGTTGAATGACTTTTTGGCGAAGAAGAAAAGGATATAAACCGCAAGCTGTCCCCGCTTGTCGGGAGGCAAGCGAACCACTTTTCGAGGAGCAAAGCGACGCTGTAAAAGTGTGTGAGACGCTTTGCCTTGGCTAAAGTGTCAGCGAAGCTGACGAAAGGGGCAAGCATGAGTAGAAAGTAAAAAAGGTTTCTTACAAAACGGTATTAAAAACCTGCCTGTCATTCTTGAACGGCGGTAAAAAACGATCGGGAATAGAGAAACAAAAAAGTACGGGGTAGAGTGAAGAATCTGGCAAAGGATACGGGTATTAATATTCTGACCTGTGTACGCAAGCATGCCCCTATCGCCTCGCCTTGCTCGGTACTTCCCTCCGTATGCGGGGGAAGCTGATATTAAGGAAGAAAGAATTATAGTTTTTATATATGAAACATTAGCTCAAAAGTAAAAAAGAGTATAAAAAAACAAAACACCCGCCAGGTGATGACAAGGTGTCTTGTTTGGGGGATACCGTCATAGTGACGATATAAAAAACCGCAGACATCGCCATGACAGATCTGCGATTTTTATCAAAGTTAGATGGAAAGTTCAAGAATAGCCCACGGCGGGGTGTCTTGTTCAGATGTTACGGTTTCTTTATCAATATTCTCCATGATTTCCTTCCTTTCTTAGCCTGTATTGTAGCAGGCATGACGGAAAATAAAAAATACCGGATTTACATATAAGTCATGCTTGACAGGAACTTCTGCAGAGAAATTATATTTGCTATAAAGAAATCGTATGGCAGAGTCAGGATTTTCCTTTTATAATAAAAGAAATCAGTAAAAGGTGCAGACTAAAGGAGATTGTTATGGAGCTTCAGTATGGAAAAGATGTGATGGAGTCGGAAGAGTATCGGTCTTGGGGAGGGGAGTTTCACGGCTCGCCTTGGGATATTTCATGGGCCGACGAGCCTTACCGCGAGAGAAAAATGAAAACGCTGGCACCGGATATATTGGAAGAGCGCCTCCGTCAGGTTTTAGAGTCGGGGACGCCGTCCGGATGCGGGGCAGTGTATATTCATATCCCGTTTTGCCGTCTTGCTTGTACGTATTGCGCATTTTATAAGGAAAAGGCAGATGCGGAAAAGCAGGCACTCTATACAGACAGTTTGGTGAAAGAAATCAGGAGTCTGGCGGATTTTCCGTATGTCCGTAAATCGCAAACCGGGGCCGTATTTTTCGGAGGCGGGACACCCGGTCTGCTTACGCCTTCCCAGATTTCCCGTATCATGGAGGCGGTGAAGGATACATTTCATTTGCTCCCTGAGGCAGAGGTGACAATGGAGTCTTCTCTTTCGGATATGACGGAGGAAAAAATGAGAGCCGCCATAGAAAGTGGTATCAACCGGTTCAGTTTCGGCGTCCAGTCTTTTGATACCAGGGTGCGCCGGAGTGTCGGGCGGGGAGACAGTTGTGAGGCGGTGGCGGAAAAGTTAGCGGGATTGGCTAAAGAAAAGGCAGGTATGGTTATCGACCTCATTTACGGTCTGCCCTACCAGACGGAAGAGGTGATGGCCGGGGATATCCGTCTGGCCCTTTCTTTAGGGATTTCCGGACTCGATTTGTATAAGCTCCAGATTCACCCGTCATCTCCGCTGGGAAAACAGTTCAAGGCACAGGGAAAAGTACAGGAAGTGGCACAGTTGCAGTCTTTGTTTCGTATAGCACAGAATGGTCTCACACACGGAAAAGCCGTTCCGATTTCCTGTACCCACTGGAAGATGAAACCGGGGGAACGGAGTTTGTATAATGCGATGGCTGCCGGGGAGAGTGACATTTTTGCTCTCGGTATGGCCTGTGGGGGAAAGCTGGGGGAAATTTCTTTTTTCAAACCGGTGAATGCGGCTATGTACCATGCTGCTGCAGGGAAGCGGTATGTTGCCATGGGCGGTCAAGTTAAAGGACCTTACAGGAAAGAGCGGGGCGTGCTGTCTTCTGCCTGTGACCGCGGTATCTTTGATTTAGATATGATAGGTCATGAAACAGGGACGGACATGCCGGATTTTTTGATGCCGGTTTTTAAATCATGGACAGATTGGGGACTTTTGACACAGCAAGGCTCTGTTTTCTCCATGACCGAAGCCGGACGGTTTTGGTATAAAACGATGATGCGTTTTCTTTTGCGGATGTTTGAAAACGGCTTGTACGGCTTTCCCGGCGAGGAAGAACGGAAACATATTCATTGGCAGGGTATGAAAAATATGAAATAAAAAAAGCGGTACCTTTCGGGTATCGCTTTCTGTTTTTGTATTACGGTTCGTCCCGCAAGGCACGTTTCAATATTTTCCCTGTCGCATTTTTGGGGAGTGCGTCCATGGGAATGAAACGGCGGGGAATTTTGTAAGCCGCTATATTTTTCTGCATGTAGTCCCTTATTTTATCTTCATCAAAGGCATAGCCTTCTTTCATGACCACATAGGCCCAGACGGACTGGCCGCGGAGCGGATCAGGATGACCGATGACCGCACATTCGCCGACGCCTTCCACTTCGTAAATGCAGTCTTCGACTTCGCCGGGATAAATATTTTCCCCGTTCATGATGATGAGATCTTTGATACGGTCGACGATGTAAATATAACGGTCATCGTCAAGATAAGCGAGATCGCCTGTGTGGAGCCAGCCGTCTTCGGTTAGCACTTTCGCTGTTTCCTCCGGCTTTTTCCAGTACCCTTTCATCACATTGTCACCGCGGACAAGAAGTTCGCCTACCGTGCCTGCCACATAGGGCCCTTCCTTTTCGGTCAGGATTTTCACCTCTACACCGGGAAGTGCGGGACCGGACGTCAGATACTTCGGTTTCTTTGTAGGAAGTACGGAAACGACAGGAGAAGCTTCGGTAAGACCGTAACCTTCCTGGATCGGGTGACCGAAACGTTCAAAGAAGGCCTGCGCCACCGGTTGGGGAAGAGAAGCACCGCCGGATACAAAAGTTTCCACCGATGTCATATCCTCCGGCTTGCCGCGGCGGGCGAGCAGATTGTACAAAGGCGGCACCATGATAGCCAGTGTCACCTTGTGCTCACGGATGGAGCGGATAATATCCGTCGGATTTTTCGAACGTAGAAGAACGGCTGTCGCATGGAAACGGAGCGCCGCCAAAACGACAACGGTAAGACAGTAACAATGGAACATGGGAAGCACGCAGAGAATCCTTGAATGCTCATCGACCGGAACGAGCTGTACATACTGCTCCACATTGCGAATCTGGTTCTTGTGGGTCAGCATCGCGCCTTTCGGATTTCCTGTCGTTCCTGATGTATACACCAGGGCACAAACATCGTCTTCCGACAATTCGCCGGATACGTCAGGTGCTGCCGGTGCATTTTCCGAAAATGCCTTCTCATTCAGACGGGAAAGCTCGATGAAATCACAAGACACCGTAAGCGGCGTATCGGAAACGAGAAGCTTGGCCCCCGCATCCTTCAGGATATAATCCACTTCCCGGTCCACCAGCGAATTATTGATAGGAACGATAATGGCACCCAAAGACGTGACGCCCATATACACATACACAAACTCCGCACAATTGGCGGTATACAGGCCGACCCGGTCCCCTTTGCGGATACCCAGGGCATACAAAGTATTTCTGTAGCAGTCGACAGCTTTTTCCAACTCCCCGTACGTGACCGTCGAAGTGCCGACATAGGCTAAATGCCGGGGATCGGCATTTTTAAACATTTCGTAAATAAGCATAATTCACCTCACTGATATGATATATTATTGTAACAAAAATCACAGGCCTGCACAAATGAGAACCATTCATAAAAAAAGGATAAAAACGGAAATAAGTGATATAATGCAAAGAGAAAAGAAAGGAGAAGACCATGCTCAGACAAATGACAGAAGAAGACCAAATCCGTGCCGTTCATCAGAAATATGAAATTTCCGAAGATACGGTGAAAACCCTTTTGAAAGAAGGCATCCGTTATGCGGATATCGACAAAGCTGCACTCATCGCCTGCCTCTCCGGGAAAAGCATAGAGGAAATCCTGGCACAGCGGAAAAAACAGCCCTGGGGGAGAATCTTGAAAAACTTGGGACTCACAGGCGAAACTTACGAAGAAAAATACAACGTTCATCGTGCCCGCCGTCTTCACCGCTTTTACGGCGTAGAAGAAGAAAGAGCAAAAAAAGCCTTGGAAGAAGGATACCCGAACCACTGGATCCGTATGGCCTACCTCTTGGAAACGAAAACGGGAAAACCCATGGAAGAAATCCTGGCGATAAAAACCAAAAGCATGAAATGGAAACCCTGGGCAGAAGAACATCTCGGTGTCGCCCCGGAAGACCTGGCAAAATGGATTCTGGAAACAAGAAATCCGAGCCTGAAACCCAAGGCGTAAGTGAAAAAAGAAAGATCATGGAAAAATCCATGGTCTTTTTTTATGAGTAAAGATAAAAAAGAAATAGCAAAAAGATATTTAAAGATTAGAATAATAATGACAATAATTGTCAAATCTGATTAACAAGTGATATAATCATGAAGGATTATATTAAAATAAAAGTTTGATTATATTTAATATTAATTGTATTTGGGAGAAATTCATGGCGGAAAAGATAGTGATGCTCACTTGTCCTCTTGCAGAAACCATCTGTACGGGGGCAAGTTGTTTCAATGCATTTTACAAGCGTACCCATTCTTTCCGGCGGTATGAAAAAGAAGACGTGGAAATAGGAGCATTCATGAAATGCAGCGGCTGCGGACATTATCCCGGAGAAGATAAAGGACTGGATGAAAAAATCGAAAGAATTATTGATATGAAACCGAAAGCGGTACATTTGGGAATATGCTGCTGCAAGAATGCAACAAGTGAAAAAATTTGTGATGAAATCAAAGCAATTACCGATATTTTTGAAAAAGAGGGAATCAAAATTGTAAGAGGAACGCATTCGGAATTTTGAGGTAATGATTTCTACTCTTATCACGGCCGAAACACGGAAAGACCGGTGATAAGGGATGAAATAAACAGTTTCATTTATTCACATTATTTTATTTTCAGAGAGGAGATTTATATGAAGAAAAAAGTGTATGCCCTGTCAGCAGCACTGGCATTGACAGGTTTTTTAGGGGGGGGTGCATCCTGCTGAGGCAGCCTTTGATGAAAACTTAAATGTCTATACCTTAGATACGGTGGTTGTAGAAGCGGAAAAAACGAAAAACCAGTTCGGTGACACGATTACAGAGCAGTCTTACTATCGTACCGGCGGGGACGCAAAGGTTATTACCCGTGAAGAGATAGAAAAGCGGCACTATACAGATGTAACCGAAGCAATCAAACGTATTCCGGGCGTTACATTTACAAATGCCGGTTATCGCGGCGGTGAATATGGATATAATGCTTACAATAACAGTATGTCAATCAACGGGGACAGCCGTGTTATTGTTCTTGTAGACGGACGGCGTGTAGATAATGCGGTAAGTACACGTTTTGGTGCCCAAGATGCCAAGGGAACGAGAACCATGGTCGATCTTAACCAGGTGGTCAGCATGTCCCAAGTCGATAAGATTGAAGTTATGAAAGGACCGGGTGCATCCGCTTACGGTTCAGATGCTACAGGCGGCGTAATCAATATTATTACCCGTAAGGGAAGTAAGACCGCAGAAGGAACCGTTGACTTGGCAACAGGCTCAAGAGATAAACATGTTTACAGTCTGACCTATTCCGGATCTGCCGGGGATGACAATTCATGGAAATATTTCCTTTCTGCGAACCGTAACATGGCAGGCGATATAAAATACCATGACGGAATTACAGGGGAAGATCACATTTACACAGGGACTTCTTACAAAGAAGAAGGCGTATCTTTCCGTTTGGATAAAGAATTTGATAACGGACAGAATTTGAAAATCTGGTACGGACATCAAAACGGAAAAGATCACTATCCGATTACCGCAAGAGACTGGAGATATTGGAGCGAAGCCGATTGGAACCGCATCATTGAAAGAACGACCAGAAAGGGCGGATTTGGTAATACAGACAATCCGGGCTATAGAAACCTGTTCTCCTTAGATGCTTTATCCGGCTCTTATAATGCATACAGAAATAACGACCTCGATATTTCTTACACTTTCGGCAAAGATAACGGAATGGAAAGCTTTATCCGTGCTTACAGACAGAAGCACCATTATTGGGGTGTAGACCGTTATCCCGACTGGATAGATGAGAAGGACGGCTCTTATGTACCGTTCCCGGACAGCCCGGCATGGGAAAACTTTATTAAAAACTATAAATTCCCCAACGGATATAATCCGACCACCACCTATGTGGAAGAAAATAAAGGCATTCAATTGCAGTACGGGAAATCCATCGGCAAGCATGACGTTCTTACTGCCGTAACGTTTGATAAAGCCAATATGGAGAAAAACAAATATAACCGCAAAGACAAGACCTGGACAAAAACGACGGTAGAAAGAAAGAGAATCTTCGGGTTTGTTCAGGATAAAATCCATGTATCCGACAAATGGGATATAACCCCGTCTATCCGCTACTCCCACTATAGCGACTATATCGGCGGTGACTATGACAACAAAGGCAACGGTACGATTGTTACGCCGTCCTTGGCTACCCAGTATGCCTTTGATGATACTTTCAGCGGCTATATCGGATGGACTAAGGTGTACAGACCTATCAAGGCAAAAGATTACACCGTGGAAACACCGAACGGAAAGCCGTTAGAAGATGAGAAAGGTAATGTATGGACAATCGGACTTAATAAACGCTTGTCGGAAAATACAACAATCGGTGTTCATTACAATCTCATCGATATGTCCAATACTGTCGTCTATTACCCTGTACGGACGAAGCTAAATGAAGATTCAAAAGAGAAGGCGGTCAATGCAAAAGAAAAGAAGAAGGCATTCAATGTTACATTGGACCATAAATTCAATAACAACTGGAATTTAAGCCTTGCTTACACACGTTTGGACGATAAATATACACCTAAAGACGGAATGGAATTTGATCCGGACCTGGGATTGGATAAATCATCCAATGTCAATGGCCAGATTAATAAGTTGCGCCCGGCTAACCATTATATAGCCAACCTTTCCTATGAAAAGGACAAATGGTATACCGGCTTACTGGTCAACTGGTACACCGGCTGCAATACAGAAGCATATACACATCGCCGTGCATTGGTATTGGATTGGAACTTGAATTACGAAGTGAATGAGGCATTGAGTACTTATCTCACTGTCACCAATCTGACGAATCAGGCATATGAAAATGCTTATTCCGCTTACAATGGTCTCGGAGCTGCTCCCCAGCCCGGCCGTGCATGGATGATTGGTGCCAAATACAAGTTTTAATTCATAAATACTATGAAACAAAAGAAGGTGCACTTGTACAAGCGGGTGCATCTTCTAATGTTTTCATGGATAAACCGATATGATAAAACGGAAACAAGATAATTTATGATAAACAGTTTTCAGAACAGTATATTCCGTTTTGTTGATAAGAAAGTATGATAAACCGGGTGGGAAATAATGAAAAAAATAATACCTGTTCTTGCGGCCCTCTTAATTTCTGTGAGCGGTTGCATGTCAGTCGTGAAAGAAAATCCCCAAACGATTTCAAAATTAAACGATCAAAAAAATATATCTTGGAATGCCGACGACTTTCCTTGTGAAATAGAAAATTTAAACTCTAAAGGTGAAAAAAATAAGCAGGTTTTCAAAAAACCGCCGGAAAGAGTGGTGGCAATCTGGCAAAACTCTATCGAAACATTGCTTGCTCTCGGCGTAGGTGACCGTATCGTAGCGGCAATCGGAGTGCCCGACGGTAAATATATATCTTCCCCTTACAGAGAAGCATATGAGAAAATTGCTTATAAAAGTTTTGAAAGAATAGATTTAGAAACCATTATGATGATGAATCCCGATTTTATTGTAGGTTGGAATTCTACTTTTTCCGAAAAAGTATTAAGAAGTACTGATTTTTGGAACAGCCGGGGAGTACATACCTATATTGCACCCAGTTCCAATCCGAAATTTCCTGTCAAAACGATTGAAAACGAATATCGCGATATCTTAAATATGGGAAAAATTTTTGATAAAGAAGATAGAGCGAAAGAATTAATCGGTAAAATGGAAAAAGAAATCAATGAAACGGTAGAAAAGGCAAGTAAAGAAAACAGAAAACCGAGAGGTCTTATCATAGAATTTCTGGGAAATAAGATAAATGTGTACGGAAGTAAAACATTAGCCGGTGATATTCTGCAAAGGCTGCACGGTGAGTTGTTGGCAAAAGACCAGCAATTGATAAGTAAAGAGCAAATTATTGAGCTGAATCCGGATGTCATATTTGTGGTAATTACAGAATTTGATTATGATAATACAGATTTAGTGCTGGACCAGCTGTACCAGGAAGAAGCATTGCGTGATGTACCGTGTATAAAAGAACATCACGTATATCCCCTTCCGCTGTATTCGATATATTCATCGGGAACAAGAACATTGGAAGGTATACAGAAAATCAAAAAAGGTCTGTATCCTGATATGAACTGAGGAGTTACTTATGAAAAAATGGATTCGTCATTTAGAATTTACGGCAGTGCTTATTTTACTTGCCCTGATTTTAGTCATGTCTCTCTTTTGGGGGCTCGGAATCGGTACGGTGAAAATACCGTTGGAGCAGATTTATCAGGCGGTGGCGGAACAACTGACAGGGGATCTGCCTATTGAAGCTGTCGGACGGGGACCTGTTCATGATATCGTCTGGCTTCTCCGTTTTCCCCGTCTGATTTTGGCGGCTCTTGTCGGTTCGGGACTTGCGGTGTGCGGCGTTATCATGCAGGCTATCGTAAAAAACCCGTTGGCAGACCCGTACATACTTGGGATTTCCTCCGGCGCTTCTTTGGGCGCTACGTCAGCCATTCTTTTGGGAGTCGGCGTTTCTCTGGGCTCTAATTTTGTGGGAATCAGTGCATTTATCGGGGCGTTTGCCTTATCTCTTGCCGTCCTTTTCATTTCCAATCTGGGAGGCCGCTCCAATTCCATTAAATTACTTTTGGCAGGCATGGCGTTATCGGCGGTGTGCAGTGCATTTTCCAGCTTTATTGTCTATTTTGCCAATAATAAAGAAGGAATGCAGAGTGTAGCATACTGGATGATGGGAAGCCTTGCCGGGGCGAAATGGAATGAAATCATGGTGATAGCACCGGTAGTTATTATTTCCATTTTATTCTTTTGGACGCAGAGCCGTGTCCTGAATCTTATGCTTCTGGGAGATGAAACGGCGATAACGATGGGAACGGATCTCCATGTATACCGCCAATGGTATCTTTTAATCAGCTCCCTCATTGTCGGATTTGCCGTGTATGCCTCAGGTATGATCGGCTTTGTGGGTCTTATTATTCCTCACGTGATGCGTATGTTTATCGGGCCGGACCATAAACGGCTTATTCCTACCAGTGCCCTTGTGGGGGCCATATTTCTTGTCGTCTGCGACGGATTTTGCCGGATTATTATTCCTCACACGGAATTGCCGATCGGTATCCTGATTTCTATGATTGGTGCGCCCTGCTTTATTTATCTCATGATTAAGCGGACTTACGGATTTGGAGGAAATGACTGATGGAAATATTAGCGGAAGCGGTAAAATTCTTCGTCGGCAAGAAACAGATTCTAAAAGGAGTGGATCTCCATTTATATCCGAAAGAATTTTTAGGAATCATCGGGCCGAACGGGAGCGGTAAGAGTACATTTTTAAAATGTGTATACCGTGTACAGAAACCGACGGAAGGAAAGTTGGTGTTTGACGGGAAACTTTTGGATGAAATGTCCTACCGCGAATCAGCACTTAAGTTGGCCGTTGTGGCACAGCATAATTTTTATAATTTTGATTTTACCGTTCTCGATGTAGTGCTCATGGGACGTTCTCCCCATAAAAAGATGATGGAGCGGGATAACCTGAAGGATTATACGCTGGCAAGAGATGCCATTAAGTTGGTGGGGTTGGAAGGATTTGAAGAAAGAAATTTTTCCACCTTATCTGGTGGCGAGCAGCAACGTGTCATTCTTGCCAGAGCTTTGACGCAGGAAACGGAGTGCCTTGTCTTGGACGAGCCGACAAATCATCTGGATATAAGGTACCAGCTGGAAATTATGGATATCGTAAAAAGTTTGGATTTGACCGTGGCGGCGGCTATTCATGATTTAAATATTGCAGCCATGTACTGTGACCGTCTGATAGCTATCCGTGACGGACAAGTGGCAGGTGTGGGTACTCCGGCCGAACTTTTGACAGAAGAGTTCATCCGTGATTTATACCAGGTGGACAGCAAAGTGGAAATCGATGAAACGGGAAGGATGCACATCATATATCTGCCGAAGCACTGGAAACAAGAAGGTGCGTTGCAAGGCTGATGTTCTGAAATTGTAAGGATCAAATAAAAAGAACCGGAAGACATAAATGTCATGAACCGGTTCTTTTTTATATGTTACATACATATGACCTATGTACGCAGACTTGCCCCTATCGCCTCGCTTTGCTCGGCACTTGCCCCGAGAACGGGGGAAGCTGACACTAAGGAAGAAAGAAATAATGGTTAAAAATATTACTTAATTGTTGTCATAAAACGATAAAATGCAACCCGTAAGCCGTCCCCGCTTGTCGGGGAAGGTGTCAACCGTCAGGTTGACGGAAGGGGCAAGTTGGAGCAGAAACGAAAAACAGTTTTTTACAAAATGGCAGTAAATACCTGCCCGTCATTCTTGAACGAAGTGAAGAATCTGGGCAAAGAATACGAGTGTTAAATATACTTTTTGCGATCATCCCATGCCGGATTCTTTGCTATCACTCATCACGCTGTGGTTCCGTTCTGCTCATCCGCATACTTCCACCGCTCAAGAATGACGGCAGGAGTGAATTGATTTTAAAAAGACACAATTTTTTAAAAGAAACGTAAAGTACACGAAACATAAGCCGTCCCTGCTTGTCAGAAAGGGCAAGTTGGAGCAGAAAGGAAAGAGTAGAAATAAGAGTGAGTAAAACGTTACAAAACGATTTTAACCTGTGTACGCAGACTTCGCCCCTATCGCCTCGCTTTGCTCGGCACTTCCCTCCGTGTTCGGGGGAAGCTGACACTAAGGAAGAAAGAAATCATATTTTTATACGAATAAAAACAAAAATAACGAGATGATTCACATAAAAAAGCCGTCCCCGCTTTTCGGGGAAGGTGTCAACTGACAGGTTGACGGAAGGGGCAAGTTGGAGCAGAAAGGAGAACAAATGATAGTTCATGTTTTTTGGGACTGCTTTTTGTTCGTTTGCAGGAGGAATTTGAGATTATAAGTGTGCTCTATAAATTTAGTGTCACTTATAAAGAATATTTATATGGACAAAAAGTGAGATTATACCTATAATTAAATAGTAATAAATAAAATAAGGTACGGAAAGAAGAAAATTAAAACATAAGGAGGGTAAAAAGAGTCAAAAAGCTATTTTTTATTTAATATCTGTATTTATTTTAATTTTCAGACAAGAGAGGATTATGGAATGAAAAACAAAATGCTTATGGCTGCCGTATTTGCGGCAATGAGTTCCGTATTTACCGGCGGCATGGTTTCCGCACAGGATACAAATACGACGTATGAACTTGGCGAAATCGTTGTTATCGGTGACCGCAACAAGGCAAGAGAAGTTTTACCTGGTGAATTCGTGTATACGAAGTCACAGACCGGATTCCTTGCAGGAAAAGATACCATGGACGTTCCGTTTACACAGATGCATTTTACGGAAAAAGCAATGGATACCTTTACCGCACCGGATAAGCCGATGGATGCATTGCTCGCCAATTCACCGTCTGTACGTCAGTCGGGCTCCATTCTTCACGGGGATTTCTTTTTCCGCGGATTCCGTACGAACGGTACCAACTTCTATGTAAACAATGTCCCCGGTGTATTCACACAGTTCAATACACCTTTATTCCCCATCGAATCTTTGGAATTGGTTTCCGGTCCGAATATCGGAATTTACGGGACCGGCGTTCAGTATGAAACGACAAACCCGGGCGGTATCGTCAGCGTGAAGTCCAAAGTGGCTCCCGATAAGGGCGTTCTTGACTATACCCAGACGGTTTCCGGGCGCGGACTTTTCGGTGAATATCTCGACTGGGGCGAACGTTTCGGTGAAAAGAAGGAATGGGGTATACGTGTTACCACGGAAAACCTGAACGGAAAAACATCCGTTAAAGGAACAAAGGTTAACGGACAGGGTATTTTTGCCAATATCGACAGAACAACGGAAAACAGTAAGGATAATTTATTTATCGGATACCGGAATCTTGTCATTCAGGGCGGTTTGCGCTGGTTCATCTTGGGTGGAGATCTCACAAAGTTACCGGCTGTACCGAAAGGATCTTCAGATTTCAGCTTTGACGGCATGATAAAGGGAACCCACGGCTGGCTCATGACCTATAACCATGAACAAAAATTGAATGATAATTTCGATATGTTCTTCAATTTCGGTATGCAGAGAAATAATCTGAACCGTCATATGATGGCAAACGGCGGCAGCGGATATTCTTTGAGACAGGACGGCACGTTTGATGTGACCGCCAAGGCCGGTGTGACACCGCAGGAATTCTATTATTGGCAGCTCGGCGGCGTGGCTCATGCCAAGACGGGCGATGTGAAGCATGATATTACGGTTTCGTATAACCAGTCTTGGAGAAATCGTAAGGTTGCTTACGGCACAGGTGATCTCAAGAATGGAAATAAAGCATTTAAGATCGGAACGGGCAGTCTGCTTACAGGAATCAACCAGACCGTACCGACACCGTTTGCTTATGTAAACAGCCGTTGGAATAATAAGACGAGAGTAAAGAGTATTTCCGCTGTCGATTACATGACTTACAACAACTGGGACGTTGTAGTAGGCGTGCATCACCATGAAGCGACTTCACGGAGCTACAAGTGGGCAAACCAGACCAGTATGCAACTGAACGGTATTGACAGAGTTGTGACTAAAGATACGGCACCGCTGTACGGACTGATTTATCACCCGACAGAAAATACTTCCGTTTACTTCAGTCATTCCGAAAACTTTGACTGCGGGGTAGGGGTCAATACAACTTTCGAAAACTCCGGAGATACTATGCCGCCGCTGAAGACCAAGCAGAATGAATTCGGTGTGAAATATAAGGCTGACGAACTGCTCTACACTTTGGCATACTATGATATCAAGCAGGATAACCTGATGGGTTACTACAAACCGGGATTTGAAAAACCCTTCCAGAGCGTGGACGGAGAAGCTCATCATAAAGGACTGGAATTTACGGTAAACGGTAAACTCAGCGATAAGTGGAACATCATCGGCGGATTCTCGAAGATGAGTGCTACCCAGCAGAAGTTAGCGGAAGTGGTAGATACAACAGCACAAGGCCGCCAGATTAAGGATAAAAACGGAAAAGTGATAAAAGTCATCGATCCGGCCACCAATAAGGTCATCACGAAAAAGAATCCGGCAGAAGGGAAATCTGTAAACGGTATCTCCGAATGGACAGCCGTACTCGGATTGGAATATAACCCGAATGAAAGCTGGAGCATTTTGGGCCGTGCCATCTACACGGGTCGTTCTCCTGTGAAGAATGAAGCGCTGTGGGCACCGGGATATACCATTTTTGACTTAGGTGTCACCCATAAGACACACTTCGGCAAGAATCCGGCAGAATTGTCACTTATGTGCAACAACGTATTTGATAAAGACTACTGGCAGGTATCCCGCGGCAACCAGGTATATCTCTCCTTACCACGTACATTCACATTCACAGCAAAGATTCATTTCTAAGAAAAATAATAAAAGAGGGTGCCGTTATGACACCCTTTTTTCTTGCCGGGAGAAGATATGGAAAAAGATTTTCTTTCAGAAGAGTGGCTTTTGGCACTGGGACGGGGGAATCCCGAAAAGGAACGGAATTTCAATGATGAAATCGAGCGGGCTTTTTGGGTGAAGATGGCTCCTGATTTTACGGAGAAAAATAATCTGAATCACGATACCCCTTTATTGGCAGAAACGATTCTTTCTTTTATCGAAGAGGGGTCTTCGGTGATTGAAATAGGCCCGGGGACAGGGAATTTTACCGTTCTTATGGCAAAGAAAGCAGGGTATATTATCGGTATTGATTTTTCTGAGGCCATGCTGGCGGAACTGGAAAAGCGTCTGGAGGCAGAGGGCATTGAAAATGTGGGAGCGGTCTGCGGAAAATGGGAAGATGCGGAGTTGACGGCGCCGTCGGACTATATCGTAAGTGTGAATTCTCTTTACCGTGTCCGGGAAATCAGAAAAGCTGTCGGCAAAATGAAAAAGTTTGCCAAAAAAGGAATTCTCATTCTCAGAACGATACAGCGGTCTTTCTTTTATGAGCTGTATACCTCTTTGGGAATTTCTGCGGCGGAGCAGAAGGATTACCGGCTTCTCCCCCTGTTTTTCTGGGAGCAGGACATGCACTGTGATGTGCGGTTTATGAAGTACAAGAAAAAGCGGGAATTTCCGGATATTGAAAATGCCTTGGAAGAAATCAGGAAAGAGCTGGGGAGCGAGTTTCCCCGTTATGAGAAGACCATACGGGAAAAACTGCTCCGGCTTGCCACACCTTCGGAGAAGGGTATTGAAATCAGGCAGTGGCGGGAAACCGTGGCTGTTTCTTATAAAAAATGACAGAAAGGGTATGTATGAGAAAATTTACTGTTTTTCTGTTAAGCGTGCTTCTCCTTTGTTTTTGCAGTGTCTTGCAGGGGTGCAAGACGCAGGAACGAAAGGGCGAGGCGGAAATCGTTCTTGCCGCCGCCAGAGATCTCGTGCCGGGAAATAAAGACCCGTACTATGCGACGACGATACTCAAGGTATGGGAGCCGCTGGTCGGTATTTCCAATGACGGGGAGGCTGTTCCCGTTCTGGCGGAATCATGGGAAAGCAACGAGAATAAGACAGAATGGATATTTCATTTGAAACGGAACGTCCTTTTCCAGGACGGAGAGCCTTTTGACGCGCCTGCGGCGGTAGAGAATTTCAAACGCTATCAAAATATGGGATATCGTCCGTCTACTTTTTACGGTTTTTTGATTGACCGTATCTATCCCGGCTTGGAAGCGGCGGAGGCGGTGGGAAATGATTCTCTCCGTCTGCGGTTCAAGCACCCTGTGCCGATGCTCATTTACCGTATGGCCGGCTGGGGGAGTGCGATGTTCAGTCCGAAATGTTTTAACAGTGAAACCGGGGATTGGACAGGAATTGCCAAAGGAACGGGGCCGTTTCAGATTATAGAAAGAGTACCCGATTCTTATGCCGTTCTCGAAAGGTTTGACGGCTATCACGGTGAAAAAGCAAAGGCGAAACGAATCCGGATACGGACTATTCCTTCTCCCGATACAAGGTATTCGGCGATGAAATCAGGGGAAATACAAGGCGTTCTCGACTTAGGCGGACTCGCTCCCATTATGGCAGAGGAGCTGGAACGGGACGGGCGTTTTTCCGTCAATTCCGCCCATTCGACGATTTCCCATTATCTGACACTCAACGGAAGCCGTTTTCCTTTCCAAGATGAAAGAATGAGACGGGCCATCGACTTGGCAGTTGACAGAGAAAAAATCGTTAATCATTATTTCCGCGGATTTGCCGTACCTACCCGGAGCTTCCTGAACAGTACGAATCCTTTCGGGCATATCGAAAAGCCCGTGTATGACCCGGTGAAGGCGAAAGAGCTTGCCCGGGAAGTGCTGGGGGATAAGCGGGTGACCGTGAAGTTTTTACTTCCCCAATACGGTATGGCACGGTACCCGTACAAAGTGATTTCCGAATTTATCCAGGCGGAGTTAAAACCGCTGGGCCTTGATGCGAAAATCGTCATGGTAGACAGCATGACTTCGAAAAAATTAATGAGAAGCGGCGATTATGATATGTCTATCGGGACAAGAGGCTTGGGAAATCTGGATCCTACCTCGCTTTTGTCGGAATATTTTGATTCTGACGGGGCGACGAATAAAGCCAATCATATCGGTTATGAAAATGCTGTGGTCGATGACTGTTTCGAACGGCTGAAAACCACGTACGATATAGATGAAAGAAGAGTGATTTATACGGAAATTCTGGATCAGCTTCTTCTTCATCCGCCCGGCATGATTCCGCTTATGGAAGATGAAAATATCGCCGTATCTTCCAATGCGCTGGGCGGCTATGATGCGGCTGTATACGGAATTACTCTCGATAAAGTCTATTGGAAAAAGGAGGACACATGAAAGCGTTTCTTTCCTATGCGGGGCACAGGCTTTTACTGCTTATTCCTTTTTTGATAGGCATTACGATTTTATCTTTTCTTTTGGGGATACTTTCCCCCGGCGATCCCGCACTGGCCGTTCTTACTATGGACGGGGCGAGTGAGCCGACTATGGAAGAATTGGCGGCTATGCGCCATACGATGGGACTTGACCGTCCTTTGTGGATACAGTACGGAAGTTGGCTGTTTCATGCGGTACAGGGAGATCTCGGAAATTCCTACCTGACGCAAAAACCTGTCCTCAGTGAAATCTTGAGACGGTTTCCCGTCACGCTCCACCTTGCCGTTTGTGCTATCGGCTGGGTTATTTGCCTCGGCGTTCCTCTCGGCGTATGGGCGGCACGGAAAAAAGACAGCGTTTCCGAATTCGGACTCCGTATCCTGTCGCTTCTTTGTATTTCCATTCCGTCTTTCTGGATGGCCATTCTCTGCATGCTTCTTTTCTCGGAACATTTACAGATTCTTCCGTCCAGCGGATACGGGACGATACGGCAGATGATTATGCCCTCTTTCGTCCTCGCTTTGGGAACGATGGCGGCGGTGATGCGTCTTCAGCAGACGACCATGCTTGAAGTGATGGAAAAAGAATTTATCCTGACGGAAAAAGCGAAAGGAATTCCGCTGTCCCTCATCATGAAACGCCATGTATTGCCGAACTCCTTAATTCCCGTCATCACTCTTCTGGGAACGTACTTCGGTTCCGTTCTCGGCGGGTCCGTCATTATTGAAGACATGTTTTCCATTCCCGGACTGGGAAGTTACGTTCTCGCCGCGATATGGGGAAGAGATTATCCCGTCATTCAAGGCTATGTCATCGTCAGCGGTACCGTCTTTATCGTATTTAACTATGCAGTGGATATCATTTGCTATCTTCTGAACCCGTTGGTACGGAAAGGAGAAAACGGATGAAACGGAAAACTACGTATCTCCATATCCTTTACGGCTTTGCCGCCTTGACCGTTACCGTTATCGTGGCGGCCGCGGTCTTTGCACCGTGGATAGCTCCTTATGATCCTTCTGCCGTATCGATGGACGAAATATTGGAATACAGCTCGCCGGCCCACTGGCTCGGCACAGATGCTTTGGGAAGAGATATCCTTTCCCGGACGATTTACGGTGCCCGCTCGTCAGTTGCTTTTGCCTTCTGTGCGGCACTTTGTACCATGCTTGTGGGACTGACGCTCGGCATGGCGGGCGGATACTTCGGCGGATTTATCGATAAAGCCATCCAGTCTTTGGTTGCCGTTTTTCAGGGACTCCCCGGAACGAGCCTTATGATAGCGATTGCAGCGATTCTTCCCGAAAATAATGCACGTATCATTATTGCCCTGACCCTGACCTCGTGGACAGGATTCTCCCGTATTGTCCGTAATGAAGTGCGGCGTATAAAAGGAGAAACGTATATGGAGGGCATACGGAGTCTCGGAGCAGGGCATTGGTATATCCTTACGAAATATGTACTTCCCAATCTTCTGCCCGTGATTATTGTCCTCTTTACACTACGGACGGGGACATCACTTCTTTCAGCGGCGGCTCTGTCGTACCTCGGACTCGGTGTATCTCCGCCCACTGCAGACTGGGGCGTCATGATCAGCGATGCCCGTACCTATTTTCGTTCTTATCCCCTCATGATTATGGCACCGGGCATCGGAATCACTCTCTTCTGCCTTTCCATCAATCTTATCGGGGACGCTCTGCGAGACTTTTTGCAAATCAAAAAATCCCCCTTTGAAAAGGAGAAATGACATGGACATAGAAATCAAAAATCTATCCGTCTCCTTTCCTGAAGGGAAAGAACAGAGACGTGTACTGAATCCGGTGAGCCTTACGCTCAAACAGGGAGAAATCACAGCCGTCATCGGCGAGTCGGGAAGCGGTAAATCCATTCTCGGAAGTGCCGTTATAAGGCTGCTTGACGATTCGGCGGTCATAGAGGGCGAGATTTATCTGGGAGAAACAAATCTGCTCCGTCTGCCGGAAAAAGAAATGAACAAAGTGAGGGGAAACAGAATAGGCTGGATTGCCCAGGATCCCGTAGCCGCCATGAATCCTCTTATGAAAATAGGAAAACAGGTCCTTGAAGGCATCTGTTTCCACAGAAAGAAAAAAGAAGAAGAAGAAAAGGAAAACGGAATCCGCCAATTGCAGAAATACGGACTCAAAGAGGCGGAAGATATCTGGGACAACTATCCGTACCAACTTTCCGGCGGTATGGCACAGCGTGTTATGACAGCGATGATGACACTGCCGCATCCGGAATGGCTGATTGCCGACGAACCGACAAAAGGTTTGGATGCTTTTGTGCGGGAACAAGTGGCAGAAGCATTCCGGCAACTGAAAAAACAAGGCATCGGAATCATCCTGATTACCCACGACCTGCGTCTGGCGGAACGGATATCGGACCGCACGGCGATTATTTATAAAGGAGATCTGGTGGAATTCGGGAAAACGGCGGACATATTTCAAAATCCGGGCCATGCCTATACCAAAAAACTCTTTGCCGCCGCTCCCGACAGAAACAGGCATTCGAAAATAAAGGAGGCGGACCGATGACACTCCTTTCGGCAGAACACATCTGTAAAGAATTTGAAACGGGATGGATACATAAAGAGAAAAAAGAAATTCTCCATGACATATCCTTCACCATAGAAGCGGGTGAAACCGTCGGACTTACGGGAGCCAGCGGCGCCGGGAAATCGACGATTTCAAGAATCATCATGGGGCTTATACAGATACAAAAAGGGAAACTTTTCTTTGACGGAAAAGATATCACCAATAAAGCGGGAAAGAACAGAGAAATACAAATGCTTTTCCAAAATCCCCTGGCCTCATTGAATCCGAGAATGAAAATCATCGAATCGATGAAAGAACCGTCAAGGATACAAGGAATAACCGTAGACTATGAAAAGGAAATTCCGAAAGTCATGGAACGGTTCCAATTGCGGGAAGAACTGCTTGACCGTAGGCCGCACCAGTTATCCGGCGGCGAAGTGCAAAGAATATGCCTCGCCCGCCTGCTGTTTCTGAAACCGCGGCTTCTGATTCTTGACGAACCGACGTCCATGCTTGATGTATCCGTGCAGGCACAAATTATCAGCATATTAAAAGAATTACAAAAAGAACAAAATATTTCCTACCTCTTTATTTCCCATGACCTGGACCTGCTCCATTCCTGTGCCGACCGCATAGGGATATTAAAAGCGGGACGGCTCATAGAAATGGAGAAAACCGAAGTCTTATATAAAAATCCGAAACAGGCATATACAAAAGAACTTATCGCCGCTTTCGAAGATTTCTGAGTTATTTAGGGGAATAACCGGGAAAGTCGAGAAAACAACAGAAAACTCCACTCTTCCCGGAGATCCATATATCACTATTTTATTGTTTTTTCAGAGAGGAGATTTTTCTATGAAGAAAAAAATGTTGGCTGCCGCATTGATAACCGCTGTGGCTGCAACCGGTGCAAGTGTCATGAACGCAAGCGCCATGTATGAATTGGACGAAGTGATAGTGACCGCCGACAGAGAAGGCGTTGTCAGAACTTTACCGGGTGGGCTTGTCAATTCCACCGCTAAGTTGGGGATTTTGGGCAATCAGAGCGTTATGGAAATTCCGTACTCCGAAATGAGTATGACCTCCAAGACTTTGGACACTTTCCATGATGCATCACAGCCGCTTGCCAATGTGCTTTCCAATAATCCGTCTATCCGTTCCAGCACGACATCTCCGATGTACACCGATTTCTCCATGCGCGGAATCAATATGAACGGAAATCACATCATGCTGAACGGCATTCCGAGTCTGTATTACCAGTTCAACGGGCCGGTATCCCATACCATCGAAAGAATGGATATCACTTCCGGGCCGAATGCAGGTGTCAATGGTGTCAGCATGTCGAATAACGGAACGAACGGCGGGGCAACTCCTGCACCGGGAACGATCAATGTCGTTACAAAAAGAGCGGGCAAAGAAGATATCACCCACTATACGCAGACTTTCTCCGGCAGAAGCAATCTGGGCGAATTTATCGATATAGGAAGAAGAGCCGGAGAATGGGGTATTCGTGTGATGGGCGAATACATGAGTGGCGATATGTCTCTTAAAAATGCGGAAAAAGAAGAAAAGAACATTTTTGTCAATTTGGACCGCAAAGGAAAAACGTCAGAAATGAATATTTTTGCCGGCTCTTTCGATTTGAGAGTCAATAAAGGCCAGCGTTGGTTTACTTATGGCGGAAACGGAGATGTACTTCCTGCCGCTCCCGATTCGAATACGGACTACGACTTCAAGGGAACGACAAAATGGATGTACGGCTGGGTCATGACGGTCAACCATGAAAAAGCAATCAATGATAACTGGCAGTGGTTCACCAACTGGGGCATTAACCGCCGAAGCGGGAATAAGTACAACTCAAGTGCGAATCTGAAGTTTGATGAAAAAGGAAACTTCATGGAATCCAATGTAGCAAACGCACAAAACGAGTCGGGAAATAACTCCTATATCCAAACCGGTGTCAAAGGGAAAGTTTATACAGGGAATGTAGAACACAATCTGTCCTTTGCTATCGACCGCACCTGGGCGAAATACTGGAATGACAGCCACAACAGTGCGAAAGGAAATATCATCGGCAATCTTTATGACGGCGTTGCCTATAAAGATACATTCTATATTCCGGAATTAAGACCGTCGAAACTTTTCTGGACGGAAGTCAATACGGGAATTACCGTAGCCGACAGCATGAAGTTTGACAGATGGAATGTACTTCTTGCCTTATCACGGAAACATGAAAACTTCACAAACAATGCAAAGAATGAACATTTTAAAAACAATGACTGGCTGCCCACTTTCGGTGTTTCCTACAAAGTCACCGATGATATGTCTCTTTATGCGGGACAAACGCAAAGTGTTTCCCGCGGTGCTGTAGTGACGGATGCCAAATATATCAACAAAGGCGAAACACTCGCTCCCTCAAAGAGCAAACAAAGAGAAGTAGGTATCAAGTATCAGGTAGGCGGACTTCTGACAACGCTCAGCTATTTCAATATCAACCAGCAGAGCATGATTGATATAGCTCAGGGGAATGATAAATATCTCCGGAAAGCAGACGGAAGAGAGAAGTTTAAGGGCGTAGAATGGACGGTCAACGGAAAGCTGGCTCCGAGATGGACGGTAACCGGCGGTCTTATGTATCTTGATGCAAAGAGAACAAAGACAAAGGACGGTGCTAATGACGGACGTTTCGTCAATGGCGTAGCAGACTGGAGCGGCGTTCTCGGACTCGTTTATGAAGCGGATGATAATTTAGACATCATAGGCCGTATGGTTTGGTGCGGAGAGGCTCAGATAGACAACCCTAAATCTCCATCCAAGGCAACAAAGATACCGTCTTACACCACATTTGACTTGGGTGTGAAATACAGGACACAGCTCGGAAGCGTTCCCGTATCGCTCACCGCTATGTGCTATAACCTGACAAATAAAGACTACTGGATGGGAAGAGGAAGCTCTACCACATTCGGTCTTTCCATGCCGAGAACATTCATGCTTTCTGCCCGTTTTGCATTCTAAGGAGAACGCGTGAAAGCGGAGAAACCACGGAAACGGTTTTCTGATCCGCGGAAATGAAAAAGCGTCCGTTCCGAAGTGAAGGGGCGGACGTTTTTTATTAGCCCGAGGACTTGCCTGTCGTCAGCGCGAACGCCGCGGAAAATAAATCGGCACGCGCCTATTTCTTTTGCTCGAAAATCTCCCGTATTGTATAATAGGGGAAATAGCATCATCAAATAAGGATATCGCCGGCGGCAAAAAATATTACGGCTTTTACGCATGGCGGTTTCCCCTTATGAAGTGAATAATATTTTGAAAGAAGATTATCGAAAATATCACGGAACCGGCTTGGTTTTAAGGATGGGAGAGTGATCGGTATGAGATTACTTACTCGCAGTGCACTTAAGCTGGTATATTTAGGTCTTATTGTTATACTAGTGGGATAAGGATGAGGATTTTCAGTTATAAAAGATTGTTCAAAAACTCATTGCTTTAGATATGATAAATAACGAATTAATAGAAAAGGCAAAAGTAAGTAAAGCACATTATATGTGCAACATATTGGAGAAGAATCTTGTATATATGTTTGTCTCAATACTTATCTAGTTAAACGGATTTGCGAAGAAGCGGAGAAATTTGGGATACCATTTTGTGTTATCTATAGACATAAGTAAGCATGGTGGTAATACTATTATAATGTCTGTAAATTTACTAATTAGTGTTGTGGCAGATCAATGAAAAAAGGTTCTACATTGATTATCCAATCATTGTAGAACCTTTTTTGAATGTGTGGTAGAGAAAAATCTTTATTTACTGTTTAGCAGCAAGTTTTTCTAATAATACGTTAACCTTGGCTTCTAATTCAGAATTACGAGCTTTTAATTCTGTGATTTCGTCTTGCATAACATAGATGGAGCTCATAGGACCATCTTTATAACGATCCGGAATATTCTCCTTAGTATTGGAAGTACCAAATTTTTTAGTAAATCCTACGTTGTACATAGTATCACCAGTACCGATAGAGAAGCCTGCGTGAAGTAATATATCTTCTTTTAAGTAGTGGGACAGGCCTAAAGCAACAGCGTGTTCGCCATGATAACCACCGACTGCCGCCATGAATTGAGTTGGTTCAGCAGGGTCGTATTGAATGGTATGTAATCCGGCAAGGGCGGCAGCATTGGCGCCAGATTTATTGGTACGTTCATCAACTCGGTTGTCAATACCATCGATTCGGTTTTCTAATCGATTAACTGCACCGGAAACACCCTTTAATTGAGCTACATTGACAGCATCATTATCATTGGAGCCAGCGGCCATATTTGTGATTTGGCGAGTGCTATCTGCAGTACCAACGGATACGGCACCATAGGAACCTTTTACAGTGTTCGCAATAGCGTTCTTTTCACTTTCGTTGGCACCTTGGATACTATACACTGTATTAGTATCAGCACTACTATTGCTGATAACGGAAGAGGATGTAATGGAGGATAAGGCTGTACGATTTGCTACGGAGTTAGAACCTAAAGCAACACCATAATCTGCTGTAACAGAGCTTTTACCGCCAAGAGCAGTACCATAATCAGCGGTCACAGTGCTTTTGCCACCTAAAGAAGTACTGTAGTTACCAGTTACCTTCGTATTGCCACCCAATCCAACAACGTGATCGAAAGAGCCATTTAAACTGTGGTTAGCAGCGTTACCAATAAGGATACTGCTGTTATAATCAGCTTTTTTTGCACCTAGTGCAACTTGATTACCAATAAATACACTTACATTAGCAGTGCCTACATAAGAACCGGCTAATAATCCGCCATAAAAGTTACCATCACCAGTTGTGAATCGACCGGCGTTAGACCCGACAGCTGTATTGGCCCCACCGGTTACATTGCTTAAAGCACCGGTGCCAATTGCTGTGCTGTGACCGGTTCCCCAGAATCCCAACGAAGAATTCGTGCTATTTTTATTGTTGTTTAGAGCATACAGACCAATGGCGATATTTTCGCTGGATTCAATATTTTGTCCTGATCGGAAACCCATAGCTATATTTTCACCACCGGTCATGTTTTGACCAGCCGCACCACCGATGGCAATATTGCGAATCCCGGTTGAATTACTGCCAGCAGTGGTACCAATTGAAATTGCGTCTACATCACTAGCGTCAGATTGTGAACCAATAGCAATAGCGCCACCTATTTTATTATTAGTGGTCGCATCTGCTTTCTGCCCAATAGCGATGTTGCCTTGCCCAGAATTAGCAGTAGCATTTCCGCTGTTGGTGGTATGTGCATCGCTAATAGCAATTAGTCCATTAGCTGCAGTACCTGCAGTAGCATACGTATTACCACATAGCCCTAAAAGACTTCCTGTAATGATTCCACACATAAGTAATCGTAAATTCTCTTTTTTCATAACAAGCCTTCTTTCTTCATGATTAAAATTAAAATGCACCTGACTTTCATTAAAATAATTATAACATACTACATACGAAAGGTATAGGAGGAACGAATATGTTGGCCGCTGCAAAGTTGCAAGAGGTACTGGAAAAGTATAAGCAGGATTTTGTTTCTCAGGTGTGGGCGGAAGAAAAATATAAATGGGAAGCGATCCAAACGTTTCAAACGCATTGGGATGTCAATGCGAAAGATTTCGCGGAGATGTTGCATCGTTCCTTGGATACGACGTCGGATTTGCTTTCGTCTCGCAATTTTTACCCGCGCCGGACGATAGAAGATCTTGCCAAGGCCGCTCCGGAAGAAGTACGCGCCATGTTTATCGCGCTCTATGATGAAAACAAAGATGTGTACGACCGGATCAAGAAGTTTAAGGAGCAAGCCGCGGCGGAGGTGTTGGAGAGCAACTATTCCTTCAAACTGCGGTCGTACGCCGCCAATATTCGCAATGCGATCAAGTTTTATGACGAAATTTGTGATGCGTTGCAGCGTGATACCGAACTTGTGAATTTGTTCCGTGCGCAGCTGACGGATACATGCTATCCCGATCCGGAATTGAAGACGTTGACCGCGGATGTCGCTCGTTATATCCGTCGCAACTATGCGCCAATGGCCGGCGCAACACCGGCTTCGATGCGAGACTGGTACCCTACCGATAGGGTGGTTTTTTTATGGATATTTGCCTCGGGTATTTCTTTTTTATACAATAGAACTAAGGAGGGATACTATGATATTTGATGAAACATTATCTTTGCATAACGGAAAAAAGATTCCCAAGCTGGGACTGGGAACCTGGTTTATTAAAGACGGCGAGGCCGCTGAGGCGGTGCGGTCGGCGGTGAAAATCGGGTACCGCCCTATTGATACCGCCCAGTCTTACAGAAATGAGCGGGGTGTCGGA
>OBXJ01000118.1_pt1 | contig 87728 bp, 87 predicted proteins | sample 1495401 | NCBI WGS metagenome assembly OBXJ01 (sample SAMEA2580149, study PRJEB22360) | human gut metagenome | biome: human gut; feature: human-associated habitat; material: faeces | place: Denmark | collected 2008/2010 | reverse complement strand
CGGAACTCAACCTGAATCCCGTATTTTCCATTTACACAAAATATTTTATAGTGCCTAGACACCCACTCGGCTACACCTTTCTTTGTCATCACTTTCCCTCCTTTCTTTTTCGTTCTTCTTCTCTCCTATCCTCTTCTGCCAGTTCTTCTTTACTTTCCCTGACACCTTCCCAAAAACTTTTGGAAAGCAATAACCATCCAAGGATATAGCCAATGATAGCAAGAATCCATTCGTTCCATCCGAAAGCAGTGGCAAAAGCCGCACCAACAATAGCTCCGATGCCTCCGTTAATGAGGCTCTTAATCAAACCTTTAATTGTCTCCATAACTAAACGATTTTAATGTTTATATTCCGTTTGTTTTATGGAGGCAAAGTTAGGGGGAGGTTCGGCCAAGGGCAGTCGGCATCTCACTTATTTTTCAGAATCTTATTATCTACTGTTTCTAACAAATATCTATTCATCCATTTCTCCTTTTCAGCTCTCAACTCATTAACCGTCTGTCGCAATTCAGTAACCAACAAGCCCAATCGTCGACCCTCCCCTTCCTTTTTCCAAACTCTCCTTTCTTCCGAAGTCATTAAATCCTTCTTACGCAACTCGCTCACCAAGCGTTTGTTTTCTCTCTGTAACCAATCTATTTTTTCCATCAGTTCTTCTATATTGCGTTGCTGTCGATGTAAACAGACTTTGTCTGGAATATAGGGACTCAAATTGTTATCATCCGTCACATAATCCATCATCCATGTCACTCCACGCATGAATGCATCCATTTCTTTCTGTGAAGGGTCGAATTCCTTTATGTAATCTTGGAGAAGGTGTTCTCTCACTTTAGATAAATCGTTCATTTAAATATGTTATTGATTCATTTCACTTAACATTTTTGAAACATATCCATCATGGCGAAACCACTTATGAGCCCAGTTAGGCACCATAAATATATATCCTGAACCATCCTCATGAGGAGCACAATCCAATTGATTTCCTATAGCAAGTCCGGCTTCCTCCTTGGATATTCCGCAGCAACGTCCCAGCTCCTCACGCAGCAAGTCATAGGTGACAGCCCGTATCATAGCGGCTGTAACTCGATGTTCCTTTACCGCTTGAGCTGTTTTGGGATTCTTCAGCAATATCTGTTTCATTTCTGATGTAGATGGCGTTCTGACTACCGGCCCCACTCTTAATCCCCAAAAGCAGTACTCACCTTCGACTTTGAACATACAGAAACCTTCCTGAGAATTACGAGAATTACACTCTTCAGCATAGTGCTTCAATTGAGAATTCGTTATGTTCCTCATTAATTCAGGAATGATAGGTTGATGACGTAGCTGACCGTAAGTATAGCGTTCGCCATTAATACCACCACTGCCGGAAGGGATATCAGAGTCACTGACAATGCAAGTTTCAGTATCAAGCTTTTCCAATGATAAAGGATAATCAGGATACTTCATCTTAAATCTAACTTGTTCTTCAATCATTCGGTTCATAACATCTAACACTAAATCTTCCAACATCCACCCAAACTAAACAATCAACCAAAATATTCCCCAAAGAACAAATGCCACTAATGGTATCCAAATGTCCAACCAATACATTTCCATCTTAGTACGCGCAAGAATTATCAACAAAACCCACAAAATAGCAAGCCCTATCCAATTAGAAGAGAAAAAAGCGACATACGATTGCATAAAATCTACCATATTAAATTATTTATAAAATTAAAAACTTCATTTTTCTTTTGAATAAATCCCATATATACTTCTACCCTATTCTATCCACCTTCAAATATCCCGAATTCAATACTCCCATTTTCTTCAAGTCAACCCCAAAAGCTGATTTGAAGATATTATTCACTTGTTCCGCTGTGGGTTGATGAGTTATAGGTGGATACATGGAAGCTATTTCAATACTCATGCCCGGTTCTATAACCATACCTGCCGAACGGGCGGAGATTTTCACTGTAATTCGATAACGTGCCATAAATTCCTATTATTAGACTATTCAATTAAAAATCCAAATTCAATACTTCATCCTCATTATCCAGAGCCTTGGTAAACTCAGCAAAACTCTCCAACGGATTTTGAGAAACTATAGAACTAATACCTTTCAAAGAAATAATAATCAGTTCTCTGTCATCAGAAGCCAGTGCTTGGTCCAATGTTTTATAGTGAGCCATCAATGCCGTACTACGTTCTGCAAAAATCTGTGTCAGCACATCACGGCATAACTCATAACGCTGCGTTATCTTTTGAATTTGCACAGCATTCTGAAGTTCCAACTTCTTAATTTCTTTACTCAACCTATTATTCTCCGCCCATATATCCGTAGCCCGATTCACTATTTCAGGATTATTCCGAACATAGTTGGATAACGAACCCGCAGTTCGCAACACAGCATCTTTTGCTCCCATTTTTATTACACTTTTGATTGATTAACTTTATTATATTCACTGCTCACCAGAATAAGATGCTGTAAGTCCTTACGGAAATCAGTAGTCTTAAACAGTTCTTGGTTTTTCTTTATGCCAGTTAAATACTTCCAGAACGTTGGCTCACCGAATATCTGTTTACGCAATGGTTCATACGCACAAACAAACGCTTTATTGCACTGGGTCAATGCCACCAGTACCTCCGATTGACGCAATAAGGCTGCCTGATAATTCTGAATAGCCGGTATAGCTTTCTTTATATATTCCAGAGCCTCGTTTATCTGTTGCTGCACCTCTCTGCGAGCCTCTTTGGTCTGTGAATATAAATCAATAATATTAGCAATTCCGTTAATGGCGATGGACAACCCAGCCTCGACACCTGCTGCTATAAAATCTCCTTTAGATAAATTGCCTTCTTTTTCTAACCGATTACCTAAATTCTGAAGTGTAGAATCCATATCCATTCCTACAGATGATAAGAAATTATCCCCATTAAATTGTATATCTGACGCACGGAAGTCCACACCGGCAGTCATATTATCAGGTACCTCTATGAGTTTGAACTCGTCAACCAAAAGTTTTTGCTGCTCGGATGATATCTTCGTTTTTATAATACCTATCAACTCTTTCGACAAATAGAGGTTTCGGTATGCAGCCACTCGGGATTTTTGCAAATAATCATAAAGTTCATCGTTATACATTTCTGTTTCACTGATGTCCCTACCCAAATCATCACAACAACTTCCTAACAAGCGCAGACGATCCATTTCTTTTTCCAATTTAGATGAATTACCTAGGGTCGCAATACTTTTAAAAAAGCGTTTTACACCTCCCCACAAACTACGATCTTTATCCGGATCTTCAATAATGTAATCTTCTTTGACGTATTTATTAATATCTTCCAATTCTTGAGTCAACGACTTGATATGGGCAGACAACCTATGATAGAATCGATCCGCCTGAACGCTCTTTCCACTCAGTATCTTGTCGTTCTCATGGTGTTGGCGAAAGTAGCGGGCATTGTAAACATAAGTCCAGTAAGGTATAAATATTAATCCACCGAGGACATTCATAAAGAATAAGTAACGAGCTATTTCAAATGAATAGTTTAGAAAATAAGAGTTAGGCATTGACCAGCTCCAAGTGGGCATATAAAAAGAGAACAGACTTGGAGTATCGTAAAAATACATGATTGCCGTATAATTGAATATAAACACCAAAAGAACCATTATAAAAGAGAACCATTTCCAAACAGAAGCCAACGTATTATTGTGTTTATTCCATAAAAAGAAAATATGCCCTCCCCACAAACCAGAATAAAGCCAAACTAAATAAACTTTCCACTTAGACAATGGCTTGGCACGATCCAAGTTCTCTTCCGACTCTACATTGGTCGCTACCAAAGTGATGATTACATATGCTATGAATACCGCTCCAAACCAATATTTCCCAAAGAAGCTTTTATAATCATACTGTATAACGTTTTCTCGTGCTTCCTGAAAAGTAACATCAGATATCCGATTTTCCTTTTGCAGATTTTCGAGCATACTAATTGTTTTTTCCGCTTTCTCGCTTAGTACTTTATCGGCCGATGAACAAGAACAAAGCAACAGGAGCAATACTCCTAATAAATACATGTTTTTCATATTTACAAACAACTATTATTTAATTTATTAATAACAAAAAAAGAGCGCGAACCCACATCACAAATTTCTTGAAGGTTCGGCTCTGGTAAGCCTTGGTCATGAAATAAGCGAAGCAGTTCCACGCCCTGTACGGGTGTGAACAATGCTCAGACTTATATTATTCATGACCAAAAGTTCAATTTACCAGATTTACGCAGTATATATACAAAATGCAAACAACACCCAATAAAGTGATAATAAATAAGCTATAAATCAGTGTTTTATAAGCCTATTTTTATTTTCAGTTGTTTTCAGTACTTTCAGTGAATTGGCTCTTATTTGGTGCAATTTTGTTTCTTATTTGTTTCTTAATCTCGATACTTATCCGTATATTTGCAATAGGAAAAATGAGAAAGGAATCCCTATGGCACGAGTTAAGAATCATACAAAAGTCAAAGAGCCGATTCGTCTTCGGATGAAGCCGTTGAGCGATGGCAGCAAGAGTCTATATCTGGATATATACCGCGATGGAAAGCGGACGTATGAATACCTCAAGATGTATATTATCCCGGAGACGGATAATAATGCCCGTAGGCAGAATCAGGCGACAATGGATGCCGCCAATGCCATCAAGTCGAAACGTATTATCGAACTGACCAGCAATGAGGCAGGAATCGTATTCCGTAAGGACAAGACTTATCTGTTGGACTGGATGAAGGTTTACATGGAAGCCCAAGAGAGTGCGGGCAAGAAAGACGGCAACCAAATCAAGATTGCCATGCGCATACTGAAAGACTATGCCGGAGAAATGGTCACACTGGATCAGATTGACGGGGACTTCTGCCGGGGCTACATCACTTATCTGTTGACGGAATATCATCCGAAAGGCAAGGACATATCAAACTACACGCTTCACAATTATTACCGTGCGTTGAACGGTGCGTTGAACTCTGCCGTCAGGAAGAAAAAGATGAAGGCCAACCCTTTCAACGAGCTTGAGAAGTCGGAGAAAATCCGTAAGCCGGAGAGTATGCGGTCGTACATGACCATCGAAGAGGTACAGGCGTTGATTGACACTCCTATGCCCCACGAGGAATACGAGATAGTAAAATGCGCGTATCTGTTCTCCTGCTTCTGCGGATTGCGCATCAGCGATATAATCAAGTTGAAATGGAAAGACGTGTTCGTTGACCGGGGACAGTACCGTTTGGCCGTGTCCATGAAAAAGACCAAAGAGCCTATTTACCTGCCCCTCTCTCCTGAAGCGTTGAAGTGGATGCCGGAACGTGGGGGAAAATCATCGGAAGATAATGTGTTCGACCTGCCGTCCGCCAATACAATCAGGATGCAGCTCAAACCTTGGGCGAAAGCAGCCGGAATCTCCAAGCGGTTCTCCTATCACACCAGCCGGCATACATTCGCCACCATGATGCTGACGCTCGGCGCGGATTTATATACCGTCTCGAAGTTGCTCGGTCATGCCGACGTAAAAATGACACAGGTGTATGCCAAGATTATCAACAAGAAGAAGGACGAGGCAGTGAATCTTGTAAACGGTTTGTTTCACTAATTGACGGCACTATGTGGTTCATGTCTAATTTACAAACATCAATTTATGGCATTGCTCCGGTTGTGAACGCAACCGAAGTTAATGCTTTCATCACATATTATAAACTCAAAAAGGTAAATCGACATGAAAAGACCTGAAGACGGCCTTCTCTCTTTTTGGAGGGAGCCAACACCTGCAGCACTTCGCTGCGGAGAAGGATGTGGCGAATGAACTTTTCGCCCTGCTAACCGAAGCAAAAACAGTTTATCTCCACGATGTTGTGTCGGGTGGTAAACAGTACCACCGTTATGTGGACGATTTCGTAAACGGACACCGGTACATAGACTGCGACCATGCGGCCTGCCGGAACTGCCACGAAATGAACATCCACATCGTCAAGGGGCTGCTGACCGAGTACGCCCGTTTCGTCCAGATTTGCTTTGCTACGCCGAATTTCACGTTTGACGAGTGCATGAAGCTGAAACGGATGTATGATACCTCGGAATCGTTGCCTCCGCTCGGTCCGCCCCACATTGACCGACCGGCAGATCTCTCCCTTTCTTTTGGCTGTGATTTTACCCCGGAACAGATGGAAAGTATTGTGGCTTGTGCCAATACTTATCATCTGTTCTGTGTTTCTGTACGCATTGAAGACATGGAGGCTCTTTTCGCCTGTAAGAAAGGCTTTTCCATCCGAGTGAACAATATCCGCCGTGTGGTAATCCTGTTCGACGCGCTTCTTGAAAACTCGCTTATCCAGTCCCGGTGGCAGAATGTTCTCGGCAAGGGTGCATTCCTGCAGTCCAAGGACGGGACACGTTCCGTTTCGGTATCGACCCTGTCTTCCGCGCTGTCATCCATCAAGAACAACATGACATCGGTCGCATACGGCATCCGAAAGACCATTGACCGGCTGAAAGAATGACAGGAAGTGACAAGAAGCGAAGTATGTGAAAGGTAAAAGCATGAGAGTTGCAATGATACGCGCATAGTATCATTCCCCAAATCACGGCATCTTCGTTTACCGGACATACCTTTGACCTCCGTTAGCGCGCTGCATAACGGAGGTTGCATCTCCATTGTCAAAAATCAAACCATGTTATTATGCCGAATAGAATGACATTCATGGAGCGGATGAGCGGACGGCTCGCCGCCATCGAATCGGTACTAAAGAAATTGGAACCGGTCGAAAGTCTCTTGGAGCGTATCACGTTGCTGGAAAATACCATCTTCACGACCAAGAGAGTGTTCACGTTTCAGGAAGCCTGTATGTATATCGGGGTTTCTGAAAGTATGCTGTACAAGCTCACATCGAGCAAGGAGATACCGCACTACAAACCGCGCGGTAAAATGGTCTATTTCGCCAAGGAGGAATTGGACGAATGGCTGTTGCAGAATTATGAACCTACAGTGAACGAGGCCGTGCGCATGGCGACGGAAGCCGCCGCCACAGAACCGTTCCTTAATAAGAGACGCAATGGAAAACGAAAGAAAGACTGACCGCTCAGCCGATATGGGAATGGATGAACACCGCCTGTCGGACATCCTTCTGGCCTCGCAAATCAAGGCAACGGACATTTATGAGACCCCGCCGCAAATCATCTGGATAGACAACTCGACGATTGCCACGCTCGGCAATTTCAGTGCATCGACAGGAAAGGCAAAGTCGAAGAAGACGTTTAATGTCTCTGCGCTTGTCGCCGCTTCATTGGCCGGGAAACAAGTGTTGAACTACCGTGCGCATCTGCCCGAAGGCAAACAGCGGATTCTGTACGTCGATACGGAACAGAGCCGTTTCCATTGCCGCTCGGTATTGGAGCGCATATTGCGGCTGGCCGGGCTGCCCACGACAACCGACCCGGAGAATCTCGACTTCTTCTGCCTGCGTGAATATTCGCCGTCGGTGCGTGTCGAGGTCATCGACTATGCGCTGCGTCAGAACAAAGGCTATGGGCTGGTCATCATTGACGGCATCCGCGACCTGATGCTTGACATCAACAGCACCGGTGAATCGGTGGAAGTCATCAACCGGATGATGGAATGGTCTTCAAGGTACGACCTGCATATCCATTGTGTACTCCATTTGAACAAAGGGGATAATAATGTGCGGGGACACATTGGTACGGAAATGAGCAACAAGGCGGAAACCGTGCTTGTCATCAGCAAGAGCAACGAGAATCCCGGTATCAGCGAAGTCCATGCGCTCCATATCCGGGAAAAGGAGTTCAAGCCGTTTGCGTTCACCATCAACGAGACTGGGCTGCCCGTCATTGCGGAAGGACACTCGTTCGGAGAGCCCCCGAAGCCCAAGGCTCGGACGGGGTTCACGGAGCTGAGCATCGAACAGCACCGGGAAGCCCTCTCCGCCGCTTTCGGGGAAAAGCCTATCCGGGGATTCGACAACCTGTTGCAAAGCCTGATGGTCTCCTATGAGGCAATCGGGTTCAAACGTGGTCGGAGCGTCATGATAAAACTGATGCAATACCTGATAGACAACCTCAAGCTCATCATCAAACGGGACAAGCTGTTCTATTATGACATGACGCCTACCGAGGCCATGCTTTTTGATGAAGAATGATGCCGGGCGCGGGCCTGTATGATTTAGTTTACTTTAGTATTTATATATATAGGAAAAAACTAAACTAAACCATTTTCGTGAAACCAAGTGAAAGAAAAAAGACATGACCATAGCAGAAGCAAAACAAGTGCGTATCGTGGATTTTCTGGCACGTCTCGGTCACCATACGCAGCACATAAAATCGGGACAATACTGGTATCTCTCACCGTTACGGAACGAGCGTACCCCGTCGTTCAAAGTGAATGACCGCATCAATGAATGGTACGATTTCGGCGAGGCGACCGGTGGCGACCTGGTGGAACTGGCAAAATACATTTGCCGGACGGACTGCGTGAGCGAGGCCCTGGCGTATATAGAGAGGCTTGTGAATGGCGCATCACTACCGAGAACCCGTATGCTGACCGCTCCACCCCGACCGGTGGAGGCTGAAATGAAAGACGTGATCGTGATTCCACTCCGTCATCACGCCCTGTTCTCTTACCTCCAATCCCGGCTTATCGACGCGGACATCAGCCGTATGTATTGCAAGGAGGTGCATTACGAACTGCGAGGCCGTCATTACTTCGCTCTCGCATTCGGCAATATATCAGGCGGTTACGAGGTGCGAAACGCCTATTACAAGGGATGCCTGAATAACAAGGACATCTCATTGATAAGACATCTGACAGAAGAGACACAGGAAAACGTCTGTGTCTTCGAGGGATTCATGGATTTTCTTTCTTATATGACACTGAAACTGGCAGGCGACCGGACGGTCTGTCTTGCCATACCATGCGACTACCTCGTGATGAACTCGGTAAACAATTTGAAAAAGACGCTGGCACGTTTACAGGAGTATTCGGACATTCACTGTTATCTCGACAATGACCTTGCCGGGCAGAGAACCACAGAGACCATTGCCGGGATGTATGGCGGACGTGTCAGCGATGAATCTTGCCACTATGCGGAATACAAAGACCTGAACGACTACCTGCGCGGAAAGAAACGCTGATATTCAATGTTCTCTTTTGCCACCTAAAGCTCTCCACCACGAGAGCTTTTTTTATGCCCCGATTTCTCCATTTCCCACCATAGAGACTGCAATATAGTACGATTTAATAGTTCGATTTTTGAAACTTACACAAATCTCATTAACGAAACAGATGTTTAATGCTCAATTATTTTATGGTTTTATATTTCGTGCGTTTCTTTGCAAAATCATACTAATACGAATTTTTAATATTCATACTAAATACATGAACTCATATTTCATTTTTGCCATTGTCCTGACGGTTGCCTACATCATTTACTACGCCGTCATCATAGCGCATGACCTCTACGGGAAAAAGGGGACGGACAAACCGGACGAGGAAGTTTTCGACCTCGGCGCACCGGAAGAGGAAGAGAGTGTGGCTGTCACGGAAAGCGAGAGCGGCTTCAGTATCGGTAGCGAGAACTACGAGACGGAAAGTACGGCTACCTCTTCCGAAACATCCCCTGAGGAGGACATCAAGGACAAACCGGGAACGGCGCAGGAGAAACTGGAACGGCTGAAGGCCGAGGCGGAGGAACAGATGGAAGAGACCACGCCTTACCTGTCGGACGCACGCACGTCGGAGGAGATGTACAAGGCTATGATTTCCAAGGGACGGTTAGACAACCGACCGGAAATAAAGTGGAACCCAATTCAAGACCGGTTGTGAGATGTCGAAAGCTAAAAAGATTCTATGTGCGCTGTGCCTCCCGTTCCCCTACACGGCTTTTGCCAAAAGCGGCAGCGTGAACTATAGCTGGGGAGCGGACGCGTTGGCCACGATGCACGACTTCGTGGTGACGATGATGCTCTATGTCCAGTATATCTGTTGCACCATAGCCGGGGTTTACGTCATCGTGTCCGTTTGTCAGATATACATCAAGATGAACACGGGCGAGGACGGCATCACCAAGTCGATAATGACGCTTGTCGGCGCGTGCCTGTTCCTGATCGGGGCATTCTATGTTTTCCCGGCTTTCTTCGGCTACCGCATATAACCTTACTTGTATCAGGTCGCAGACAAATAAAATATTCACTAAAAAAGTAAACGTATGTTTCAGAAAACCAAACAGCTGTGCCGCAAGGCATTCGGATTCGTCAACGGAATCCCTACCAAAGTAATGATGTTCTCCTTCATGCTGCTGTCCGGCATGGTGGCGAAAGCGCAGAACTCCGCAGGCGACTATTCCGCCGGTACGAGCGCATTATCCACTGTCGCCGATGAGATTGCCAAGTATGTGCCTATTATGGTGAAATTGTGCTACGCCATTGCCGGCGTTGTGGCCATCGTGGGTGCAATCTCGGTATATATCGCCATGAACAACGAGGAGCAGGACGTCAAGAAGAAGATTATGATGGTCGTGGGAGCATGTATCTTCCTCATTGCGGCGGCCAAGGCGTTGCCTCTGTTCTTCGGTATTGCCGCTTAAACATCAAGGATAAGTATGAAAAGCAAGGACGAACGCTATCCGGACTATCCGCTGTTCAAGGGACTGCAACGGCCTCTTGAGTTTTTGGGCATCCAAGGCCGGTACATATATTGGGCGGCGGTGACGACGTGCGGAGCCATTGTCGGCTTTGTCGCCGCCTACTGCCTGCTCGGTTTCATTGCCGGGCTTGTCGTGCTGGCTACCGTCGTATCGGTCGGTATCGTGCTCATCCTTCTCAAACAGCGGAAAGGACTGCATAGCAAGAAGGTCGCTCCGGGTGTGTATGTGTATGCCCACTCGCGCAAGATCTGACGAAAGAAAAACCATCACGGCAATGTGCATGGCTTTATTGATTGTTGAACGCGGGCGGGTTTGTCTTGAAGCAAGGCGAACCTGCCCCTATTTAATTACACGTATATCGAAATGACCCTATACATCATTTTATGTTTTGTCGCTTTGTGCGCGGGTATGGCCTTGTCGGTCTATGCGTTCGGTACGGGCGGCAAGCGCAAGCGAATCTTTCAGGACATCTATTTCTCAGCGGAGGAAACGGACGGTGTGGGTGTGCTGTACACCAAGACCGGCGAATATTCCGCCGTACTTAAGATAGAGAATCCGGTACAGAAATATTCGGCGGACATAGATAGCTACTACGACTTCACGCACCTGTTCACCGCCCTTGCGCAGACCTTAGGCGAAGGGTACGCCATCCACAAGCAGGATATCTTCGTCAGGAAACAGTTTGCAAGCGAACCGGCTGACGGGCAGGAGTTCCTGTCGGCGTCGTATTTCCGCTACTTCAAAGGGCGTCCCTACACGGACAGCCTTTGCTACCTGACCATCACGCAGGAGGCGAAAAAGAGCCGCCTGTTCTCGTTCGACAACAAGAAGTGGCGCGATTTCCTCGTGAAAATCCGCAAGGTGCATGACCAACTGCATGACAGCGGCGTACAGGCCAGGTTCCTGAACAAAGCCGAGGCGAGCGAGTATGTCGACCGCTACTTCGCCATGAACTTCAAAGACCGCACCGTGTCGATGACGAACTTCAAGGCGGACGATGAAACGGTGTCGATGGGCGACAAACGCTGCAAGGTGTACAGCCTTGTGGACGTGGACTGTGCCGCACTGCCCTCGATGATACGTCCGTACACGAACATCGAGGTGAACAACACGGAAATGCCGGTCGATCTGGCTTCGGTGGTGGACAACATACCGGACGCCGAGACGGTGGTCTATAACCAAGTCATCTTCCTACCCAACCAAAAACGGGAACTGGCGATGCTCGACAAAAAGAAGAACCGCCACGCGAGTATTCCGAACCCGAACAACCAGATGGCGGTCGAGGACATCAAGCGTGTGCAGGAGGTCATTGCCCGTGAAAGCAAGCAACTGGTATATACGCACTTCAACATGGTGGTAGCCGTATCTGCCGGTGCAGACCTGCAAAAGTGTACGAACCACTTGGAAAACGCATTCGGGCGCATGGGCATCCATATCAGCAAGCGGGCGTACAACCAACTGGAACTGTTCGTCGGTTCGTTTCCGGGCAACTGCTACACGCTCAATGAGGAATACGACCGTTTCCTGACCCTTTCCGATGCGGCGATGTGCCTGATGTACAAGGAGCGCGTGCTGCACAGCGAGGAAACACCGCTGAAGATTTACTACACCGACCGTCAGGGTGTGCCGGTGGCTATTGACATCACGGGAAAAGAGGGAAAGAACAAGCTGACGGACAACTCGAATTTCTTTTGTCTGGGGCCTTCTGGGAGTGGCAAGAGCTTTCATATCAACTCGGTCGTGCGCCAGCTCCATGAGCAGGGAACGGATGTGGTCATGGTCGATACGGGAAACTCATACGAGGGACTGTGCGAGTATCTGGGCGGCAAGTATATCAGCTATACCGAAGAACGGCCTATCACGATGAATCCGTTTCGCATCAACCGGGAGGAATACAACATCGAGAAGATAGACTTCCTCAAGAACCTTATCCTGATGATTTGGAAAGGGTCGGACAGCCAAATCCCCGAAATTGAGTTCCGCATTGTCGAGCAGATAATCATAGACTACTATGATGCCTATTTCAACGGATTTACAAGATACACCGACGAGCAACGGGAGGTACTGCTGAAAAACCTGTTTGCGGCGGCCAGCCGAAAGAACCCAAACAAACCACCCAGAGAGGTGGATGAGATGGTGCGCAAACAGATAGAGGTGCTTGAGGCACGGCGGGCGGCCCTCAAAGTGACGGAGCTGAGTTTCAACTCATTCTTTGACTACTCATTCGACCGTCTGGAGCAGATCTGCACCGAAAACGACATCACGACAATCAGCTACTCGACCTATTCGACCATGCTGCAGCCGTTCTACAAGGGCGGTGCGTATGAGAAAATTCTCAACGAGACAGTGGATTCGGCACTGTTTGACGAGACATTCATTGTCTTTGAAGTGGATGCAATCAAGGAAAATAAGAAACTGTTTCCCATTGTCACACTGATTATCATGGACGTGTTCCTGCAGAAAATGCGCATCAAGAAGAACCGTAAAGTCCTTGTCATCGAGGAAGCGTGGAAGGCCATTGCCAGCCCGCTCATGGCGGAATACATCAAGTTCATGTACAAGACCGCCCGTAAATTTTGGGCTTCTGTTGGCGTGGTGACGCAGGAGATACAGGACATCATCGGCAGCGAAATCGTGAAGGAGGCCATCATCAACAACTCGGACGTGGTGATGCTGCTGGATCAAAGCAAGTTCAAGGAACGCTTTGACGAAATCCGAAAGATTCTTGGTCTGACCGAGGTGGATTGCAAGAAGATATTTACCATCAACCGCTTGGAGAACAAGGATGGGCGCAGCTTCTTCCGCGAAGTGTTCATCCGCCGGGGGACGACCAGCGGCGTGTATGGCGTGGAAGAGCCGCACGAGTGCTACATGACCTACACGACCGAACGGGCGGAAAAGGAGGCACTGAAGCTTTACAAGAAGGAACTTCGGTGCAGCCACCAGGAAGCTATCGAGGCATATTGCCGGGACTGGGATGCCAGCGGTATCGGGAAGTCCCTGCCTTTTGCACAAAAAGTAAACGAGACGGGGCGTGTGCTCAACCTCCGTCCCGTGTATGAATCCAAATAAGCATTGCAGCCATGAAACGACTACTCCTTATCCTGACCATCGCCTCGGTCGCACTCTGCCAGACGGTTCACGCCCAGTATTACAGCGTGAACTACGACACCCGTACCGTTGCGGCGATGGTGGCCGCCTTCGGTACGGAAGCGGTCGCCGAAGGGTACTACCGGGAGCAGGTCGATGACATCCTCAAGCACTACACGGCAGCGGAGGTCGCTACCGCCGGGATATTCGCGGCCAAGTTCTTGGAGCATAAAGCCCTGAGCGACCTCGGCATCTGGAACAGCCGCACGGAGAACTACTACTACCGGCGCATCTACCGGATGGTGGCGGAGAAAATCATGCCCAAGATATGGGTGGTGGCGAAGCAGATGCTCCATTCGCCGCAAACGGCTATCTATTGGGGCAGTTACCTGATGAAAGTCTGCGACGATACCAAAAGTCTGTGTATGCAGTTCGAGAGCGTGGTGACCAACAGCACGCTGACCTTTTCGGACATCGCCTTTCTCGAAATCAATCCGGAGATTGCCCCCTTGCTAAAGCTCTCCGAAACGGGAAACATCGACTGGCAGCGGATGATGGACAACTTCGCCCACATACCGGGCAACTTCACGCACGAGAACCTGAAAAGCGACCTCGACAACCTTTATAACACGGGTGTCGGCCTTGCAACGGCAGGCATTGCCAATCTCGGTGACGCCCTGTTGCAAAGCAGCTCGTTCCATGACCTGATGGGCGGAAAGGTTGAAGAAATCGGCAACCTGTATGAACACTACGGGAGTCTATTCGAGCAGGCGGAACATGACATCGGCGGCTTGCTGATTGACATGGTGGGTGGTCCGGACAACGTGGCCGGTCTGTTCAACTTCAGCAACTACAACCTCACGGCATGGATGACCGACTACCTGGACGAAGCGATGGGGAACTATTACACGCAGCGGTGGTACATTGCCCGGCGTGACCAAGGGAGCGTATCGCTGTGCGACTACTATCCTCCGACGGACGACAACAGCATCCTGAACGGGGGCGCATGGGTGCGGTTCAACACGAGCGACCCGAATTTCTATCCCAACGCCTCGCAACGGGAACAGGTACTTGCCAACTCGGAAGGATATGCCGGTTGGTCAAGAAACCGCGTGCAGCAGTTGAACAACCAGAACGACGGGTTCAGCTACAGCATCAACTATTGGATGAGTGCCTATATCATCAGCAAGAAAAACAAGCAGACCAAAAAGGCATACGCATACGAAATCCATGTGAGCAAAAGCTGGAATAAGGAAGAAGTTGTCTATGAGGAAGTCTTCGATTCCTACTCGATGGACTTGAATACGTTTCGGGCGCAACTGAATGTCCGACTTGCGGAGTTCAACGAAAACGAGGACGGCTACACCTATTATATATCTTCCGGTACGCGGAACTATTACCAAGCAACGGACGCCGCCAAATTGAAGGGATGCGAGAGCGTGACCATCAGCGTGACCTGTTCCGACGGGGTTACGCTCGGACAGGGCTCGACACAATACAAGTGCCGTAAATGCGGCAGCTCGTTGAATGCCCACACCAAGGAGTGCGCCATGCAGACCTCGGTGACGGAAAACAACCTCGACCTTTCGGAACTGGATGCGCTGTTGAACGAGGCAAACAGCCAAGCGGCCAATCTTGAAGCGCAAATCGGGACATTGGAAAACGAGAACGCTGTCCTGCTGAAGAAAATCAGTACGGCGAGCATTGAGGATGCGGCGGCTTACCGACAGCAGTATAATGCAAACAAGACACGGATAGACCGTCTGAAAGGCGAACTCGCGGAGTGGAAGAAGAAACAGTCCGACTATGCTCAGGCGAAGTCGGAAGCCGCAGACGACAACAGCGTAGCGACGGATGACTATTACCGCATTCCAGCTATCATGCAAGACTGCAAGGCTGCCTACGGCCTGACATGGCAGGACGGCGGATCGTGGAACGGCTATTCGTATGTGCGCAAGGCGACAATGCCGAACATCAACGGCATCATCACATTCAAGGCTACGGTCTCGATTGCCCGCAAGCCGAAATATTTTCTCGGCATCAAGATTCACCGTGCCATCATCCAAATCCAATGGGAACTGACCTCGGTCTATACGGACACGCACGTCGCCGATGTGCTGACACTCGATCCGGGGCTTTCGGATGCGGAGAAAACCAAATTAGTGAACGACCGCATCGCCGAAATCGCCCGTGAACACCCGTCCTGCAAAATCACGACGGAATACGCCCGCAGCACACCGCTGGAGGAAACTCCGTCCGGCGACGTGTACCATCTGCTGTGGTCGAGCGACCGCCTCGAAATCGCGAGGGAGGTGGACAGCAGAATCACAAGGATATACGCCGACTTGGTATCGCTGGAAAAGATGATGCACTACAAGCGGAGCATCCTTGACGTGATGAAGGATGTGTTGCCCGGACTGGACACGGACGAAGGCCGCAGGCTGACGCTCGTGGAGGAATGCCATGACCGCTGGGTGGAGAGCGCACGGACGTTTCGGAACGATGGCGGCAGAAACGGCGGAAAGGAGGTGCGGCCATGAAACGCATTTTACGGATAGCCGCATTGCTGCTCTTCCTGCTGCCCGGTATCGCCAAGGCGCAGTGGACTTTCGATATAGTCTCCGTCGAAGCCTACATCAACGACCACAAGAAGCAGCGCAGCCTGTTGTTGGCCCGCAGTACCTTGGAGTACAGCAACAAACTGTTGCACGAATACAGCTGTAAGGAAGTCGGGGGCTATAAAGAGCTGAATATCGACCTTGACCGGTACACCCGTGCGTTCGATGTCATCGACGTCATGTACCAGTCGTTGCGCACGGTGCTGAACGTCAAGAATACCTACACATCGGTCAGCGACCGTATCGGCGACTATAAATCATTGTTGGAGGATTTCAATGCGAAGATATTGAAACGGGGACGCATCGAATCCGCAGATACCCTGATTATCTCCATCAATGCGAGGGGGCTGAGGGCGATTGCCCGTGAGGGGGAACAGCTCTACAAGTCCGTGAGCGACCTCGTGCTGTATGCCACCGGAGCGGCAGCCTGCTCGACCTCCGACCTGCTGATGGTGTTGGAGGCCATCAACCGCTCATTGGACAACATCGAGCGGCATCTGAACCGTGCGTATTTCGAGACATGGCGGTATATACAGGTGCGTATCGGCTATTGGAAGGCAAAGGTATATCGCTCCCGCACCATGCGGGAGATTCTCGATGACGCCTTCGGGCGTTGGCGCGGAGCCGGAAGACTGGATTATTAACGACAAAAAGAGAAGAATATGAACAGAAAACTATTACTCATGGCGGTGGCGGTCACCGTAACGACAGCCGTACACGCACAGTATGTAACGTACAACCATGATTCGCCGAAGCAGAATCAGGTAACGGTCATGGAGACCGGTACGGGCGCACTCTCGCCCGACCTCTATTATTCCGTGCTGCACAACAAATACAAGAAGTCGGCAGCGGCCAAAAACAAGCTCTCGTTCCGCACGCTTGCCGGTATCAATCTCTACAACCAGGTGGACGAAGCGGAAGCCATTGATTCGGCCTTGGTCAAGCGGGCGAAGGTCGAGGCGTTGAACGTTGCCGACCGGCAGGTGGACATCGCATGGCTTGCCGAGGGCGATAAGGTCAGCGGACAGATGGAGCGGTTCCGGCGCAACATCGACCGTATTCTCCTGTCCGGTGGCACTCCGGCCGACAAGGAACGGTGGACGGAATACTACCACGTCTATCAGTGTGCCATCAAAGCCACGAAAGACGCCTATATGCCCAATACCCAGCGAAAGAAGGAGTATCTGCGCATTTACGAGGATGTGGCACGGCAGAACGAGATTTTAGTGGGCTACCTTGCCAAGCGTCAGAACGCAACGGTGACGAATGCACTGCTGAACGCAACGGACAACCGTACCCTGCATAAAGGCGGTATTGTCCGCAATGCCATGAGCCGGTGGCAGGAATCACGCCTTGCGGTGCGTGGTTCGCAATCGGGCAGCAACGGAAACGGCGAAGATGACAACGAGAGTGTAAACAGAGGGAAATAAAAAGACAGGGCTATGGCAAACGGAGATATACTTTCGGATTTCGGCATCAACCTGTTGGAGGAGGAAATAGATGATGTCATCTTTCAGACCAACGAGTTTCTGACTGACGCGACTTTTACCGGTGCGCAGGGACCTTTTTGGTGGATATTGCAGATGTGCATGGCACTCGCGGCACTGTTCTCCATCGTCATGGCGGCAGGTATCGCCTACAAGATGATGGTAAAGCACGAGCCGTTGGACGTGATGAAGCTGTTTAGGCCGCTTGCCGTGTCGATTATCATCTGCTGGTGGTATCCGCCTGCGGACACGGGTATGGCGGGGAGCCGGAACAACTGGTGTTTTCTCGATTTCCTGTCCTACATCCCTAACTGCATAGGTTCGTACACCCATGACCTGTATGAAGCCGAAGCTTCACAGATATCGGACAGGTTCGAGGAAGTTCAGCAGCTCATCCATGTGCGTGACACGATGTACACGAACCTGCAGGCACAGGCGGATGTCGCCCACACAGGCACATCCGATCCCAATCTGATAGAGGCGACAATGGAGCAGACCGGTGTGGACGAAGTGACGAACATGGAAAAGGATGCGGCGAAGTTGTGGTTCACGTCTTTGACGGCAGGTGTCATCGTGGGGATAGACAAAATTATCATGCTGATTGCCCTCGTGGTGTTCCGAATCGGTTGGTGGGCTATTATCCAATTTAATACACTAAAATACTGAAATATAATCTTTTATTGTAGCGATACAAGTGGAGGGTAACAAGTAGGTATCAATCATTTCTTTTATATGAATAGTAAATGTCACTTCGCTACAATTTCCCAAAATGTTTTGAAAATAAACACAATGTCGGACCAAAAGGAATGATTGGCAACGTATTCGAGGTTGATGCGCAACTTGTCGGGCATGATGGTCTCGATGTAATATCTGTCGGGGTCGGCCGCCTGCGCCAGCAGTTCGTTTTCGTTACGATAGCGAATGGATGCGAGGTCGGTGATGCCGGGTCGAACGTCAAGTACGTGCATCTGCTCCTGAGTATATAAATCGACATATTTCCGAACCTCCGGCCGAGGCCCCACAAGGCTCATATCACCGATAAATACGTTAATCAGTTGTGGGAATTCATCAAGTTTGTATTTACGGATGAAGTACCCCGAACGTGTAATGCGAGTATCATGCCCGCCTACCGTAATCAGCCCTTGTCGGTCCGCACCTATGCGCATCGAGCGGAACTTGTACAGCCGGAAATCCCGGTTGTACCGGCCAACCCGTGTCTGCCGGTAAAACACAGGACCGGGAGTGTCGCACTTGATCCATACAGCTAAAATCAAAAACAACGGACTGAGACACAAAAGCCCCAGTCCGCTTGCCACTATATCAAAAAGACGTTTCAAAAGAGATAGAATGTAAGTTGTGAATCAAAAAATTGGTTTCCAAAAGAAAAATAAATGCCTGCTATGAACAGGAAAGAATATCGGTAAAATTCGTGATGACATACTCCACGTCTTCGTCCGAAAGGCGGGTATGTAGCGGAAGGGTAATTTCATTGCGATATTGATTGTAGGCATTGGGATATCGGCCTATATCGAAACCAAGTGCCTTGTATGCCGTCATCATCGGTAAAGGTTTATAATGTACGTTGCAAGCGATGCCCCGCTCCGCCATACGCCCGATAACCGCATTGCGGTATTCCACATCCTTGCCAAGCAGCCTTACGAGGTAGAGATGCCCGCTCGATGAATGCTCATCCCCATAATGGTTCAGCACCTGCACGGGAAAATCCTTCAGTACTTCATTGTAGCGTGTGATGATTTGACGGCGGCGGTATAGCAGTTCGGAATAGCGTTTGAGTTGTGCCATACCTATGCCAGCCATGATGTCGGTCATGTTGCATTTGTAGTAGGGTGCCACAATGTCGTATTCCCATGCTCCGAGTTTGGTCTTTGCCAGAGCATCCTTGTTCTGCCCGTGCAGCGACAGCAGCTGGAACTGTTTGTACAGCCATTCATCGTCAATGCCCGGTATCTTGCGCCATGTCAATGCGCCGCCCTCGGCTGTCGTGAGGTTCTTTACGGCGTGGAACGAAAAGGAGGTGAAGTCGGCAATTCCACCGCACATTCTCCCGTGCCGTTTCGCTCCGAATGCATGGGCGGCATCCGCCATGACTATGATGCGTCCGAAGGCCTGTTGCATCTCGTTTGCCGGACGGAAAAGGGAACGTTTCTCTTCGACAGCGGAGAACACTTTGTCATAATCGCATACCACACCGCCCAAATCCACCGGAATAATGACTTTCGTTCTCTCGTTAATGACATCGGCAAGCCGGTCGTAGTCCATTTCAAAGGAGTCGGGAGCGGTGTCGATCATGACAAGTTTCGCACCGACATGGCACACGACGCTTGCCGTCGCGGTATAAGTATAGGCGGGAACTATGACCTCGTCACCGAGTCCCACACCCAATACCCTGAGAGCCATCTCCATGCAGGCCGTTGCCGAATTGAGGCAGACAGCCGTGTGCAGGGCGTTGCCGCCGGCATCTTCACGTGTAGTGCCGCAGCCCATTGCGATAAGACGCTCGAACTCCTTGACCCTCGGTCCCGTTGTTATCCATCCGGACCGCAAGGCTTCACTCACTTCCTGAATCTCCGCCTCTGTCATGTCGGGAGGGGAGAAGGGAATATTTCTTCTACTTTTCATATCTTGAGATTTCTATGTGCAGAACACATTTCGTTAAGTTTTTTTAAGCTATTTTTTTAGCAAATCCTCCGGACGCTTAATAATACCCTCTTCAAACACTTCATCAGTCTCGATTATTGGCAAAATATCCTTCACATTTATAATGGCCGAGCACACGCCCCATGAGAGACCTACTCCAAAGCCACACATCAGGACGTTCAACTCCTTACTCTCTTCGTCTTTGCCATAGGTATCACAAATTACCATCGGAATGGCTGCAGCAGATGGATTACCAAAGCGATCAAGAGACAGAGGCATTTTTGCCATCTCCAACCCCAGTTTTCGACAAAGCATCTTATTAATAAATAGATTAGCTTGATGGAAGGCAAAGCAATCATAATCTTTAGCAGTTGTTTCAGTTTTAGCCCAAAACTCCTTGACTGTATCTGGAACGGATGAAATGGTAAATGCAAACACATCCTCTCCCTGCATATAGGTGTTGTACAAAGTGCGCACATTACCGTCTGGCCACATGAACTCTTCTGACGTGACATCCAGATTTCTAAAACCACCGGCAGGAGCTATAATTGACTTATAGCCATCACCTGAAGTTTTCAGAATACCCATGATGCTTGAATCTTCCCTTGTCTTCTCCAACAGAATAGCACTGCCACCATCTCCGAAAAGCATGGCTACAGACTTATCTTTAGAATTTGTCATTTTGCTCAACGTCTCGCCTACGAGCAACAGGGCTTTGTTCACATCTGAATTAGCCATCAGTGAGCAAATTATATTTAGACCGTATACAAAAGCTGAACAGCCAAGATTTACATCAAATGACATACAATCCTTGTCCAAGCCCAAACGTTTGTGTAGCACACATGCAGTTGCCGGTCTGCGATAATCGGTAGAATGAGCAATGAATACCAAAGCTCTAATTTCCTTACGATCTACATTTTTTGTCTTGATTATATTCTCTGCTGCCACATAGCAAAGGTCTGATGCTGTCTGATATTTTGATGTCTTACGGAATTCTTTTATCCCCGTTGACTCCTGAAACTTCTTCACCGCTTCCTCACCGAACAGGGTATAAAAGTCTTCACATCTTACAACCTTCGTAGGCACAGAAGTTGCTACACTTGAAATCTTTATATTTTCGAATTTAAAAAATGCCATATTACTTGAAAACTTTCTATTTTCACTTCAAATGTCTGCCTCCATCAATCAGTAGATTAATACCAGTAACCCATGCAGAGGCATTGCCAAGTAGATATATAATTGCCCATGCAATATCCTCGGGCTTTCCATACCGTTTTAAAGGGTACGATTTCCTATCCTCTTCCAGTTGTTCCTCAGATGCTGCAATGTGTGACATTATATCTGTTTCTGTCATACCCGGACATACTGCATTTACACGGATTCCTTTACTCGCAAGCTCTCTTGCAGCCCCCATAATAAAAGAGCTTACGGCTCCCTTCGTTGCTGCGTACATAGTATTACCTGGACTGACGAATCCTAAACCTGACATAGAGCTGGTAAATACAATAGAAGAATCTCTACGCAACTTCTTTTTCTTCACCAGGCCACTTGTAATCATTATTGGTGCAATCGTATTCACTTTAAGCAAGTCGCTTAAAGCATCGTATTTAATGAATGGAACGGGTATGGTCATTGTTGTGCCCGCATTATTTACCAATCCTTGTATTTCCGGCACCACATCTATAAGACGATTTATTTCTTCCTCCTTATTAAAATCGCACTCAATTATCAGATGACCATCACCTTCCATCATTTTAAAAGTTTTTTCCAGTCTTTCCTTATTACGTGCACTCAAAATAACATGGGCACCTTGTCGGGCGCACTCTATGGCTACCGACCTGCCTATTCCCGACGAGGCTCCCGTTACAAGAATCGTCTTGCCCTCCAATGAAAACGGATTATACATGACTTCTTTATTTTTTCATTAATAGTTTAAGCTTTTACCAAATTGGATATCAAGATATTCATACCACAATTTCAGGTATGCACGATATTCTAAAAAAGCTATTGAGTGGTTACTTCTTTTTTGCTTGAACCGTCTTGAACAAATCCTCAACGGATACGGCATTACGAATATCATCGCCTCTGAGCGTTACTTTATAAATCTCATCTACCATTGCGATGATAGACAATGCCATCAATGAATCCCACTCCTCCAATTCATGAAAACAAGTTTCGGGAGTAAATACGCTTGCGTCCGTCTCCTCAAACTGCGAGGCAAAATTTTCGACAAAATCTTTTAATTCCATACTGTTAATAATTTTAAAAGTTATTTATGTTTCGGTTGTTTTAAAATCTCAAAGGTTTCGTGAGATCGTAAACCATAAAAGCACGCTTGCGTCCATCGGGCAACGTGAGGATTTTATCCACGGTTGCTCCGTTCAGTTTATGATACTTGAAAACGCGATTGTTTGACAAATCCACCTCCATATACAGTGTATCGACTTTTAACGCATGAAGCATACGCAGTCCTGAACGTTGAAAATCGATGGAGGCTTCTGGATTCTTGTAGCGGGGATCCCAACCCCAGTACCCACCACGTGCCCCGTGATTAACGATATACGTCTCATCGTTTTTGAGGATTGATTTGTACCGCATGAATAATTCCTTCAATATAAAGGGTCTTACTATGATACTGGTGATTGCGGATAAAGCCAAACGCCAGCGGTGCTTCAATATGTAACGATGATGCCGCTCAACATCCAAGATTGCCCACGCATAGGCGATAACCCGACCATCATCCGCTTCGACACAACGGAAGACCGTACATGGTTCCGACATGACCAATTTGAAATATTGACGAAGGAACGGTCTTCCCATTAGAATGAAAATACCATTTCCGTTCACATCTTTTATACGATGCTGGATATCTGCGATATAAGCTGCATCAGACGGCTTTGCTAAACGATAAAACATATTATATTACTTTCTTAAAATCTATAAATTTCGACCAATTATCCTGTAAAATGGAACTCTTACGGATAGATACACTTTACGCATCATTAAATAAAGCATAGAAAGATGGAGCCTTATCAATAAATATTGGACGAGTTCTCTCCCGGACATTCGTGAAATATATTCGCAAGTATCAAGTTCCGGATAAATTGAGTGCCATAAACTATAATTGGGTTTTCCGATAAATGATACCATACGACATCGGAATTTGAAAGATGCGACTTGATATTTGTATCTTTCGTATAAATTTTGCCGTTTCAAAAATTCTATGACGATATCGATATTTTTTTTATAACCCAGACTTCTCTTCGTGGCAGCCGCTTCTGTCGGTTTATGACAAATGGATTCGGTGTTAAAGAAATAATTATACAGCGGAACGTTTAAGAATGTAGTTTCTTGCGAATAATGACAACATTGTACGGAAAAAACGATTCCCTCTCCCATATTGGCTTCAGGATATAGAAAATCTATTCGTTCATATATGTTACGTCTGACAAGTTTATTCCATATTACACCTGTCATTTCCCCCGATAGAAGTAATCCCACTGCATTTTCCGCATTTATCGTGGCAATACCGTCAATGAGTTTTATCGGTTTATAATTATTCCCCATTTGCACCATCCCATTAAATACAATCATATCCGTTTTTTTTGATATGGCCATTTGGGCAAGTGTCAAGTAAGCGTCTTGTTCCATCCAGTCATCGCTGTCGCAATGGGCGATGTATTCACCTTTGGCAACAGCAATTCCGGAACGCCGTGCAATGGGCAGTCCTTTGTTCTCCGAATGATGAATGATTTTTGTATGGGATTTCCGGCTCGGATACTCTTCGAGAATCTTTGACAATATTTCAATACTCCTGTCAGGAGAGCAATCATCTACGAATATAAACTCTATGCGCTCGTTCATTGTCTGTTCAAACAAAGAACGCGCACAACGCTCGATGTATCTTTCGACATTATATATCGGAACCACTACTGAAATAAGAATCATAATAAACTGTTATATTGTGCTCCTCTTGGGAACGTATTTCATCAAGAGACGAATGAGTGATATAAAAATAAAAGCATAGAATATGGAAGTCATGAAACGAAACATCGGATCTCTGGGAGAAAAGAAATATTGAGACAAGCCAGATAACAACAAAAAGAAAATTACCGGATTGTATTTATACTTATCCCAAAAATATGTAAACATAAACATGAAAAGAAAAGGCCAAAACATAACCCCGAACACTCCTCCGCAGCAATACGACTCGGCAACCATCGAACTTCCCGTACCATATCCCTCATAATAACCCTCCGGGTCCATATTATACATTATTTTCCCTCCAAGACGCCACGATTTTTCAAGTGTGTTTTCGTCTTGAACAGACGGGTTATAGCGTCTTATTCCCAAAATGTCGCTGAAAACAGACCCGAACAGAAGATCATGCATAGGAGAGAAAATATATAACTCTTTATCTTCTAACTTCTTCTCCATGTAAATAGTTTCCCCTATCGCACAACACAGCGTAGCTCCTTGTTGCCAAAAGACATTTTCGACGACAAAAGATAGGGATTCAGTCTCCACTGAACCTATATCCGCAATGCTATCGTTACGAGTTAAGACAAAGGCAAACGACAAATAAAGAAAAACTACCAACCCCAAGGACAAAAGGCATATTTTTTTTATCGATAACTTTAATCCCCGGCTACCTAAATAGGCTAATAGTACAAATATGTTGCAGATTGTCGGTCCTCGTCTGCCTGATCCTAATTCTATTATAGACGCAATAAAAAAAATGAAAATCACCCATTTGTACATCTTCCCTTTCGGATAGGTCGCCAAATAAAGGAATACACCTGTGTAAAAAATGTTATCGCTTATACCTAATAACTTGTCAAACCAGCCTTGACTATCTTGAAGTCCTCCTTCCAGATACATAGCGTATACGTACCCTTGCGTAGCCACATCTATCAATGTCTTAATTTTCAATATCAAGAAAGGAACTATGGTGATACCGATTAGATACAATCCATATTTCCTCAGGACTAGTGAGAGGGAAGTTTCTTGAAAATGCGAGGTAATATTGTTTTTCAAGTTTCTCCTGAATGAAAAAAGAGCTCCCCAAATTAAGGATATCGTAGCAAACGATACCACCAAAATCATCTTATGCTTGACTTCATTTGAGAAAAAGTATGTATCATCAAAGGAGTATAATCCCATCACGTCCATAATCAATCTGGAAAAGATAAATGTCGTAAAGGCTACAAGATATAAAGTAAAAGGATGAAAGAATCCTTTCCCACTGACTCTCGCTACAACATAAGCCCAGAGCAAAATCAAACAAGACAAATGTTTGTTAAATGATATGACCGCCTCATTCGCATGGACAAACATAAGCACAACTTCCATTATGAAAAAAATGGAAGTGATAATAATGCATAAATCCAATTTAGAACGGTATGTCAGCATTTTCGATTTCTTATTTCATTCTTTTTATTGATATTCTCTTCGCCATTTCCAACAGATAATGCGCCTCCTTGGAGCCGGTCAGCAATGTAATGACTGAGTACACCATAATTCCTGTTGCCACTCCGATAGCAATCGATGCCACATCGGAGCAAAAAACGCAATCCAAAAGATAAACGCATCCTCCCATCACCATTGCATTCACCAGTATAGGCAAAAGAACTTTCATCTCTTCCACAAATGTTACCTTATCCAAGATCCGCTTCGTGAACAAGGTTAGGACATAGATATCTACGATGGAATATATCATTATTCCCACACATACCATCTGGATACCTCCAAAGAAGGGAAATAATAGGATAACGATTCCTACTATTCTCTTTATTATTTCGGACTTCAGACCGTAATCGCTTCTATGTTTGGCGTTCAGCAACTGCCAGCTCATGTTCGAGGCCGGCCACCAGACATACGCAAAACATAGAATCCGCATCAGGGGAACCGCATCCAGCCACTTTTCCGTCAATAGCAGCCGCACGGCAGGCTCCGCCAAAGCGGCAATTCCCATCATCAACGGGAACAATATGAAACAGGTCATGCGCAGCATCTGAAAAAAACGACGTTGCAATTCCTTGTCATTGTCCTGCAGTTCGCATTCGATGGGATAGGCCACGCGGGCGACCACATCGCTTATAGCTGCCGGAATAAAGCTTGTCATCTGGGTCGACTGGCTGTATAATCCCGCTGCCGACGGGGAGAAGAACTTACCGACCAACAGAAAACTTCCTTGCGTGTAAACGGCATTCAGTGTCCTGCTCATCAATAACTTTGAACCGAATCCAAACAAGTTCTTAAAAGAACGGCCTGAAAAGACAAGCGAGGGCATCCAACCCGCCGAAATCCAGAGCAGGAGCACGTTCAGAAAATTCTGCAAGAGCGGCTGCCATACGAGAGTCCATACGCCGAACCCATTGTATGCCATCCACAGTCCCGCACCCCCGCTCACCGATATGGCGATAATCGAAATCCATGCCTGCCTGCGGAAATCCATCGCAATGTTGAGTTTCGCCTGCTGCACCGTGCGGAACGCGTTGATGACAAAGACCAGTGCCATCCACGGCAACAATTCTCCCAATAGGGGTTCATCGTAAAATCCGGCTATCAACGGGGAGAACAGCAAGAGAGCAATATAAACCAGCAGGGCTACCCCAATGTTGAACCAGAATGTTGTCGAGAAATCGGTTTCCGTGCGGTCCTGTTTCTGGATAAGGGCCTCCACGAAACCCGAATCCACGAATACCTGAGCGATGATCAGGAAAATCGAGAGCATGGCCACTAGCCCGTAATCGGATGGAGAAAGTTGTCTCGCGATCAAAATGGTAAAGAGGGTCATCAGCCCCTGCCGTGAGAATTTCTCCACGGCACTCCATACCACGCCCCGTATCGCCTTTTTCCTTATCGTTTCCGACATATCCGGTATCGTCACTTAATTAGTTCTTGTCTTATTCTCCGGTTTTCACCGCCTTCCTGAACTCCCCGACAATGTTTTCCCCTAAAAGGATCCACGCCACGGCAGCTGCACCTGCCAAGAATACGCATCCGATGAGTATGAGTGCTTTCGAGGGCTTCGATGGCTCGAGCGGCACGGTCGCCGCCTGCACCACGGCATAGACGGGAGTGAGTTCCTGTACCTTGGCCTTTGCCAGCTGCAGCTGCTGCACCGTCTGGTTGTAGAGGTTGAAGGCGAGGTTCATCTCGTTCTGCAGACGCTCCGTCTCCGTGCGGAAGCTCCTTCGCGAGAGGTTCTGGTTCTCGTCCGTGTAGCGTGCATAGCGGCTCTGCGCGTCGTAATATTTTTGCTGCGCCTCGTCGTAAAGCCGCTGGATGAACTCCAAGTCCACGCGTGCCTTCTCCGTGCGGTAGCGGGTGATGTGCTCCTGCAGGTTGCGCATCACCGTGTCGGTGAGCGTTGCCGCGACGAGCGGGTCCTGCATCGTCACCGAGAGCGACACCACGAGCGTCTTTCTGTCCACGTTCGCCGTGACACGCTCCTGGAGCGACTGTACCACCTCGTCCTCCTCCTCGGTCAGGCGGAAGGGATCGGTTCCGCCCGCTCCCTCCGGCTCTTCCTTGCGGAACAGGTCTATCACCCAGCCGATGGCCTTGAACGGGGCTTTGATGACGGCACTCCACCACGGACTCCGCAGCTCCTCCGTGACGTACTCCGCGAGGGGCATCGTCGCCCCGCCCTCCTCATCCGTGACCTCCACGCCGAACAGTTCCGTCATGAACGGCACCGACTGCACGATGTCCGGGTAAAGCTCAGGGGACATCGCGTCCGTGGAGTTCATGCTCCCCATGCTCATGCCCGCCATAGAGGCGAGCGCGCCTAGACTCTCCCCGGCACCCTTGTTCCCCTGCACCTCGGGTGCTAATTTCACCTCCACCGTGTACTCCTTCGGAATACTGAAGGCTATTATAAGGCCTGCCAGGACTCCCCAAAGACACCACTTAATGATTCTCCGGCGTTCGCGCCAGAGCCTTGCCGCCAGCTCCACGAGGTCGATCTCCTGACCCCCGGCCGGCTGCTGTATATTGTCCTTGTCCAATTCTTCCATGTCAGTTCCGTTATTTGGTGAGATTGGCGATGGTCGCGGCCATCGTGCCGACGGATGCCGCCGATGTGGCCAAAGACATGATGGCCGGCAGACTCAGCCCTTTGCGCTCCCTCTTCGAGGGGACGATGATGTGGCATCCGGGCTCGATCTTCGTCCTGCGCGAGGAGCAGCGGGCCACCGTGCCGTTCATGTAGACCACGTACACACGGCTCTTCCTGGCCCTGTGCCCGTAGCCGCCCGCTTGGTCGATGTAGTATTTCAGGTTCCCGCCCTCCTTGAAAGCCACCGTGTTGGTGTACATCACCGTACCCAACACGCTTACCGTCGACGGTATCTCGGGAATCGTAAGCACATCGCCCTCGCGCAGCACCACGTCATGATCCGAGCCGGGGCTGGCAATTGCCTTTTCCAGATCGATACCCACTGAATAGCGGTCTTTGATTATCATATGTCCAGCCGGAAGCGAGTCCGTTTCCGTACGGTTCGATTGCACCATGTCCCGCATCGTCTCGCGGATGGCCCTCTCGTCATCGTTCAGGAGGCGTACGAGACGTGCTCCACGCACGTATGCGTCGTCCGTTGTTCCGCCCGCACGCCTGACAAGATCCGACAGACGCTCGTTCTTCTTTACCAGCGTGTAATCTCCCGGGAAGAGTGCCTCGCCGTCGACCGATACCCTCCGCTGCTCCATGTATCCAGGAGAGCGGCGCACGTCCACGATGTCGTAGGGCTCCAGTTCGAAACCCGCATCGCCGTCCACGACCAGTCCCTCCTTGAGCGAGAAGGTGAAGATCCGGCTCAGTTCTCCCGTTGCCGTAAGGTTCTTCGGGTCTTTCAGTCTCCGGGAGACCTCCACCTTCACCGTGGAGGCCCCGTCACGGAGTCCCCCGGCCTGCACCACGAGATCCTCGATCGTCGTATGCTCCGCCCACGGGTAAACGCCCGGCCGCGCCACCTCGCCCGAAACCGTCAGCGGGCCCCGGTCCTGCAGCTCGTGTATGCCGGGGATGAAAAGCACGTCGTTGCGACGCAGCTCCACGTCCGAACTCCGGCCGCGCAGGATATCACCGAGGTCTATTGCCACCAGTTCCGGCGTGAGGTCCTCACGTTCGCGGAAGAGCTGCGCACGAGCCGTGAAGGCATCCTCCTTGAGACCGCCGGCACGCTCCACCAGCGCCCGCACCGTGTGCGTCTCATCCCCCAGCTCGTACATCCCCTCGCGGAAGACCTTGCCGCGGACTTCCACACGGTTGGCGAAACGGTCCAGCACGGAGCCTGCCGTGACGGCATCTCCGTCCTCCATCGTCCAGCTGCCGAAATCCCCTTCGCGGACATTGTAGATCTGGTATTCCCGTCCCGTCTCGCGCACGATGCGCAGCTCATCCCTGTAGGCGTCGCCCGTGAACCCTCCGGCATATTCTATAAGACGGTCCAGCGTCTCCCCGCGTTTGAGCTCGTACCACATCGGGCGTTTCACGTTCCCCGAGATCTCCACGAGCAGCCCGTAGGGACCCACCACGACGGCATCACCCTCCTCCAGGCGGATGTCGGCGTCACGCCGTCCCTCCAAAAGGTAGGAGTAGAGGTCGATGCAGGCCACCTCACGCCCCCCGCGCATGACACGGATGTCCCGGAGACCGCCGATGGGGCTCACACCCCCGGCGCGGTACAGCGCGTGGAACACCGTGGAGAACGATGACAGGCGGTAGGTACCCGGCGTGGCCACTTCTCCCATCACGTTTATCTGGATTGTCCGCAGCCGTCCTAAGGTGACACGGATTTCGGATGTGGGATTGTCTCCGGAAACTCCCGCATAAATCTGGCTGAAGATCCCGCGGAGCTTGCCGTCGGCCTCCTTGATTGTCAGCCCGTTCAGATAGACCGGACCGACCTGTTCTATCATGATGTTCCCCTCCGGGGAGATCTCCTCACGAAGGCTCCGCTCGTTCTCCCCCCAGATGTCGATGATGATCTCGTCGCCGGGCCCCAGCCGGTAATCCTCCGGCGTGGCCTGGTTCTCGTTCGGCTCGAATGTCAGCGTACGGCTCCGGAACACGTCCCGACCGAAAACAGAGCGGGGGTTGGCCGCACCCTCCGTCGGGTCCGATACCTGCGCATCCACGGCATCCAGACTCCCCGCCGTGAGCGTCTCCGAAGAATCATGGCCGCGCTCCCGGCGCTGGCCCGAAACGCTCTGGTCAGCGACCGTCGTCCCGCCGCCCTGGCTATCCTCGTATTTCTGTTTCAGTCGCTCGACCTGCGCAGGTGTCACGCCGCGCGCCAACAACTCCTGCCCGATCTGCCGGTCGCTCTTGCCCGAGCGCCGTGCCTCAAGCACGTACTTCCCCACCGCTTCGTCGCTCATCTGCGCATGTGCCGCCGGTGACAACAACAGCAACGCTCCTAACAGTGCCAGCATCAACGGATGCCGGAGGCTTTTTCTCTTCAATCTTTTCTCTGTGTACATATATCTTTTCGGTTTTATCATTTGGTTTCGTTCTTGTATGCGTCTTTTGCAAATTGGATTGACCCTACAAAAACACAAGGTATCTCCATTTATATCCAAGTATCACATCCTCGGTGTTTTCCTGGCGTTTCCTTTCTGTTGCTGCCAGATAATCTTCCGGTCATAGTAGAGGTGGTTTCCGTTCTCGTCGTACCAGCGACTTTCGTCGAACGGCTCGCTTCCCTCTGTCTGCTTTTGGGAGCAGGAGTTGTTTTTCCGGGCTGTTTTCTCAAGATAACGGATTAGTTTCCTGTCGTAGTAGATATGATTTCCGTTCTCGTCGTACCACTCGCTTTCCTCCAGCTCTACGACCGATGTGTCGTTCCTGTGCTTCCAGGCATAAAGAAGCGGTGTCGCCATCATGGCAATCAGCACGAGAAGTGCAATAAGGATTATCATGTCGTTTTATAGTATTGAATCTATACACCGGTCCGGAATTACACGTTATCTGCCGGTATCGTCCAAATTCCTGTACTCGGGGTTTTCGGGGTGAAACTCCGGTACGGCGCGTTTCATCAGGCGAATCGTGCCGGGTATGTCAACCTCGCGGGAGAGACGTTCCAGCTCGCTTACAATCTGCTCGGCCTTGTCGTGTTCCCACTCGCGGACACGTGCCACCCGTATCCTTTCGTGAGAGGTCGGCAGCGTGTTCTCAGCGTCGGCCAGCACCTCCTCGTAGAGTTTCTCGCCCGGACGCAAGCCCGTGTATTCTATCCTGATGTCCTTGCCTACTTCAAGTCTGTTCAGTTGTATCATCGTTTTCGCTAGGTCCGCGATCTTCACCGGCTCGCCCATGTCGAAGACGCAGATTTCATTGCCCGCCGAAATGGTCGCGGCCTCCATTACCAGTCGGCAGGCCTCGGGTATCGTCATGAAGAAGCGTGTGATTTCGGGGTGGGTCACCGTGACCGGTCCTCCGCGCTCGATCTGCTCGCTGAAACGGGGTACCACGCTTCCGTTTGACCCCAATACGTTCCCGAAACGGGTGGTGACGAACCTCGTCACTCCATTGACCCTCCCGGCAGTGACGGCAAGCCCCAGCGACTGGACGTAGATCTCCGCGAGACGCTTCGTGCAACCCATGACGTTGGTCGGGTTCACCGCCTTGTCCGTGGATATCATCACCATTTTTCCCACTCCGTACTCGATGCACTTGTCGGCCACGTTGCGTGAACCGATGACATTCACAAGCACTCCCTCGCACGGGTTCTCCTCCATCAGGGGCACATGCTTGTATGCCGCCGCATGGAAGACAACACTCGGACGGTAGGTGCGGAAAGCGTAGTCCACCCGTTCCGGGAATCGCACGTCCCCGATGACGGGCGTGAAGGACAGGTCGGGATACTTGTCCCCGAACTCAAGGCGAAGGTTATGCAGAGGCGTCTCCGCGTTGTCGAACGCCACCATGTGGCGGATGCCCAACCGTGCCAGCTGGCGGCACAACTCCGAGCCTATCGAACCCGCGGCACCCGTCACCAGTATCGTCCTGTCCTTGAACCCGGCAATGATCTCGTCCATGGAAATCCTGATTTCAGGACGACCCAGCAGGTCCTCGACACGGATCTTGCGCACGGGCACGGGAACCTTCCCGTCACATAAACTGTCTATGACGGGAGAAATCAGCGGCTGTAAACCGCATTGTGTGCAGTAATGCAGCAGCCTGTGTTCTTCCGCCCGTGCATCGGCAGGGTAGGCGAACAGGATGCCATCGATACCCCGGCGTTCGCGCAAGCGGCAGACATTCTCCCGCGTCTCGAACCAGTAAATCCGGTAGCCGGACAGGGTATGTCCCCTGCGTTGTTTCCCGTATACGAGGAAACCCTCAATCTTATAATGTACGGAATTCTGCAGCCTCACGATCTGCGACACCGACTTGTCACTGTCTCCATATACAAGGACACGCTGTACGCCACGCCTTACATCGGCTCGCCTACAAATGATTTCATAGAGGGCTATCATCATGACGCGCAGCAATACCAGTGCCCCGAAAGTCAGCAGGAAGTCGAACGACAGCAGCCACAACTGCCGGGGAGAGTGCATACCGACAAGGCCCGTCATGAACAAACCCAAAAGCGCCGTCTTGCCGATTGCTGCGATTCCCAGATTTCCGATTTCCCGCAACGTCGAGTAGCGGATGATGGCACGGTAGGTGCGCAGCGAGAGGAACATGACTATGGAGGCCGCAATGCAGGCAGCCATCCAAAAGATGAAAAAACTCTTCCCGGAAACCTGGTCTACTGTCATGTCGTACAGCAACAGGCTGACAAGCGAGGCCATCGAGGAAATCGTGGTGTCGATACCGAGAATCAGCCACGCACTCAAATATCGTTCGGGGCGGAGTCTTCTCCACACCGAATAAAAAAATCCTTTATCGCTCATCGGCCTCGAATAATTAGAATTGCCACGGTCTGAACCAGTGTCTCTGTATTGTGTATAATGCGGGGGGTAATTGCCATATAATCAGTTTGTTAGTTATTTATCATCCTTTCCGGGCCATCTTCGAAGACCTGTACGCGGAATAGCCGTAGGCCGTCCAAAGGCCCATCTCCCGGCTTCTGTACAGGTACGCTATTCGGTTATTCACGCCCATGCATTCGTTGAATATGATTGTCTCTTCCATTATGAAATCTTCATTTATTTGAACCGGTTCTCGATACGTTATCATTCAGTCTAATTCCCGTTGCATTCCACTAATCTCTCCCGCAGCATCCCGTAGGCCTTCCGTGCATAGGGGTTCAGGTCTTCGCGACGGGTCAGTTCATGTAGAATGTCAAGGGCGTAATTCTTCTGTCCCCGCTGTGCCAGCCACCTATCATCTAAAAACAGCGAGAGCGGGTGAAGTTCTTCAAGTGCCTTTGTCGAAAACGAGGAAACGCTTCTCGACAGCACTCTCTCCACCACGGGAAGTAACTTCCCTGCCCTGCGGGGATTCCATATCGTGCCTGTCCCGCGAAGGAGCGAGAGCTTACGGAGTGTCTCCGGGGAGTCGATATCCGCCTCTTCCGGACGGTTTGAGAGTCCGTCATGCCATTCCCTTACTGCCGAACGGGCCGCGTCTGAAAGCCGTTGTGTCACTAAGTGTGATCCATTTTTCTCCCAGTGGATTACCTGGGGCACAGCGTAGGTCGACTTGTAGCCAACCTCGCCGGAAAGCCATCCATCGCAGTACCGCAGGCGCAACACGTCGAGTTCCCGCTCGTCGAAAGGGCCCCCGTCGGCCACGCGCCTGAGCAACACGTACCAGTCGAGCCACGCGTAAAGCTCGCGCGGGTCGTAGTTCTCCTTACGGGCATCCATATCCCGCAGCAGGGCACGGATGCGGGTATACACCCCGGAAAGTTCCCGGCTCATGGTGTTACGGCTGCTCTCGCCACCGAGGGCCTGCCACCGGTAGAACTGGTACATGCCGTAGGCCCCGGCCTCGGCGGGGTTTCCCGTATTGACCGGGTGCAAGACGTGAAACTTTTCCTGTACACGTGATGCGGGTTCGATCATGGTTGTCATACTTGTTTATATTTTCATCCCGTGCGGGTACTCCGTAAGACTGCACGGCCGGAAATGTCTATTCCATTATCTCTATCAGATCGAGGCTGACCTCCACCGCGGCAGTAAGGAAGGTCGGGATTTCGACCAGCAACCGCCGGCGTTTCGATCCCCGTGCCGAGAGCAGACGACCCTCGTAACCATCGAGTTGTCCGCCGATGACACGTACACGCTTGCCGAGCATCCCCGGTGTTATCTCCTCCGGACGGAAGTAGCGGGGTTCATCCGAACTGGCCACGGCACGTATGAAATATTCCATGTTCCTGTCCGGTACCGTTATCGGCACACGGTAGCCGCCACGCGCGAAACGGTATTGCAGGTTCGTCAGACGCCCGACGGCAGCGTCCAGACGCTCGCGTACCTCGTGCACGAAAAGCAGGTCATGCATGAACGGGACCTCACGGCTTACCCGCCGTCCGTTTTCCGTGAACAGCCGTCGTGTCATCGGGGTGAACACCTCGAAGCCTTCATCCGAGAGTACCCGGTAAGCCGGGTTCTTGGAGTGGCTACGGGAAAGGTCACGCAGGGCGTACCACAGTGGGGTTGTAACAGTGTTTGCGTGTTCCATCTTCATTCAAGGGCAATTCTTCTAGTCCTCCAGAATTTTGCTGTTTCCCTGCAAATTCTGTAGTTACACGCCGTCCGGAGAAAAGTTCCGGCAGCAACCGATTGTTTAAATTCGTTTTCCGTTTTCATAAAACGCAAACTTACCCGGCGGGGTAAACGGGGCTGTTTCCCCGTGTTTTCTTCCGCCCGGAACGGGCTGGAAGCCACCGTATGGTTACCATTTTCTCGGAGGAAACAGTAATGGCACATTATAATATTGATAAACAGTGTATTATGGCTATCAAAACTTGGGATTTGTCAGACAAAAGAGCATTTTTGTCTGACAATTCAAAAAATAATCTGTTCTTTTGCTTTGCTATTCAAGAGTTTTCATTACCTTTGCACCCGGTTACTGTTTTCTCCGAGAAAACGGTAATGATTGTCTGACAAAAAACCTCCTACAAATCCTTAACGATTATTTCGTTTGCCTTGTCGATAGTTGACGCATCAATGGTGGCGAGGTATATCTGCGTGGTGGCGATGGAATCGTGGCCGAGGGCATCGGAGATGACATTGACCGGCACGTTCTTCGACTTGGCGATGCTCGCCCAGGAATGCCTTGCGATGTATGTTGTAAGCGGCACATCCAGTCTTACCTTTTTCGCGATTGTTTTCAGCGCGTTGTTCACACGTCGCAGTGCCCTCTCGTATTGTCGGCGGACATCGTCCTCCGGACGGGTAATGACGGGAAGCAGGTAGGGTGATTCCTTGTCGGAGTAACGGTCGACCAGTTCCTTGATAGGTTCTATGATTTTGATATGAAGCGCCTGCCCGGTCTTCTGGCGGCGGTAGGTAAGTATGCCGCCACGGATATCCTCCTTCTTCAGGTACGCGGCGTCGATGAACGACATCCCCCTGCAGAGAAAAAGGAAGAGGAACATGTCACGGGCGAATTCGAGGTCGGGTCTGAACATGAGGTCAAGTCTTTTGATCCGCCTGATCTCGCCGATCGGTATCGCCCGTTTGAGCGTCTTTTCCATCCCGGTGGATACCGTGCGGAAGGGTTTCGTGTCTTCAATCAGCTCCTGTTCGACGGCACGGTTGTAGACCGAACGGAGGATGCGTATGTAAAAGGATATGGAATTGGGCATGAGCCGGTCTGATTTCAGGTAGGCCAGGTAGTCTTCCACAAGAATGGTGTCAATCTCCTCCATCGGGAGATCCATGTTGCCGCGGAACCGCTTGAAGCTGCACAGTGCCGCGCGGTAGTTTCTGGCGGTGCCGACATGTTTCAACTGCAGAAGCCGTTCGATGACACGTTCCGTGAAATTGAAAAGGGTGTCCTCCCCTCCGGTGCGGCGGAACTCCGCCACCACGTCGTCCGATGAATAGCCGGCACGTCTTCCGCCAAGGTTTCCGATAATCGCGTCCATCCGCTCCATGTCCGAGCGCATTCTGAGGATTGCCGTCTGAATGATTGCCGACCGTTCGCTGTTGTCCGGCGGCAGGAGTCCCGCGTGCTGCTCGTCCCACTCATGGGGGAAGACCCTGTAACCGGTCGTGACGGTTCTGGCGATGCGGCGGTGAGTTACAACATAGACGATGGTGCCCGGACGGTCTGCGACCGTTGACGGGCGGAATTTTACTTTTACTGTTGCCATACTTGTCATATATTTGGGTTTGAAACTTTTCCATCATCTCTTTGATTTGCGACAGAGGAAAACGGTCAGCACGATGCAGGCGACAGTGATGCAGGGCAGTTGTTTCCCAACGCATCGGTCACTCTCGGGCGGTTTCCTGAAGCAGATCTTCAAGTTTCCGCATGTTCTCTTCAAGTTCCCTTTCGGGTGTAAAACTGGCGAGTCTCTCCCGCAGGACGGCTGTATCCGGCTGTTTCATCGCAATTTGTTTTTACAGGTCATTATCGTCTCATCCCGTTTTTTGTCTGTCTGCCGATTATTCGTGAAGCCTCGCGCGCACAACGACGGGCAAATTCCATCTCGTCCTCTTTCGGGTCGCGTCCCCAGCTCAGGTCGGACTGCGGGCCTCCTCCACCGCCACCCGTGACCTGCCCGTAAGGGGATGCGACAAGGGTGAAGAAAGCCATCGCGAGGCCCTGCAGATCCTGCCAGTTAGACAGCTCCCGGCAATCGAACTCCTCATTGAAATATTCAAGCACCTTTTCCGGGATATAGCGTCTGTACTCTTTGCCGCCATACTCGAACTCCGTCCGTGAACGGTCAGGCTGCCATGCGGTGTACTCCTCGTGAACCGGGCTGTTGCCCACAGTAACTGTATTTGACCGTTGTTTGTTTTCATTGTAGGCCAGTGGTGCCGGCTTCCTTACAACAGGTCGTTCCGTGGTCTGATTTTCCCGTTCCGCCTTTCCGGGATGCAACGTCTCCCATGTCCGCGTGATACGGGATGCAGTCAGGTTGCGCCCCTTGCCGAGTTCCGAAGCCTTGTACCTCGTGTTTCCTTTCTTGAGGATGTAGCCGCGTATCCCGTCCTTGCTGTCCTTGCGCAGATACAGCTTGTAGCCTTTGGCGGCAAGCCTTTCCGTGTAACCCTCCCATGACCATTCGGCCAGTTCGCGCAGGGCATCCATGCAGTCGTCACTGACTTTCGGTATGTTGGTCTCGTGTATGTGCATGGCGGTAGTCCAGCCTCTTTGCCGCGCGATCCTTTCCGCCGCCCGTTGTGCGCGGAGGTGGATGGCGTGGTCGTTGTTGATGTTCCCCTGCTCGTCCACCCGGCTGACGACGGCGTGGAGGTGCGGTATGCCGCTGTCGGATTCCTCGTGCAGCCACACGGTGGATTTGCTGCCGGAAATGTTGGTCTTCGACGAAACCGACTCGCCATACATGCCAATTATTTCCTGGCTGTCGAAAGCCTCCGCGAAGTCACTCCACAGCTGCCGCCAGTCATCCATGGTGAAATTTCCGGTATGCTCCATTGCCGGACTTATCTCGATGCGGATAACGTTGTTCCTGATGTTCGGGCGGTTCATCGTGGCGAACTTCATCTCCGTCCATATTCCCGTCGCATCCATGCCCTGCGGCATGAAGTTGTCACAGACGCGCGTTATCTTTTCCGGGTGTTTCTTGTTCCCCGATTCTCCCGACACGTACAGCATCGCCCTGATGCCGTGGGCTATCGCCTTTGCCTTGGCTATCATGGATTGTCCTCCTTGTTATTTCCGTCCGTTGTTCCTGCCGGAAAGCTGTTCGCCGTCTGTGCGGACTGCAAAAAGTCGGCGACACGGCCGGTGATACGGGCCACTTTCTCGTACCATTCGAGCATGGTGGGCCGGTGATGGAAAAGGCGTATCTTCTCCCGGTCGTCCAACCCGCGCAGGGCGTTGGCGAAGTTCACCATGTCCGTGCGGCAGGCAGCGAGCCGCTTGAGGCCGTCCAGTTCTTCATCCGAAAGTCTCCGCCTTGGTTTATATCCGAGAGCCCTTGCCCGGATGAAATCGCTTCGTGTCATGCCGCACTCCTCCGCCGTGCTTTTGATCAGCGAAAGCTCCTGTTCCGTGACCCTGGTGACCACCGCCTTGTCCCGTCTTGCGGAGGGCTTCTTCCGCCCGGATTCCTGATTTTCCAGTATGGAGGTATCTTCGTGTTCCATATATAAAAGGTGTTTCTATAATAAGAGTGTAACGATTCCTAAAAGGGGTATGCTGCGAGCCTGCGAGCGGCATGGACAACAGCCTGTCAGGGATGTTGCGTGTGCGCCGGGTGTTACTGTCCGAAGGCTGTAATACCCCGGCATATCTCGAAACTGAAAGACGTTTCATGCCTCCCTACGGCGTGCCTCCACTGCCGGACAGATACCATTCAAAAGCCGTTCATGTGCCGTTCAAATGTCATTTGAGGCGGTATTACAAGGGTTGCTGACATAGTTGCCTTGTGCGTCCGTCCAGCCCTCTATGCAGGTTACGGAAGCTACGGAAGCGACTTTGGAAGCGATTACCGTAATCAAGTCCAGCCTTTCCATCGTGGCAAGCAGGTTACGGACTTTTTTTCTCCCCACGTTCCATTTCTCCGAGAGGCCGGTTTCCGAGAACTGCAACTGTCCGGCCTGCAACTCCTGCGGCCTGCGGAAAGAATCATCCCTGCCGGAAACCGATTGCACCCGTGAGAGCAAATCTTTGAAAAGAATACGGTTGTTGATTATATAGCCACCGTTGTCGCTCGTTGTTCCTGCAAGCCATTCGATGGCCTCTGCGGTAAAACGAAAGCGGATTGTCCGGAATCTCTGCGGCTTTTGGAAGAGATATGTTTCCTTGTTCTTACTGTCTTCTCGTATCATTTGAGTAGAGATAAGGGAACGGGACCGCGGAGCGACTTGCAACAGCTTCGACAGGATGTCGTGAATGAAAGTTTCCTTGTCCGCCAAAGTTTCATCTGCTGTCCCGTTCCGGTCTGACTTTAATTCTTCCCTCCGTTCGTGGTAGGTTGGGATTGCAGGTGCCCCCGTGCGTCCTCCACCGCCTTGAAATCGGATGAGATTTTCATCAGCGCGACACTGATACGGCAGAGCTGGCCGATGTCAACAAAGTCCTTGACAGCTTCCATGAGTTTTTGCACACGCTCCTGACGGTGTTTCATCACGGCCTCGTTGCTCGCCCCGTTTTCCTTGGTCAACCCATGGTTGAGGAAGCGGTTGACGGCCAGCATGTCGGTTGCCTCAATCGTACCGGTGTCGCCTTTCCCCATGCCGTAGCCGACCATTACCCGGATAGAATCGGCCTCATAGGGGGAACAGCCGCGAAGGAAATCCAGAATGGTCTGGGCTTTCGCGCTGATAACGGGTCTGCTATCCTTTCTCTTCGACTCCTTGTTCGTGGAATCCTGAACCGTGGTATCCTTGATACCCGGCTCCTTGTTCGTCAAATCGTCCATGTACATTTTTGTTTTTATCGGTTGATGAATCATTTGTTTTTCTCACGGTTAACCAGATAATGCGCGACCTCGCTGTCAATCTCGCTTTGGGATTTCACCCGTACCCGTTTCAGCCACGCGTCGAGGTCTTCTTTGGCGAAGAAGCACAGCTTGCCGCCCGGCTTGTAGTAAGGGATGGCACGGCGCATCATCATCTTGTAGAGATAGCTCGGCTTCAACCCGAGGTAACGGGCCGCTTCCGTTGTAGTCATTAAATTGCGTTCACTTTCCATATACATTCGTTTTAGAATTGTTCCTTGTGCTTTCGGAAAACCGGAAAATGCTGTTTATCAGCCTTTTCTTTTCTTCTGTTTCCGATGCAAAGTTAAGTTTGACCCGCAGAGCCACAATGTGGGACAAATGGGGAAAACGCGTAAAAAAGAAATGCGCCATACTGCTGGGTTTCAACAGTATGGCGCATGGCTATGGCTTGTATATGTTGTGCTGAATGGGGAAACGGCGGGTGGCTATGGGGTACAGTTCAGCTTCCTCGCGCTCTCAACGGCCTTGTCGATGGCCTTGCGGTAGTTCTGGTTCTTTTCGGTCGCCCCTTTGCCGCAAACGTCACTGCGGTGTTTGTCGTAGTAGGATTTGGATATACCGCAGCGTTTCAGGAACTCTTCCGCCCAAAGCCTGCCGCGTTCGCGCGGTCTGATGGTCTGCGAGACGGAAAACACCATGTAACAGACGCGCAGGTTCTCTTTCGGGCATACCGTGACAGGCTGGGAAGTGGGTTTCAGGTTCAGGAAGTTCACGAAATCGCTGCCTGCCAGATATTCAAACTGGTAGTCATTGCATACCTCGTAAATGAACAGGCACAGGGCGAGGTCAACGGTGTCCATCCATGTGGATGTCTCTTGCAGCAAGGCAGTCCGGTTCATGGCTCGCCCTCCCTTATGCGCCGGATGTCGGAGATGATACTCCCGGCGATTCCTTTCAGGCGTTCCACCAGCACGTCGAGATACATCGGTTTGAAGCAATAGACGCAGAAATACCGGTCACGTTCCTGCTGCCACTCCTTGTATAACAGGTTCACGCGTGCGTGGGCTTCGTCATACTCTGCTTTTACCGCGCTACATTCCACATCGAGCGACTTGTATTCTTCCGAATCCAAAGGCAGGAAGTCGAGCCGGTTGCTTTTCGCCGAATACTTACGCCAGAGTTCTGTGGCGGCTGTTTTCGCTTCCTCGTAGCGGAGTTCAAAAGGTTTTAGATGTTCCTCGAAAAGGGCTTCAAAGTCCACCGCCTGCAACGGTGTCCTGTCAAGCGAAAGGTATTTATCCGCTTCCGAAAGGAGGGAAGAGGAAAATTCCAGAAGCTGCTCCGCATCTTCCCGGAACAACAATCCGGCCTCTTTGACAAGGGTGTTCGTGTCATTGAAGTCACGGTAAAACAGGGATAGCGGAAGGGCGTCATTAAACATGAACCGGTTACACTGTTGATGTCTGCCTAAAAGGGTGTTGACGGCTTCAAGCCGTTTTGAAATATCGGATAGCATATCTTTTATGTTATAGGAACATTGTCATATATACGGGAAGATACAGCACATCCCCGTCCTTGCGCATATCTTTCGTGTAAACCAGATACTTGTTCCTTATCCGGGAAGAGAACTTGCCGCAAAAGGCATCCAGCGAGGTATGCGCCTTATAACCGGATGACTTGACCTCGATAGGGCTTACCTTGTCACCGTCCGCAATCAGGAAGTCCACCTCATAGTTATGCTTGCCGCTGCCGGTGGGGAAAGTATAATAGTACAACTCGTGCCCGGAAGCCTTCAGCATCTGTGCGACGACATTCTCATAGACATACCCGAGGTCTGCGCTCAACTTGTCAGCGAGCAGTTTGTGATATATCGTGTTGTCGGTAAACTTCCTGTCCCAGAATGCGAGAGTGACGAACACTCCCGTATCGCCCGCAAACATCTTGTATTTGTTGGGGTCTTGGTGCAATGCCATTCCCACGCCCGGATCGTTGGCATGGTAAGCCATGTTAACCACCATCGACTCCCTGATTTCGGAAAGTATCTCTGCCAGTGCGGAATTGCGCGTGCCGTCCGTTGCGCTCCATGCCAAATACCTGTTGGCGTTGCCCGTCAGCTGGGCCGGAATCTGACGGAATATCTTGGAAGCGTTTCCCGTCGGGTCGATCTTGTTGAAGTCATCCTCATACAAGGTTATTATGGAACGCTTCACACTGTCCACTTTTTCCAGATTGTTGGTTTCAAGATAAGCTGCCACGGCCTGCGGCATGCCACCGACAAGCATATACAACCGAAAATCACGCATCAGCTTGCGGTTCGTGGCATCTCCCAGGGATGTCCTGTCGTGAAAACAGCCTTGGAGCAGCCTGATTGTGGCCGTGTCTCCCAGTGCCCACCTGAACTCCTCATAATCCATGGGAAACATGTGGAGCTTGACCTCCTCGCTTGGAATCAGGATGTCCTTGACATTCTTGCGGATTGAAATCAACGAGCCGGTCTCTATGTAATCATACCTTCCGTCTTTCACAAGATACTTGATTGCCTGCCTCGCCTTGGGTGCAAGCTGGACTTCATCGAAGATGATGACAGACTTCCGTTCCTTCAACTCGACGCCGTATTCCAGTTGCAGGCGCATGAAAATTCGGCCAAGGTCGGACACGTCATTGAACAAATCCCGAATCTCTGTCGGACATGCGGCAAAATCCACCAGTATATGGGTTTCGTATTCGTTAGTTGCAAACTCTTCGGCAATGGTGGATTTCCCGACACGTCTCGCACCCTGTATCAATACGGCAGTCCTGCCTTCATCCGTCCGCTTCCATTGCAGAAGCTCATTATATATTTTCCTTTTGAATATCATATATCTATACTGTTATCAACATGGGACAAAGATAATGAGATTTACACGTATCTCAAAATATTTTCGTCGGAAAGTTACATAAATCTCAAAATATTTGCATGATAAAAGTGAATCTCAATTTTAATATAGTCAAAAATGGCATGATTCTCAAAATGCTTTGACTAATCAAACACGTTGTCTACCAGATTCACCGCTTCAACTTTCTTACTGTCAACGATTTTCGCGTAAATCTGTGTGGTCTTCACGTTTGCATGGCCGAGCAGCTTGCAGGTGGTATAAAGGTCTGCCCCGAGCGTCAGCATCATCGTTGCGAACGAGTGGCGGCTCGTGTGGTAGGTGATTTTTTTGGTTATTCCCGCTGCCGCTACCCATTTGGCCAGTACCTTGTTTATGTTGGGTTCGGCAGGAAGCCCGGCAAAGATTCTCGATTCATCCCCTTCGCCGTTTCTCTCGGGAAGCCAACGGACGGCATGGCGGGAGAGCGGCAGGTAAATCGGCGTGGTGGTCTTCTGCATCACGGTCGATACCCGGTATTGCTCCCCGTCCAGAAAGATATCCTTCCAACGCAGGGCGTAGATGTCGCTCAACCGCAAACCGCAGTAACAGGAGAAAAGATAGGCACGCTTCACATCCTCACGGGGGCATTCCGTGTCAATCAGGACTTTTATCTCGTCAATGGTCAGGTATTCGCGTTTGGATTCCGGCACTTTGATACGTTCCGTAGCTGCAAGTGTCATTATCGGGTTTTCCGGGATGACTTCGGCACGGACTGCGGCATTGAGTGCCGTGGAGAAATAACCCACGTAGTCCGCCGCGCTTTTGGGAGAAAGCGGCTTGCCCCACCGGGTCTTGTAGGTGTGCTGAATCCAGTCGATGAAACCCAGACACCAGTCCTTGTCAATCTCTTTCATCTTCACCTTTTTCTTGTAAAGGGGAAGCAACCGGCAGACAGTCCGTAACAGTTTCAGCCCTCTCGCTCCTTTTCGTTCCTGTTCGGCAAGGTAGGTTTCCATCCAGTCGTCCAGCAGCATCTTGGAACGGACGGATGTCTTTTTCAGTCCGGCCTTCGAGTGGGTCAGTTCGATAATGCGTTTTGATTTGATGGCCTCTACCGCCGCTTTGGTGGCCCGGTTCTGCTCCTTGACCATGGGATTGATTTCGGGCAACAGGTACAGTTTCAAGAATTCGTAACTACGTTTTCCGTCAACATAGATGTCGAGATAATAGGATTCCGAGCCGTCGGCGAGCTTCTTCGTGCGCACCTTTACTGGTTCCTTGAGCTTTGTTGATTTCCTTGTTGTTGCCATATATTTAGAATGCGTTGTCAACCAAGGCTATTGCATCGTCTTTTTTCTTGTCCACAATTTTCGCGTAAACTTGTGTGGCACGCACGGAGCGGTGCCCGAGGATTTTGGAAACGGTATAGATGTCCGCTCCGAGCGTCAGCAAAAGCACCGCGCATGAATGCCTCGCCGTGTGGAATGTCACGTTCTTCTTTATCCCGGCCTTGTCAGCCCAATTCTTGAGATTGACACAAAGGTTGCTTGCATTGGGAAGGCCTCCAAAAACAAGGTCTTCGGATGCACAGTCCTTACGTTCCGGCAACCATTTTACGGCTTGGGACGAAAGGGGGATATAAACGGGGTTGGTGGTCTTTGTCATTACTACAGACACGAGCCGTTGCCCACCTGACATGGAGATGTCACGCCAGCGCAGCTTCCGTATGTCACTGATGCGAAGACCGCAAAAACAGGAAAACAGGTATGCCTGCCGTATCTGCTCGTTAAAAAACGGAGTGGCTATCATCCTCTTTATTTCCTCGATGGTCAGAAAATCCCGTTTGCTTTCGGGTACTTTGATTTTCTCGGCCATCTCCAATTTGTACCAAGGGTTTGATTCAATCAGTCTCTCACGCACAGCCTCGTTCAATGCTGTGCGCAAAGTAGTATAATAGGAATGAGCCGTCTTGGGAGTAACCGGTTTTCCCCATGCGGTCTTGCAGGAAGAGCAGAGCCAGTCGATATAATCAATGTAGAACTGTTTGTCCACATCACAGAGTCTGACATCTGCACGGAATTTCAGCAGGTTCTTGCGGGCGTTGTCGATGCCGTTCAGGTCACGTGCTCCCCGGTGTTCGTGGTTCTTGCGGACAATGGCCATCCAGTCGGATAGCAGCATGTCGGAAAAAATGTTTTCCGGTACAGCTTCCACTTTCGCATTGAGCAAGGCTTCCGTCCGTTCACGCTGAATGTCTTCCGCCTTGCGGAGTGTCTGCGCGTTTTGCTGCTTTGCTTTGGCGGATGTCTCCGGCACGAGGTAGAGTTGCAAAAACTCGTACTCGTGCCCGCCATCCACGCTGCGGTCGAGAAACAGGGATAAACGTCCGTCTGCCAGTTTACGGTGTCGTAACTTGAACGGAGATTTCTCTATCAATGATTTCTTTTTTCTTCCCATTGTCAGTCAATGATTTATATCCATGCACAAAGATACGAAATAATCCGAAAATGAGTATCGTTTTAGGTAACAAAAATGGTGAATAATAGCGATTTTTAAGGAATACATCAGAAATTATCCATTTTTCATAATTCATTAATAATCAGTATTTAATAATATTTTCAGTGCTTTTATTTTCCCTTATTTTCTATACATTGGCTAATGGGCTACGATTTACTGCCAACAAATCCTGTTGGGAATGCTGACGATTTTCGGGCCGATACAGTGGGCGTTCAGCATCCTGCCAAAATGGGAAGGTGCTTGGGCGAAGTGGCTGACACGCTATCTGACGGTGCATTTCTACGGGGCGATGCTCTACTTCGTGGGCTTCTACGTGCTGCTGCTCTTTGACATTGTATTGTGCATCCAAATCGAGAACCTGACGGCGATAACCGCCAGCGAGCAGACGATGGCCGCCTACCTGCAGAACTCGTTCTTCTCGGCGGGCTACCTGATGGCGGCTTCGATTGTAGCTCTCAAGTGCCTGAACCTTGTTCCGGACTTGGCGGCATGGATGATACCGGAGGGCGACACGGCATTCTCTACCCGAAACTTCGGCGAGGGCGTGGCACAGCAGGCGAAGATGACGGCAACCGGAGGGTTGGGCGGCATCATGAGATAATCCGCAAAAGATAATATAAACCCAATAAAAATCATAACAACATGAAATTGCAAGAGAAAATCAAAAGCTGGTGCAAGGATGAGAAATTTATGTCCTTTGCACAGGAACGAGCGAGAAAAGAGGTTTGCGAGGTGGCGGAGAACCACCGCATCGACCCGCAGTATGAAGAACTGGACGAAGCCTTCGAGTACGACGACCGGTACATCGCCCCCTTAGTGACGTACCTAACGTACAAGCTGCGTCTTGCCCTGCTGCAGCGGAACGCTGGTAAGCGCAAAAGAGGAATCTGGTGGGTGCTTGTCCATGTGGAGATGCAGGGCTATTACGTGGAGATATTCTCGGCGGAGTTCGAGAATCTTTTGACGGAACTTCGGGATGCGGTCATACCCATGCTGCACACGGAATATGTACAGATGTTGAACGGTAAAAGGGAATAACCGATGGTCATCAAGAATTTGGAAAACAAAATCAGACTGGTGGGCATCATCTGTACCGCTTTTCTCGTGGGATGTGTCATCATCAGCTTGTCAAGCATCTGGACAGCCCGGACGATGGTCTCGGATGCGCAGAAGAAGGTGTATGTGCTGGACGGCAACGTGCCTATCCTCGTGAATCGCACGACAATGGACGAAACGCTTGATGTGGAAGCCAAAAGCCATGTGGAGATGTTTCATCATTATTTTTTCACGTTACCGCCGGATGACAAATATATCCGCTATACGATGGAAAAAGCGATGTATTTAGTCGATGAGACGGGGTTGGCACAATACAACACGCTCAAGGAAAAGGGTTTCTACTCCAACATTTTGGGTACGAGTTCGGTGTTCTCCATCTATTGCGACAGCGTGGCTTTCAACAAGGAGAAGATGGAGTTCACCTACTACGGACGGCAGCGCATCGAGCGACGGAGCAATATCCTGATGCGTGAACTGGTGACGGCAGGACAGCTCAAGCGTGTACCCCGAACAGAGAACAATCCGCATGGGCTGCTTATCGTGAACTGGCGTACCCTGCTGAACAAGGACATCGAACAGAAAACGAAGATCAACTACTAAACAACGGAGTTTATGAATATCAAGGGATTCAGGCGGATGCTCTTCGGTGAAAAGATGCCGGACAAGAACGATCCGAAATACAAAGACCGTTACGAGCGGGAGGTGTCCGCCGGACGAAAGTTCGCCCAAGCGACACGTATCGACAAGGCTGCCGCCAAGGTACAGGGATTCGCCAACGCGCACCGGATACTTTTTCTGGTCATCGTCTTCGGTTTCGCTATCGGAGGGTTCACTTGGAACATCTATCGCATTACGATGGCATACCGCAACAGCCGGTCGACACGCACGGCGACGGAAATGCAGGATTCGGTGCTGCGGGAAAGACACAAGAGGCTGCAAGGGGGTGAAATAAGGGAAAATCGGAACGAGAACAAGAAATATGAACCGCAATAAAGGAGTGCTTATGAATACACGATTTGAAAAATCAGTCCGCTCGTCGGACGAATGGTACACCCCGAAGGAGGTGCTGAAAGCGTTAGGCAGGTTCGACCTTGACCCTTGCGCCCCTGTCCGTCCGTTGTGGCCGACCGCCGAGGTCATGTATGACCGGGACATGGACGGATTGTCCCTGAAATGGGAAGGGCGTGTATGGCTCAATCCTCCGTACTCGCGTCCCCTTATCGAACAGTTTGTCCGAAAGTTGGCGGAACACGGCAACGGCATCGCGCTGTTGTTCAACCGTTGCGATTCCAAAATGTTTCAGGACGTCATTTTCGAGAAAGCGACGGGCATGAAATTCCTGCGCCACCGCATCCGGTTTTACCGCCCGGACGGAACACGCGGCGATTCTCCCGGTTGCGGCAGCATCCTGATCGCATTCGGAGTGGAAAACGCAGAAGTGCTGAAAAACTGCAGCATTGAAGGCAAGTATGTACAACTCAATTAAAAGATGTATGATGAAGATATTTGATAAAATCAATTTCAGGGAGCCGAAGTATATGCTTCCGGCTGTCCTGTATATCCCGCTTCTGGTTGCATCGTACTTCATCTTCGACCTGTTTCAGACCGAAACGGCGGAGATTCCGGACAAGACGCTGCAGACAACGGAGTTTTTGAACCCCGATTTGCCGGATGCCCGGCTTAAAGGCGGTGACGGCATAGGCAGCAAGTACGAGAACATGGCCAAATCATGGGGTAAGATACAGGATTACTCCGCAGTGGATAACATAGAACGAGATGAACCCGATGACAACAAGGAAGAATATGAATCGCAATACACGGTGGACGACATCGCCCTGCTCGATGAGCAACAGCAGGAAAAGGCTGCGGCAGCGCAAATTGCCGATGCCAAGACGCGCGAGCAAGAAGCTCTCGCGGAACTGGAGAAAGCCCTTGCCGAAGCAAGGTTGAGAGGACGCAATGAGGTATTACCGGCGACCGATACGGACAGTACCGCATCGGCGCAACCCCCGACGGCAACCATAGAGGTTAAGGGAAAAATAGAGGAAGAGAGCCGTTCGGTAAAAGCCCCGTCAGAGAACGAACCGCCCAGCGAAGTGGTACGCAAGGTAAAGACGGCTTCGGATTACTTCAATACGCTTGCGGTCAATGCCCGTGAACCGAAACTGATAAAGGCCATTATCGACGAGGACATCAAAGCGGTGGACGGCTCGCGTGTGCGGTTGCGTCTGCTCGACGACGTGGAGATCAACGAGTGCGTGGTCAAACGAGGGTCGTATCTGTATGCCACCATGAGCGGCTTCTCGTCGGGGCGTGTGAAGGGGAACATCACCAGCATTCTCATCGAGGACGAACTGGTGAAGGTCAGCCTGTCCCTTTACGACACGGACGGCATGGAGGGGCTTTATGTACCGAACAGCCAGTTCCGGGAAACGAGCAAGGATGTGGCAAGCGGTGCGGTGTCGGGGAATCTGAACATGAATACCGGCAGTTACGGCAACAGTCTCTCGCAATGGGGAATGCAAGCCGCTACGAATGCCTACCAGAAAACGAGCAATGCCATCGGCAAAGCTATCAAAAAAAATAAGGTAAAGCTGAAATACGGCACTTTCGTCTATCTGGTGAACGGACGTGAGAAACAGTAAAAACGGAAGCCATGATAGAGATTGACAACATATATAATATGGACTGTATCGAGGGCATGAAGCTCATGGCGAACGGCAGTGTCGATGCCGTGATAGCGGATTTGCCTTACGGCGTGTTGAACCGTAGCAACAAGGCGGTACACTGGGACAGGCAGATACCGCTCGAAGCGTTGTGGGAACAGTACCGCAGGATCACCAAGCCGGGAAGCCCCGTTATCCTCTTTGCGCAGGGCATCTTCTCGGCGCGGCTCATGCTCTCGCAACCCCGGATGTGGCGGTATAACCTCGTGTGGCGGAAAGACCGGGTAACGGGTCACCTGAATGCCAACCGGATGCCGCTACGCCAGCATGAGGACATCATCGTGTTCTACGACCGTCAGCCGGTATATCATCCTCAGATGATGCCGTGTCCACCGGAACGGAAAAATCATGGACGGCGCAAGACGGACGGTTTCACGAACCGCTGTTACGGTGAAATGAAACTGGCTCCGGTGCGTGTTGCCGAAGACAAGTACCCGACCTCTGTCATTTCCATACCCAAGGAACACAAGACAGGAGCATTCTATCATCCGACACAGAAGCCGGTAGCCTTGATAGAGTACCTGATGCGCACCTATACCAACGAGGGCGATGTGGTGCTGGACAACTGCATCGGTTCGGGTACGACCGCCATTGCCGCCATCCGCACGGGACGGCATTACATCGGATTCGAGATTGAACCGACGTATTGCGAAATTGCCGGACGACGGATTCGGGAGGAACTGGAACGTGGTCATGGGATTAAAGAAAGCGAAATAAGGGAAATAAAGAAATAAAAAAATAAAAAATATCAACAGAAACGATATGAACAAGAAAATAATTATAACTGCATTTCTTCTGGCGGCAGGACTTTTTGCCACACGGAACGCACAGGCTCAGCGTACATACGAAGAGATGGAACGGCTGACTGTCAATGAACAGGTAACGACCGTCATCACAGCCTCGGAACCGGTCCGCTTCGTGGATATTTCCACAGACAAGGTGGCGGGCGACCAACCCATTGAGAACATCATCCGGTTAAAGCCCAAAGAGACGGGACACGAGGACGGTGAAGTGCTGGCCATCGTCACCATCGTAACGGAACGCTATCGCACGCAGTATGCACTCATCTACACCACGCGGATAAGCGAGGCGGTGGCAGACAAGGAAATTCAGCTACAGGAACGGGATGCCTACAACAATCCTACGGTCTCGATGTCCACAGCCGACATGGTGCGTTTTGCAAGACGGGTGTGGAACTCGCCCGCGAAAATCCGCAACGTGGCGACCAAGGCGCACCGAATGGTGATGCGCCTGAACAATATTTACTCGGTGGGCGACTACTTCTTCATCGACTTTTCCATCGAGAACAAAACGAACATCCGTTTCGACATCGACGAGATACGGGTGAAACTGTCGGACAAGAAACTTTCGAAGGCAACTAACGCGCAGACCATCGAGCTGACTCCTGCCCTGGTATTGGAACACGGCAAGACGTTCAAGCACGGCTACCGGAACGTGATTGTCGTGAAAAAGATGACCTTTCCGAACGACAAGCTGCTGACTATCGAAATGACGGAACAACAAATCAGCGGGCGCAATATCAGCCTGAACATCGACTACGAGGATGTGCTGTCGGCCGATTCATTTAACACCGCTTTATTGGAGGAGGAATGACGATGAAAAAGACGTTGAAAACAGTTTTGTTACTGATGCTTGTCTGCATAGGGTTTGCCACCAATGCCCATGCGCAACGCAACGGCGGCCGCCTCTCGCTCGGCGTGGGATTGCTGTATGAGAACGGCATGGACGTAACGCTTGCTTACGAGCATGAAATGAACTACCGTCATGCGTGGGAGTTCTTCGCCAACGGCTATCTGAAATGGACGGAATGTAAATCTTGCGGTCATATTTGTCCGGAATCCTTCTGGCGCAACTACCGCACTTATGGTTTCGGTGTGGCGTACAAACCTTGTGTGGTGCGTGGACGCAACCATTACGGCAACTTGCGTATCGGAGCTTCGGCAGGGAGCGACACGAACAAGTTTCTTGCCGGAATCCATGTGGGTTACGAGCACAATTATGAGCTGCGGTCGGGATGGACGCTGTACTGGCAGGTCAAGAGTGACATGATGATAAAAGGGGCGGATTTGCTGCGGACAGGTATCGTGCTGGGTGTAAAACTGCCGATAAAATAAAGGAAAAACAAAAAAACGAAAATGACATGATACGAAAGATTCAATGGATTGCAATGGTAGTGGCGGCGGTATTGTGCGCTGCCTGTGACGCCCATATCGACGTACCCGATACGGCGGTACGTCCGGGGCATATTCTCTGCGAGGACGGCACGGCATTGTCCTATGCGCAGTATGAACAATCGGGGAAGCGGGCAATAGCGGTTGTCTTTGATACCGAACGCCGTGAAGGAACGGAAGGGAACGGCTATGCGGTTTACCTGTGGGACATTGCTCCGGCGGCATTCGCCGACAGCCTCGGTGTCGCACAAGGGACGTCGGCCGACATCGGGGCATTGGACGGGAACATGAACACCTTTGCGCTGTACGACACAAGGGAGACGGCTTCGCCTATGGCGGAAGCGGTCTTTGACCTGTGGCGGTACGGACAGAGTGCCTATATCCCGTCGGTAGCACAGATGCGGTTGCTGTATGCTGTCCGGGAAACCGTCAATCCTGTCATTGAACGGTGCGGCGGTCATCCGTTGCCGTTGGATGAATACGATTGCTGGTACTGGACATCGACGGAAGTGTCCGGACAAGAGACGGCGAAAGCGTGGCTTTACTCGACAGGAAGCGGCGCGATGCAGGAGACACCTAAGACACAGGCGCATAAGCTGCGGCCTATAATTACCATGAACAAATAAAATGTGCAACGATATGAATATAGATATGCTTTTCTGTATAGTATTGATGGTATTGGGGGCTTTCCTCATATACTATCCCATCAAAGATGAATCACCTCGGCAAAAACTGAAAAAGCTCGCCGATTCTGTTGCGTCTGATAAAAAGGACATTGATTATCTGATTCAACGCTTCAGCTACCTTTTGGATAACATGGCGGCAGACAATGGGAAAGGTTCGGCTCTGAGATGCCAGATTGCCAAATTGGAGGAAGTTGTCAAGGAGTTGAACGGCAAACGCAAGGAACTTGAGTTAAACAACCGGTCGATGACGGATGTTAATGACGAATTGAAGCGAAGCAATGCCGAACTTTTAAGGAAGGCTTCTGAATTGCGTGATGAGATACAGCAACAGGAAATTAAAATCCAACAGCAGGAAGAATACATCAATTCTGTCCAGAGAGTCAAAGAAGGGCTTGAGATAGCCTTGGACAACATTCAGGCAGAAGAGGTGCATTATCTCTCACAGCCGATATTCAGCATGAAAATGACGCCTATAGTCAGAAGCAAACTCGAATCTCATGGGATATTGTATGTCGGCGACCTGATTCAGCTCAACGAGGAATATCTCATGGAAATCTGGGGTTTAGGACCGGTAGCACTTGAAAGAATAAAGACGAAACTGAACGAAAACGGTGTGTGGTTCGGTATGGATGTCATACGAATCAACGACCGTTGGTATCGTCGGAAACAAGAATTAACAACGGATTGATTCATGGAAGAGAGCAAAGAATTACAAGGGTTCTACAAGATATTCCGTGCGGTCATCTATATCTCCGTGCTGATGGAGTTCTTCGAGTATGCCATCGACCCTGCCATGCTCGACCACTGGGGTGGCATACTGATTGATATTCACGGGCGCATCAAGCAGTGGATGATTTACAATGACGGTAATCTTGTGTACAGCAAGATTGCGACGTTCCTGCTTATCTGCATCACCTGTATCGGTACGAGGAACAAGAAGCATCTGGAGTTCGATGCCCGGAGACAGGTGTTATATCCGCTAATCAGCGGACTGTTCCTGATTGTGTTCTCCGTGTGGTTGTACCATCATCCGATGGAAACGAGGCTCTACACGTTGCCACTAAATATCATCTTCTACATGGCGACCACGCTTGTCGGTGTGATATTGGTACATATCGCACTGGATAACATCTCGAAGTTCATCAAGGAGGGACTGGGTAAAGACCGGTTCAACTTTGAGAATGAAAGTTTCGAGCAGAGCGAAGAGAAGGTTGAGAACCAGTATAGCGTGAATATACCGATGCGGTACTATTACAAAGGTAAATTTCGCAAGGGATGGGTGTCGATAAGCAACTGTTTCAGAGGAACATGGGTAGTCGGAACTCCGGGCAGCGGTAAGACGTTCAGCATCATAGAACCGTTCATCCGCCAACATAGTGCCAAGGGCTTTGCGATGGTGGTCTATGACTACAAATTTCCGACACTTGCCACTAAACTTTACTATCATTACAAGAAAAACCAGAAGCTCGGAAAACTGCCCAAAGGGTGCAAGTTCAACATCATCAACTTCGTGGATGTGGAGTACAGCAAACGGGTGAACCCCATTCAGGCAAAGTACATCAATAATCTTGCGGCGGCGAGCGAAACGGCGGAAACCCTGTTGGAATCCCTGCAGAAAGGCAAGAAAGAGGGAGGCGGAGGCAGTGACCAGTTCTTTCAGACTTCTGCCGTGAACTTTCTTGCCGCCTGTATCTACTTTTTCGTGAACTACGAGCGGGAACCCTACGATGCAAACGGAAAGAAACTATATGCGGAGAAACGGCAAGATCCGCAGACGAAGTTCTGGAAGCCGACGGGTGTCGTTCGTGACCGTGAGGGTGGCAGCATCGTGGAACCTGCCTATTGGCTGGGAAAATACTCGGATATGCCGCATATCCTTTCATTTCTCAATGAGAGCTACCAGACTATTTTTGAGGTACTGGAGACGGACAACGAGGTCGCGCCGTTGCTCGGCCCGTTCCAGACGGCCTTCAAGAACAAGGCAATGGAACAATTAGAGGGTATGATTGGTACGCTGCGTGTCTATACCAGCCGTTTGGCCACCAAGGAATCCTACTGGATATTCCACAAGGATGGGGACGACTTCGACCTGAAAGTTAGTGACCCCAAGTCACCCAGTTATCTGCTGATAGCCAACGATCCGGAAATGGAAAGTATCATCGGAGCGTTGAACGCTCTGATATTGAACCGTCTCGTTACCCGTGTGAACACCGGGCAGGGGAAGAATATTCCGGTCAGCATCATCGTGGATGAGCTGCCGACACTGTATTTCCACAAGATAGACCGACTGATAGGTACGGCGAGAAGCAACAAGGTAAGCGTAACGCTGGGTTTTCAGGAGTTGCCGCAGTTGGAGGCTGACTACGGAAAAGTGGGAATGCAAAAAATCATCACGACAGTGGGCAACGTGGTAAGCGGTTCAGCTCGCGCAAAAGAGACACTGGAATGGTTGTCGAATGACATTTTCGGCAAGGTAGTACAGGTCAAAAAGGGCGTGACCATCGACCGGGATAAGACGAGCATCAATCTCAATGAGAATATGGACAGCCTTGTACCCGCCTCGAAAATTTCGGATATGGCGACGGGATGGATTTGCGGACAGACGGCCAGGGATTTCGTGAAGACGAAAACCGGTACAGGAGGCTCGATGAACATTCAGGAATCGGAAGAGTTCAAGACTACAAAGTTCTTCTGCAAGACGGATTTCGATATGAAGGAGATAAAAGCGGAGGAAGCGGCCTATGTACCGCTACCGAAGTTCTACACCTTTAAGTCGAGGGAGGAACGGGAACGCATCTTGTATAAAAATTTCATACAAGTCGGACAGGATGTAAAAGACATGATAACGGATGTACTGAACAAGCGTGGGGCGAAATAAATCAAAATCCCTGCAATAATCACGAAATTATTGCAGGGATTTTTATATTCAATTTCAGTTACCCAAAATCTTGTGGGCATAAAGCCGGTTTTACGGACGTAAATGAATTATCTGACAGTTTCCGATTTGGAATCGTTTTCCGATAGCAGATTTTGTAATTTGTCGATGTCCGGTAGAGTCTTGCGCAGATTCTCCGGCATTTCTTGGGCTGTGCGGTATGTCGCCACGCCCATAGGCTTATCATAGTCGCGCACCATGATTTCGACAAACTTGCGGTTGGCATCCTGGCATAGGACAATACCGATTGAAGGGTTCTCGTGCGGTTTCTTGTCGGTCATGTCATACACCGTCAGGTAGCCGCTAAGCTGTCCGAGATAATTCGGGCGGAACTTGCCCCGTTTCAACTCCACGATTACGCTGGCATTCAGTTCTCTGTTGAAGAATACAAGGTCAGCAAACATTTCTTCTCCGGCAACTATCAGGCGATGCTGACTGTCGATAAAAGTGAAGTCGTTTCCAAAACGGAGAATGAACTGCTTGATATTGGTTACGATTTGGTTTTCGATGACCTTTTCGTTCCAGTCCTGTTCGCGTTCTCCCACATTCTCCAGATTAACCATTTCGAGCATATACTCATCCTTGAACGCCAATATCGCTTTTACGGCATAAATGGCTTCGGGCAGCACTTGAAGGAAGTTGCTCGGCAAAGATCCGCGATTTGAATAGATGTCTTCTTTCAAGTAATTTTTGAGAGAGGATAGCGACCACGCATTTTGAGCGGCACAATGGATATAGAACAACCGTTCCGCGATGTCTTTTGAACGAGTCAGGATTTCAATATGATGTGAAAAGCTGATCTTGACAAAATCGTCCCAGGTAAATTCGGTATTGACCGGTTGCCCGATAAGTTGCAGCAGTAGATGCTCGTCAATATCCAATTCGCCCAACGCTGTTGGATGAATTAAAGCCGTACCCTTTTCCGACGAATGGTTTTCCAATTCGCCCAACACTGTTGGACGAATTAAAAACGTCCTCCATTCCTCATAGAATGAGCGCATCCGTTTCAACCCCGATTCAGAAAAGCCGTGCAGACCGGGCAACTCCCGTTGAAGGAGCTTTGATATGGTAGGCAATGCTTTAGTACCCCAACAGCCGATGCGGGAATTTTCAGACACGAATTTCCCCACTCCAAAATACAACGAGAGAGTTTCTTTGTTGACCGCAGCCGCACTTCTATACCGGCAGCGTTCGATGGCATGTTTGATTATCTCTACTGCCTCTGCATATTGTGTATAATCCGATGGGATAACCTGTTGTTCCATATACATACGTTTTTGTGCCGCAAAGGTACGAAAAATACGGGATATACAGGGCAGAATGCCAACATATTATAGTGCCGCGTGGGTCTTATTCGGTATTTTTAGCGTTCCGGTGTCTTGCACTCGCTTTGCTGCCAATCTACTCACTCAGATGTTCATGCGTCTGGGGCGTGCCGAGAAAGCTGGTAGCGGTGTGGATAAGATTGTGAGCGGTTGGCAGTCTTTGGGTTGGCCGCTTCCTACTGTAGCCGAGGAAACACGTCCGGACTATGTTGTGCTGACCTTGCAGTTAGGGATGAAAACCCGACAAGAAAACCCGCAAGAAAACCTCGCAAGCAGGATTTGAGAAAAGAGCAAATCTTGGAGTTCTGTGTTGAGCCGCAATACCTATCTGATATTTTGCAACATTTAGGATTGAAAGATAGGGAAAATCTTATGGAGGTCTATATCAATCCGATGATTGGTACAGGGGTATTGGAAATGACAGAGCCGGACAATCCCACAAGCCGTAACAACGGTAAAAGTGGAACAAGGACTTCAAAAGTGAGTTTATAATAGGATATTGCGGCTTGGACGCATCCAACCGCACACGAAAACACCGCCCACGTAGAAAAATGGGCGGTGTTATTCGGTCGCTCGCTTATTCAGGCTCGTGTACCGCTTAAAAGTACGGCAAGTTGCCGGTCGCAGAATTTGTCGTATTCCTCTTTGTCCGTACCGCTTTCGACGGCTCGGTCAATGACATCGCCCAACTCGTCGAAGCATACTTCCTCATTGACGCACTCCGCACCGTTCTCTTTCAGCAGATATACCTCATAATAATCGGAGCCGTTGAGTGCGATAACGACATTTCCGGCGTGCAACCGCCCGTTTACTTTAATCCGCAATGCCGGCAAATCCCGGAATACCGTAGCGACAAAATCGCCGATTCCCCACGACATAAGAATGGGCATGGGTGTAAGTGATACCAATTGTTCTTTGATGGTCTGTGCGATGTGCATTACATACTCTTTATCCATAACTTTGATTTTTAATATGATTATTGATTTATGTTAGTTGAACCATTCGGGGTTATCCTCTTTTAATTCCGTGATGAGTTCATCGTCCGGTAATTTGAGGGTTTTCGCATCGGTGAAAAAGAAAACCTCGTCATATATTTGTTCGGCTTCCTTACTTGCAAAACCTTCGTTTTCGTCCTCGAAACTGCCCGGATGAAGTGCATCGAGCAGAGCGGTAGAGCCGATAAGTAATTCTTCACCTTCGTTGGATTTCACGATACGGCAGATGTAGATATTGCCGTCAAATTGTAGTTCTTTCGTTTTCATACATCTGTTATCTTAATGGGATGTGTTTCCCGTGAGCCTTGAGGTATTCCATGATGCACTTCGCTTCCTCGTGCGATGCACGGTTGCGGTCGTCGTAGTTGCGTGTCTCGTCCGCCATGACCACGATACACTCTTTTACCAACCTGTAAAGGCTTTGCTGCAGTGTGGGGTGCATTTCGGGGATAGCGGCTGCAAACCGTTTGGGGTTGAAGCCGTAATCGTTCACTGCCCTTTCCCAGTCTTTGGCGAGCTGGTACTCCTTGCTTTCCTTGATGTTGTCCATAATCTTGAATTTTAATGATTTGTTTTTTTCTTCCCTCCGTTCGGTTCCTTTCTGTCGGAACCGCTTTGGGATTTTATGGATGCGGTACACGGTTGTCGGTACAGCTTCATACGGAAGGCTTTTCCTGCCAATTACTCTTTCTGAGGAAAGGAAGAATTTGCAGGAAATTCACTTTAAGCCGCCGGATCAAGCGCGACGGCCGACCTTTGCATCTGATAAAACCAAACCGGGGCTGACAGGGGACGAAGCCGGGGAAACGCTATAAAAGGGAAGTTGAAAATGGTAAAAAAGAGAGGAAACGGAAGCTATGAATGGAAGAAGGGCGGGTGGTGACGGGTTCGTCAGAAAGTTAGAAGAGGTACTTGGGTCCTTTGTCCGGAGCATACAAAAATGAATAGAGGGCGGATTTCTCCCTCCCCCTATCCGTTATGACAACAACATTTGTCAGGCAGCTATTTCTTCCGCTTGCGGTTCGGTCTGTGCTTCCGCTTCGGGTTGCGGTTCATCGGGTTGTTCCGCTTCCTGCGTGGCTTGTTCCTGCAAAGCGGCTTTCTTTTCCTCGATGCGTTGGTGTCGCTTTTCGTACACTTCATTATATCCGTCTTGGATATTGGCAAGTTCTTCGGGCATATGCTTTTGAGCGAAGTCAAGCAACAGGGAGGCTGTGGCGTTGTTACCGAATGCGTCCTTGAAATTGGCAATCAGATAATCCCTGCGGATAACGGCTTTCTGCTTGGCGGTAAGGTTCTCGATGATGCGCATTTTGTCCTCGCTCGTAAGGTAGTAATAAGAGCCTTTATCTTCAATTCCCACCTCATTGAAATGCTCTTTGCGGAGTGAGGAGAGCAGGAAGAAATACACCATTTTCTCCTCGTCCTGCCCAAATTTGCGCTCTGACATATCGACCTCTAAAATCCGCTTTTTGGTGTCTTCAACGGTCTTTTCGAGGGCAATCTCCTTGTTGCGTTTGTCCTGCTTTTCCAACTTCTCGATAGGTGAAAGCGGCATTTTGGTTGCCGTACCGTTTGCGGTTGTAGCGGTATTTGCAACATAGCACAGTGTAATGTCGTTGCTCTCAATACGGAGATAGAGGGAGATTTCTCCTGCTTCGCTTCGGGTGCGGATTGCTTCGCATTTCTCGGTGTAGCCGTTCAATTTCTGCTCGTAATCCTTTACTGCTTCCTCGTATTCCTCGGTGGTATCGTAATCCTCTTTTTGAGGAGCTTGGGGGCATTCGGGGTATTTCGTTGCATAGGTTTTAAGACTTTCCACCTCGTAGCCTATAGCGGTAAGTCGGTCGACGACGGCTTCATTGTAATTGTAGCTTTCGTGGCAGAGGGGAACGGCAGGGTGCTGTTCCATGAGCCGCATAGCCTTTTCGGTAAGGTGCGATGTGTTCATTTCCACAAGACAAGCACGGTTGGCGCAATTTCCGCAACTACCCTCACAGAATAACATCATGTTATTGGTATTGTGGGGACATGAAAGACAAAGGGTTTTGTCAAATGAATAGCGATTGAGGTCTGCGGTATATTGCCGTTCGATGCTCTGTGCCACCTCGGAGGCTTTCATGCCTCGCCAACTATTGTACTGCACCCCCTCTTTCAGATGTTGGTCGTACACCTCACGCTGTATCTCTTCCCCATAACGGCAGATTTCACTTGCCACGCTGATTGTGATTTCGTCCTGTTCCAACAGCACGGCGATTTCGGGTATCAAGGAAACGAATTTAAGTCGTGTACGGATATACGCTTCCGTCTTGCCGAACTGCACGGTCAAGGATTGGACATCGTGGCGACCGCTGTCTATGAGTTTTTGGTAGGCATTGGCTTCCTCAATCGGGGTAACATCCTTGCGATGCAGGTTCTCGGTGATTGCCATTTCCTCGGCTGTCTCGTCTGAAATTTCCATGACGGTAGCCGGAATTTCCGCCAATTCAGCCATGAGGGAAGCACGGTATCTGCGTTCTCCAAAGACAATCTCGAAACGGTTGTCCGCAATAGGGCGCACACCGATAGGCTGAAGCACTCCCTGCTGACGGATGCTCTCGGCAAGTTCCGCAAGGCTTGTCTCGTCAAAGTTCTTGCGTGGGTTGTAACTGCTCGACTGAATGTCTGCCAATGCTACCGATGTGATGTTCTTCTCTACTGCTTGAACTGCTGTTGTTGCCATAATCATAAAATTTAATTGGTTGATATTTGTTTTGTTATTTTTCCCTCTTTTCGGTTCTTTTTTCTGCCTGAACCGCTTGGGATTTACAGATGCTTCAAGGGACTGACGAACAAGCTATTTTCAACGCTTTTTCCGGAAAATTACTCTTTCACGGAAAGGAAGAATTTTACGAGAAATGCACTTCAAAGCGATGAAATCAAGCGCGGCAGTCCAAATTTGCGTCTGGAAAACCAACCGGCGATGGCAGGAACGAGACCGGACAAGCGGCAAGAGGAATGGATAGAAAGGGGAAATGCAGCATTGCAGCTATAAGAGGCGAATAGAGCAGGAGAACAGCCAGGGGTATAAACGGGAAAACCGCTACCTTGTGGACATGTGCCATAAGATAGCGGTATGGTATAAAAGTTGATTGGGCGGATTGCCGCCCCGGTTATTTCTCGTGCTTTTCCAAATACTCTTTCATCGCCTCGTTCACAATATTTCGGAGCGACATATTCTTCTCGATAGCGAGGTATTTCATCCGGGTATGAATACTCTTGTCGATAACAAAATTGCAATGCACGGCAGGTTCTTTTTCCGCTTTGACCGGTGCAGGCTCTTTCTTTTGCGTGGACTTCCCGGTGGATGACAGCAAGCCGTCCAGTCCGCTTCTCATGCCGTTTTTCAATGAATCACTTTTGCTCATATCGTCTTTACTTTAATTTCAACACTTCTTTTGCTAACTCCATGTAGTCCTTTGCCCCGTTGCTGTTCTTGTTGTATTCAAAGATGTTCAGACCCTTTATCGGAGCTTCGGCCAATGCCACATTGTCCCGGATGACGGTCTTGAACACTTTGTCGCAGAATGATTCGTTGATGAGTTCCGCAACACTCTTGTTGAGCGTCTTGCGCTTGTCAAACTGTGTGATGACAATTCCGCCGATGTTCAGATTCGGGTTCAAACGGGTTTTGACAATCTCGACCACATTTGTAATCTTCGCCATTCCGCGCATGGCGAGGAATTGCGCCTGTACCGGGATAATCAAGAAATCCGCAGATGTAAGTGCGTTGAGTGTCAGCAAACCCAGCGAGGGCGGACAGTCAATCAGGATATAGTCGAATTTACGGGTTTCAAGCAATTTTGCAATCAGCCCTTTCAGTATTAATTCCCGCCCCGGCTCATTGATAAGCTCGGATTCTGCCGCTGACAAATCAAGGCAGGACGGTACAACGGAAAGGCCATTATTTAACTCGAATACCGTTAACGGGTATTCACCTTTCATTGCTCCGTACACCGTCCGTTCCTCTTCGATGGAGAGACCGCAGGATTCCGTGAGGTTTGCCTGACCGTCCATGTCGATGAGCAGTACACGCTTTTTCTTCTGCTGCAATGCGGCAGCAAGATTGATGGTGGTGGTCGTCTTTCCGACACCGCCCTTGTGGTTCAAAACAGCGATTATCTTTGCCATAAATTCCTATCTTTATTTCTGATACAAAGATACTACTATTTTTAGTATTTACTATGATTAGTGTGTACTATTTTACTACTTTATTACATTTTAGTATCGTAGTATCTACTACTATACTAAAATACTGATTGACTAAATGTAGTGCATACTATCCTTTGCAACGGGAGATTTCCTGATATCCTACTTTACTAACATTAGTATGTACTACATTTAGTATCGACTGTATAGCAGTGAAGTAAAGCCTATTTGGGAGGTGTATATAAATGGATATTGCCGCCATCAGATCGGAGTACAAGAAAAATCCCCCTGTCGAGTTATCGCAACCGAACAGAGGGAAAAGGTTAAGATATGATTATGGTTTAAGCGGCCTTAGTAGTAGGTTCGTATTCGGCAGCCGTTGTTTCGGATGGAGTTAGAGAGCGTTCCGCATCCTTGAGACTTTCGTCAATCTTCCGCTGCAGCTCCTTGCACTCCAGTTTGAGTTTTACCAATTCATCGGCTTTGCTCCACTGGCGGCCAACGATGTCCTGCAATATGGGGATTTCGCTTTCAATCCGCTCCACCGTCTTTTGTTGCTTCTCAATAAGTGAGGGCAATTTGTTTAGTGTAGCCTGCGGATATTGAGCAGATTCCACGAAGCCAAGCGGTAACGCACCTGTCAGTCCACAACGGTATTTAAGCCCGCTTGTCCCCTCGACAAAGAACGTGTTTCGGTCAAATGTACCGTTTATGCTGTACTCGCTGCGTACCAGCAAATTCAGCCCTGTAAACGTGCCAATCGTACCATACGCTCCGCTACGGTAGGTTTTGGCGATGCGGTGTAATTCCCGGCCTGTTTCCTCGGCTGTAGCTTGTGGCAGGTTGAGAAGTTGTGTTACTTTTGTCCCCTCGTAAGAGTTGAAGTATTCCCAATCCTTGATGAAACCGGCCTTTGTACGCTGTGTCTTTGCCATATCTTCCTGTCCGGCGGTTATTTTCCGCTCGGCACGGATGCGTTCTTTCTTGAAAATGGTCTGTTCCTTTTCCAACTGCATAATCTTGTTGTCGAGTTTTGCCTTGTTCAGCAAATCGGTGTTGCCGGAAAGGATTGCCACGAACTCGGCGAAGTTCATGCCGTTGTCCTCGTCCATGCCGCCCTCGTCGATACGGCGCACGGCGATTGTGCCGTTATTGATTTGGTTGATGAACATCTGCTTGTTTTTCAGCAAATTGAATTTGTAGGCATCAAGTGTCTTTTCCGTGCCGTAAATCACCACATCCACCACGTTGCCGCCCCACAGTTTCACGGTGTTGCCCTTGCGTACCGCCCTGCCGTTGCGCTGCTCCATGTCAGCCGGTCGCCAGGGAATCTCCAAATGATGCACCGCTACAGCCCTCTGCTGGGCGTTCACCCCTGTTCCTAACATGGTGGTGCTGCCGAAAAGCACACGCACCTTGCCGTTGTTCATGTCCTCGAACAGGCGTTTTCTTGCCCTTTCGGTGGTAGCACACTGGATAAACTGCACTTCATCGGTCGGAATACCGAGGTTCACCAACTTTTCTTTGATGTCGGTATATACGTTCCACTCATTCGGCTTGTATGTGCCGAGGTCGCTGAACACGAACTGCGTACCCCGGTTTTCATTTGAGCGCATATAATATTCATAGATTGTTCTTGCACAGATTGAAGCCTTGTTTTCGGCATCGTCGCTGAACTTGTCGCCCAACAAACGCATATCGAGAGCCATTTTTCGTGCCACATTGGTAGCTACCAACATTTTTGCCTTGTCGAGATTGTCGGGTTCGGGCGTATCAAGTCCCAAATCCTCCCACTGTCCGCTGTGTGCAAAGGAAACCAAACGGCCTATCATTTCCTCCTGCTGGATAGTGGGCGCATGAGAAAGAAAGCGCACATTTTTATCCGGTACATCGAGGTTTATCATGTCGGCGGTGCGGTAGTCGGTAATCTCACGCAGGAACATTGCCAGTTCCGGCACTTTGATGTAGGTGCGGAAACGCTCTTTACGCTTGATTGCACCTGTCACGTTCAGTTCATAATCGGCTGTTTTCTGCGTAAATATCGCCGCCCACGCATCGAAGCAAGAAATCTGCTGACGTTGCAATTCTCTTGGTCTAAGGTACTTAAACATCACATACAGTTCGGTCAGGGCGTTCACAACCACCGTGCCCGAAAGGAATGTTGCGCCGAGGTCACGTCCTGTCCGGTGCTGAATGTCACGGATGGCAAACAGCAGGTTCATCGCCCTTTGCGAGCCTTTGGTATTGCCGATACCGGCAACCCTCGTGTGGCGTGTCTGAAATATTAAGTTCTTGAAAATGTGGCATTCATCGACAAATATGTGGTCTATGCCCATCGAGTGAAAGTCCACCGCATCGTCTTTCCGCTCGTTGATTTTCATTTTCAATTCCTTAAGTTTGGCTGCGAGGTTCTGTTTGCGCTTCTCCAGACCGTCCTGCATCTTTCCGCTGCGGTAGCGCATGGTGGATTGTTCCAAGACTTCCAAATTGCGCTCCACATCGGCCAGTTCTTCGGTGAATATATCTATCATGGTCTGTTCCGATTGCGGTATCTTGGCGAACTGGTCGTGTGTCAGAATGATGCAGTCCCAGTTGTTGTTCTTGATTTTCGAGAATACCTCTTTGCGGTTAGCAGGAGTGAAATCCTCTTTGCCCGGATAAAGCACCTTTGCCGAGGGGTAAGCCTTGCGGAACGTGTCGGCTATTTCGTGAACATTGGCTTTCAAGCCGATAATGAGCGGTTTCTGCACCAATCCGAGGCGTTTCATTTCGTAAGCGGAAACGCACATTATCATCGTCTTGCCCGTGCCTACCTCGTGCCAGCAGATACCGCCGCCGTTCTGCTTAATCATCCAAATGGCATCTTTCTGTGAGGGATAGAGGCTGTCATACGGAAAATTCTCGAAAGAGAGCTGCGGGAAGGTCTGTGCCGAGCCGTCATAATGCGGACGGACATAGCAGTTAAACCGCTCGTTGTACACCCTTACCAATTCGTCCCTTACCTCTATCGGCTGACAGTCGAGCCACTGGTTGAAACGGTTTCTTATCTCCTGTATCTTGGTGGCCGCTTCCTGTATGGCTTCCTCGTCCGGCACTCGTACCGCTTCGCCGTTCCGCTCTATCTCTTTGGTTATTTCGGGAACGGTGTCCTGCAGGGCGTGTACGAACAAATCCTCTCCGTTGTAATTCTTTACGGAATAGGTGTTATAGACTACAGGGGAATATCCTTGTAGCCGCACTAAATAGGTGTCGTTCACGTCAAAATACATCACATCGGTTTCCGTTCCGAAAAGTTCTGTGGCAAAATCGGCGTACAGCTTCGTGTCAATCCAACGCTCGCCCATGTTGATGTCGAGTTCCTCGTAGGGTATCGCTTCGGGTATGGCTTCCTCCAATGCCTTTACAGCGGTTTCCGTCCAGTCCTTTTCCTTGCCTGTGAGATCGGGAAGATAAGAGCCTGTTTCCTTGCTTTTGGCGATGACGTTTCCGGCTATGAACTTGCCTTTGTGTTCCCATTCTCCGGTGGCAGGGTTATAGAATATCTCGCCTTTGAGGTCGTCGATAACCTCGTCCTCGTCCTTGCCTGTGGTCTGCATCAGATAGTCCATATCCACACAGCCGTAAAAGTTAAGGCAGCTTGCCAACGCTTCGCCCGGTGTCAGTTGCACGGTCGTGTCTATCTTCTTGAACGCTACAGGCTCACGCATGATGTCGGATTTGAATATGTCGCCCTTGACCTGCATTTCAATCGTGAACACTTCCACGCCGAGGCTGTCAAGCATGATAAACTCCTTGTTGTCATTAGAGTGGAAAAAGCCCCATTTGGCGACAAAAGCATCATAGCAAGCGTTCAGCCGTTCACGCAAATGCGGCTGTTCCGTCTGTTCCTCCTGCTCTTTGATTGCAAGTTCAAAATATGCCTTGCGGATAGAGAAATAGTCGTTAGCCCTCTCCGTGTTCACCTTGCCCTCGTCCACCGGGACAAAATCGGTGGCCGTCTCTTGGTATAGTTCGGATTTGCGGTATCGGATAATGCCCACCTGCCCCTCAAACAGTACCATTGCACCCTCTTTCATCCACGCTTCCGGCTCGTCCGTATAGGCTCGTCTGCCTTTTGGTGGCTGCTTAACGGCCACACTGCCGAAAAGGGACATTTGCGTGTGTATGCCGTCCTGTCCCTCACTTGTGAAAAGGCTTTTGCGGAAATAGCGGCCAAAGTCGAGTTTGAGCAATGCGGCGAGATACTGCGACATGGCGTTTTCATCACCCTGCCACTGGTATTTGCGTACATACTTGCCGTACTGGTTCATCGCAATGCGGCTGCCTGTGGCGAGGGTGGTTTTCGGTAATGTGAAAAGTTTGTTGGCGTATTCGGTCATTGCGCCTGTCGTGTCTGCCTTTTCCCTGCCGACCTGTAAAAAGAGCTGTTCCCTCTGCGAGAGTGCCGCCTTGTGAGTATGCTTTTGGAAGATCAGTAAATCGCTGCCTACCTCGATGCCGCTTGTGTACATGAAAAGCGTGTCGGGCATACGGATAGCACTAATCAAATCGGCATGGTTCACAAGGTATTCACGCACGAATTTGTTGCTTGGTGTATCGGCCACACCTCTTGATGTGACGAAAGCCAGCAGGCCGCCCTCGTTCAAAAGCTCCAAAGCCTTGACAAAAAAGTAATTGTGTATGGTCTTGGTAGCCTGCTCGTATATGCCGCCTTTCTTCCAGAGTTCCGCATCGAACACACGGAAGTTACCGAAAGGGATGTTGGAGGCTATGACATCGAATTTCGTATGTTCAAAACCCTGTTCGTCTATCGTTTCAAACCCGGCTGTCCGTGTAACCGTGTTGTCATTCAGCAGGGAGAGTATCAGACCCGAAACCGGGTCTTTTTCAATGGCATAGCCGCAGGTGTCGGACATGGCTACCGGGAGGAAACCGCCAATGCCTGCACTCGGTTCGAGGAATGAGCGCATTTGCAGCTCATTGTCCTTGAATGTGGCGTGTATCTGCTTTGCGACTACATCAATAAGGAATTTCGGGGTGTAGAACGCTGTCAGGACAGAGGCTTTCATGGCTTCCGTGAAATAGGGATAGGTGTCGATAAGTTCCTGCAACCGCCTTATCGGTTCTTCCATGTCGCCACTTACAGGCTTGTCTGTGCCGATGTTCAGCACTTCTTTGATACCGCCAAACCCCGAATATTGGGATAAGGTTTCTTTTTCCTCTGGTGTGGCTTGTCTGCCTTGAATGTGGATTTGTAACGCTGTCTTTATCGCTTCCACGTTTGCCACCAATGATTTCAATTTGTTGTAACTCATATTTAACCTTTCTTTTTATTTCCCTCTGTTCGGTCTGTTTGCGACCGCCGGGAAGATTTTTCTGCTTTCGGAAGGTGGCGAGGGACAATCGGACAAGGCTGAACCGGAAAAATACGCTCGACAGAGGGAGAGGAAGATTTTTGCGTGTCACTCGCGGCGGCACGTCGGCATTGGCAAGATTGGCACGGTCGGTTACCTTTGCGGAAAATTCTATCCCGTAGGTCGCACGGCAGCGGACTTGGGTTTAATGGGAATCCGTTAGAAAAGGAAAGATTATGGGTAAAAGAGTGAAGCGGTCAGCCGGGACGGACTTTCCGACGGACTGTCTTGGGACTACAGAGGGCAGGATTTATCCCGCCCCCTGTAATGCCAAGTCTGTCCGTGTCCGTCCTTTTGCAAAAAGGGGCTTCACACACTTTATGTAACATGTTACACAAAATGCGTGAGGTTGCTTGAAGCAAACTGGCCGCAGGATGTAAGGCTATAAGAGGGAGAACAGGAGTTTTATAAAAGGTCGTTGGTCGATCGGAACAACAAACCGTACCGAGACTTTGCCCGATACGGTCTTGTCGTTGCCCTGCATATAACTCAGTCTATGTCATAGCCTATCATGTATTCATCGTTGATAAGCAGATAATAGTAGCCGTTGCCACAATTCCGGTACTCTTTGCTGAATCCTGCCGCCATATCGCCATTTTCGCGTGGCTCGCACCACAGCGTACCGTCATAGCCGCAAAAGTCGAAGCGTCCGGTGGAAAACTTTTCACCTTGCTTCAGTGCCGTTCTGAAACGAGCCATATCCCAACTGCCGCAATACTTCTCGATGGTGGCAAGTCCGATACACTTGCCGTCGATGCGTGTGCCGGTCGTGATGCGGTTCTCGTAGAGGGATTTATCCAAATCGGCATTAGCGATTTTGCGAAGCCAATCATTCGTATGCGTGGCAAGCCGGGCAAGTTTCTGGTATTTCAAGACCAGTTTCTTTTCTATGTCCGCTGCATCTTCGGGAGAGGATGACGGATAGTATATCTTCTCAATGCTTGCCCAATCTGTGAAGATGTACCCGCTTTTGCGTTTTCCGAGTGCGATAATGCCGATGACGTTTTCGTTGCGGTTGATAAACAGCCGTCTGCGTTTTCCTGCAATCCTTACATATAAGGATGTAGGATTTTGTTCGTTGCGTAGATAGGCTTCTGCCGGATGAATTGTTGTTGTTTCCATATCTGTATAAATTTGTATAAATTTTGATTTTTGCTGTTCCTATTTTGGTTTACCTGTTCAAAGTTCCGGGATTGTGCCGTTCTTATATAGAACACCGTTCCGATAATGGGACACGATACCCGGCTTAAGTCCCATTTCCTCAAAGGCTATATGCCTGATATAGTCCTTGTATTCTTTGCCAATGAAATTCTTTCCACAAAGGTTGTTGAAAATCATAGGGACGGAAAAACCGTCTTCGCTCGACAATATCACTCTGCCGTCTTGTCTAATTTCTTCTACCATACTTGTTTACTTTTAATTGGTTGAACTATCATGCTGATTTTTATTTTTCCCTGCTTTCGTTTGCCGTGCAGGTTTGTTTTCAGCTTTTTGAGGCAGCCAGAGGATGAAGCTGTGGCATCATAAGCCAAACCCGGATAGAAAACCGACCGTGCAACAGTCTGTTTTCGTCATCCGAATGCAATGCGGCTTGGCGATTATGCGCTTCGTCCTACATTCGCCGACGAAAAGAGTAAAGAATGACCTGCCGATAAACGAGATGTGACAACAATAAAACAGGAAAATACGATTTGGTAAATTGTCATTGTACAATATTGAACAATCACTAAATATCGGCACAATTTTAATTTAGTGCCGATATTTAGTAGATGATGACAAAAGGTTATTTACATATAGATTGTTTTAAATAAATACAAATTTTCGGCACTATTCAGAAATAGTGCCGAAAATTTGCTATATTTGCAGGCAAAAACAGGATATAATATGAGTAACAAAACAACGACATCCATACTTGAATACGCTGAAGTACACCGTGATTTCAGCATGGATGACTTGTTTGCCTATCTTCACGAAAAGGTTGGCATAAGCAAGTCTTCCTTGTCATGGTATCTGTTCAAGCTCGTGAATGAAAATGCATTGGTCAGAACCGGACGCGGAATGTATGCTAAAGTCATGAAACAGTCCTTTGTTCCTAAACTCATAGGTGAAGTAAGAGAAATTTACGATTCGTTGCTGGTCAATTTCCCATTTGCGAAGTTCTGCGTCTATCAGGGGGATATTATCGCAACCTTGCAGCATCACCTTTCTTCCAACCGTGTTGTCTATGTGGAAACAGACAGGGATTCGGCAGAAACGGTTTTCAACTTTTTGAAAGACGGGAACCGTGACGTCTATCTGCGACCGGACAAAGATATGATTTACCGATATGTAGATATGGACAGCCGTGTCTTTTTTGTGAAAAATTTGGTCTCGGAAGCTCCTTTGCAGAAAGTATCAGATGTACCGATGCCTACACTGGAAAAGCTGTTGGTGGATATATTGAGGGATGCGGATTTCTTCTACCTACAAGGCAGTGAAAGCGAGCATATCTTTGAAAATGCCTTTAATCTGTACGCTGTCAATCGAAATCGGCTATTCAGGTATGCCGGCAGACGTAAGGCAAAAGAAGAAATATTGTCCATATTAGAAAATCTGAACATAAAATGATAAAGAAGGAGTGTTTTACGGCAGAATGGATCGAACAGGTTTCATCCGAATTGCACTATAATGATAAAAATCTGATAGAGAAAGTAATCCGTGCCCTGTCCCTGCTTGAAATGCTGGTTAAAGCCGGGTGTCCACTGGTTTTTAAGGGAGGAACGGCACTTATGCTCATACTTGGGAAATCTGCTCATCGTCTGTCAATCGACATTGATCTTATCTGTCCCCCTGGAACCAACATTGAAGACTATCTGAAATCATTTGCCGATTTCGGCTTCATCAATCTGGAACTTGTGGAACGCAAGCAACGGGATGATGCGGATATTCCCAAGAGCCATTCCAAGTTTTTCTATCAGATTGCATACCGAAATGACACCGATGCACAATCCTATATCCTGCTGGATGTACTCTACGAGGACATTCATTATTTCCGTACCCAACAAATAGCTATCAACTGCCCGTTCATACGGTTGGAAGGAAAACCATTGATGGTAACAGTCCCGTCCGCAGAAGATATTTTGGGCGATAAACTGACGGCTTTCGCTCCCAACACAACTGGAATACCTTATTACAAGAATGGAAGGTCCTGTTCGATGGAGATAGCCAAACAGCTTTATGATGTGGGGCGGCTGTTTGAAAATGTTTCAGACCTGCAGATTACCAAAGAAGCGTTCCGTAAGATTGCGGTGGTCGAACTTTCATACCGGTCTTTCGGAACGGACATAGGGCAAGTTTTCAATGACATCCGCCAAACGGCACTTTGTATCTCCACACGGGGAAAAGCCGGAGAAGGAGACTTCGACCTGATACAAGACGGAATCATCCGTGTCAAATCATTCATGTACAAGCAGCGTTATCTGATAGACCATGCCATTATTGATGCAGCAAGAGCGGCTTATTTAGCCACGTTAATTGAAAAGGGAATCAATGAAATAGAATCTTATTCCAACAACCCTGCCGATATAAAGGATATGGTCATCCGACCTTCGCTGCCCAACAAACTGAATAAGCTGAGAAGCAACCTACCGGAAGCCTACTACTATTGGGCAAAAACGAGTGAGTTATTGGAAGCATGAAGTTTTACGAACATCGAATGGAAAAGATAAAAGCCGTATTCAACTGGAGCGGGGGAAAAGACTCCGCGCATGCCCTTTGGCGAGCTCGTCAATCGGAGCTATACGACATCGTTGCCCTGCTCACCACAATCAATCGTGACTCGCAACGCTCCAGCATGCACGGTATCCCACTCCCCTTGCTTCAGGCACAAGCAGACAGTATAGGTATTCCCCTGCATATCGTGAATCTCACACCCCAGGGGAACCTTGAAAATTACGCAGAGGCCATGACTTGCGCAGCCCTACATTTCAAGGAGCAAGGAGTAACCCATTTTATTTTCGGGGATATTTACTTGCACGATGTCCGTGCCTACAGGGAGCGACAACTCGCACCACTCGGAATAGAGGTTGTGGAGCCGTTATGGGGAGTAGTCTCCTCGGAAATCGTCATGCAGCAATACCTCGCTTCCGGACTGAAGACGGTCATCGTGACCACGCAAGCCGATGGCTTGGGAATGGATGCCATCGGTCGCGAGGTAGATGCCGACTTTATTGCCTCTCTCCCCAAGGAAATGGATCACAACGGAGAAAACGGAGAATACCACACGTTCTGCTACGACGGACCGATATTCTCCTCACCCGTACTTTTCCGACTGGGAACTCCCTTTAGCCAAAGTTATGACATCCGGCTTGAGGATGGCACGATTCAAACCTATACTTATTGTTTTGCCCATCTTTCCGCCGAACCATAACACGGATTACATTTGCAATCATAAATCAACAATATGGAAAACAAAGGATATATACATGTCTATACTGGCAACGGGAAAGGAAAGACAACGGCCGCATTTGGGCTTGCCATTCGAGTTTTGTGTGCCGGAGGAAGCGTCTTCATCGGACAATTCGTAAAGAACATGAAATATAATGAAACCAAGATCGAACATCTGTTTAACAACGTCCGCATCCAGCAATTCGGTCGGGGGTGCTTTATTGAAAAGAAGCCGGCACAAGAAGATATTGACGCAGCTTATGCGGGATTGGAAAGCTGCAAACAAATTCTCGCTTCGGGAGAGTATAATCTGGTCGTGCTCGATGAACTAACCATTGCCCTGTATTACGAGTTGCTTTCTATTGAGGAGGTATTGACGGCGATTTCTCGACGACATTCCGGGACAGAGTTGGTAATCACGGGACGGTACGCTCCGGCAGAATTGATCGACATAGCCGACTTGGTCACGGAGATGCGAGAAGTCAAACATTATTACACGGAAGGCGTCCTCTCCCGCAACGGGATAGACCGTTAGAGTCCGATCTCCCTACTCGGTCTTGGTTTCACAATCATTCAAATAAAAAATTACGATAAGTTCCAAAATGAAAAGTTCCCTGTTTTAATCGAAAACCACATCACCTAATGACACTCTTTTCGATTAGCGTTTGGCGACATAAACACTCTTACAACAGTCTGCTCAAAGCTGAAATGCACTCCTGCTGTGTAGTCCGGATGTAATCGAAAACGACCGACGGATCGACACTCTTGCCATTTAGCTTGCAGGTTATGTGCAAGTGCTCGCCTGTACTTCGTCCGGTCGAGCCGGTAATACCGACGGCATCACGGGGACGGACTACCGTACCCTTGGCGGTCAGCACCCGTGAAAGGTGGCAATAGCTGACGGTGTAATTTCCGTGCCGCAGGGTCACATACTTGCCGGACGTCTTGTCCTGTCCCACTTTGACGACCACCCCCTCCATCATGGCCAATACCTGCTCGCCCCGTGCGTGCAGGTCGATACCGCCGTGAAACTTCCTCTTTCCGGTAAACGGGTCTTTCCGGTAGCCGTATGGTGATGTAATTCTGATGCGCTGCAATGGATAAGACACACTGAGATAACGGTCAATCCACAACTTCTTACTTTCATCGGCAGGTTTTGTCGAAGTCTCCTGTACAGGAGCCATGCTTTCGGGTGTCGGCTCCGGCTTTTTCATACCCTCCTGCAAGGCTTCTACCTTGTATCTTTCTGGTGTCTTGGCAATCGTGTTGAACTGCGCCTGAGCGGGCATCGTGCAGAATGAAACACCCGATATTGCTATCAGTAAAATTTTTCTCATTCGGCAAAGTTATAACGGGAGTTTTCATGTCGGAAACAAACAGCCGTCATTTCTTGTATTGGTTTGATATTTTGCGTCTATTAGTACGATTTGAATTGAATAATCGTACTAATGAAGATAAAAACAGCATATTATAACCATTTATATAGCTGTATTTTTGTCCGTCATAATAAGATGTCTCTATCTTTGTATAGTACAATTTTATAATATGAATATAGTATGAAAAAAGTTCAGATTGAATTTGATGAATTACCTTTTCCGACACTGGAACGATTCGGTCTCACACGGGAGATGATTGAGGATTTGCCGATGCGTGTGTTGGACGACATCTGCGATGGTCGGCATTCTCCCGTGCTTCCCGTGCGTGTCACGGACGAGCATGGCGGGCAAATAGAGAGCCGTAGCCGCTTTGCCTTTATCCGCATGGACAACGGTCAGGTGGATGTGGTCTTCTATCCGGCACTGAAATCCTCTCCGTTGGAACGGTATGACGAAGCGCAGCAGAAACAGTTGCTCGACGGCAAGGCGATTGTCGCCGACGTGGAAATGGCGGACGGCCGGAGCAGCAAGGCTTTCGTGCAGATTGACACCGAGACGAAACAGGTGATGTATGTCCCCACGCCCATCATCGCACGCAACCTGAAAGTGCTGGCCGAGGTCATGCGCCTCGGTGCGGTGGAGGTAAACGGGATGCAGCACGGCGAGCCGCTGACGGTCGTCGTGGACGGCGAGTCTGCTACAGTGGGCATAGACCTTCATGCCAAGACCGGCATCCGCTTCTGTTCGGGCGACGCGCAGCAATGGCGCAACCAGCCCAAGCGCGAGTGGGACAAATACACCTTCGGGTGCTACGGTTGCTGGATCATGGACGATGACGGCAACCTTGACTACGTTTCGGAAGAGGACTACACCGAGGAGTTGTGGAACGAACAGAAGAAGAGCGGCGAACGCAACCGTGCGGCAGCCCTCCACAAGTAAAAACAATCAATCCGTAGATTATGGCACAAAACGAATATTATCCCGAAGAGGTACTTGTCGGGAAGATGCAGAGCGGCGAATACGGCTGGCTCGATTACGTCAATCATTTCTCCGCCGACTGGCAGGAGGAATACGCCCGTTACTGCGAGGAAAAGGGGCTTGCTGTCGGCAACGAATCCGCTGCCGAGTTTGTCCGCTTCAAGGACGAACAGCTGGAGGCAGCAATGGAACGCGGCGACGCATAACGAAAACAATCCGACTATGGCGATACGAACGAATACCAATCCCCGGCAGATGGACTTGCAGCCCGAAATGCGCAATATGCTGATGCGTAACGGCCTGCAAGCCCATGTTGCGCTTGATGGTTCAGGGTATCGGCTGATTGTGCAGGGGCATAATTCTCCGCTGCTGGTCTATCCGATAAGCGAACGTCAGATGTTGGCACTCACGGACTGGGGAACCAATACGGCCAACAAGAAAGCCTACAACGTGCTCACGAGCATCGTGGGCAAAGACTTCTATATGCCCAAGAACTTCGTCCATGCCCGCAATGCCAACGGGCGTGTGGCTATGGGGCTGCACGGCTACCGCATCGGCATCGGCGAGTACGGTCGCATGGGACGGATGGGAATGCCCCCGCCGTTCCTCGGCTGGACGCCACGCAACCAGTGGGGCTTGCACCTGCGCAGGGTCGGCGGCCAACTGTTCTTTCCGGGGCCGTCCATCGTACCCGAACGTCCCGACGGGCGCATGAAGCCCGGCGAGTTGCAATCGGGCGGTTACGGATTCTATTACAAGGGGCATCAACAGGCGCAACCCGTACAGCAACGGGACGTTCTGCAGGACTTGCAGGCGGTCATCACGCCGATGGTCAGCCGTCCGCGCAGCGGGGAACCGGCACGGTCGTACAAGGAGCTTATAGCCTCTCCGGTCTATTTTTCCAACGAGAAATTGGCGGAGTGCCTTGCCTCGCACGGTCTTGTCGTGGATGCGGAAAGGCGGACGCTGACTGTGCAGTCGGAAAGCGTCCAAGCCGATATGGTCTATGACCTGACGGAAAAGGAAGTGAGGACACTGGTTGCCGCACCCATCGAGGAACAACCCGTAGAAAAACGTCTGGAACTGCTGAACGGCATTATCGGGGCTGACTTTTCCGACAAAGTGACGATGGAGGCTCTCAACAGCGATCAACGCATCGCTATCGGCCTGCATCCCGAAGTACAGCAGGATTTGGAACAACGCCAACGGCAGGAGCAGGAGGCTTTCATGCCGGTGGAAACCTCGCTGCAACAGCAAGAGGAATCCATACAGGGCTATGTCGGTGCGGCAGTGGACGGGCGTGACCTCCAGTTTCTGAATGAAAACAAGGGATGGTATCGGGAAGAGAAGCACGGGCGGGAAGTTGAAGTGAGCCAGATAGCCGTTCAACCGGCACAAACCGAGGGGAAATACAGGATGACCGCTGTTATCGACGGTCAGGCTATCAGCCATGAGATAACCCAACGGGATTACGACAAGTTCCTTGCTGTGGATGATTATCACCGGATGAAGCTCTTTTCCAAGATTTTCAGCGAAGTGGACATGAAAACACGCCCGGAAGCACAACGGGGGCTCGGTACGAAAATCTTTGCCGCCCTCACCGCAGGTACGGTAGTCGCGGCGGGTGTCGCGCACGGCATCCACCATCACTGCCATGCCCCGGAGTTCTACGGCGAGTGTTTCGGCGGTCCGCCACGCCCGTACATCAAGCTGGGGGTCGATACACCGAGGGATATGGCCATCCGTTGTTTCGAGGCAGAGATGAACCGTGAAATCAATGATATGAGAATGGGGAGGTAAACCATGAGAGAGGGCGAACTGACTTATGACGATTTTCTGCGCAGGCTGAACATTCAGGACGTGCTTATCGACGCGGGCTATCACCTGAACCGGCGCGACGGCCTGCGCTATCCCTCGTATGTCCGGTTGGACAGCGAGGGGCGGCGCATCCGCAACGACAAGTTCATTGTCACGCAGCAAGGGAAATGCTGTTTCAAACCGCAACAGCAGAAGTCGTATAACATCATTTCCTTTATCAAGGAGCATCCGCATTTTTTTGCGGAATACCGTACAGGCGTGTCTCCCGACCGACTGGTAAACCTTGTCTGTAACCGGTTGCTGAACCATCCCGTCGCTGACCGGGACATCCGGATTATCCAGCCTAAACGGGATGTGAAGCCGTTTGACATGGCGGATTACGACATTCACCAGTTCAATCCGCAGGATCGGGCGACACAAAAGAAGTTCTATCCGTTCTTCAAGCATCGGGGCATCGACCTTTACACGCAGTATGCCTTTCATCGGAACTTCTGTCTGGCGACGAAGCATCGTGAGGACGGCATGAAATACACCAACCTCGCCTTTCCGCTGACCGTTCCGAAAGATACGGGACAGGTTGTCGGTCTGGAAGAGCGAGGCCGCCCTCGCATGGATGGCAGCGGCAGTTATAAAGGGAAGGCGGAAGGGAGCAATTCGAGCCAAGGGTTATGGATTGCCAGCCCAGCCAAAACTACGCTTACCGAAGCCAAGCATATCTACTGGTTCGAGAGTGCATACGACGCGATGGCCTATTACCAGCTTCATCAGGCCAACGACAAGGATTTGCGGAAAGCGGTCTTCATATCTACCGGCGGTAACCCGACGGTGGAACAGATGCGGGGTGTCCTCACGCTCTCGCTTCCTGCCAAGCAACACATCTGTTTCGATACCGACCTTGCGGGAATCGAGTTTGCCAAGAACCTGCAACAGGAGATGTACCGGGTTGTCCGTTCCACCATCGAGGAGACACCGGAGCGGAAGCCTTATCTGGATTCCGTTACTGACGGCAAGAACCTCGATGAAGGTGACATAGACCTGTTGCCCGACGCTTTGCGGTCGAGCTACGGGAAATATGAATCCGCATGGGAAGAAGCCATGTCGATGCGTTCGAGCGGCCTGTGCCATCCGGACGACATACGGGAACAGACGGATATCATGAACGGAAATTACAAGGAGTTCCGTGAAGGATTGCGGGAGTTCCTCGGTCTGGACAAGGCGAATGACGCCTCTTTTGTCCGTGAACAGCCTACCTATCCCAACAAGGACTGGAACGAACAGCTTTTGGCCGAGCAGAAACAGGAAGAGACGGTCGATGAGACACAGGCGAGAGAACAGTCACCGGAAGAGGAACAACAAACACACTTTCGCCGATGATGACCGATGCACCCACAGGACATTTCCAAAGTATCGTGCTGCAACCGCACGCCGGACAGTTCGTTATCGACGAGCTGCCCGCAATCGTATTGTGCTGTGCAGCATGGGTGTATGGTGGCATGGAGGGACTGCCTCTGACAGCTCTTGCCGTATCGGTTGCCGCATTGCTTGCTTTGGTATTGCTGTACCGTTTCATCTATCTGCGCCGGACACGCTACCACATCGGTAGCGAGCAGCTTATCAGCAGGCATGGGGTGCTGTCCCGGAAGACGGACTACATGGAACAATACCGTATCGTGGACTTTGTGGAACACCAAAACCTCATGCAGCAGCTTTGCGGATTGAAGACGGTACGCATATTCTCGATGGACAGGAATACGCCCCGGCTTGATTTGGTAGGTATCAGACACAACTTCGATGTGGTAACGCTTATCCGGGAACGGGTCGAGTATAACAAACGAAAAAAGGGAATATATGAAATCACGAATCATTAGCCTGGTCATTTTTGCCGTCTGCATGATGCCACACTGGGCGAAAGCACAAATCACGGCATCCAATCCGTTGGAATGGATGGCGTTGGCCGAGGGCAACGAGGTCATCAATGACCAGATAGAGAAACAGATAAACGGTCAGACGAAGACAGCGATGCTGCAGAACAGCATCGCCGCCGAGTTCAACCGCATTCACAAATGGGAGAAGCAATATAACAGCTATCTCAAGACGGCAAGCGGCTACGCTTCGTCGCTGAAAGCCTGCACCCACCTCTACAACGACGGCGTGAGAATCTTTCTCACGTTAGGGAAACTGGGCAACGCCATCAGGAACAACCCGCAGGGCATCATTGCCTCCATAAGCATGAACAACCTCTATATCGAGACGGCAACGGAACTGGTATCGGTCTTCACACTCCTGAATGACGCAGTGGCCAAGGGCGGCAAAGAGAATATGCTCACGGGAGCGGAACGCAGCAAGACCCTGTGGGCGTTGAACGACAAACTTTCGGCTTTCAGCCGGAAGCTACACCTGCTCTACCTGAGCATACGATACTATACCCTCAATGACATGTGGAACAATGTGACGGCCGGGATGCTCGACCGCAACAATGGGGAGGCGGCACGGATGGCCATGACCCGTTGGCGCAGGGCTGCCGTCCTCGCACGATAAAAACGGAACTGACAATGAAACGGACGATTTGGATAGGCATCTTATTGTTGTGCATCGGCATCGGCAAGGCACGGGCGCAAAACGACCCTGTACTGGCCGGAATGATCCTGCTCTATACCGACAAGGCGGAAAAGGAGCTGAAGAACCAGGAGAAAGTCATGCTGATGCAGACCACCGGACACCTGTGGACGAAAGAGGAAGTGAAAGCCACGACCGACCTGCAACGGGAGTTCAACAGCTATCTGGACTCTTTCCGGTCGATAGTCTGCTACGCGGCGCAGATATACGGTTTCTATCACGAAATATCGAAGCTGACGGATAACATGGGTGACTTTACCAGACAGGTGAGCCGGAACAGCTCCCATGCGTTGGCCGTCGCCCTCTCCACGCAACGAAACCGGATTTACCGGGAACTGATCATGAACAGCGTGGAGATTGTGAACGACATCCGCATGGCGTGCCTTTCGGACAACAAGATGACGGAGAAAGAGCGCATGGAAATCGTATTCGGCATCCGTCCGAAGCTCAAGATGATGAACAAGAAACTGCAACGGCTGACCAAGGCGGTGAAGTACACGACAATGGGCGACATCTGGCGTGAAATCGACGAGGGAGCACGTCCGGTGGCCGGCAAACGGGACATAGTGGAAGCTGCCAAGCGACGCTGGCGGCAGATTGGAAGAAATGTAAGACCTTAAAAAACAGACAATGTATGGGCGTTTGGAGTACACTATTGAAATATGGCGGCAAGGCCGCAAAAGGTGTCGGTACGGCAACGGCGGCTACCGGCAAAAGTATGGGTAAGGCAGTGCTGCACCCTTCGCAGACCTTGCGTGGTGCAGGACAGGCAGTCAAGACAGCGACTATCGGCGGTGCGGTCGGTTATGTGGGCTGGGAGAAGCTGACCACCGACAAAAGCGTGGTGCGTATCGTGAGCGATGCCGTTGTGGGCGAATCCGTCACGGATACCATTGCAGGCACGGCGGACGGCGTGCGTGAACTAACGGGCAAGGCCGGAGAAGCCGTCAGTTCGGTCAGCGGTGCGGTAACCGGCATCGACAACAAACTGAACGGCGTGTCGAACTTTTTGCGACAGGCCTCCGGTGGCGGAGGTCTTGATATGTTCGGCAACTTTTTCCGCAACCTTGGCAGCGGCAACGTGTCAGGGTTGAGCATCGCCGGACTGGTTGCGGCGGCGTTCCTCATATTCGGACGCTTCGGCTGGCTGGGCAAGATTGCCGGCGCATTTCTCGGCATGATGCTCATCGGCAACAATGCGGGTGTCTTCCGCACGCCGGAGACAGAAAACGTGCAACGTACCCGTACACCTGACTTTTCGGCAGGGGAACAGGCACATGGCGGAGGAATGAGAAGATAGAATACGAATCAAAATGGAAACAGCATGAAATATACAGAAGAAATGATCCTGCAATCCGATAGCGGTTATTGTATGCCTTTCGAGGAACAGCAGGGCAAAGACGTGGAGCTGTCGCTCGGCTACGGCGAACAGACCGACCCGGTGACGGGCGAGAAATTCTTTCATCACGGCATTGACTTCAACGTGCGGTGCTATATGCTTTCCGCCCTTGCCAGCGGCATTGTGTCGGGCGTGGGCAACGATTCCGGACACGGCATCTGCCAGACCATCCGCTACGGGGAATATGAGGTGACATACGGAAACCTGTCCAATGTCTTCGCCCAATTCGGACAGCGTGTAAAGGCCGGACAGACGGTAGCTTTGAGCGGTGACAAACTGCACATGACCGTCCGCTTCAAGGGCGAGGAACTGAATCCGTTGGAATTCTTGACAATGCTGTACGGGAATATCCAGGCAATGCGTCAGGCCGGCGGACACGAAACCGACTATCCCTCCGGTGTAGAGATGGAACTGGGAACCGATTATGACCGGGATAAGAGAGAGATAGAGGAACTGATGCTGCGCTTCCTGCCGCACTATATGGAGGATTTGCGGCATGGAGCATACACCTTGCCCCGAAATACGGAGCAGTCGCTACGCCACATCTTCACGGTGGGTGCGATGAAGGAGTATTTCTACGAGAATATGCCGAGCATGGCCAATCCGCTCGGACTGGGACATAAGGCCATGCCGCTGGCCTGCAAGGTGCAGAACCTCCTGATTGCGGATTTCCTGCATTACCTCGCCCTGCGGCATGATGTGTACCTCTCCACTGCGGGCAGTGACATAAAAAAAAACTCCATGACGAAGCCCTGACCTATGGCGGCATCATAGACCCGTTGGCGGAACTGGACATCGACATACAGAGTTTCGACATACCGAGGCTTGTCACGGTCTATCCCGACCGGGCGGGTGTGCGCTGGTGGACGAAGGCATGGTTCAACAACAGGGAAGAGGGCGAGACATCCGTCGAAATCGAACGGGAGCAGGCGATACGGTTCATGCAGGACAACATCGAAAAGGACGCATGGCTGGAAGAGTTCTTTCCCCGGCAGATGGAGGTTTACCACAACGCCATCGAGCAGACGAAAGAACAGTTATTGAAACAGATAAATATATAATACACAATATGGATGGAATCAAACATAGCCGGCAATTCGCAGAAATGGAACGCCTCGTGAGCGACTATTTCCACTGCCACCTTGCGCCCGTCATGTCGAAGACACAGGCTTACCTCACGAAGAAACAGGGCGAGGAAATGAGGGAGTATTCCACCTCTTTGGGCGGCATACTCAGCGCGATGGCGTCTGCGGCACAGCCGATGGGCGACCCGTACCAGGTACTCAAGGTCACGGGCGAATGGAACTCGAAGACAACGGAGGACTATATCGGAATGTGCAAGGCGGAGATTACCGGCTCCAAAGAGATACAGCAAGACCTCGCATACATGGCCGGGCAATGGCGCGATACTGTCGTGCAGGAAATCGGGCGCAAGCGTTACGATGAACTGTCGGAACAATTAGGCGGCGACCTTGCCTATGCCTATATGGACTACCGGGTGGAGGAACTGATGATCGACCGGCTGGTCAAGGAGCGTATGCCGAAATCGTCAGCCGACTACATCATCCGCAAAGCCGCAGAATCAAGCCTGCTTGGACTTTCGCAGACCTTCAACCGCTCGCCGCTTGCTGTGGAAATCGAGGCACGGGGCGAAGCCGCCTACCGTCCGAAAGGATGGGAAAAAGGCGCGGGTCGGGTACTGGGCGCAACGGCAGATACCGTGATGATGGGAGGCGTGGGTTCGTGGGCAACACTGGCGAAGTTTGTCGGGGCGGACGTGGCTATCTCGGCAGTCGCCTCACGCTTCGAGCCTGAAAAGCCTGATACGCTTTCTGTGGAAGAGTGTATAAGCAAAGGGGTGTTCGGCAGCGAACGGAACGTATTTACGGACTTCCGCAAGGAGGCTGCAACGGTACAGACGGGTGACAGTGCGCTCATCGTGGCCGCCAACGAGCGGTTGAAGAAGAAAATACCGGTGATGGATTTCAGTTTCCCGAAGTGGATGCAGACACCAAAGTTTACCCCTTTCCAAATGCCAGAAATACCCGGACACCCTGAAAAGAAGAATGAACGTGCCGAACGGTACAAGGATGTGCCGCTGGTCGTCGCTCCCGGACAGGAAGAAGCCTATTTGAAGCATTTGGAGAAATATAAGAATGCAACGGCTGTAACTGCCAAAAAGGAATCAACGCAGCCGGAGACGGAACAGAGGGAAAAAGTGGAGAAAGAGGAACGGCAGGTGGTTATTCCACGTGAGGAAGAAAAGCAAGAGAGAGAGGCTGTGCAGACCAACACGAACGGATGGAGCGGATTGCTCAGTACGTTGGGATTAGAGGGATTGGGCGATATCACGGGCAACCTCGGATATGTCATGGCCATGCTGCCCGACATCCTGTTGGGGGCTTTTACCGGCAAGACACAATCGTTGCGCTTTGGGGACAACCTGCTGCCGATAGCGAGTATTGTGGCCGGTCTGTTCGTGCGTAACCCGCTGCTGAAGATGCTCCTTGTCGGTCTGGGCGGCGCAAACCTGCTGAACAAGGCGGGACACGAGGCTTTGGGGCGACCCATGCCGTCCGCTGCCGAACAGACGGAGAACCAGTACCGCCGTTATCCCGATGAACCGCTCAATCCCCGTATTGTGAACCCGGTACTGCAAGGCAGTACGCTCATCGCCACGATAGACCGTGTGCCTTGTACCATCCAGCTCACGCCGACCGTCGCGGAGGCTTACCGTGCAGGGGCATTGCCGCTGAACACGCTGGCGAACGCCGTGCTTGCCAAGAGCGACCAGTTGCGCCATATCGCTTCGCAGAATTACGATGACGGACAGCGGGAAACGGTCGTGCGTACACGGGGCATCCAATAATTCCATGAACAATAAAAGCATGATGATATGAAAGAAAAGTCGCAAATCGAGAAGAAAGCCGAGGCAAGGCAGGCGGAACTGCTGTCTGCCGCACTGAGCGGGGCGTCGAACGCTGGCGGCCATTGGCTCAACGTATCGGGCAAGGGATTTCCCCGGCTCTATCCGCAAGGGGTCTCGGCCAGCCCGTTCAATGCCCTCTTTATGGCCTTGCATTCGGACAATAACGGATGCAAGACCAACCTGTTCACGCTTTACAGTGAAACCAAGGTACGGGGTGCTGCGGTGCGGGAGCATGAGCAGGGCGTACCGTTCCTGTTCTATAACTGGAACAAGTATGTCAACCGGAACAATCCGGATGAGACCATCGACCGTACCGCCTATCTCCAATTGGACGAAGAGCATAAGGCACAGTTCAAGGGTGTCCACAACCGGGAGATCCGCACGCTTTTCAATATCGACCAGACGACGTTGCCCTACGTTGACAAGCCGGCTTACGAGGATGCGGTAAAGCAGGATGGCAGTGTTCAGGAAAGAGGATATACCGAGGCGGACAACCGCAGGTTGCGCACCCGGTTCAACGACTTTCTATTGAAGATGCGGGACAACCTCGTTCCCGTGCGCTCGGACGGTAGCGGAGTTCCTCATTACGAGACGGACAAAGATGCGGTCTATATGCCGCGTCAAAAGGATTTTGAACATTACCACGATTATATGCAGGAAGCCTTGCGGCAGATCGTGAGTGCTACGGGGCATCAACAGCGGCTCGCCCGTGAAGGCATGGTCATGAAGAACGGCGTGGCCCCGTCGGAGGATGCGGTAAAATATGAAAGGTTGGTCGTGGAACTGGCTTCGGGTATCAAAATGCTGGAACTGGGACTGCCCGCCCGTCTGTCCGATGCAAGCCTGAAGACGGTGGATTACTGGTGCCGGGAGTTCAAGGAAAATCCGTGTATGATGGACGCTCTCGAAAGCGACGTGAACAATGCGCTTGATGTTATCCGAAAAGCGGAACGGGGCGAGAAAATTGAGTACGCCACCCTGCGAAACAGACGGCAGACCACGACCATGCAGGAACAGATGCACAAGCATTACTTTGTGGCGAATGAAATCCGCCAGCACCCGGACAAGGCGGCGAAAAGCATCGTCCTCGTCATAGACCGGGAGGCAAAATCGGCAGATGTCATTTTGCCGGCAGGAGCTTCGACCGAGGCGAACAACGAGATTCCCGGCATGAACAAGGGACGTATCGAACGGGCATTGCAGAAAGAGGGTATCGAGCAGGTGCGTTTCTATAATACTGACGGTGCATTGGGCTACAGACCCGATGACAGCTATTTCAATGAAAAAATGGTGACACTGGCCCGGTTAAGGAACTACACGTTGGAAAAGCTCTCCACGCTGGACGTGTCGGAGGCGGTCAGACGGGCGAATGAGGTCGGGTTCGATGCCGTGCAGATGATTCAGGACGACAAGAACCGTTGGGCACTCTATATCAAGCCGGAAAACAAGGAGGGGTACAGCGTCTATCCCGATAAGGAGGATGTGAACCGTTTTTTCTCCACGCTCAAGCAGGCGATGGACAACATCGACAAGGTACGGATGGAGCTGGCGCACAAGTATTATGCACTGGCGGAGGTCAAGCCCGACCTGAAAGTGGATTTGTTCGGCAGCGATACGCCGGAGATTGACCTGAACCGTATTCAGCGTGTTGCCATCTTCAAGACCAGGCAGGATGGAATCCAGTGTGTGGCAACCATCGACGGACAAAAGCTGCAGCCCCGCAGCGTCACTCCACAGCAGTGGCAACGGATGTGGGTGGCGGAAGACCGGGACGGCTACAAGCGGCATTTGGCGGCCACGCTGTTTGCCGATGTGCTGCAAAAGGGACAATCCGTCGGGGAACAGAAAGCGGAAGAGCAGGTACGGCAACAGAATGAGACGGTGCCGGAAAATCGGTCGGAAGAGACGAATGATGAAAATATGTCTCCGAAACGGCAGTTTTGGGACAACCTCAAGGAAAAGCATCCCGACGCCCTGTATCTGATTCGTGCAGGAGAAGTGTACCGGCTTTATAATGAGGATGCGGCAAAGGGAGCAAAAATACTGGGAATTACGGTCAAGGAATATCCGGAACATGGATTTTCGACTTTCGCAGAGTTCCCAAGGACGCAACTGGACAGCTATCTGCCCAAACTTGTCCGTGCCGGTGAGCGTGTCGCCATCAGTGAGATAGAGCTACAGGATAAACGGCAGGACGAGCAGGAAACACATAGGGGTATTCATAGATAAGGAGTGACGATTATGAGCAAGAATCAGGAATATGCACTGCAATACGCGGATTATGCGATGGCACAGATGCGCAGGTATGGCATTCCGGCTTCCGTCACATTGGCGCAAGGCATACTGGAAAGCAGCAACGGACAGAGCCGTCTGGCGAGGAACGAGAACAACCATTTCGGCATCAAGGCGACACCCTCGTGGATTGCCGGAGGCGGCAAATACGGAATCTACACCGATGATAAGCCGAATGAAAAGTTCTGCAGCTATGACAGCGTGGGTGATTCATACGAGCATCACTCCCGCTTTTTGAAGGAGAACAGCCGCTATGCCGGTTGCTTCAAACTCTCCCCGGACGATTACAAGGGCTGGGCACAAAGCATTGAGAAAGCCGGTTACGCCACAGGCGGCAAGTATGCCGAGAACCTGCAAAAAATCATTGAGCAGAACGGCTTGCAGAAGTATGACAGGCAGGTGATGCAGGAGATGGCGGCACAAGGCAGGCAGTTCGGGGTAGAACACAATCCGCTCCAGACCTCCGAAGGTGCGGAACATGGAACGGGGTATTCGTTCCCGGTGGAACGGGAGGAATTTCTGTTCATTACCTCTCCGTTCGGAACACGGCAAGACCCGTTGGACGGCACAAAGCAACAGATGCACAAGGGCGTGGATATACGTTGCAAAGGCGATGCGGTACTGGCTACGGAGAACGGCGGCAAGGTCGTGGCGGTAAACCAGAACAAGAATACGCCCGGCGGCAAGTCGCTGACGGTGGAATATGCCCGGACGGACGGCAGCAAGGTACAATGTACCTATATGCACCTCAAGGAGATTTCCGTCAAGGTCGGCGATACGGTACAGGCCGGCGGACGGCTCGGCACATCGGGCAATACGGGAACACGGACGACCGGGGAACATCTGCATTTCGGTGTGAAGAATATCTATGCCGACGGGACGAAACGGGATATAGACCCTGCGGCGTATCTGGCTGAAATCGCACAGAAAGGACATATCAAATTGCAAATGCTGCACAACGGGAATGACCTGCTCGCCAAATACAAGGCGGCGGAAGATACCGTGCCTGAAAAGAACCTTTCGCCCGACGGATGGATGAAAAAACTCCTTTCGTCGGAGGATAGCGGTGTGGGAATGTCGGGATGCAACGACCCGATTGTGGAGATGGCGATGACCGCTTTCGCCTCCCTGATGCTGCTGGCCACACAGATTGACAACCGGAACGAAGAGGAACAGAAGGCGATGATATCCACCGCGATGGATCTTCGTACCATCGACCTGAAGCCGTTGTTGCCGAATATGAAGAACTGCGACCTGACTATCGGCGAGAACGGCAAGGCCATTCTGAAAGCGGACAATGGGGAACTGCGTGTCTCGCGGGAGCTGACCGCTTCCGAGCTGAACCGGTTGTCTGCCACGTTGAACAACGGCACACTCACGGAAGAGACCAAACGGATGCGTGTAACCGGTATGCTGAATACGGTTATCCTGTCGGAAGCGGCCTCACAGAATTTCGAGCAAGAGATGTCCCGGCAACAGGGACAGACGGAAAACCTGCGAAGATAAAGGCATGGCGATATGGTAAAATGCGTGATGATACAGCTATGCAAATGTCTGGCGGGAGTCTCCATCCTTGCGTTGCACGTCCGGTTCTGCTACCTGCTGTTGGGGTGGATCGGGACGCTCGTTGTCGTGGGCGTGCAATTAGCCATCGCCGGATGGATGGTCTGGGCGATGATACGTGCGCCTGACTGACCGTACCCTCCAACAGTTCAACATCAATCAACCCATGTATCACTTGTCGGATGATCCATGTATCATTAAAGACAAAAAACAGATGATTAAATGTAATGTTACGGTATGCGGCGTTATCGGCCGCGATGCGTCGGTTCGCAAGAACAGAGAGGAAAAGGAGTTTATGGCATTTCCGCTCCGGGTACAGATTCCGGCAACGGGTGGACGGCATACTATCGAGGTGGATGTCCGCAAGGAGTGCAGTCAGGAAGAAGCCACCGGTTATCGGAACGGCTCCCGTGTGGAAGTGAGGGGTACGATGTATCTCAAACGCCGGGGTGACAAGCTCTATTTCAACCTGTTCGCCGATGAAATCTGCAATGCCGCTACGGATGATGCGGATTGCGTCAAGGGTGAGCTGGCATTTCGTGGTAAAGTCGGCCAGAATATCGAGGAGAAAAGGGATAAGAAAGACCAGCCTTATACGGTGTTCTCGGCGTTCAGTGCGGAGAAGGTCGATGACGGCTTCGAATACCAGTGGGTGCGCTTCTTCTGTTTCGGCAAGGAGCGCGATGCGTGGCTACAGCCGGGTATAAAGGTGGATGCCATAGGTGAAATGAACCTGTCGGCACATAACGGGAAAATCAATCTTTCCTGCAAGGTGGAGGAACTGACGCAATATGTGGCGGATTCGTCTAACTATAATCAGTAAGTAATATGGCCGGTTACAGAAAGAAGAATGCCGACGGACCGAACAGCGAGGACAAGGCTCTCGACCTGTTCGCCGAAATGATGATCGAGAAAATCGAGGGCATTCAAAAGGACTGGAAAAAGCCTTGGTTTACCGAGGGTGCGTTGCAGTGGCCTCGCAACCTTCACGGGCGCGAGTACAACGGGATGAATGCTTTTATGCTGCTTTTGCACTGCGAGAAAGAAGGGTACAAGATTCCCCGTTTCTGCACCTTCGATTGTGTTCAGAAGCTCAATAAGTCCGGCAAGGATGGAGAGGAACTGCCGCGTGTCTCCGTGCTTCGTGGCGAGAAGTCCTTTCCGGTCATGCTCACCACGTTCACTTGTATCCATAAGGAGACCAAGGAGAAAATCAAGTATGACGATTACAAGAAACTCTCCGATGACGAAAAGGAACAGTACAATGTTTATCCGAAGATGCAGGTTTTCAGGGTCTTCAATGTTGCGCGTGCGTCCGTAATGGTCGCGTAATAAATATCTCGATAATAAGAGATTAGGTTAG